>JACCDS011567037.1_pt1 | contig 10542 bp, 10 predicted proteins | sample 7446441 | NCBI WGS metagenome assembly JACCDS01 (sample SAMN15323445, study PRJNA562643) | freshwater metagenome | isolation source: river surface water | place: USA:Blue River Watershed | collected 2017-08-17 | reverse complement strand
GAAGAACTCGCCCTGCTCGATAGCGAGCGACACTCCGGCCAGCGCCTGCAGCGAACCGAAATGCTTGACGACGTCAACGATGGATACCGCAGCGACCATGGCGTGCCCTTCAGGCCAGGGGCAGGAGGTCGGTAACGCCGTACAGTTCGGCCAGCGAACGCACACCGGCCGGAATATGGGCAAACTTGACGCGAGCGCCAGCGGCATCGGCCGCCCGCAGCCAGCCGAGCATCACGGCAATAGCCGACGAATCAGCCTCATCTACCGCCGAGAAATCGAAGACGACCTCACCCTGCTGCAAAGCAGAACGGCCTGCATCGAGCAGGCCGCGGGCATTGGCCATGATCAGGGGCGCCGCAACCAGCAGGCGCCCATCCTGTCGTTCGATCATTTCTTCTGGTTCGCTTCCAGAGACTTGTTCTTGGCGGCGATGGAGGCAATCAAGCCGTCGATACCACCATTGCGAACCTCCTGGCCGAATTGGTCGCGATAATTGGTGACGAGGCTGATGCCAGCCACGACTACATCGTAGACCTTCCAGCCGGACTCCAGTTTTTCCAGGCTGTAATCAAGCTGAACCGGCTTGCTACCTGGTTGCTGGACATCGGTCCTGACGAGGACATCGGTATCGGCCGGAGCCATCTTGAACGGCTTGTACACGATCTTCTGATTCTTGTAGCCGGTCAGCGCATTGGAATAGGTACGCACCAGCAGGGTCTTGAACTCGGCTGTGAGTTGCTGTTGCTGTTGCGGCGTCGCCTTGCGCCATTCCTTACCCAGCGCCAGCGCTGTCATGTGCTGGAAATTGAAGTGCGGCAGGACCTTCTTGTCGACCAGGTCAATCACCTTGCCGGTGTTGCCGTTTTGGATTTCCTTGTCGTGGCGAATGATCTCCAGCACTTCTTCCGTCACGCGCTGAACCAGCACGTCTGGGGCCTCCTGGGCAAATGCGGCTGTAGCGACAAATCCGGCAAAAAACAGGGCAAATAGTTTTTTCATGGTCAGCAGGAAAAACGATCAATCATCCAGCCGCGGCGGGCGGCCATCGAAAATCTGGTTACGGCGACGCTGTAAGTAAGCGTCGCGAATGTAGGCGTACTTGTCGAGCGCGGCTTCTTCCACCACCTTGTCCGCCGGCAGCAGGCTGGCGCGAATATCGACAAAGCGCAAGGCCACCATGCTGTTACGCGCTGAAACCCGCTCCACGCGCCACGCCGGGTCGACAAACGAATCGACGCCAAAACCGGCCGTATCGCGCACATTGCGCGGGCCGATGACTGGCCAGAACAGGTAGCCACCGCTACCGACGCCCCAGACAGCGAGGGTCTGACCGAAATCTTCCTCGTGCTTTTCCAGGCCGAGCTCGCTGGCGACGTCGAACAAACCGAAGATGCCGACGGTCGAGTTGATCAACAGACGGCCGACATCGACACCAGCATCGGCGAACTTACCCTGTAGCGCGCTATTCACGCCTATCCACAGGTCGCCTACGTTGCCGAAGAAATTGCCGACGCTGGCCTTGACCGGCAGCGGCACTGCATTGTCGTAGACCTGGGCCACCGGCTTGGCGGCGTATTTGTCGATGGCCTCGTTGACTGCGAACATCGAGCGGTTGAAACCTTCGTAGGGATCGTGCGGATTCTCCTCTGCCAGCGCATTGCCGGCACAGGCGAGCGCCAGAAGCCCGCTCAGGGCCCAGCGATATCCTTTGCGCATCGGAGATAAGCCGAGACTTTTCGTCATTTCTTGTCCTGTCCGTCTGCTGCCTTGCTAAATAAAAACTGACTGATCAACTTCTCGAGCACGACTGCCGACTGCGTCTTGGCGATGGTATCGCCCGCGTTCAGCATCTTCTCGTCGCCACCCGCATCGAAACCGACATACTGCTCCCCGAGCAGACCAGCCGTGAAGATCGAGGCAAAGGTGTCTTTCGGGAAACGATACCGGCCGTCGATCGTCATGCTGACCACAGCCTCGTAGGTGGCAGGATCGAACTGGATATCGGTGATCCGACCGACCACCACACCGGCACTTTTCACCGGGCCACGCACCTTGAGGCCGCCAATGTTATCAAACTTGGCTTGCAGCACATAAGTCTCGGACAGGTGCGACGACGAAAGGTTGCCTACCTTGAGCGCCAGAAACATGACGGCAGCGATGCCGATAGCGACGAAAAAACCGACCCACAGGTCGAGAACGGTACGGTTCATGAAGCTCCCCGGAACATGAGCGATGTCAGAACGAAATCGAGAGCCAGGACAGTCAGCACCGACGTCACCACGGTGCGCGTAATCGCCCGCGACACGCCTTCGGCAGTCGGCACCGAGTCATAGCCCTCGAAAACGGCGATCAGCGAGACCGCGACACCAAAAACAAAACTCTTGACGATGCCGTTCCAGACATCGAAGCGAAAATCGACGCTGGACTGCATCTGCGACCAATACGAGCCGTCATCGACGCCGATGAATACGACCCCGATCAGCCAGCCCCCCAATACGCCCATAGCCGAGAATATGGCAGCCAGCAGGGGCATCGAGATGACGCCGCCCCAGAAGCGCGGCGCGACGACGCGGGCAATCGGATTGACGGCCATCATGTCCATCGCCTTGAGCTGCTCGGTCGCCTTCATCAGGCCGATCTCGGCCGTCACCGACGAACCGGCACGCGAGGCGAAGAAGATGGCAGCCAGCACCGGCCCCAACTCGCGGGTCAGGGACAGGGCGACCAGCGTGCCCAGAGCCTCGGTCGAACCGAAGCGCTGCAGGATTTCATAGCCCTGCAAGCCGAGAACCAGGCCGACGAACAGACCAGAAACCAGGATGATCAGCAGCGACAGGACGCCGCTGAAATAAATCTCGCGCAACGTCAGTGGCAGGCGGCGGAAGGAGGCGCCGGAATACATCAGCACGACCCAGAAGAAGCGTGCAGCAAAACCTAGCCGCCAGATACGCTCGACGGTGGCATGACCGAGCTTGCGCAACAAAACCGCGGGATTAGACACGCGCCACCCCGCTCAGGAATTCATCGCGCACCGACACCGCCGGGTAATCAAAATGGACCGGCCCATCCGGCTCGGCGAAGACGAACTGATGCACGAACGGGTCTTTCGAGGCGCGAATCTCATCCGGCGTGCCCTCGGCGACGACGCGACCGCCATTCAGGAAATAGATGTAATCGACGATCAGCAAGGATTCGTGAATGTCGTGGGTGACCATGATCGAGGTTGCCCCCAACGCATCATTCAGCTTGCGGATCAACTGGCCGATCACCCCGAGCGCGATCGGGTCGAGGCCTGTGAAGGGTTCGTCGTACATGACCAGCATCGGATCGAGCGCCAGCGCCCGGGCCAAGGCAACCCGGCGCGCCATGCCGCCCGACAATTCACCTGGCATCAATTTGTGTGCGCCACGCAATCCGACCGCTTCGAGCTTCATCAGCACCAGATCGCGGATCATTTCCTCCGACAGATCGGTGTGTTCCCGCATGGGGAAAGCCACATTGTCGAATACCGACATGTCGGTAAACAAGGCGCCGAACTGGAACAGCATGCCCATGCGACGACGCAGGTCATACAACTCGGCCTGCGACATGCCGCACACCTGGTGCTTCTCGAGACGAACACGCCCGCCGGTCGGCCGCAACTGGCCGCCGATGCAGCGCAGCAGCGTCGTTTTACCGCAACCGGAACCGCCCATGATGGCCACCACCTTGCCGCGCGGGATCTTCATGTTAATCCCTTGCAGCACCGGTCGCCCGTCATAAGTGAAGTGAAGGTCCTCGATATCGACCAGGATGTCGTCGGACAAGATGTTTTCCCAGAGCAAAAGTTTGTCGATTTTATCAGAAGCCCCCGCCGTCGCCCGGAAACGACAAGGCTATAATCGGAAAAATTTCACATGGAATGTTGCGCCCTTGTCAGTTGCCAAGCCGCTCCTGCTGATTGTCGATGACGATTCCCTGATCAGCGAATCGCTCAGTTTCGCCTTCGCGCAGGACTACGACGTCCTGACCAGCCACTCCCGCGCCCACGCCCGCAGCCTGGTCCGGCAACTCCGCAACCCGCCGCGCCTCGCCTTGGTCGACCTCGGCCTCCCCCCCTTGCCGCACCGTCCCGACGAAGGTTTTGCGCTGATTGGCGACCTGCTCGCCCTTTATCCCAACCTGAAAATCATTGTTCTATCAGGCCAGAGCGATGATGAAAATGCCCGCCATGCCCGCACACTGGGCGCCGTCGAATTCGTTGCCAAACCGTGCGACCCGGCCCACCTGGCCGAGCTTTTCCGGCAAGTCCTGCGCTTCGATAGCTCGTCGCAGGCCGAAGCCCCAAGCGGCCTGATTGGCGAAAGCCTGCCCATGCAGCGCCTGCGCCTGCAACTCGGCCAGTACGCCAACCTGGCCTACCCGGTATTGATCGAAGGCGAGTCGGGAAGCGGCAAGGATATTGTCGCCAGCCATTACCTGCATCGCCTGACTGAACGACGCGAAAAACCCTTCCTGGCCCTGAACTGCGCGGCCATTTCACCCACGCTTCTTGAACCGACCCTGTTCGGCTATGCGAAAGGCGCCTTCACCGGCGCCACCGCTGCCAAGGCTGGCTATTTCGATGATGCAGACAGCGGCACGTTGTTTCTCGACGAAATTGGCGAACTACCGCTCGACCTGCAGCCGAAACTGCTGCGCGTACTCGAAAATGGCGAATATCAACGCGTTGGCGAAACCCAGACCCGCATTTCTTCCGCCCGCATCATCACGGCAACCAACCGCGACCTGCGCCAGGAAATGAAAACCGGGCGCTTCCGCCCCGATCTCTACCATCGCCTCTCGGTATTCACCGTTTCCGTACCGCCCGTACGCGAAACCGGCCTCGACAGACTGCTTTTGCTGGAGCATTTCCGGAAGAATTGCGCTGCCAGCGTGCGTACCGAGCCGTTCACCCTGGCCCCGGACGCGCAATCCCTGTGGCTGGACTACACCTTCCCCGGAAATGTTCGCGAATTGCGCAACATCATCATTCGCCTGACAGCCCGCTACACAGGCCAGGCTGTATCGGCCAAGCAACTGCGCGCCGAACTGGACTACCCGGACAGCACCGCCGTCGCCACACCGCCAACCGGTCTCGATGCCTCTCAACCCGAGGATATCAGGCAAGCCGCCCACCAACACCTTGCTCGCTCATCACACCTGAACCTCGATATGACGCTCGACCTGTGGCAACGGGGCTACATCGAAGCCGCCATCGAACTGAGCAACGGCAACATGAGCGAAGCGGCGCGCCGCCTCGGCATTAACCGCACCACGCTGTACAACCGCATGGAAAGCTGGAATCGGCAATGAGCCTTTACCTTGAGCATTTCGGAATGCGCGAACCGCCGTTCCGCATTACACCGCACACCGATTTCTTCTTCACTGGCGCCAACCGCGGCCCTACGCTCGACGCGCTGATCTACGCCATTACGCAGGATGAAGGCATCGTCAAGGTGGTGGGGGAAGTCGGCAGTGGCAAAACCATGCTCTGCCGCATGCTGCTCGAGCGCCTGCCGGCCAATGTCGAAACGCTGTATCTGGCCAATCCGTCGCTATCGCGCCAGGAAATACTCGGTGCCATTGCCGATGAACTGGGCATTCCAACCGATGGCAAGGCCACGCATTCGCTGACCCGCGCGCTCCAGGATGCGCTCATCGAGCGCTACGCCCAAGGCAAGCGCGTCGTACTGCTGATCGACGAAGCGCACGCGATGCCAGCTGAATCGCTGGAAGAAATCCGCCTGCTATCCAACCTCGAGTCCAAGGCGACGAAACTGTTGCAGATCGCCCTCTTCGCCCAGCCGGAACTGGACGAGCGACTGGCCGCTACCGACATGCGCCAGTTGCGCGAACGCATCACCCAGCACTTCAACCTGGCGCCGCTCAAGCAGGCCGATGTCGCCGCCTACATCGAATTCCGCCTGCGCGCCGCCGGCTACCACGGCCCCACCCCCTTCACCGATGAAGCGATCCGCCTGATCACCAGAATTTCCGAGGGGCTTTCCCGGCGCATCAACATCATTGCCGACAAGGCCCTGCTCGCTGCCTATTCGAGCGGTAGTCACAAGGTTGACAGTAACGAAGTCAAAACAGCCGAGCAGGACGCGCGTTTCTCGCCGCTACAAGCCAAAGCAGGCTTCAATGCACAGCCCTTGGTATGGGGCTTGGCCGGGGCCGCCATTGCCGCCTCGCTCATTGCCATGACCGTCACACTGGGTTCCCGCCAACCAATGCCAGAGAGCAGCGCAGCGTTGGCGCCCCAGAAGCCGCAGGCCAGCGAGGCGGGCAAGCCCCCTGCCGTTCGCCCCGACACGCCGACTGGATCAACACCCACCGAAAAAATCCGCTTCGGCCCACTGACACGTCAGCACCTGGCCCAATACGACGAGTGGATCAAGGACGCCCCACGCAACCGCTATTTCATCCAGTTGCTAGCAACCGATGCTTCGCATACCGGCGAACTCGAAGGCTTCCTGTCTCGCGCCATCGCGCTCCTCGATCCGGCACACATTCGCGTTTATCGCTCCAGCCTGTCCGGACGCGACCGGGCCGGCGTAATCTACGGTGACTTCGACAGCCGCGAGGAAGCGATTGCAGCCATGCAAGCGATGCCTGATTCCATCAAGACGATCCAGCCCTTCCCCCGGCAAGTCAGCAAACTACGGTAGCCCGATTTACGTGCTAGCATCCCAGAAATAGTCAGACAACATGCGCCCCATATCGCTCAGACAAGGCTAACCCGATGAAAATCGGCTACTTCAGTACATCGCTTGCCGCCCTCCTGATTGCCGCCTGCTCGGCGCCCACGCCGCGCGAGCCGCTGAAAGGGCACCTGAACAACGACAACACGCCTGTCGCGGCTGCTGGCAGCATCCCTGCGCCGGTCCAGCAGACGCTGGCCCTGCCCAAGCCACGGCCAGTGCGCAAGGCCGAAACCTACAGCGTCGTTGTCAATAACGTAGCAGTACGCGACCTGCTGTTCGCCCTGGCCCGTGACGCCAAGGTCAATGTCGACATCCACCCCGGCATCACCGGCAACGTTACGCTGAACGCCATCGACCAGACCCTGCCGCAACTATTGACCCGCATCGCCAAGCAAGTTGACATGCGCTTCGAACTCGACGGCCCGAACCTGGCGGTCATGCCCGACTCGCCCTTCCTGAAGCACTACAAGGTCGACTACGTGAATATGGCCCGCAACGTGACGGGCACGGTGTCGGCCAATACGCAAATCGCCACCGGCCTGCCGACGGGCGGGGGCGCCGCCCCGGCAACCAGCGCCAGCGGTGGCAACATCTCGAATACGCGCATCGAAAACTCTTCCAAGAACCAGTTCTGGGAATCCCTCGAGAAAAATATCAAGGACATCCTGCGCGAAACCGACAAGGTTCTGCCGGAAGGCTCGAGCGAGACGAGCTACGAACAAAACAACGAACAAACAGCGACCGGCGCGGCTGCATTGCCACAAACCGGCAAGCGGGCTGCCCAGGCTATCGCCAATGCCCTGCAAGGGAACCCGGCACCCAGTTCTGCCAGCCAAGCCACCGGCAGCACACTGGTTCGCCACAGCACCTTCCGCGAAGCGGCATCGGTAATCATGAACGCCGAAACCGGCGTCATCACGGTACGCGCCACCCAACGCCAGCACGACCGCATCCAGGAATTTGTCGACCGTGTCGTCAACTCCGCTCGCCGACAGGTATTGATCGAGGCAACGATTATCGAGGTCACCCTCAGCGATGGTTATCAGCAAGGCATTGACTGGACCAAAATCACCAGCGGCGGAACCTTCCAATTCCTCGGCAGCTCACTGACCAGCGCCAAGAACCTGAGCTACACCGGTGGAGACCCGACAGCTGCCATCACCATGCTCAATAAATTTGGCACCACCAAGGTGCTTTCGAGCCCCCGCATGTCTGTCATGAACAATCAGACAGCCCTGCTCAAAGTGGTCGAGAACATCGTCTTCTTCAACGTCAAGTCCGAATTGGCCATCGCCAATACCAACCTTGTCGGCGGAACGCCAATTCGCTCCTACACCACCACCCCGCAAACTGTCAGCGTCGGCCTGGTCATGAGCGTAACGCCGCAAATCAGCGACAACGACGTGGTCACACTTAACGTTCGACCGACAATTACCGCACTGGGGGGGTACATCAACGACCCCAACCCGGACCTCAACGGCCTGAACAAGGTTCCGCAGATTCGCACCCGCGAGATCGAATCCGTCATGCGCATCGCCAGTGGCAATACCGCTGTGCTGGGTGGCCTGATGGAGGACAAGATCGACTATCAGAACCAGCGCGTACCTCTGGTTGGTCAAATACCCCTCCTCGGCGAGGTAGCCAACAATCGGGACAATCTGGCGAGAAAAACCGAGTTGGTCGTTTTCCTGCGCCCCGTCGTCATCAAGGACGCCAGCCTCGATGGCGACTACGCCGGCTTGCGGAGCTATCTGCCGGGTGACAACTTCTTCGCCCAGCCGAACGAAGCTCAGCCCTTCAACATCGTCCCCAGCCGCTGAGAGCCGAGCATGAGCCTGTTGATGGATGCCTTGAAGCGGGCAGAAACGGCGAAGCAGGAGGCAGCCCGCGCGCAATTTGGCATTGCCCCCGGCACACCTGCCGAATCGCCGCTCAGCCTGGAGCCCTTAGGCAGTGAAGCCGGCAATTCATCCCAGAACCCACTGCCAGACCTCGCCACTTACATTGATGTCGTGGACGCCGACCTGGCCAGCACTCCGCTGCCCCAGGCTCCCCGAGCGCCGGCGCAGCAGGCCGCCAAGACAACTGCCGCCCCAACTCACCAGCCAACCGAACAGGCGGCTCGCGAAACGGTGCGCAACGCCTTTGCTGCCAAGCAAGCAGCCGCCGCTGCGCCGCCTTCCCGCACCATGCTCTGGCTGGTTATCGGCACCCTGGGCATCGCCGGGGCGGGTATTGCCGGCTATGTGTGGTACCAGTTGAACGCCATGAACCGCAGTCAACCGGCCTTCGTAGCCCCCCAGCCGCCACCTGCAACATCGCCCCCACTTGTCGCCGCGACATCTCAGGTGGTTGCTCCTGCCGTACAAGCGGAGGAGCCGGTTCTTTTTGCCCCACGAAAAGAAGCTACGGCCGCAGCTTCAGCCGCTCCCCGCTCCGAGACACCTTCACCCTCCCCCATCCGACTGACCCGCACCCGCCAGGAAATCGACCCCGGCTTGTTGCGTGGCCACGCCAATTTGCAACGCGGCGAACTGGAACTGGCTCGCCGGGAATTCGAACTGGCCCTGCAGCGTGACCAGAACAGCACCGATGCCTTGCTGGCACTGGCCACGATTGCCCAGAGCCAGGGACGGGGAAGCGATGCAGAGGCATTGCGCCAGCGTGCCCTCGTTGCCAACCCCAGCGATCCGGCCACGCAGGCTGCCGCCCTTGGCGGCAGTGCCGCGGAGGCCGATCCGCAAAGCACGGAGAGCCGACTTAAAACCCTGCTTTCCGCCCAACCGGAATCCGCCGCACTCAATTTCGCACTAGGCAACCTGTACTCGCGGCAGAGCCGTTGGCCGGAAGCGCAGCAGGCTTATTTCAACGCCGTCGCCGCCGATGGCGACAACCCGGACTACCTGTTCAACCTGGCGGTCAGCCTTGACCATTTGCGCCAAGCACGGCTGGCTGGCCAGCATTACAGGATGGCCCTGGAAGCGGCCGCTCGTCGGCCAGCGGCCTTCGACCGGGCCAAGGTCGAGCGCCGCCTTGGCGAATTGATGCCGGAGCAGGCACGCTGAGTAAAACATGAGCACATCTGCCCTCCAGCGCCGCCCACTTGGCCAGATCCTGATTTCCGAAGGCATCCTCTCCGAGGACCAGCTACGCATCGCGCTCCTGGAGCAGATGAAGCAGAACCAGCCCATCGGCAAGCTGCTGGTGTCGCTGGGCTTCGTCACCGAGGCGACGCTGCGCCAGGCGCTTTCCGAAAGCCTGGGCAAGCAGAGCATCGACCTGCGCAACGCCGTCGTCGATCCGCAGGCCCTCAAATTGGTGCCGCGTGACCTGGCCAAGCGCCACCACCTGCTGCCGCTCGATTACGACATCCAGAACCGGCGCCTGACGCTGGCCATTTCGGATATCAACGACATCGTCGGCCTCGACCGGGTACGCGCCCAACTGGAAGAAGGCACCGAGATCGAGACGCTGCTCGCCGGTGAATCGGAAATCGACCATGCCATCGACCAGTACTACGGCCACGAACTGTCCATCGATGGCATCCTGCACGAGATCGAAACCGGCGAAATCGACTGGCAGAGCTTGTCCGCTACTGCCGACGAATACAGCCAGCCAGTCGTCCGCCTGATCGATTCGATCCTGACCGATGCCGTCAAGCACGAGGCTTCCGACATCCATTTCGAGCCGGAAGCCAATTTCCTGCGCATCCGCTGCCGTATCGACGGCATGCTGCGCCAGATCCGCGCCCTGCATAAGTCCTACTGGCCGGCGATGACGGTGCGCATCAAGGTGCTGTCCGGCATGAATATCG
>JACCDS010722819.1_pt1 | contig 10543 bp, 10 predicted proteins | sample 7446441 | NCBI WGS metagenome assembly JACCDS01 (sample SAMN15323445, study PRJNA562643) | freshwater metagenome | isolation source: river surface water | place: USA:Blue River Watershed | collected 2017-08-17 | reverse complement strand
GTCAGGTCACGCTTTTGCACCTCGAAGGGGATGAAGAAGCCGCGGGCGGCCTTGCCCATCTTGGAGCTGACGGCATCCGAGCACTCACGCTCGAAAGCGGCGGCGCGCTGGGCAGCCACGTCGGCGGGGTTGGCCAGGGCATTGAGGGCGCGCATCACGGAGTAGCGCTTGACCTCTTTCTTGTCCAGGCCGATGTCGGCAGTGGGCACCGGGGCGGTGGACAGCTTGCGGATGGCTTCGGCCTGGAAGGCTTCCAGGGTCAGGCCGCGCTGGATGGCGGACATGGCCAGCTCAGCACCGCCGGGGATGCTGGCTGCGACTTTGGTGATCTCGGCAGCGTGATTGCGCTGCTCGACCACCTCGACTTTTTCGGTCATGGTGATTTCCTCAGAAGGGGACGGGGATTGCGCTTCGGAATCCGAAGCGGCATCGGCTGCGATGTCACGAGCGGCGGCGGGATCAGCGCCCTCGCCCAGGCTGCGGCCGATGCCAACGGTTGCGTCCGCCGGCACGGAGACCAGCGAGACCTCGAAAGGCTCCCAGTCGGTGACCCGATAGGTTTCCAGCCCATCGACGGTCTCGACCAGTTGCGCCTTGTGGATCATGTAGCCGACGCTGACGTTGCGGCGGATGCCGTCCTTCACGTCCTGCCACACTTCCTCCGCACGAGCGCTCTTTCCGAAGCGCACCACGGCGCGGGCCACCCGGTCCGCGCCGATCTCGACGGATTCGACGACGCCCACGACATCTTTGGTGTCGTGGTCCATCAACAGGTTGGCGCCCGAGCGCAGTCGGCTCTGACGCACGGACGTGGCACTCACGTCCAGAATCTCGATCCCCCAGTAGCGCTCGTACGGCGTCTCGCTGGCGAAGGCCAGGGTCGCCGTGCGCGCCTGCTCATCGATCGCCTGGCGCTCGACCAGCAGCGAGCGCTCGGCGCGACCCTTGGCCAGGTGGCGCGCAAGGTTGGTAGGCAGAAGTTTGCTCATGGCCGGCATTCCAGCGCGGCCCGCATTTCATCCGCTACCTAAGACATGAAAGACACCCCATAAGGGGAATCAGATCAGCGCGAGCTCCTCATCACGCCGCCGGCGCGGACGGCGCGGGTGCACTGGCGCGAAGGGCACGAAGCGCAGCGGGATGCTGCCGCCTGCGGTCGAGCGCGGCGGCTCGATGATGATCGGCTCCTCGATGGCGTAGCCGCCCACGAAGTCGGCGCCCACCGGATCGCCCGGCAGCGACAGCACCAGGTAGCTGCCGATCGAATCTGCACCGGCCAGCTGCGCAATGGCGTGGCTGCCGCCCTGGTCTGCGCCCGCCAGCTCGGTGACACCATAGGCGTCCACCTGGTCGGCCGAGGCCAGCTGCAGCAGGGCATAGCCGCCCGAGAAGTCACCCGCCACCACGCCCGCGATCCCGAAGGCGCCCGCCTGGTCGGCGCCAGCCACCTGCAGGGCAGAGTAGCCGGCCGCCTGGTCGGCGCCCACCAGCTGCGTGATGGCGTAGGCCTGGGCTTGGTCGCCGGCCACCAACTGGGTGACGACATGGCTGCCTGAGAAGTTCGCCCCGACAGCGCTGGTCAGCGCGTAGCTGCCCGCCAGGTCGGCACCGACAGGCGCAGCGATGGAGTAGCTTGCGGCCTGGTCGGCATTGACCGAGGTGGTGATCGCATAGCTGCCGGCCTGGTCCGCGTTGACGGTGGTGGTGCTACCGCCACCACCGCCGGCGAACAGGAGCAGCAGGGACATGGATTACTCCACGGTGAAACCGATCAGCCAGCCAGTGTTACCGGCCGAGCTGTTGGTCACCTGCACGCAGCGCAGGCCCTGGCCCGGGCGCAGCAGGATGCCGTGGCTCACGCCGCCCAGGTTGCGCAGGGTCTCGGGCACGAGCTCGAGGCCGCCCATGGAGGCGATCAGGATCGTGCCGGTGTTGGTCTCCTCGCCGGAGATGCTGTAGTTGAACAGCGTGACGCCCGCAGTCGCGCCGCCGGTGGGCTTGGAGCGACAGGTGATGTTTGCGTCGAGCGCGGTCTGCGATAGATCCGGCAGCCAGGCAGTCTGGGCAGTGCCACCCGTGCCGATGGCCGTGGTGCGGGCGAGCGTCCAGTCGAACACCACGCCGGTCACCGCCGTGGTGATGTTGGGCAGCTGCTTGCAATGCACCACGCGCACCAGGCTGGAGGCGCTCCCATTCCACAGGTCCCAGTGCACGGTGTTGGCCGCGGCCACATGCACCTGCGAAGGGATGTTGTAGAAGTAGGTGTCCTTGGAGCCGATGATGTGGCCCGACTCGGCGGCCAGCATGACGACCTGGTGCTCTTTGCCGCCCACCAGCTGGGTGGCCACGGTGGCACCGGTGCCCGGGGTGACGCTGATCGAGTCGTTGGCTTGCGTCATGGTCAGGCGGCCGTGTCGCCCTCGACGCGCCAGGTGTAGGTGTCGTTGGAGGCCGAGGTGGCAGCGGCCACGGTGCGGCGGATCCAGAATGCCCGGTGCTGGCCGGCCGGGATGCTGCCCAGGGCAATGCCGCCTGCCTTGGTCGTCGGCTGGCTGAACGTGGTGGTCGCCGGCGCGGTGTTTTCGTCGGCGATGGTCTGCTCGGTGCCGTTGATCGCCGAGGTGCCCAGGCCGACGGCGATGCGGTTGCCGGTGGTGTTGGCCGTGATCCAGAGCACGGCATTCTGCAGGGTCAGGCTGGCGTGGGCATTGTGCACGTACACGCAGCGGTACTCGGTGTCGCCGGCAGCGCTCTCGGCGCCAGTCACGTCATCGAACAGCGCCGCCGGCACCGTGGTGCTCGACTTCGCACCACCCAGGGATGCATTGGCGCTGGCATTGGCGGCACCGCCGGACAGGCGGTACTGGATGTCGCTAGTCAGGATCGGCATGGGTCGGTCACTTCTCGAACACGGTCACGGTGCGCACGATTTCGTTGTCGCCATCGCGCTCGACGGTCTGCACGGACCGGGTGGGATGGCTGTCAACCACGGTCACCTCGGCCGGCTGCACCTGGTTGACCACGGTCACCTGGGGCGCGTCGGCGCGCTGCTCGGGCAAAACGGCCTCCACATGCACGACCGGCTCCGGCGTGGTGATCTCATTGCGCACCTCGACGCTGGGCGCGGCCGGCGCCTGCAGATGCACGTGATGCTCGTGGCGCTGCTCGGGGAATGAGGCATGCACGTGGATCTCGGGCGCCGCGGGCGGCGCCGGCGGCTGGGCGGCCAGGCGCACCAGGTCGTGCGCCATGCGGCCGGTGTCGGCGCGCAGGGCTTCCAGCTGCTGCGCGACCTCGCGGGCCGCCTGATCGGCCGCGGCGGCCTGGGCGGGCTGGCCCGCACCAGGCAGGCCGTCGTAGGCGTGCAAGGTGACCCCATAGCTGGCGGCCAGGTCCTGGGCAGCCTTGATCGAGGCCAGGGTCTCCTCAAAGTCGTAGCCCATCGCAGCAGCCAGGTCCTGCGGGCTCATCAGGCCGGCCTTGACCTTGAGGATGTTGGCCTCGGTGTCGGCCTTCGGGTCGACCCAGTCCCAGCGCCGCGCCTGCCACTCATGGCGGGCGAACTTGTCGGCCTTGCTGACCGGCAGCGCGCTGCCATTGGGCATGGTGATGGCGCCCATCAGCAGGGCCATCTGCAGCCAGTCGCGGTAGACCGGCTCCATGAAAGTGGAGATGAACCACTCCTGGTCCGACATCCAACGGTCCCGCTCCTCGAGGGTGCCGCTGCGGATGCTGGAGAAGCTCACGCCCTCCAGGTCATTGGCCAGGGAGTGGTAGGCCACGCCCCAGCCGCTGGCGATGCGCTGCAGCGTCGTTTTGACGAAGGGACCAAAGTTGGTTTCGGGGTAGCGCGACTCGAACGGCGTAAAACTGACGCCGGCCGGCAGGGTGTCGAAGGTGCCGGGCTGGCTGGTGACGATGGGCTGCCCGGAATCGTCCAGCGCGCCGACGGGAGACTGGCCATCCGGGGTCGTAAAAAACCCGTAGTGGTTGGCCCCATGCTCGGCCGCCAGCAGCGCAGCCAGCTTGAAGTTGCCCAGGTGATGCAGGCTCAGCATGCCGGCCGCCATCCATGGGATGCCGCGCAGCTGCTCGGCGCGCTCGACCTTGAAGCCGTGGATTACCTCATCGAGCGGCAGGCGCACGCGCTCGCGGCTGCTGGTGATCCCATCATTTGGGTGGGCCGCGAAGATGTGCAAGGCCACCGGGCGGCGATAGCGATCGACCTCGACGCCCATGATCACGGCATTCTGGCCATAGCGGCCGTTGAACGTGGTGTCGATGCGGTCCACGTCGATCAGCTGCAGGGCGTAGCCGAAGCGGTTGCCGGCCTCGGGGCCGCGCACGCGGCGCACCAGGAACTCGCCGTCGCTGGGCAGGCCCCCGACCAGGGTCTCGCACACATCGCGCAGGGTCTGACGGCCCGTCACATCACAGGCCTGGCACCACTCTCGGTAGGCGCCCTCGATGGCCGCATTGGCCAGCCGGTCAGGCTGACCTGGGCGGTCCTCGACACGCACCTGCAGGCGGATGCCGCTGGGCCCGACGATGTTGTCCTCGACCATCGCGCGGAACTTGCGGGCGTAGTCGTTGTTGTTCACCAGCTCGCGGCCGCGGGCACGCAGTCGGTCCAGGTCGCTGCGCAGCTCCTGGTTGATGGATTGCGTGGTCGCCATCCAGTCGGCCGTCAGGCGGTCGATGCGGGCAGCGGCGAAGCGGCGCACCTGGACGCCCTGCGCGGGCCGGTTTCGCTGCATCCAGCGGCGGGCGGTGTCGATGAATTTCATGCGCCGAATCTCACGAAGATGCGCCGCCCGTCCGGCAGGCCGGCAGCGATGCGAGCAGCCGCATCCTCGCGGGCCACCTCGGCGCGCAGGCGGTCGCGGTGCTGCCACAGGTCGGACAGCGAATGGCGGCGCAGCTGCCGGCCAGCGATCTGGTACTCGGCGGCGGCCAGGTTGTTGGAGTCGGCCAGGTAAGCCTCGACGGCCTCGAGCGCGCGGCGGGCGCTCGTGCGCGTGTCCAGCGCCGAAGCACCGAAGGACGGACGCACCGTGACGCGGCCCTCGCCGACCGTGTAGACCTCCCCGGCCTTGCTGACCTGGGCGCGCCAGGCGTAGTCGCCGGCAGCCCAGGCGCCGGAAGTCGCTGCGGCGACGTTGACCAGGTGATCATCGCCCTGGGCGCCAGCGGTGATCGTGATCTTGCCGGTGGCGTTGAGCAGCAGGTACGTCAGCACCCAGCCGGCGCTGGCCGGGTAGTCCGCCAGCGACTTGAGCCAGCGGACGGTGTCGCCGGCGTTGATCTGGGAGGGCTCGAGGGTGGAGGTGTCTGCCATGGGCCGTGGGGTTTGCCGCCCGAATCTAGGCGGGGCGCTCTTTCATCGGCTACCCAAGCAATGCAAAAGCGGTCTACACCCCATTGACTATTCGCCATATTTGCGCAGCACTCAGGCCATAACGGCGCGCCAGGAGCCCAATGCGCTCGCCGCTATGGTGATCGCGTCGGATGGCGATGTTGCGCTCAGCTCGTCCGCCACCAGCACGCCGAGGCACATACACCTGACTGCCTCCAAACATGTCTCGAACGTGACGCTCAGCTGCATCACGTACAGCAAGACTGAAATTAGGCGCCATAGCCATCACCACGCGCAACGTGTACTCCACGACATCGTCTGCATGCTTGACTCCAGCCAGGCATGACTGCAGATCGACCTCCGCCGTTGCCAGGCCTTGGGGTTCACTTTTAATTTTTGTCACCATGCTCTCGGGGTTGCGGGCCGGCGGGCCGGCCGTTGAAACAGGGAAGGGTTAGCCACAGGCCGCGGGCTGGCCTCGGTCGTCATGAGCTCAGGTTGAGGCGCAGCGGCGGGCTGGGCGACCTGGTCGCCGCCATCACCTGGGCCCACTTGGTCGACCTGGTCGTCCTGGGCTGCCGGCGGTGCGGGGGCGAACAGGTCGCGCACCTGCGGAGCCACACGGTCCTCCAGGCGGTGCCACTGCAGCTCGGTGAAGCGGTCGATGCCAGCCCACACCGCGGCGGCCAGGGCATAGACCGCGCAGTCCAGGGCCTCATTGCGCCGGCCGTTGGGCTTGACCCACTCCATGCGGGCGTGGCCCTTGACGTACTTGGTGACCAGGCGCTCGGCGGTCAGCTGGTCGTATTCGTCGGTGCCGGCCAGGGCGCGCGGCAGGTGCACGTAGCCATGGCCGGGCTCGAGCTGGCGCAGGCGCCCGTAGATCAGGCCCTTGGCGATGTCGGTGCCCACCAGCCACAGCTTGAGGCCGCGCGGGATGCGCTGGCCGCGCCAGCTGACCTCCACGTCGCTGGGCTTGCCCAGGATGGCCTTGCCACCGCGCCCGGCCGTGCCCTTGACGGCGATCACATGGGCATGCTGGTGCGCTCGCACGTAGGCATAGACGGTCTGCGTGTGGTGGCCGCCGGTGTCGATCGCACAGGCCGCGACCACCAGCTGGCTGCCGCTGGCGTGCAGCAGCGGCGTGCGCCGGCGCTCGCTCAGGGTGGTCCATGGGCTGCCGGGCTCGCCCTCCTCGATCGAGGGGTTGCCATAGATGACCTCGCGGCCAACCAGCCAGGACTCCTGGCCACGGCCCCAGGCCCAGATCCGATACTCCAGGCGGTCGCCCTGTACGTCCACGCCCATGGTGGCGATCAGGCCACCGTGGGGGACCGTGCCCAGCGGGTAGTCCTCGGCCCGGCGCGACAGCTCATGGCCGGCGACTTTGTCACCCTGCTCCTCCCAGGTCTCGGCCAGGACCGTGTTGGTGAAGGTCTTGAGCTTGGTCACATCGCCCTGCTTGGCGGCCAGGGTGGCGGCGTGCCACTGCGCGACCAGGTCAGCCCAGCCGACCCAGCCCAGCGGGGCGTACAGGGCGTTAAGGTAGTAGCCCGTCATGCGGCCCGGGCGGCTGGACTCGCGCGAGGCCTGCCAGGTGCCGCCCGCCAGCATGGCCGGCTTGTGGTGCTCCTCGATCTCACCGCCGCAGCTGCAGCACACGTAGTGCACGCTGGCCAGGTCCGGGCTGCCGTCGTCCAGCTTGCGCCAGCGCAGGCCATGCGGGAGGCCGGAGCCCCACTCCAGCACCTGGTGCGCGCCACAGTGCGGGCACGGCACCTGGTAGCGGCGGGCGTCGGTGGCCAGGTAGGCCGCCTCGATACGCGAGAAGTCGCGGGTCGTGGGCGTGGAGACCTTGAGAATCTTGCGCCGCCCGAACGTGCTGGTGCGCTTTTCGGCCAGGGCCACCGGATCACCCTCCCCGTCCACGTCCAGCGGGTAGGCGTCGATTTCATCCAAAAACAGATAGCGCACCGGCATCGAGCGCAGGCCGGCCGCGCTGTTGGCGCCGGAGACGACCAGGACGCCGCCGGCGAAGTCCTTCATCAGGGTGGTGTTGGCGTCGTCGCGGCTGCGGTTGTCCTGCACGCGCCGGCGCAGTGCCGGGGTCTCCTCCAGCATAGGCGTGATGCGCTGGCGGCTGAAACGCTTGGCCATGTCGGTGGTGGGCTGCACCACCATGACCGGGCCGGGCTCGTTGTCGATGATGTAGCCCAGCCAGTTCATGCCGGACTCCGACTTGCCCAGCTGGGCGGCGAACATCACCACCACCTCCTGCACGGACGACCTGGCCGACAGGTCATCCATGATCGAGCGCAGGTAGGGCGTGCGATTGGTGCGCCAGGGGCCCGGCTCGCTGGAGGCCTTGCCGGACAGCATGCGGTAGCGATCGGCCCACTGGCTGACGGTGATTGCCGCCGGCGGCCGCATGAACTCCTCGAGCACCGACTGCAGCAGGGCATCGGCCCGGGCCTGGTCGGTCAGCAGGCAATCGCGCGCGCCCATCAGATCCGCCCTTGCGTGGCGGCGGCCAGGGCCTGCCGGGCCCGGGCCTGGGCGGGCGTGGCCAGGATGCCGTCGACCAGGTCGAGCAGTTCGCCCAGCGAGGCCACCAGCTGGCGGTTGACCTCGAGCAGCTGTTCGAGCTGTGCGCCGGCCTGTGCGCTGCGCCGCTGGGCGATCCAGTCGGCCAGGCGCAGGGCCTCGATGGCCATGTCGGTCTCGGTCGGCACTCTCATGCCGCCTCTCCGGTGGCGCCCGACAGCTCGGCCAGCGCCTGGCGCAGCTCGAGCTCGAGCAGTTCGGCCACGCGGTCCATGCTGGACTCGGCCGCCAGCAGCGGCGCCATGCGCGAGGGGATCTGCAGCAGCGCATCCCGGGCGGTGGCGATGCGCCGGGCCCAGGCCGAGCGCACGGCGTCGGCGCGCAGCAGCAGGCCCTCCATCTCGGCGCGCTTCATCTCGGCGATCGAGGCCTCGGCCGATTCGCGCCGGGCACGGGAGGCCCAGTAGTCGTCGGGCGTGGCCGGGGCGTCGACCTGGTGGGCGACGATCACCGGCGCCGCCGGCGTGGCCGGTGCGGCAGCAGGGGCGATCCCCGCCTCGGGCGCCGCCGCCTCGCGTTTGACGTGGTCCACGCGCGGGCGGGTGTTGGCCGCCCACTGGATGTCCGCGACCACGGGGTCGATCTTGCCGTCCAGCAGGCTGATGCGCCCGGCCTTCACGGCCTTGTGCACGGCCACCGCCGACACGCCGCGGTGCTGGGCGTACTGCGCCTGGGTGAGGAGGTTAACTTTCGGCACCGTCGCGGCCCTCGCTTAACCTTTCGGGAAACCGGTCCACTAGCTCGATGGGGCGGTTCGAATTACCCGCATGGTGCGGGCATGGGAAGGACCCAAACCGGGGGGGTGCCAGGGTCATGCGCCGCCTCCGGCTTGGGCCTGCAGGCGCTCGCGGCTCTCGCCGATGGCCCGGTTGAATTCGCTGACCAGGACCTGGTTGGCCTCGCGCTGGGCGATGCCGTCGAAGTCGAAGCGCGGGCGGTAGCTGGCGGCGCGCATGAACATCACCACCGGCTCGACCTTGCCGCCCAGGGCCATGCGCACGCGGCGGTAGATGCCCGGCTTGAGGCCGCCACGGCGGGCGCCCGGCTGGACCGCAAAGTATTCGAAGCCGGCAGTCTTGCGGGTGCCCTTGCGGCGCTTGTCCCGGCCAGCCTGGCGCATGTTCTGGCGGCTGCCAGCCACCAGCTCGGCGGCGTCGAACCAGGACAGGATCTGGCGGATCTCGCCGATCGACTGGTTGCCGTAGGCATCGATCTTGGCCAGCTTGCCCGGCACCGCCAGCCAGCCACGGGGCAGCACGCCCACGGCCTGCAGGGCGCGCTCGAAGCGCTTGGACTGGCGGCTGCCACCCTCGGCCTGGAAGCGCATGTAGCTGCCGGCCGGCGTGGTGCCAGGCGCGGCGGCCTCATAGCGCAGGGTGTTGCCGTACACGTCCTGGATCGCCTGGATGTCGAAGCCGACGGCAGCGACCAGGCGCTGGGCCGTGGCGGGGGCGTAGCGCAGCTGGCGCTGGGTGTAGGGCGTCGGCCGGTCGATCGCGCCCTGGAGCTCGGCTTTGAGCTTCTCCCGGACCTTCACAGCGGTGCGGGTCAGGGCCGTGGCAGCAGCAGCGCGCACGCGCCGCTCGCTCAGGTCCTTGATCTGATCGACCGCTTCACGCAGGCCGCTCACCTCAATCTTCAACATTCCACCACCTCCCTCATTTCATCAATTACGGCATTACGGGATGTAACGGATGGGCAAAGACCCGTAACGCTAGAGCTGGCGCGGGTTGTTACGGCATTACGGCAAAAAATCGAAAAGGATCGGAGTGCCCCTTTTTGTGATTCATGGCCGGTGCACGCTCTCACATACGTGCACGCGCGAGATGCCGTAATGCCGTAACAACCCGCGCCAGTGCTTGTGCTACGGCATTTCCGCTTGCCGTTACATGCCGTAATGCCGTTACATGCGATGGCCATCACGCCACCTCCGTCACGGCCGGCGAGTTCTTGCGGATCCAGGCCGTCAGCGCGTCCTCGAACGACTCGATCGCCTCGCTCGCGTAGACCGTCCACGACACGTCAGGGGGCGGGCTTGCCAGCACCCACACGCGCGTGCTGGTGTTGTCCATGAGCCGGCACACCTTGACCTGCAGCCGGTCGCCGGCCTGGCGCTGGCACAGCCGCGCGAACACCGGTTTGGTCATCGTGAAGCGCTCGCCCTCCATGGAGGCCCAGCGCCGGTAGGCCCGGAATGCCTGGTCGGAGCTGCAGGTGCGCACCGGCAGGCCCGGGATGTCGCCCTTGAGCCAGTCGCGCATGAAGCGCTCAGGGGACAGGCGGCCCAGCTCGATCAGGTCCTCCTTGGCCTTGGTCATGGGCGGAGGCAGCCACCACTGCCAGGTGGACAGGTCGCGGGTGAGCAGCTCGTGCATCAGCGCAGCCGCCCCACCCTCGCGCCGCCACTGGGCCATGGCCTCGTACATGGCGGAGTCGCCGCGGGCGGCCGTCCACACGACCAGGTAGCGCCGGTCGGTGTTGTCCAGCACGAGCGGCTGCGTCTCGTTGGACAGGAAAATGATGTTCATGCAGTTGCGCTCGCTGCGCAGGTTCATGAACTTGGTGGCGATGTTCACGTCCTTG
>JACCDS010669087.1_pt1 | contig 10545 bp, 10 predicted proteins | sample 7446441 | NCBI WGS metagenome assembly JACCDS01 (sample SAMN15323445, study PRJNA562643) | freshwater metagenome | isolation source: river surface water | place: USA:Blue River Watershed | collected 2017-08-17 | reverse complement strand
TCCTTCAGGCTGTCACCGTCGTACACCAGCATCTTGGAGTACAGCGATGAGTTCTCCGGCTCCTTCAGACGCGTCAGCACCGAGAACTGCGCCATCATCTTCAGCGTGCCCGGCGCGCAGATCGCCGCGGCCAGCGAACTGCCCTTGAGCAGCTTCTCGTAGATCTTCACCTCCTCGCTCACGCGCAGGCAGTACGGCACCTTGACAATGTAGATGCGGTCGAGGAAAGCCTCGTTGTTCTTGTTGTTGCGGAAGGCCTTCCACTCGCTCTCGTTGCTGTGCGCCAGCACGATGCCGTCGAAGGGAATGGCGCCGAAGCCTTCCGTGCCCTTGAAGTTGGCCTCCTGCGTGGCGGTCAGCAACGGGTGCAGCACCTTGATCGGCGCCTTGAACATTTCGACGAACTCCAGCAGGCCCTGGTTGGCCAGGCACAGACCGCCGGAGAAGCTGTAGGCGTCCGGGTCGTCCTGCGCAAAAGTCTCCAGCTTGCGGATGTCGACCTTGCCGACCAGGCTGGAGATGTCCTGGTTGTTCTCGTCGCCCGGCTCGGTCTTGGCGATGCCGATCTGCTTGAGGATGCTCGGGTAGCGCTTGATCACCTTGAAGCGGCGGATGTCGCCTCCGAACTCTTCCAGGCGCTTGACAGCCCACGGCGACATGATGCGCTGCAGATAGCGCTTGGGGATGCCGTACTCGGCCTCCAGCACCGGCCCATCTTCGTCCACGTCGAACAGCCCCAGCGGCGACTCGTTCACCGGCGAACCCTTGATCGAGTAGAACGGCACCTCCTGCATGAGCTGCTTCAGGCGCTCAGCGATGGAGCTCTTGCCACCGCCCACCGGTCCCAGCAGATACAGCACCTGCTTTTTCTCTTCCAGGCCTTGCGCAGCATGGCGGAAGTAGCTCACCACCTGCTCGATGGCGTCTTCCATGCCGTAGAACTCGGCAAAGGCCGGGTAGATCTTGATGACCTTGTTGGCAAACAGGCGCGACAGGCGGGGGTCGTTGCGGGTGTCCACCATCTGCGGCTCGCCGATGGCCTTGAGCATGCGCTCGGCGGCGGTGGCGTAGGCCAGCGGATTGGCCTTGCACTCCTGAAGGTAGTCCTCCAGGGACATTTCCTCTTCGCGGGTGCGTTCGTAGCGGGCGGCGAATTTGCTGATCACGTCCATTGCAGACCTCCTGGATGGGTTCAGGCGGTGCCACGGCAGGATCAGTACCGCTGCACCAGGGAAGATCTGATGGAGTCCCTTGCCCGTGAAGACGGTTGGCGGGACGAGGCTCCATCAGAGCTTTCCGTCGCTCTGCGGCTGCAATGCTTCGACTCAACGATGCCAGCTTCGTTCAAGTCTGGCGCGGCGTCTCCAGAAAGAACCCTCAGGAAACCGCCCAATTGCACGAACGTCATCGTCTTGGAGATCACTGAGCAATCGACGTGCCCGGAGGGTCTTGCCCCCCACCCGATCCCGGGATCCCCCGAGGGGGAGCCGTCCACCCAATTGCTCGTGAGGCCATGAAAAAGCCCCGCAGATGCACCACAAAGGTGCCGTCTGCGGGGCCGGATCTGAGCGACTCCGCTCAGGACTCAGTCAGCCCCAGCTTTTCCAGCAGACCGTTGAGCTCCTCCAGCGACGAGAAGCCAATGGCGATCTCGCCTTGCTCGCCTCGACGGGTGCGCTTCTTGACCCGGATCTCCACCGGGGCCGTGAGGTGATCGGCCAGTTGTTCCTCCAGCCGCTGCACATCGCGCGACTTGCCGGCCTGGGCGGAAGGTTTGGCCGCCGGGGCGGCGCCTGCCGCCGCCTGCCGGGTCACGAGCTTTTCGGCCTCCCGCACCGACATCTGACGGCCCACGATTTCGTTGGCGCAGGTGATCTGGTGCACCTTGTCCAGAGGCAGCAGTGCCCGGGCATGGCCCATGTCCAGGTCCCCCGCCATGAGCAGTTGCTGGACCGGCTCTGCCAAATTCAGCAAGCGCAGCAGGTTGCTCGTCGCACTGCGCGAGCGGCCGATGGATTGCGCCGCTTCCTCATGGGTCAGTCCGAATTCGGCGATCAGGCGCTGCACGCCCTGGGCCTCTTCCAGCGGATTGAGGTCTTCACGCTGGATGTTCTCGATCAGGGCCATCGCGGCAGCGGCCTGATCGGGCACCTCTCGCACCAGAACAGGGACTTCCTCCAGCCCCGCCAGCTTCGCGGCCCTCGAACGGCGCTCGCCCGCGATGATCTCGTACATCGGCAGGCCGTCGCGGGCCGGGATCGGGCGCACCAGCACCGGCTGCATGATGCCGTGGGACTTGATGCTTTCGGCGAGCTCGAACAGGGAGCCCTCGTCCATGCGCGTACGAGGCTGGTACTTGCCCGGCTGGAGCTGGGCAAGCTTGATCACGCTCGGCTGGCCGCCGGCCTCTCCGTCGGCGGGGGTCGCCGACAGCTGAGGTCCGAGCAGGGCCTCGAGTCCACGGCCGAGTCCTTTGGGCTTCTTGGTCACCATGGCGGGATTGTCGGCGATCCGGTGGCGAGTGCCTGCAACAGGTGGTGCCCCGCCTCCCAATCGCCCAGTCCGGACGCGGTGTTGAGGTGTCCGGCCGCCCCGGCGCAGCAATCGGGCGCGCCCCAGTCACGGGCCAAGGCTTGCGCCCGCTCCGGCGCACAGTAAGCGTCGTCGGTGGACCAGACCACCCAGGCCGGAAACGGCAAGGGACGGCGCACCATCGGTCGCCAGGAATGCAGTTGCGGCGGCATGTCCTCACGCTCGGTGTCCGGCGGGGCCACCAGCAGGGCAGCCCCGACCCGATCGGTGAGCCGGCTGTGGGCGGCCCAGGCCGCCACCAGTTGGCATCCCAGGCTGTGCGCCACCAGGCACACCGCTGGGGCGTGGTCGCCCCGCGCCAACAGCACCTCGTCCAGACGGGACATCCAGTCTCCCCTTCGGGGCCAGGCCCAATCGTCCTGCTCCAGCCGGACGTATCCATATCGACCTTCCCAGCGCGACTGCCAGTGCTCGGGCCCGGACCCCATCCAGCCCGGCAGCACCAACACGTCCTGGGGCCGAGGTCCTGGTGGGGACTCGTCAGCGTGACATGAGGAAGTGGTGTTCATGCCGTATTCTTTCGCACTCCAATGCTTCTCACGCGCCCAGACGCGAGGTTCCCCATGAAACATGCTGTATTTGTCGACGGCCAGGAAGGCACCACCGGACTGCGCATCCACGAATACCTCGCGGGCCGCCCGGACATCGAGGTGCTGCGCATCGACCCGGAACGCCGCAAGGATCCGGCCGAACGCGCACGCTTGCTCAACGCCGCCGACGTCGCGTTCCTGTGCCTGCCGGACGCGGCCTCCATCGAGGCCGTCTCGCTGGTCACCAATCCCAAGACCTGCCTGATCGACGCCAGCACCGCTCATCGCACCGTGCCCGGCTGGGCCTTCGGCCTGCCCGAACTCGTCGCGGGCCAGCGCGAGGCCCTGCGCACCAGCAAGCGCATCGCCAACCCCGGCTGCCACGCCAGCGCCTTCATCCTGGCCGTGCGCCCCCTGGTGGACGCGGGCCTGATCCAGGCCGAACTGGGCCTGTCGGCCACGTCCCTCACCGGCTATTCCGGCGGCGGCAAGAAGATGATCGAACAGTACGAGGCGGGCGGAGACCCCCTGCTGATGTCGCCCCGCCCCTACGCCCTGGGCTTGTCGCACAAGCACCTGCCGGAAATGATGGCCCACACCGGCCTGAAGGTGGCACCGGTCTTCCTGCCCATCGTCGGTCCGTTCTACAAGGGCCTGACCGTGTCCGTGCCGCTGCATCGCCTGCAATTGCCCAGCGGCACCACCGCCGAGCGCATCCATGCCGCCCTGGAAGCCCACTACGAGAACGAGCGATTCATCCGTGTCATGCCGCTCAACGACGGCCCGACGCTGGACGACGGCTTCTTCGACGTGCAGGCCTGCAACGACACCAACCGCGTCGACCTGTTCGTGTTTGCGCGAGGCGAGCAGGTCATCCTGATGGCACGCCTGGACAACCTCGGCAAGGGTGCCAGTGGCGCGGCCGTGCAGTCGATGAACGTGCACCTGGGCTTGGACGAGGGCCTGGGCCTCTGAACCGGCACCGGCCAAGAAAAAGCCCGGCGATGCCGGGCTTTTTTACGTTCTCACGGCGCTCACGCGCCGGTGATGATCACTTCAGCTGGTTGCTGATGAGCTTGGTCATCTCGAACATCGACACCTGATCCTTGCCGAAGATCGGCTTGAGCTTGGCGTCGGCATTGATCATGCGCTTGTTGGCCGGATCCTGCAGGTTGTGCTGCTTGATGTAGTCCCAGACCTTCTTGGTGACTTCGGTGCGGGGAGCGGGTTCCGCACCGATCACGGCGGCCAGTTCGGCCGACGGGGTCAGGGGCTTCATGAACGCGGCGTTCGGAGCGCGCTTTTCGGTGGCGGGCTTGGCGGCCGCGGCCTTCTTGGCAGTTGCCATGTTCGGAGTTCTCCAGGAAACGGAATATCGGGGGTTGAGCACATGCGACACGAAGACACATCGGGCCCGATGCACGACGCCGGCGAGAGGCTCGCATCTTCATGAGGAAAGACGCTCGCCCCACAAACCGGCGCTGCAAGACCTCACAATGTACAGCTTCTTGGCCCATCCACCCCTGCGGCCACCGTTTCGACCCCTCCCGACTCCATGACACAGTTCCTCACCCCTGACTTTCTGCTCGCCGTCGGGCAGATCGTCATGATCGACATCCTGCTGGGCGGCGACAACGCCGTCGTGATTGCCCTGGCATGCCGCAAGCTGGCGCCGGCCCAACGCAAGGCCGGCATTCTTTGGGGCACCGCAGGCGCCATCGGCCTGCGCATCGTGCTGATCTTCTTTGCGCTCACGCTGCTCAAACTGCCCGCACTCAAGTTGGTCGGGGCCGCACTGTTGCTGTGGATCGGCGTGAAGCTGCTGCTGCCAGAAGACGGGGACCACGAAATCCACGCCGCCGACCGGATGTGGGCCGCCGTCAAGACCGTGATCATCGCGGACTTCGTCATGAGCCTGGACAACGTCATCGCGATCGCCGGCGCCACTGAAACCGTCGGCAGCGATCACCAGATGCCGTTGGTGATCTTCGGACTGCTGGTGAGTGTGCCCATCATCGTGTGGGGCAGCCAGTTCGTGATCGGCCTGATGGAGCGCTTCCCCATCGTCATCACGCTGGGGGCCATGCTGCTGGGCTGGATTGCCGGCACGATGGCCGTCTCCGACCCTTGGGTCGCCCCCTACGTGTCCACGGGAGACGCCCCCAAGACCCTGGTCTACGCCGCAGGCGCGTTGGGTGCCGCACTGGTGTGGATGGTCGGCACCGTGATGGCCCGCCGCAACGGCGGCACCTCGACCTGAGCCGCACCCGGCCGATCCAGATGACCGATGCCACGTCCTCGCCGCTCGTGCTCCTGGACCTGCCGGACAGCGCCCCGGACGGCCCAGCGATCACCCCCAAGGACTGGCCGCACCTGCGGAACTACAGCCTGCTGCGCGAGATCGGTCGCGGCGCCATGGGTCGCGTCTATCTGGCACAGGACCGACGCTCTGGCGAACGCGTCGCCCTCAAGACCCTGCGACTGAGCCGCGAGTTCGAAGGCTTTGCGCTGGACGAAGCCCGCGTCCGTTTTGGCCGCGAGGCGGAAGCCGCACGATCGCTGCACCATCCCGACGTGGTCCGCGTTTTCGAGGCCGGCGAAGAAGACCAGGTCGTCTACATCGCCATGGAATGCCTGCGTGGACAAGAACTCTCATCCCACACGCACCCTGGGAACCTGCTGCCAATGGCGGAAGTGGTGGACATCGGCGCCCGCGTGGCCTCGGCCCTGGCACACGCCCACCGGCAGGGCGTCATTCACCGCGACATCAAGCCCTCCAATGTCATGTACGACGCCCCCCGGCGGGTGGTCAAGGTGATGGATTTCGGCATCGCCCGGGTGGTGGATGGCTCACGCACCCGCACTGGCCTGGTTCTGGGCTCCCCCCTCTACATGGCCCCCGAACAGCTGATGGGACGCACCGTCGATGGCCGCAGCGATCTCTACGGCCTGGGGGTGACCCTGTTCCAACTGCTGTGTGGACAACTTCCCCTGCAGGGAAAGTCCATGCCCGAACTCATCCAGGCCGTCACCCAAAAGCCAGCCCCCGACCTGCGCAGCCTGCGCCCCGGCCTGCCGCCCGTGTTGTGCGACATCGTGTCCCTGCTGCTGGAAAAGCGCCCCGAGCTGCGATACCGCAACGGCACCGAGGTGGCACAAGACCTCCATTTCGTGACGCGATCCCTGCAATCGGTGCAGGATGTCTCGCCCCTCCACAAAGCCGATCCCTCCGAATGCACCGGATGAATCAGCGCACGGGCAAAATGCCGTCCCTGACCATGGATCATCCGAACGCCATCAGCTCCTACGGGTATTTCGCCACGACCGACTGCGGTCAGGCCCGCTCGAACAACGAAGACGCCGTGGCCCTGGCCGAGGACGTCGGCTTGGCCGTGCTCGCCGATGGCATGGGAGGCTACAACGCCGGTGAGGTGGCCAGCCAGATGGTCTGCCAGTTCATCACGTCCGACCTCGGCGCCTGGCTGCGGGACGCCGAATCCGACACGAGCGATCTCGAACTGCGCCAGGCTCTGGAACTGTGCGTGGACAACGCCAATCGCGCCGTCTTCAACGCAGCCAACATCCACTCCCAGTACGCCGGCATGGGCACCACCCTCGTGGTAGCCCTGTTCCGCGGCTCGCGGCTGTTGCTCGGCCACGTCGGGGATTCCCGCGGCTACCGCTGGCGCGACCAGCAGTTGGTGCGCCTGACGCGTGACCACTCGCTGCTGCAGGAACAGATCGACGCAGGCCTCATCACCCCGCAACAAGCGCTCTACAGCGCCCACAAGAACCTCGTCACCCGCGCCGTGGGCGTGGAAGACGTCGTCCAGCTCGAAACCCACCTTCACACCGTGATGCCGCAGGACTGGATCCTGCTGTGCTCCGACGGGCTGTCCGACATGCTCGACGACAGCCACATCGCCGAGATCCTGGCTGCCCATCGAGAAATCAACGAGGCGGCACAAGCCCTGATCGACGCCGCCAACCAGGCAGGCGGAAGGGATAATATCGCGGTGATACTGGTGGCCGCCCGTGGAGGGGTTGACGGCGGGCGGGCTTGGTGGCCGTTCCGCCGGTGACAGCGCGCGATCCATCGGACCCAACAGACGCAAAGATTCAGAGGACGTTCATGCCCAAGCTCGTTGTTTCACTGGACGGAGTGGTGATCAAGGAAGTCCAGCTGACCAAGGACAAGACCACCCTGGGCCGGCGCCCCTACAACGACATCGTCATCGACAACCTGGCCGTGAGCGGCGAGCACGCGGTGCTTCAGATGGTCGGGCAGGACGTCTACATCGAAGACCTGAACAGCACCAACGGCACGTACATCAACGGCCGAGCGGTCAAGAAGCAGTTGCTGCAGCACGCCGACACCGTCGAGATCGGCAAGTACAAGATCAAGTACATGATCGACGACGCGGCAGACTACGAAAAGACCGTGGTCCTGCGTCCCGGCCAGACCCCCTCGCACATGGCCGCCACCCGCCCCATGTCACCTCAGACGCAGCCCGGCGGACTGCATGGCTCGGGCTTTGGCGGCTTGGCCAGCAACGCCTCCGCCAGCCAGGCCTCCATCCGCGTCCTGTCCGGTGCCGCCGCCGGCCGGGAAGTGGCCCTCACCAAGGTGGTGACCACCGTCGGCAAGCCAGGGGTGCAGGTGGCCTCGATCACCAAGCGACCCGGAGGCTACGTGTTTGCCCACGTCGAAGGTGCCCAGCGCCCCTCGGTCAACGGCAACCCCGTCATGGGCGAGCCGGTCCACCTGAAAGACGGTGACGTGATCGAACTCGCCGGCGCCCAGATGCAGTTCGTGCAACCCTGAGCGCACCACGGGCTGCGACTGGACCCTGCGCAAGGCGTGCCTAGTTCACGCCACCGCAATGCACCGCTTGCCTCCCCCCCGACAGAGGGCTCCTCAGTGAGGGAATGCTCAGACGGACCCTTGTCCGCCGCCCAGGGGACAGGCACCATGGGCGACCCCATTGTCGGCACAGGTCACTCAGATGCACGTTCGTGTCCTCGGCTGCTCGGGCTCGATTGCCCGTGACAACCGGACCACTTCCTTCCTGATCGACGGCCGCGTCCTGATCGACGCGGGCACCGGCGTGGGCGACCTCGGCCTCGACGAGATGCTCGCCATCGATCACATCGTGCTGTCGCACTCGCATCTGGATCACATCCTGAGCATCCCGCTGCTGGCCGACAGCGTGCTCAAGCGCCGCATGGCGCGAGGCCCGGCCTTCCGGCCCATCCAGGTGCATGGACTCCCGGCCACGCTCGATGCCCTGTCCCGCTACGTCTTCAACGACGTGATCTGGCCGGACTTCACGCGCCTGCCGACACGCGAACGCCCCATCCTCTCGCTGCACCCGATTGAAATCGGCCAGCGACTCGACCTCGACGGTACGAGCCTCGAGATCCTGCCCGCGTCGCACAATGTGCCCGCGTGCGGGATGGCCGTGGCCTGCCAGGACGGGTGGTGGGTCTACACCGGAGACACCGGACCCAATCCAGACCTGTGGCGAATCCTGCAAGGACGCCGAATCGTCCAGTTGGTCATCGAGACCGCGTTTGGTGACGAGGACCGCCCCCTGGCCGAAGTCAGTCGCCACCTCTGCCCCGCCATGCTCGCCAGCGAATTGATGGCCCTGGCCGATCGCCCCCCCATTGCCATCACCCACATCAAGCCCGGCGAAATGCCGGCGGTGCTCGCCCAACTCTCCAGTCTGACCGATCTGGGTCCGCTGCATGCCCTGCAGCGCGGGGACGAATTCCGGTTCTGACCACAACGGTCAGCCCCCAATCAACGCCACCACCCGTCCCACGCGGTCCTCAAGATCAGGGCCAGCACCACCCAGATGAACACGGCGCGGACAAACCCCGCACCGTGCCGGGTGGCCAGTCGGGTTCCCAGCACGCTCCCCGCGACATTGGCCAGCGCCATCGGCAAGGCCAGGTGCCACCAGACGTGACCGGTCCATGCGAACCAGGCCACGGCAGAGGCATTGGTCGACACATTCAGCAGCTTGGCTGCCGCAGAGGCATGCAGGAAGTCGTATCGCAACAAACGAACGAACAGGAACACGAAAAAGCTGCCGGTCCCCGGACCGAACAGACCGTCGTACACACCGATCACGGCTCCAATCCACACCCCTCGGCGCCGGGACACCGCCAGATCCTCGAACGGCTCGTGCCGTCGACCCAGATCCTTGCGCTTCAGTGTGTAGACAAGCAACGCCACCAGCACCAGTGGAAGCGCCTTTCGAAGCCCTTGTGCCGGGATGAACGCCACCAGCGAGGCCCCCGAGGCACTTCCGACCGCAGCCGCAGCCGCCGACGGCAGCAAACACCCCCAGTCCATGCGGACACGACGCGCGTATTGCCAAGTGGCCCACCCGGTTCCCCAGATCGCCGCCGCCTTGTTCGTGCCAAACAGCGTGGCTGGAGCGGAGGACGGATAGACCGCAAACAAGGCCGGCACGAGGATCAAACCCCCACCTCCAACGATGGCATCCACGAACCCACCGCTCACCGAGGCCAAGAGCATCCACAAGACATCCAGGGTCATGGGTCTGCGCCTCCTCCAAGTCAGACACCCCAAAAAACAAGGCGCCGATCACTCGGCGCCTTGTCATTTTCTCGTCATTGTGTGAATCGTGGCCAGCAATGGACCCGATACTTGTCTCCTCAGCCTTGAACATGCCCGCGCTTGGTGCACTGGGCTTGTTCGATGTGCACATTTTGTGCACGCCTGCTGAAATGTGCATCGGGGCTTTCCCGAAACTCAAACCGCAGGAAAACCCTGATCCCCATTCGCTTCGAGACCGTTCGTGGCTGAAATCACGACACAGTTACAACACTTCTGAATTACCGCTGGCATGAAGGACTTGACTGTCCCGCATAATAGGTGCGTGTCTGGATGCGGTGCCTTTTCTCTGTTCCCTGGAATGAGTGCTGGCTTGCTCCGCCACTGGCTTGATCAGTACTGCGGTACTTGTTTCTGTTGAAAGGCGCTCTTCCATGGGCAACAAACTCTACGTGGGCAACCTGGCCTACAGCGTGCGTGACGACGACCTCCACGAGGCTTTCTCCGCTTTTGGCAATGTCAACTCGGCCAAGGTCATGATGGACCGCGAGACGGGTCGCTCGAAGGGCTTCGGCTTCGTCGAGATGGCTTCGGACGCGGAAGCCCAGTCGGCCATCAACGGCCTGAACGGTCAGGCCATCAGCGGCCGCGCCATCGTCGTGAACGAAGCCCGTCCCCGCGAAGAGCGTCGCGCCGGTGGCTTCCGCAGCCCCTACGGCGGCGGCGGTCGTCGTGAAGGCGGCGGCGGCGGTTTCGGTGGCGGCCGTGAAGGCGGTGGCGGCGGCTTCGGCGGCGGCCGTGAAGGCGGCGGCGGTGGCGGCGGTTTCCGCAGCC
>JACCDS011631160.1_pt1 | contig 10546 bp, 11 predicted proteins | sample 7446441 | NCBI WGS metagenome assembly JACCDS01 (sample SAMN15323445, study PRJNA562643) | freshwater metagenome | isolation source: river surface water | place: USA:Blue River Watershed | collected 2017-08-17 | reverse complement strand
GTTCAACTTCTTCACCTTGACCTAAATCAGCTGTAAAAGTTATAACTTCAGCTTTATATTCATCTTGAAGCCATTTTAAAATGATTGAAGTATCAAGCCCACCACTATAAGCTAGTACAACTTTTTTAATATCTTTTTTACTCATAAATCTATCCTATGGTTACGTTATTTTAAGTGTCGCATTCTAACTAAAATTTTATTTGAATTTGTTAAAACTAATTGTGAAAATTGCACCATTTAAATGGTTTCTTACGTCAAGTAATCCATTACAGTTGTTATCAATAATTCTTTTTGCAAAATATAATCCCAAACCTGTTCCATTTTTTTCAAGTTTTGTTGAAAAATATGGTTCAAATATTTTTTCTAATATTTCAGTTGAAATTCCTCCACCATTGTCAATTATTTCAAGATATAATTTTTTGTTATCCTCATAAGTTTTGATTTCTATATAAGGATTATCTATTTGTTTTTCAAGTAAAATATCCTCTGCATTTTGAAGAAGACTTAATATAACCTGAGTTATTTCACATATGTAAGTTTCTATTTTTGAAGTAGAATTTAATTCTTTAAAAATCTTTATATTATTAGATATTATTGAGTCTTCAATGATATTTAAAGATTTTTCTACAAGTTCATTTAAAGTAGTAATTTCCATGGATTTGTCTACTTTATAAAAGTTTCTGAAATCATTTATTGTATTACTCAAATGATTTACATATTTATCAATATCATTGGTTGTATTTTCAATAGTATTAAAATCAATTTCATTTAAGAGAGCTTTTAATTTAAGATTTTCACTTGCAGCATTAATTGCTGTTAGTGGTTGTCTCCATTGATGAGCAATCATACTTAAAAGCTCTCCCATTTGAGCAAGTTTAGCTTGTTGTTGTATAAATTCATCTCTGATTTTTATTTGTGTTAATTCAACTATTGTGATAATAGTAAATCTTTTATTCTCTTTTTTTATTATTTTTGCTGAAATCAATGCTGGGAAAATAGATCTATCACTTCTAAAAAGATTAATTTCAAGTGGTTCTTTTTGTAATGTTTCTAATTTTTCTTTTAATTCCAGTGTATATGAATTTGGTATAAAATCTTCAAGTTTTTTTATTGGATTTAATGTAGGGCAGGCTAACATAACCTTTCCCGAATAGTTTAATTCTACTAAAATATCATTTTCATCAAATATTGCAATAGCTTCTATTGCAGTATTTAATAAATCACTGAAATTTTGGTTTGAATTTAAAAGTTCTTTATTTTGTATTTTGTATTTTTCGGTTTTATCTAAAACCTCTTGTTTTAGTTTTGTATTATATTTATTTAGTAACCATTGTCTATAAAAAATAATCAAAATTAAAATTAAAATAAATGGGATAGAGTGTTTTAACAATTCATAGTTTGATTCAGTTTGTTTCTCCTCTAAATCTTTTTTATTATAAAAAATGAAGTTATCTACTAATTTTTTCTTCTCATCTAAAGAGAAACTAGATTTATTAAATAAAATGTCAATTTGTCTATATAAAAACATTTTATCAATAGAACCAATTTCATACATTTTAGGAAGCATTAATCTTTCTGTGTATAAAGCTTCATTTTCTAGAAATTCTTTTGTCAAGTTTTGAGTATTGTATTTTTCTAAAATAATTTTTATGATTTCATCAGGATTATTTAAAGCATATTCCCAACCTTTTAAGCTAGCTTTTTTAAATGCTTCAGTTCTATCTCTATATTTTTTAGCTTCATCTTTTGATGTAAAAAGTTCTAATTGTAGATTAAAAATACCAAAACTACTAGGATCAATAATATTATATTTCACATTTAGTTTATCAAGTTTAAAAGGTTGATCAGAAATAAATGCAGTCATTGCATCAACTTTTCCACTTGCAAAATCATTAACATTAAATGTATGCTGAACCAAGTTCAAAGAATCTATTTTTATATTTTGTAAGGAAAAAATATAGTTAAAATTTAAATTAAAATCTTCAATTCCTGCTGCCATTATTTTTTTATTTATTAAATCATTTGGATATTTAATTTCTGGCTTTGTAATTAAAACCAATGCAGATCTTTTAAAATAGGAAGAAATAAGTTGAATAGGCTCTTTTTTTAGATATTCAACTAAAATATTTGAATTATATATTCCATAAGTTGATTTTTTATTTATAATGTCTTTTACAATATTCTGTCCAAAGCTATACTCTTTTAAATCAACGTCCAAACCAGACTCTTCATAAAAACCTTTTTCTTTAGCTGCAATAAATCCGGCAAATTCAAATTGATATTTCCAATGTAACTGTAAAGATACTTTTTCTAAATTTTCTTTACCAATTAGTAAATAAGGGATAAATAACAGTGAAAGAATTAATAGTTTTATCATAAATAACTTTTTCCAATTTTTTTATTAGGTGGAAATAATAGCAAAATTATTTAAAAAATTATATTTTTAAGATTTTAATGAAGATATTTTTTCTTTTTTTAATTCATTGTAAACAATCATAAACCTTCTTAAATACTCATTGCTATGATTTGATTTTTCAAATCCAGAGTTATAACACATAATCATTTTTTTGATATTGTTTTTACTATATTTTTTCCAGTAAATTAGCTCATTTAGTGCAAAAATTGAGCTAAGATTTTCATTTGTATTCAACTCTTCACATAGTCTATTTTTATCTCCACGACTATTTATTCTTTTCATTGTGATATTTGTATTTAATTGATGCATTCCGCATATATTATTGCTATTTGACTCAAATTTTCCTAATCTTGTTTCAACAATTCCAATAGCTGCTAATTCAAGCCCTAAACCATGAGGTTCTCCAATTTTGATTAGTTTGTTTGTAAGATCTGCCTCTTTTTGTGTAAGTTCTTTGTAGTTGAAATTCCAAGCAAATAGATTTATACAAAGTAAGATTAATAGTATAAATTTTTTCATTAATTTAAATTCCTATATAAATTTTTAACATTATTGCAATTAATTGTGTTTTTTTGTGTATTTATAAAAATTAAGTTTGAAGAATAATTTATAGAAGTGAAACATATATCATATATAGCATATTATAAATTTAACAGTTTTGTATATTTGTATAATTATAATTAGATAAAATTATACAAATATTAAATTATTTCATAATGCTCTAGTTTTTTAATCTAATTTATAATTAAGAAACAATAAATTAAATTTTCTCATCTATTTTTGAAGTAGTTGTTTTTACTTCAGCAACTTTATTTGTCTCATCATTTTCATTTAGAGCATTTTTAAAGTTTTTGATTCCTGAACCTAAACCCTTTGCAAGTTCTGGTATTTTTCTACCACCAAATAAAATCAAAATTATCAAAGCAATAATTAATAATTGCGTACCGCCTGGCATGTGCATAAAATTCTCCTAGAAAAAATATGTATTATCATACTTTAGAAATTGAAAAAAAATCTTGATTTTCATCAATAATTTTAAATTAATTTAGTTTTTTAGTTCCATTTTGTTTGTTTTATTAGAATACTTTTATCATCACTTATTAGTGTAAGTTCCTCATCAGAAATATTACATTGTAGATTGATACCTCTTTTTGCTATTTCCTCTATTTCTTCACTCATATCAAGGTGAATAATAGATAAATTTTTGTATTTATTTACAATATTTTGTATTTGTTTAAACCATGGTTGAGCCATATTTTCTTGATATGTATAAATAATAACTCTATTAGAACGATTACAAGCTTTTTTTATTCGTTTTTCGTCAGGTTGCCCTAACTCTATCCATAATTGGATTTCAGCATCAAATGACTTTTCCCATAAATCTGGTTCATCACTTTCATCAATCCCTTTACAAAAAACTAAATCTTCATTTGCATTTAATATAAATGCAATAACTCTTGCCATTAAACGCTCTTCAGTTTCGGAAGGATGAAGTGCAAGTGTTAAATTATGTTCATTATAATAATTAGTATCCATATTGGCTATATTTAGTAATGCTTTGTATATTGTAGCTTTTGTAGCCATTTGATTCCTTTATTATTTTATAATATGTCCTACAAATTTTGACATATTATTTAAGATTTTTCCACCTCGTCTAAAACCTAAACCACAAGCTTCATAGGCATAAAATACACCTGCTTGGTAAAAGTTTCCATTAGAATCTTTTGGAAATTCTACATACTCTTGATATATAGCCTTATGACCAGCATAAACACCATCTGTTTGAATATCTATTGAACCATCAGGATTGATAATTTTTGTATTAGCCCCTTCTCTTCCAAAACATCTTTTTTCAACTTGTTTTTTACCCTCTAATGGTTCAAATGATGTTTCTAAAAGAAGTGGATGATTTGGGTATAAATCCCATAAAATTTTCATAAATCCTTTTGATTGGAACATCAAAGTATATGCTGGATTAAAAATAATAGCTTTTTTATCACTTATAATTTGAGTTAAAATAAGAGCCAATTCACTCTCTTGAATGGCAATATCTTCCCAAGGAATAAGCTTAAACCAAAACTCAAATAGTTCATCATTTTTAAATATTCCATCATCACTAAATTGTACATTTTCTATAAATTCAAAATCAGTATTAAATCCAGCTTCAGATGCAATATGCTCCAATAGTTTTGTAGTGTTTATATCTTCAGTTGAGCTAGAAATTGACGAAAATAGTATTTTCCAACCAAGATTTGAGTAATACTCTTCAAATTTTTCTATATCAGAATCTAAAGTAATAATTCTTTTAAAGTTGTCTTTTAAAGCTTCATAAAGATTGTTAAATTGACTACTTTCATTTAGACCATTATATTTTAACATAGCCCATTGGATAATAGCTGTCTCAAAAAGTGAAGTTGGAGTATCAGCATTAAACTCAATCAATTTTATAGGTTTTCCATCAATTCCACCTGCTAAATCAAATCTTGAATATAAATGCCAATGTACACTGTTTGCCCAAGATTCTTTTATCACTTCTACCAAATTAAATGGTATATTTAACTCATGAAATAAATTATTATCAATTACATATTGACCAGCTTGTGCATACATGTCATAAAGTTCGTTTACAGCTTCATAATAAGCATTTGCTTCATCTTCAGTGATTACTACTATTTCATTACTTATATAAGATGAATTATCACTATCTGTATGCCAAACAAAGCCTATAGATTCTAAATATTCATCACTTAAAGGTTTTAATTTTTGTAATTGCATAATTATCCACCAAAACTTGGAAACGATGAAGATTTTGAAGTAGAAGAACTATTATTTGAAGTACTTGAATTTGTATTACTATTATTTCCACCAAAAAATCCACTTTTTTTATCGGCTGGTGGAGTTGAACTAAAACTACTATTTGATGCAGGTTTATTAAATGAACTTTGTGATTTACTATAAGTTTGTGGAGATTTATACTGCGTTTGTCTTTGATTCTGGAAGTTTTGATTATTAAATAGTTTATTTCCAAGCCAAGAACCAATCATAGCCCCTGCAATTGAAGATAATAAAACTCCACCAAGCCCCATTCCCCCATCAGTTAATTGAGCATTAGGATTTGTAAGAGGAGATGTTCCTGCATCAATTTTCTTCTCTTCTTCTTTCACAAGAGCGTCTATTTCTTCTTTTGTTAATATCTTTTCACTACCATCTGGTTTTCTTAAAACAATAGTTGTCTTTGAAGCTGGAAATTCATCTACAATTTTATATTTTCCATCTGCTGATTCTTCTACAACTACAAAAGCACCTTCTTTTTGAACTGCATCTGAAATAGCATCATTTTGTGTTTGTTTTTGTTGTTGATTTTTATCATTTGAACTGTCACCACAACCAACTAAACCGGTAATAAGTAAAGCACCAAGACCACCTACAATAGTATAATCTGATATTTTTTTAATATGATTTCTTTTTTTCAATTTTTTATTCCTTTCATATTTTTCAATATATATTACTAAAATATTGCTATAAATTGGATGAAATTTATTTAGTTTAATTTAGCTATAATCTAAACTATGAGAATAGATAAATTTTTAAATGCCGTTAATATTACTAAACGAAGAGCAGTAGCTGAAGATATGCTTGAACATAAGGTTGTCTTTTTAAATGATCAAGCTGTCAAAAAAGCAAAAGAGGTTAAAATAGGGGATATCATCGAGATTAGATATTTGGAAAAAAGTGAAAAATTCAAAGTTCTCCAAATACCAACAACTAAATCGACTCCAAAATCAAAAATAGATGAATACGTACAAAGGATAGACTAATGTTTAATGCAGCTAAATTGAAATTTGATGATGTTTTTGAAAATAGATTATCTCAAGAAGAAGTTAGAGAATATTTACTTGAACTTTATGAAAGAGGTGAAACAGCAGCTGAAATAGCAGGAGCTGCAAGTGCTATGAGAGATCATCTAATTCCACTCCCAATACATGAAGATTTAAAAGCAAAAGCTATTGATATTGTGGGAACGGGTGGAGATAAAAGTTATAGTTTTAATATTTCAAGTACAGTTTCAATATTACTTGCAGCTTGTGGTTGTTATGTTGCAAAACATGGGAATAGAAGTGTTACAAGTAAATCAGGAAGTGCTGATATGCTTGAAGCTTTAGGAATAAATTTAAATTTAAGTTTAGAAGCAACTGCAAAAATGTTAGAAGAGACTGGATTTGGATTTATGTTTGCTGCTAATCATCATCCAGCTATGAAATATATTACACCTATTAGAAAAACAATTCCACATAGAACTATTATGAATATTTTAGGACCTTTATGTAATCCAGCTGGTGTTACAAAACAAGTAATAGGAGTGTTTGATAAAAGTTATATAAATAGAATTGCAACAGCTCTTGATTTACTTGATAGTAGAAGGGCAATGATTTTATCTTCAAATGATGGAATGGATGAAATTTCAGTTTCAGATATAACTTATGCAACACTTTTGATAAATGGAAAAATTACAGATATTGAAATAAATCCAGAAGATTATGGTATTGCAATGGCTTCAAAAGATGATATTATTGGTGAGGGTCCTGAGTTTAATGCAAAACTTACTAGAGATATTTTATCTAAAAAAATAGTTGGGGCTAAACTTGATATTGTTTTATTAAATGCAGCAGCGGCACTTATTGTAGATGAAAAAGCTAGAGATTTCAAGGAAGGTATTGAAATGGCAAGATGGGCTATTGTAAGTGGAGCTGCACAAGAGAAGTTAGAACAAATAATAAAAGTTTCTAATCAATTAAGTTAAGGCAATTTCATTGCAAAAAGAGTTTGAATTAAGGTTAGAACAAATTGATACTTTAGCTAGATATTTAAAAGATATTTTGATTGAAGATTGTATCGTAATATTAAGGGGTGATTTAGCAAGTGGGAAAACAACACTTGTTAAGAGTTATCTAAAAGTTTTAGGTTTAAAAGATTTAGTTACATCTCCTACTTTTTCTTTACAGGCTATTTATTCAGAGAATATTTTTCATTATGATGTTTATAATAAAACTTTAGGTGAATTTATATCTTTGGGTATGATTGAAGAGTTTGAAAAAAGTGGTATCCATTTTGTGGAATGGGGTGATGAAAAACTTGAAGAGATTTTGAATGATTATGGATATAAATTAATTTTAATAGAAATAGAGAAAAAAGACAACAAAAGGCTATATAAAATAAATGCATAAATTATATATAAAAGATATAACTAAAAATATAAAAAAAACACAAATTTTACATGGAATTTCACTTGAAGTAAAATCAGGAGAGATTGTAGGTTTACTAGGACCAAATGGAGCTGGAAAAACAACTACATTTTATACTGTTTGTGGTTTAGTTAAACCTACAAGTGGAAATGTTTTTTTTGATGATGAAGATATTACATCTTTACCTTTGCATAAAAGAGCTTTAAAAGGAATAGGTTATTTGCCACAAGAATCTTCAATCTTTAAAGATTTATCTGTTGAAGATAATTTGATGTTAGCTGCTCAAATTGTAACAAAAGATAAAACTGAGCAACACAAAAGAGTAGAGGAGTTACTTGAGCTTTTTAATATTGAGCCAATTCGTCAAAGATTAGGAGTTTCACTATCAGGTGGTGAGCGACGAAGAACTGAAATAGCAAGAGCTTTGATCTCTCAACCAAAATTTTTACTTTTAGATGAACCATTTGCAGGTGTTGATCCAATTGCGGTTAAAGATATTCAAGAAATTATTCACCAATTAACAAAAATTAATATTGGAGTTTTAATAACTGATCATAATGTTAGAGAAACTTTAGAAATTTGTGATAGAGCATATGTTATGAAATCAGGAAGTTTATTATCTAGTGGAACAAGTCAAGAGATAAAAAATGATGAAAAAGTGCGAGAACATTATTTAGGAGAAGATTTTACTTTTTAATTTTATAGTGAAGAGTTAAGTAATTAACTCATTACTATATTTTTCCCCATATCCTTAGCATTGTATAGCAGTTTATCAGCTTTAGACATAAATGAATCTTCTTCATCATTTTTTACACAAAATTGTGTAACTCCAAAGCTAGCAGTTATTTTTAGTAAGTTATTCGTAAAAGAATGACTTTCTATTGACATTCTAATCTTGTTAGCAACTATTACAGCTCCTTGTTTATTAGTTTGAGGGAGAAGAATCATAAATTCTTCTCCTCCCCATCTTGAGATAATATCTTGCTCTCTAATATTTTCTAAAGAGATTCTTGCTATATCTTTTAAAACTTCATCTCCTGCTTGGTGACCAAAAGTATCATTTATTATTTTAAAATTATCAACATCAAAAATAATCATAGATAAATCATTATTATATCTTTTTGCTCTTTTTATCTCTTTTGAATAAATATCATCAAATTTATTTCTATTATACAATCCAGTTAACTTATCATGACTTGCTTGATATTCTAATATATTAGATTTTTCTTTAAATTTTGTAATATCTGTTAAAGAAAAGACATAATCATCATCTTTATGTTCACAATAGTCAACATGAATAGCAAAAATTTTTTCTTTGTTATCTAAGTTTCTAATTTTTACTATTCGATCAATCTCTTGTAGGCTTTGAATATAATCAAACCATGATTTCTGATTAGTAAGTTGTCTTTTTGATATAAAACCAGATTCATCTATAAAAAAATCAAATATATTTTTTTTACTATTTATAAAACCATTAAAATCATTAATACCAAAAAAGTCTAAAAATTTTTTATTTACATTTGTAATTTCTTTTTTATTCGTAACAATAATTATATTATCTTGAGCATCTAGTATAGATTTTATTTTATTTACTTCTTTTTCTATTTTAGTCTTTAACGATAGATTTAATTCAATTAATTTTTTCTTCAAAATAATAGGCTCTATAGCTCTTATTATACTATCGATTAATTGAAATAAATCAATGGGTTTTATAGCATATGTATTTATACCTATTTCAGTTGATTTCTTTAAAAAATCTGTGTCATTATAAGCACTGGTAACTATAATTGGAATATGATTATTTATTTTTTTAATGGAATAACACATAGCTAGACCATCCATTTTAGGCATATTTATATCAGTTATTATTAAATCTATTTCTTTTTTGTTTTTTTCAAATATTTTTAGTCCATCTTCACCATTGGAAGCTACATATACATTCTTCAATAAGGTGATTAATATATCATATGTAAATTTTCTGACATTATCTTCATCTTCAACATATAAAATAGAGATATTTTTTAAAATTTCTTTATTCATTGTTCATTCCATTTTTATTAAAATTTGAAATAGAAGGAGATTTAATTGGTTCAGAGAAGAAATATCCTTGTGAATAGTCTGCACCTAGATTTTTTATAATTTGAAATATCTCTTCGTTTTCAACATATTCAGCTATTGTTTTAAGATTTAGATTTTTTGCAAATTCTATTACAGTTTTTGTAATTTTATAAGAGTTATCATCTTTTGCAATATTTTTTATTAAAGATGCATCTATTTTTAGATAATCAATTTTCATTTTTAAAAGATGTTCAAAATTTGAATATCCGCTACCAAAATCATCAATAGCAACTTTACATCCTAGTGCTTTGACTTCATTTATAAATGAAATCAATAAGGTATAATTTTTTATGTTAGAATCTTCTAAAATCTCAAAAACAACTTTTTTAGAAACATTATATTTTTCTAATAATTCTTTTACATAATCTAAAAAATCTGCATTTTCAATATCTTCATATGAGATGTTTACAGAAAATTCAAAAGGTAAATGTTCAAACTTTTCAAAAGATTTTTTTAAAACTATTTTTGTGAGTTTAGTATATTGATTTGATTTTTTTGAAATATCTAGAAAAAAGAATGGAGATACAACTTTACCATCCTCTTCAATTAATCTAACTAAACACTCATATTTATCAACTTTAAGAGTTTGATTATTTACAATTGGTTGAAAATATACTTCAATATGATCATTTATAAATGCAGATTTTAGCTTTTTTGTCCATAGCATATTATTTTCATATTCTCTGAATTTATCAAGTTCATCATAAAAAACTAAATAATCTTTATGATCTTTTTTTGCAGATTGTAAAGCTATGTCTGCTGTTATTAG
>JACCDS012209408.1_pt1 | contig 10548 bp, 9 predicted proteins | sample 7446441 | NCBI WGS metagenome assembly JACCDS01 (sample SAMN15323445, study PRJNA562643) | freshwater metagenome | isolation source: river surface water | place: USA:Blue River Watershed | collected 2017-08-17 | reverse complement strand
TCATACGGTTGCAGCAGCGCGCAGCCTTGCGCGTCCCAGTATTCCTGCAGTTTCAGGATGACTTGTTGGAAGGTCAGCATGTGAGAACGGACGTGATTGCCAAAACCCGCGATTTTATCGGGTTTTCACAGGGGGGAGGGGGTTTGGCGGGGTGCTGCGGATCGGTGTTTAGCGGTGCCGGCGTCGCGAGCGCAGCCGGAAGTTCAGCCAGAAACCCAGCAGCACCAGCACCGCCAGACCGGCCGGCACGCTGTTACCAAGCCGGACATAGGGCGTCAGCCCCTGCGTACCCTGTACACGCGCTTCCAGCGTGCCCCGCGTGAAAGGCTGCAATGCCGCCGTCACTTGCCCGCGCTCATCAATGACGGCGGTCATGCCGGTATTGGTCGAGCGCAGCATGGGCCGACCGGTTTCGAGCGAGCGCATCTGCGAAATCTGCAGGTGCTGCGGCAGCGCGATGGTGTCACCGAACCATGCAATATTGGAAACGTTCAGCAACAGGCTGGCCACCGGCGTGCCGCGGTCGGCGGCCGCGGCCAGCTGCGCAGCGATCTCTTCGCCGAACAAGTCTTCGTAGCAGACATTCGGCAGCACCCACTGGTCTTTCACTTGGAAGGCCGGCTGCTGCAGGTCGCCGCGGCCGAAATCGCCGAGCGGTATCTGCATCATGTCGACGAACCAGCGAAAGCCCATCGGAATGAATTCGCCAAAGGGCACCAGATGGTGCTTGTCATAGCGGTAGGCGGTTGCGTTGCCATCGGCAATGCCGAGTACGCTATTCAGATAGATGCCCGGTGCGCTGCTCCAGGGTGCGCCGATCAGCAGCCGGCTGCCGCTGTTGCGACCGAACGCAGCAAGCCCGTCCAGATAGCCATCGGGCAAATTCGACGTCAGCAGGGGTAGCGCGGTTTCCGGGGTTGCGATCAGGTCGGCAGGTTTTTCTGTGAGCATCTGCTGATACAGCGTCAGCGACGCGAGCAGTTGCGCGCTGTCGAATTTCAGGTCCTGCGGCACATTCCCCTGCAACAGTCTGACGGTGACGGGCTGTCCCAGCGGCTGCGTCCAGCGCAGCGCAGATAATGCGATGCCGGCCGCCGGCAGAACGACCAGCAGTACGAGCGCCGCCAGCATCGCCTTGCGCGAGCGCTGTCGCTGCAGCAGCAGCGCGACGCAGCCGGCCAGCAAGGCGGCCAGCAGGCCAACGCCATATACGCCCACCAGTGGCGCGTAGCCGGCCAACGGGCTGGCCGTGTGTGCATAGCCGGTCGCGACCCACGAGAAACCGGTAAAGATCCAGCCACGCAGCCAGTCGGCCAGCGTCCAGCAGGCGGGTATCAGCAGCAACAGCGCCCATGGGGTAGCGGCATGGGCGCTGGCATGGGTGCGAGCATTGCTGCTGATACGTTTGGCTGTCCACAGCGCAAAGCCATACAGCAGCGCGAGCGCGCCCGCGAGCAGCAGCACCGCGAGTGCTGCCATGGGTGCTGGCATGCCGCCGTAAACATGCATGCTCACATAGAGCCACCAGGTGCCGGCCGCAATCGATGCCATGCCAAAGCACCAGCCGAGTACGAAGGCTGCCCGCGCTGAGTCTGCGCGTTGTACAAGGCCAAACAATAGCGCCAGTGCCGCAATCTGCAGCGGCCACCAGCCGAAAGGCGCGAAAGCCAATACGGTGACGGCGCCGCCTGCCAGCGCCGCCAGCCTGGAGAATGCGGTGTTCATCGTGGCGGGAGATTCCCCCGAAGTGCTGCGCGAGGGGCGGTGTGCATCAGTCCGGCTCACCGTCGTCAGCGTCAAACAAGTCGCCGGACAATTTCTCGACCAGCAGCACATGCACTTGCCGTGCATCGGCACGCAGTACTTCAAAACCGAGCCGGCCGATGCGGAAGTGTTCGCCCTTGCGCGGCATCCGGCCCAGATGGTTGGCAACGACGCCACCCACGGTATCTGCATCACCGCTCGGCAAATTCGTGCCGAGTACGCTGTTCAGCTGCTCGACTTCAGTCAGTGCCTTCACGCGCCAGCGCGGACCGGCGCCGGCTTCTTTCACCGGCAGGATGTTGTCCTCTTCTTCATCGATATCATATTCATCCTCGATATCGCCGACGATCTGCTCGAGCACGTCTTCGATCGTGATCAGTCCGGCTACCCCGCCGTATTCGTCGACGACGATCGCGATGTGATTGCGGTTGGCGCGAAAGTCACGCAGCAGAACGTTCAGCCGTTTCGATTCCGGGATGAACACGGCTGGACGCAGCATGTCGCGCACATCGAAGGATTCCTCCGCGTAGTAGCGCAGCAGGTCTTTCGCAAGCAGGATACCGATCACCTTGTCACGATCGCCATCAACGGCCGGAAAACGGGAGTGGGCCGTCTCGAGCACCATCGGCAGCCAGTCTTCGATGGGCTTGGCAATATCCACTGCATCCATCTGCGAACGTGGAACCATGATGTCGCGCGCAGCGAGGTCGGATACCTGAAAAACACCCTCGATCATCGACATTGCGTCGGCATCGAGCAGGTTGCGCTCTTGTGCGTCGTGCAGCAGTTCGAGCAGTTCAGCGCGGTTTTCAGGTTCGGGGGAGATCAGTGCGGTCAGTCGCTCAAACAGCGAGCGGTGCGGCTTGTGTTCGATGCGACTGCCAGGGGGATTGTCTTGCATATGGCCAAAGCCAGAGTTCAGAAGGAGACAGGATACCGCAAAAGGATGCCAAGTCCGCCATTTCCGGGAGGTATCCCGGCCGGGATCGGTGGGTGCGTGCTTCAGGCCTGATAGGGGTCTGGAAAGCCCAGCTCAGCGAGGATTTCGGTCTCCAGCCCTTCCATCTCGGCGGCTTCCTCGTCATCTTCGTGGTCATAGCCTTGGGCATGCAGTACGCCATGTACGATCAGGTGGGCTGCATGCTGCGTCACCCGCAGCTTGCGCTCAGCCGCTTCTTTCAACAGCACGTCAACGCACAGCACGATGTCGGCCTGCACGACGTCGTCGTCCGCGACTTCTTCGCCATCTGCATACGCAAAGGTCAGTACATTAGTCGCGTAATCCTTGCCGCGGTAATCGCGGTTTAGCTCGCGGCCTTCGGTCTCGCCAACGAAGCGTATTGTCAGTTCTGCCGGCGCAAACTGCGCGGCCTGCACCCAGCGCCGTATGTCGGTGCGCGGCAGTTGATCGGCCAGTCGCTTGTCAGCGTGCTGAACAGACAGCGTCAGTTTATTTTTTGCCGGCATCGCGTGTCGTGGAGAGATTGGCAGCGTCGTACGCATCGACAATGCGCGCGACCAGCGGATGACGAACCACATCGGCGCTGGTGAAGCGAGTGAACGCAATACCACGAACCGAATCCAGTACCTTCATCGCATCGACCAGGCCGCTTTTCTGGCCACGCTGCAAGTCAATCTGCGTGACATCACCCGTCACTACCGCTTTGCTGCCGAAACCTATGCGGGTAAGGAACATCTTCATCTGTTCGGGCGTGGTGTTCTGCGCCTCGTCGAGAATGATGAACGCATGATTCAGCGTGCGACCGCGCATATAGGCCAGCGGCGCGATCTCGATCGCCTGCTTCTCGAACATCTTTTGTGTACGGTCGAAGCCGAGCAGGTCATACAGTGCGTCGTACAGCGGGCGTAAATACGGGTCGACCTTCTGCGCGAGATCGCCCGGCAGAAAGCCGAGCCGCTCGCCGGCTTCGACCGCCGGGCGCGTCAGCACAATGCGGCGCACCGCGTCGCGCTCGAGCGCATCGACCGCGCATGCGACTGCCAGATACGTCTTGCCGGTGCCTGCCGGGCCGATGCCGAAGGTCACATCGTGTTCGAGGATCTGCTTCAGATACTGGCTCTGGTGCGGCGTGCGTCCGCGCAGGTCGCTGCGGCGCGTCTTCAGTATCGGGCTGTCCGGCGCTTCTTCATGATTCTTCGCGAGTATTGCCGGCTTTTCTGTGCCGGCACGCTGCTCCACCAGCGCCAGCTGCACATCCTCGATCGAGATCGGCCGATTGGCTTCCGAGTAAAACCGCTCAAGCAATTCCACCGCGCGTGCGGCATTGGCGCCGTCGGCGATGAATTTCTCGCCGCGCCGGAACAGCGTGACATCGAGCGCGGCAGCGATCTGCCGCAGGTTTTCATCGAGCGGACCGCAGAGGTTGGCAAGCCTGCTGTTGTCGACGGGATCAGGAGCGAATTGTTTGGTTGCGAAGTTTTTCAAATCGGCAGGCCTACTGAGTGATCACGATCTCGCCGCGCAGCGAGAACGGATGGCTTTCGGTGATGGTGACATTGACGAACTGGCCGACCAGACGCGCTGCATTCGGGCCGCCATCAAAATTAACCACGCGATTGTTCTCGCTGCGCCCCTGCAGTTCCTGCGGATCGCGGCGCGACGGTCCCTCGACCAGCACGCGTTGCACGCTGCCGACCATCGCGTCCGAGAATCGACGCGTATTGTCGGCGATGACTTTCTGCAGCTTTTGCAGCCGCGCCAGCTTCACTTCATGCGGCGTGTCATCCGGCAGGTTCGCCGCCGGCGTGCCGGGCCGCGGACTGAAGATGAACGAGAAGCTGTTGTCATAGCCGATGTCATCGACCAGCTTCATCAGTGCATCAAAGTCGCGCTCGGTCTCGCCGGGGAAGCCGACGATGAAGTCGGACGAGATCGTGATATCCGGGCGTACATCGCGCAGCCGCCGAATGATCGATTTATATTCAAGCACGGTATAGCCGCGCTTCATCGCTGCAAGTATCGTGTCCGAGCCGTGCTGTGCCGGCAGGTACAGATGGTTTACCAGCTTCGGTACCTTCGCATAGGTGTCGATCAGCCGTTGCGTGAATTCCTTCGGATGGCTGGTCACGTAGCGAATGCGCTCGATGCTGTCGAACTCGGCGATGTACTCGATCAGCAGCGCAAAGTCGGCGGTTTCGCCATCGGCCATCTTGCCGCGGTACGCGTTTACGTTCTGGCCCAGCAGCGTGATCTCGCGTACGCCCTGCGACACCAGTTGTGCGACCTCGGTCAGCACGTCCTCAAAGCGGCGCGACACTTCTTCGCCGCGCGTATACGGCACGACACAATAGCTGCAGTATTTGCTGCAGCCTTCCATGATCGATACAAAGGCGCTTGTGCCTTCAACGCGTGCCGGCGGCAGGTAGTCAAACTTTTCAATTTCGGGAAAGCTGATGTCGACCTGCGGGCGGCCGCTGGCACGACGTTGCTGCAGCAGATCCGGCAGCCGGTGCAGCGTCTGCGGACCGAATACGACATCGACATACGGCGCGCGTTGCACGATGGCCTTGCCCTCCTGCGACGCGACGCAGCCGCCGACGCCAATCACGAGTTCAGGGTTTTTCTTTTTCAGCTCACGCACGCGGCCAAGGTCGGAGAACACCTTCTCCTGCGCCTTTTCGCGTACCGAGCAGGTGTTAAAGAGAATGATGTCAGCATCCTCAGGTGAGTCCGTGCGGATCACTCCCTCGGCGACATTCAGTACGTCGGCCATCTTGTCCGAGTCGTACTCGTTCATCTGGCAGCCGAAAGTTTTGATGAAAAGTTTCTTGGTCATCGGGATGAGGGCGGTGGACCCGTCAGGTCCGCAAATGCGGGCAGACGCGAGCGGACGCCGGTCTGCACTAGGGAATTCAGGATTATATCAAGCGGCGCTTTTTCGCGGATTCGCCACCTGATATGGCTGTCAACTCCGGCGATGAAAATGCGGATTCCTGTTACATCCTGAAATTTGAGAAAAATCAATCGCGCCGGAATTGGCCTATTTAAGTAGATGATTTCGCATTGATAACAAGATTTGTGTGCTGCTAAGTTGGTTCCTGCCCGGGCAACATCATCAACTCAGTAGGAGAAAGCAATGAGACACAAAGGAAGCAAGAACAATGACGAAATCGTCGGCACTACGGACGCCGATCGGATCAACAGTGGTAACGGCAACGACAACCTGCAAGGATTGGCTGGCAATGACCAGATGAACGGTGGGAACGGCAACGACAGCCTGTATGGTGGCGACGGTCTTGACACGCTGTTCGGTGGTAATGGCAATGATCTGGTCGATGGCGGTGACAGCGAAAACGACGGCAATGACGTGCTGCGTGGCGGCGGCGGGAATGACTCATTATATGGAGGCACCGGTGACGATCATCTGAATGGCGATGGCGGCAACGACCGACTGGAGGCAGGCGTAGGCAATGATCAGCTATCCGGCGGTGGCGGCAACGACTTGCTGCTTGGCGACAGTGGCGATGACGTGCTGCGCGGCCAAGGCGGCAACGATACGCTGATCGGTGGTGCCGGTAACGACAGCCTGTATGGTCAGGGCGGCAGCGACACGTTCGTATTCGACAGTCTGGCTGATGTCGACACCATTTATAAATTCCAGAGTGGAATCGACAAGATCTTGATTAACTTCGAAGTCTTTGGTGGGCCCATAGGTACCGGCAATCTGTCATCTGAAGTGATCGATGGCGTGACCTACCTGAAATACGATGCGGACGGCATCGAAGGGGAGGGTGATGCAGTGACGGTGGTCGGCATCCGTGGTGGTCATTTGGATATTGAGAATGACGTGATTACACCGGCCTGATTAGCGTCTGACGCTCTCGATCGACCGTGGCGCGCGACAGCGGCATTTTCATGCTGTCGCGCGCCTTGTTTTTACCAAATTCAGTCGAATTGAATTTCCTATTTATAACGATATTATTTGTGCCAAAATCCTGTGGCCGTTTGATAAAATCGGCTCGTTATTAAAAAGACGGGTGAAAAAATGGCCAGATTATCCCTGCAAGACCAATTTTCCAAATTGCAGAAGCAGAAATCTGAAATAGATAAACTGCAGGCAGTCCTTGTCGACAAAGACGCCAGAAAAAGCCTTGCAAAAATCATCGCTATGATTGAGCAGGCAGTCAGTCTGGCCCATGGCATCGCTGCCCATCAGGCGACGGTCAAGGGCGTTGCAGTCAAAGGCAAACGGCGTGGCCGTCCCGCTGGCGGCAGCAAGCTGGCCGGCCGCAAGATCGCGCCGAAGTATCGCAATCCGAAAGATAAAGCACAGACCTGGACCGGCCGCGGCCGCATGCCGCTATGGGCTGCCGAGTTGCATGCGTCGGGCCGGCTGAACCGGGCACTGATCAAGGACTGAGCAGTGATTTGGGCGTGCCTGATTGCAGGCGCGTCCGAAAAAAACGCCCTCCGGCAGCAAGGTCGTAATACGTTTAATCTATCCGGACTATCCGCTTGCGGTACTCGCCATCCTCGTGCTGCCTTGTGATGCCGAATAAGAATTGAAAAATAAATTGTCTGGAGAAATAAATGAACGTCCGATATTTGCTTGTTTTCAGCATTTTCCTGAGCGCTGCGGCAAATGCACAGCTGCCGCCGCCGGCGCCGCTGCCCAAAGATGGCGATTGTCCGTCCCGGTATGTCGCTGAAGGCAGTTCCTGTGCGCCGCAGTCTGGCGCAAAGTTTGTCGTGGCCAAATCGGGGATCTGCCCGGACGGGTACGATACCGAGGGAAATTATTGTGTTGCGACGTCCTCCGCGCGTCTTGCGATTCGCAGGGCTGCAATGAGTTGCCCGTCAGGCTATGAGGCGACCGGTAATTACTGCGTATCTAATAAATAAATTTTTCCTTCGCAATACTCCCGTGAGGGGCCAGATAGTTTAGTGATGGGTGGAGCAAACTAACGTAAGGTCTGCGCCCTGATGACCTCGTCCGCAACAGAAGCTCCGGCTGCTCTCTGGCACGCACAATCCCCCGACGGCGTGCTGTCCCAACTTGCGTCCGCGGAATCCGGTCTCCACAGTGGCGAAGCCCGACGCCGCGCCGAGGTCTACGGACCCAACCGCTTGCCCGAGCCCCGCCGGCGCAGCGTTCTAACGCGCTTCCTGCTGCAGTTTCACAATGTTTTGATCTATGTGCTGCTGGTGTCGGCGGTAGTCACCGCGTCGCTCGGGCACATGGTCGACAGCGCAGTGATCGTTGCAGTCGTATTCATCAATGCACTCGTAGGACTGGTCCAGGAAGGCAAGGCCGAGCGGGCGTTGCTGGCGATCCGGCAGATGCTTGCGCCGCATGCAGCCGTGCTGCGCGATGGAGATCGCCGTAGCATTGATGCGGCCGGGCTGGTGCCGGGCGATATCGTTCTGCTGGAAGGCGGAGACAAGGTGCCCGCCGACCTGAGAGTGCTGTCGGCCACCGGATTGATGGTTCAGGAGGCCGTACTGACCGGCGAATCCGCGTCTGTCGAAAAGCAGGTCGCGCCCGTCGCCGAGGCAACCGATCTGGCGGAGCGCTACAGCATGCTGTACTCCGGAACGCTGGTGGTCAGTGGGCAGGGACGCGGTGTCGTGATCGCAACCGGCGGTCATACCGAAATCGGCCGCATCAGCCATTTGATGTCCGAGGTTCAGTCGCTGACCACGCCGCTGGTCCGGCAGATGCGCAAGTTCTCGCTGTGGCTGACCGGACTGATCCTGCTGGTGGCCGCTTTCCTGCTGCTGTATGGCCACTTCCGGATGCAGCATGAATTCGTTGAATTGTTCATGGCTGTAGTGAGTTTGTCCGTTGCCGCCATTCCGGAGGGGCTGCCAGCCGTACTGACAATTACCCTGGCCATCGGTGTGCAGTCGGTCGCACGTCAGCAAGTCATCGTGCGCCGGCTTCCCGCGCTCGAAACACTGGGTTCGGTATCGGTGATCTGCACCGACAAGACCGGTACGCTGACCCGGAACGAAATGATGGTTGTATCGGCGGTCACGGGTCAGTACTCGGTGTCAGTCGACGGCGAGGACTACGCGCCGGAAGGGCGCGTCTTCGACAGCGACGGCCCCGTGTCAGCCGACGACGACGTGGCATTGCGGCAGATGGGCCTGGCGGCCCTGTTGTGTAACGATGCTGCACTCGTTTCGCACCAGACTGGTTGGGTTGTCGAGGGCGACCCGATGGAGGGCGCGCTGCTGTCTTTTGCCGGCAAGCTCGGCATCGAGCTGGATGAGGTACGGCGTGGCTGGTCAAGGCAGGACCTGATCCCGTTTGATCCGCGGCATCGCTACATGGTCACGCAGAGCACCGATGGAGAGCAGCAAGTCATCTTCGTCAAAGGGGCGCCCGAGCGCATTCTCGCAATGTGTACCGACCAGCTGCTCGCCGATGGCAGCACACAGCCATGTGAAGTAAGTGACTGGCATGTCCGCGTCGAGGAACTGGCCGGACGCGGACAACGGGTGCTGGCATTCGCGACTTACAGAGACGGCGATCCGGCATCAGCTCTTTGCCACGAGCATCTTGATGGCCGCCTCACGCTGCTGGGCGTAGTCGGTATGGTCGACCCGCCGCGCCCTGAGGCGATCGCCGCAATCGCCGACTGTCATTCGGCCGGCATACTCGTCAAAATGATTACCGGCGATCATGCGCGTACTGCGGCGGCGATCGGGGAGCAGATTGGGCTAAGTCAGGTATCGATGGTGCTGACCGGTGCCGAGCTGGAGCGCTTGGCCGATGAAGAATTGCGGCAGGCAGTGCTTGATTGTGACATCTTCGCGCGTACCAGCCCGGAACATAAACTTCGGCTGGTGATGGCCCTGCAGTCGCAGGGGCTGACGGTTGCAATGACTGGTGACGGTGTGAATGATGCGCCCGCGCTGAAGCGTGCCGACGCCGGCATCGCGATGGGTGGCAAGGGCAGTGAGGCTGCGAAGGAAGCCGCGGAGCTAGTGCTCATCGATGACAACTTCGCGTCTATCGTTGCGGCCATTCGCGAAGGGCGCACGGTCTACGACAACATCAAGAAGGTCATCAGCTGGACTTTGCCGACTAACGCGGGCGAAGCGATGACCGTTATCGTTGCGCTGCTGCTTGGGCTATCGTTGCCGGTCACCCCCGTGCAGTTGTTGTGGGTGAATCTCATCACGGCCGTGACACTGGGACTGGCATTGGCGTTCGAGCCGACCGAGCCCAATACGATGCGGCGTCCGCCGCGCCCGCGCGACGAGTCTTTGCTCGGTGGTGAACTCGTCTGGCATATCGTGCTGGTGTCTTTCCTTTTTCTGGCCGGTGTCTACGGTATCGATCGGTATGCACTGTTACAGGGCTACGCGCCGGAGCTGGCACGTACGCTGGCGGTGAACACCCTGGTGGCGATGGAGATCTTCCATCTTCTGTTTATACGGAATTTCCACGGTTCCTCGTTAAACTTTTCGGCATTGAAGGCGACCCCGGTGGTCTGGATGACCATTGCCGTAGTGACCCTTGCGCAGCTGGCGTTTACCTTCCTGTCTCCGATGCAAAGGCTGTTCGGCACCCACGCGTTGAGCTGGCGTGACGGTTTACTGGTCATCGCGATCGGACTGGGCTTGTTCATCACGATCGAAGCGGAAAAGCAGATTCGGTGGCGGTTGCTGGGACGGCTGAAAATGGCTTAGTGTCTGTTTGAAAATTGTCGCGAGCGACCTGAGTTCGTCCCGAGAAGCGCAGCCGTACGTGAGGTACGTCGAGCATCGCAGGGGCGAAATCAGGTCGCGCAGTAGATTTTCAAACAGACACT
>JACCDS010478036.1_pt1 | contig 10549 bp, 9 predicted proteins | sample 7446441 | NCBI WGS metagenome assembly JACCDS01 (sample SAMN15323445, study PRJNA562643) | freshwater metagenome | isolation source: river surface water | place: USA:Blue River Watershed | collected 2017-08-17 | reverse complement strand
CTTCATGTTCGAGGGCTACAACGGCGTGATGTGCGTCGAGGCCGGCGGCCCGCCCGCCGGCACCGGCTGCGGCGGCTACGTGGTCGGCCAGACCGTCAAGCTGCTCAAGGAACACCACCTGCTCGAAGACACCGACGTGGTGATCTTCGACGTGCTGGGCGACGTGGTCTGCGGCGGTTTCGCCGCGCCGCTGCAGCATGCCGAGCGGGCCATGATCGTCACGGCCAATGACTTCGACTCGATCTTCGCGATGAACCGCATCGTGCAGGCCATCGGCGCGAAGGCCAAGAACTACAAGGTCCGGCTCGGCGGCGTCATCGCCAACCGCAGCGCCGCGACCGACCAGATCGACCGCTACAACGAGCGCATCGGCCTGAAGCTGTCGGCCCACTTCCCCGACCTGGACGTGATCCGCCGCAGCCGGCTCAAGAAATCCACGCTGTTCGAGATGGAGCCCTCGCCCGAGCTGGAGCGGGTGCAGCAGGAATACCTGCGCCTGGCCGCCTCGATGTGGCTGGGCGGTGACCCCTGCGAGGCGGTGCCGATGAAGGACCGCGACCTGTTCGACCTGCTGGGCTATGACTGAGATGGACGCCACCCCCACGGTGAACGCCGACACGGCACGCCGCTACGAGCGCCGCCGCGACGAGGTCGAGACCTACTTCGACCGCACGGCGGTGCAGGCCTGGGAGCGCCTGACCTCGGACGCGCCGGTCGGCCGCATCCGCGCCAGCGTGCGGGCCGGGCGTGACCAGATGCGCGCGACGCTGCTGTCGTGGCTGCCGGCCGACCTGCGCGGCAAGCGCGTGCTCGATGCCGGCTGCGGCACCGGCGCGCTGGCGGTCGAGGCGGCGCGACGCGGCGCGGAGGTCGTCGCGATCGACCTGTCGCCCGCGCTGATCGAGCTGGCGCGTTCGCGCGCGCCGGCCATCGACGGGCCCGGCCACATCGACTTCCGCTCCGGCGACATGCTGGACGCGGCGCACGGCCGCTTCGATCACGTCGTCTGCATGGACTCGCTGATCCACTACGAGGCCCGCGACGCGCTGGCCGCGCTGGCCCGGCTGGCACCGCGCTGCCGCGGCTCGGTGCTGTTCACCTACGCGCCCAGCTCGCCGGTGCTGGTCGCCTTCAAGGCCGTGGGCAAGCTGTTCCCGCGGGGCAACCGTTCGCCGGCCATCGTGCCGGTGGCCGGTGCGGCGCTGCACCGCAGCCTGGCCGCCGATCCGCTGCTGCGCGAGCTGCCGGCCGCCCGCACGCGGCGCATCGCCAGCGGCTTCTACACGTCGCAGGCGCTGGAGCTGGTCCGCCCATGACCACCACCGGCGCGCCCACCCCCGCCGGGCTGAATGCCCGGCTGGCACGGCAATGGTCGCGCCTGTCACCACACATGCTGCCCTTCGCCGATGCGGTCAGCGCGGGCCTGCCGCTGGCCCGGCTGCTGCGGCTGGCGCTGTTCCAGGTCAGCGTGGGCATGGCCGCCGCGCTGCTGGTGGGCACGCTCAACCGGGTGATGATCATCGAGCTGGGCGTGCCGGCCTGGCTGGTTGCGCTGATGGTGGCGCTGCCGCTGCTGGCCGCGCCGTTTCGCGCCCTGATCGGCCATCGCAGCGACACCCACCGCTCGCTGCTGGGCTGGCGCCGGGTGCCCTACCTGTGGATGGGCACGCTGCTGCAGTTCGGCGGGCTGGCGATCCTGCCCTTCAGCCTGATCCTGCTGTCGCACGATGCCGGCGTGAGCGATGCCGCGCGCAGCGCCGGCCTGGTCGCCGCGCTGGCCGCCTTCCTGATGGTCGGCCTGGGCATGCAGACGACCCAGACCGCCGGCCTGGCGCTGGCCACCGATCAGGCCACGCCCGAGACCCGTCCGCGCGTGGTCGCGCTGATGTACGTAATGCTGCTGCTGGGCATGGTCGGCGCGAGCATGATCTTCAGCCTCGTGCTGGCCAGCTACAGCCCGACCCGCCTGGTCGGCGCGGTGCAGGGCGCGGCCAGCGTGACGCTGCTGTTCAACCTGATCGCCCTGTGGAAGCAGGAGCCGCGCGGGACCTCGGTGCCGCGTGCCGAACCGGATGCCAAGGCCAACGCCCGCGAGTCCTTCCGCACCGTCTGGCATCGCTACGCGCAGCGCCCGCAGACGCTGCGCTTCCTGGTCACGCTGGCGCTGGGCACGGCCGCCTTCAGCATGCAGGACATCGTGCTGGAGCCCTACGGCGGCGAGATCCTGCACCTGAGCGTGTCGGCCACCAGCCTGCTGACGGCGCTGATGGCGCTGGGCTCGGTCTGCGCCTTCGGGCTGGCCACGCGCTGGCTGCCGCGCGGCATGGACCCGCACCGGCTGGCCGCGCTCGGGCTGCTGATCGGCATCGTCGCGTTCTCGGCCGTGGTGTTCGCCGCGCCGCTGGGCTCGGGCGCGCTGTTTCGCATCGGCAATGTGCTGATCGGCCTGGGCAGCGGGCTGTTCGCGGTCTGCACGCTGGTCATCGCCATGGGCATGGCACGCGACGACGGCGCCGGCCTGGCGCTGGGCGCCTGGGGTGCCGTGCAGGCCACCGCCAGCGGCGTGGCCGTGGCCTTCGGCGGCACGCTGCGCGACGCGGTGCACCTGCTGGGCCGTCAGGGGTGGCTGGGCGAGGCGATGTCCGAGCCGCAGGTCGCCTACAGCGTCGTCTATCACACCGAGCTGGCGCTGCTGTTCGCGACGCTCGTGGCCATCGGCCCCCTGGTGCGACGCGCGTCGCGCCCGACCGATGTCTCGTCCCTCCCGCACCAGCGCCTCGGGCTGGCCGAGTTCCCGGGCTGATCTCACCAGACCCAACAGAAGCAACAGACTCAACCGATTGGAGACTTCCATGCAAACCGGTGCCATCACGGGCTACATCGACGTGGCGCAGCTCGCGCTCTACGCGTTCTGGATCTTCTTTGCCGGACTGATCATCTACCTGCATCGCGAGAACAAGCGCGAGGGCTACCCGCTCGAATCGGACCGCTCGGCCCACATCAAGGTGCAGGGCTACCCGGCGGTGCCCGACCCGGTCAGCTACCGCCTGGCCGACGGCCGCACGGTGCACGCCCCGAGTGACCGGCGCGACAACCAGCCGCCGCTGCACGAGGGCGTCTGGCGCGGCATGCCGCTGTCGCCCAGCGGCAACCTGCTGCGCGCCGGCGTCGGTCCGGGCAGCTGGGCCGACCGCGCCGACGTGCCCGACACCCAGGTCGACGGCACGCCGCGCATCGTCCCGCTGCGGGTCGCCGAAGGCTTCGGCGTGGCCCGTCAGGACGTCGATCCGCGCGGCCTGCCGGTGCTGGGCGCCGACGGTGCCGAGGGCGGTCGCGTCGTCGACCTGTGGGTCGATCGCGCCGAGATGCTGTTCCGCTACCTCGAGGTCGACGTCGCCGGCACGCGTGTGCTGCTGCCGATGAACTTCGCGCGCATCCAGTCGCGTGCGGTGCGGGTGCAGTCGCTGCTGGGCCACCAGCTGCGCGAGGTGCCGACCACGCGTCACCCCGAACAGGTCACGCTGCTCGAAGAGGAAAAGATCATGGCCTGCTACGGCGCCGGCACGCTCTACGCGACGCCGCAACGCCAGGAGCCGCTGCTGTGAAGGCGGTCGACCGGCTGGCGCCCGAGCACGAACACGAGTTCGAGGCCGCGCCCGGCCTGCCCGAGCCGCTGCCTGCGGGCGAGCACATCGTCTGGCAGGGCCGGCCCCGACCGCTGGCGATGGCCCGGCAGGCCCTCTGGCTCGACGGCATCGCGGTCTACTTCGCGGCGCTGCTGGTCTGGCGTCTGGCCGAAGGCCAGCTCGACGGCGAGAGCGCCGGCACCACCGCGCTGGCGCTGGCCCGCATGCTGATGCCGATGTCGCTGGCCACCGGCCTGCTGCTGGGCCTGGGCTGGCTGATGGCGCGCACCACGCTCTACACGCTGACCAGCCGCCGGGTCGTGATGCGCATCGGCGTCGTGCTGGGCATCACCTACAACCTGCCGCTCTCGCACATCGCCACCGCACGACTGAAGCCCCACCGCGATGGCACCGGCGATCTGGCGCTGGTGCTGACCGGCGGTGACCGCATCGCCTACCTGCACCTGTGGCCGCATGTGCGCCCCTGGCACCTGAAGTCGACCGAGCCCAGCCTGCGCGCCCTGCCCGATGCGGCCGTGGCCGCCGAGCGGCTGACGCAGGCCTGGCTGGCGGTGCGGGCCGAGCAGGGTCGACAGGCGGTGTCCTCGATGCAACCGTCCTTGCAACCGTCCTTGCAGACCTCGCCGAGCGTGCCCTCGCCCTCGTCCGCGCCCTCGTCACCGAACCCGGTGCCCGACCGCCACGGCCTGCTCACCACCTGAGCCCCCAGCCGCCACCAGGATCGCCGATGACCCCCCACACGCCTGCCCCGCCCTCGATGGGCCACGCCCCCCGGCTGCCGCTGGCGGCCATCGGCGTGCTGCTGGTCTGCGCGGTGCTGGGCACGGCGGCGGTGCGCTGGTCGGGCGTGAGCCCGGTGCAGCGCGCGGATGCGGCCACGCTGCGCACCGTCAACCTGCATGTCGAGGACCGCGACGACGGCGCGATCGTGATCCGCGATGCCGACAGCGGCGCCGTGCGCGGCACCGTCGCGCCGGGCACGCAGGGCTTCCTGCGCAGCACGCTGCGCGGCCTGGTGCGCGAGCGTCGCCGTCAGGGCCTGGGCCCGGAGCAGCCCTTCCAGCTGCTCGGCCGCGCCGATGGCCGGCTGACGCTGCTGGACCCGGCCACCGGCCGGCGCATCGACCTTGAATCCTTCGGACCGACCCATGCGGCCGTGTTCGCCCAGCTCATCACCCCCTGACTTTCCGGGAGACGACGATGGAACAGGCCCTAGATCTCAGCAGTCCCGATGACGCCGCCGCGCTGGCCAAGCGCAACAGCCTGCTGACGCCGCGCTTCTACACGACCGACCATGCCGCGATGGACGCGCTGGACGTGTCCGTCCTGCGTCAGGAGTGGGACACGATGATGGCCGAGTACGAAGGTGACAACAACCACGACCACTTCCAGCGCACGCCCGACTTCGCCGCCGAGGTCGCCACGCTGTCGGCCCGCTGGACCCCGCAGCTGCGGCGCGATTTCCATGAGTTCCTGGTCAGCTCGCTGACCAGCGAGTACTCGGGCTGCGTGCTCTACAACGAGATCCAGAAGAACATCCAGAACCCCGACATCAAGGCGCTGATGCGCTACATGACGCGTGACGAGTCGCGCCATGCGAGCTTCATCAACCAGTCGCTCAAGGACTTCGGGCTGGGCGTGGACCTGCTGGCACTCAAGAGGACCAAGGCCTACACCTACTTCAAGCCCAAGTACATCTTCTACGCGACCTACCTGTCCGAGAAGATCGGCTACGCCCGCTACATCACGATCTACCGCCAGCTGGAGCGTCACCCCGAGCTGCGCTTCCATCCGATCTTCCGGTGGTTCGAACGCTGGTGCAACGACGAGTTCCGGCACGGCGAATCGTTCGCGCTGATCCTGCGCTCGCAGCCCCACCTGCTGCGCGGGGGCAACCTGCTGTGGATCCGCTTCTTCCTGCTGGCCGTCTACGCGACGATGTACGTGCGGGACCACACGCGGCCCTGGCTGTGCGAGGCGCTCGGCATGGACGCGACCGACTACGACCACCGCGTCTTCGAGATCACCACCACGATCTCGAAGCAGGTCTTCCCGATCAGCCTGGCCACCGAGTCGCCGGCCTTCCGCGCCGGGCTGGACCGGCTGCTGCACTGGTCGCTCAAGGCCGATGCGGCCAAGGCCCGCGGCGGTCTGATCGGCAAGCTGCAGCAGGGCCTGTGCGCCACGGCGGCGGCCTGGACCTTCCTGAAGCTCTACCTGCATCCGGTGCATCGCCACGAGCTGCCCGCCGAGATCCGGGTCGCCCCGAGCTGGTGAGCGCGCGATGACGCTGCTCGCCGCCGCGCTCTACACCGTGCTGGTGTGGTGGCTGAGCACGGGCGTCATCCTCTACCTCAACGGCCTGCCGCGCAGGCGGCATCCGGCGCTGATGGTCGCCGCCACGCTGCTGCTGGGCGTGGCGCTGGCGGGCATCGCCGCCAGTGCCGGCGAGACCGGCGTGGGCGATGCGTACCTCGCCTTCAGCGCCACGATCGCCGTCTGGGGCTGGCAGGAGCTGGGTTTCCTGCTGGGCTACGTGACCGGCCCGCGCCGCATCGCCTGTCCGCCCGAGGCGCGCGGCTGGCTGCGCCTGCGCCATGCGCTGGCCGCCATCCTGTATCACGAGCTGGCGCTGCTGGTGCTGGGTGCCTGCGTGCTGGCCCTGACCTGGCAGCAGCCCAACCCGGTCGCGCTGTGGACCTTCATGGTGCTGTGGGTCATGCGGCTGTCGGCCAAGCTCAATGTCTACCTGGGCGTGCGCAACCTGTCGGAGAGCTTCCTGCCAGCCCACCTGCGCTACCTGCACAGCTACTTCCGCCAGCGGCCGGGCAATGCGCTGTTCGCCAGCAGCGTGATCGCGTCGACCGCCGTGGCGGTGGCCGTCTGGGACGTCGCCGCCGCACCCGGCGCGACGCCCTACCAGGCCTGCGCGGCCGCGCTGGTGGCCACGCTGCTGAGCCTGGCCGTCCTGGAGCACTGGTTCATGGTGCTGCCCCTGCCCAGCGAATGGCTGTGGCGCTGGGGCCTGCGCTCGCGCGAGGGCCGCACGCCGTCGGCCTGAGGCATGCGCAGACGAACCTGCGCGGCCGACTCAGTCGCCGCCCTGCAGGCCGTGCTTGCGGATCTTGTCGACCAGCGTGGTCTTGGCCATGCGCAGCGCGCGGGCGGTGCGGCTGACGTTCTGGTCCTGGCGGCGCAGCTCGTCGGCGATCAGGCCACGCTCGAAGGCGTCAACCCGCTCGGCCAGTGACGCGCCTTCTGCGACCGAGGCCGAATCCGGCGCGCCGTCGTCGGCGGTCATCGACGGGCCGTCCATCCAGCCTCCCGTCATGTCCTGCGCCAGCAAGGGCTCCTTGATCACGCCCAGCACCAGGCACTCGGCCACGTTGCGCAGCTCGCGCACGTTGCCGGGCCAGTCGTGCGCCATCAGCCGGTGCAGCTGCGCGGTGGTCGGGCTGGGCTGCGGGCGGCCGTAGCGGCTGGCGGCCAGCAGCATGAAGTGTTCGAGCAGCAAGGGGATGTCCTCGCGCCGCTCGCGCAGCGGCGGCAGGTCGATCGTCACCACGTTCAGGCGATAGAACAGGTCGGCGCGGAAGCTGCCCTCGCGGGCGCGCTGCAGCAGGTCGTCCTTGGTGGCGGCGACCACCCGCACGTCCACCGGCTGGCCCTGGTTGGAGCCGAGCCGTTCGACCATGCGGTCCTGCAGCACCCGCAGCAGCTTGACCTGCACGGCCAGCGGCATGCTTTCCAGCTCATCGAGAAACAGCGTGCCGCCGTTCGCATGTTCGATCTTGCCGATGCGGCGCTTCTGCGCGCCGGTGAAGGCGCCGGCCTCATGGCCGAACAGCTCGCTGTCGATCAGGTTGTCGGGCAGGCCGCCGCAGTTGAGCGCCACGTGCGGCGCGGCCTTGCGGCGCGAGTGCTCGTGCAGCGCACGCGCGACCACTTCCTTGCCGGTGCCGGTCTCGCCGCGGATCAGCACGTCCACCGGCGTGTCGGCCACCTCCAGCACCATCTGCCGGACCTTGAGGATCTGCGGCGAGCGCCCGACCAGCTGCCCGGCCAGCCCCTCGCGCACGCCCAGCGCGCGGCGCAGCGCGGCGACTTCCAGCGTCAGCCGGCGCTTGTCCAGCGCACGCTTGACGACCTCGACGAAGACCTCCGGCGAGAACGGCTTGGGGATGAAGTCGTAGGCGCCGCTGCGCATGGCCTCGACCGCCAGGCTGACGTCGCCATGGCCGGTGATCATGATGACCGGCAGCTCGGCATCGAGCGCATGGCACTCGCGCACCAGGCTCAGGCCGTCGGCGCCGGGCAGGCGCATGTCGGTGACGACGATGCCGGCATGGTCCGCACCGATGCGCGGACGCGCCGCCTCGACGCTGGCCACCGCCTGCACGCGCAGGCCGGCCAGCTGCAGGGCCTGCACACAGCCCAGCTGGACATGCGGGTCATCCTCGACGAGCAGGACGGTCAACTCGGAGCTCATGGGGCGGTGTCTTCGACGGGGTTGGAAGGGTTGTTGGAAAGATGGTTGGAGGGGTCAGCGGAAGACGCTGCGGACGACGCCAGCGGCAGGCGGATCACGAAGCGGGCCCCGCCGGCCTCTGGAAGCTGTGCATCAGCAGGGCTGTGCGCCTCGATCTCGCCACCGCACTCTCGCACGATGTCGCGCGAGATGGCCAGCCCCAGTCCCAGCCCGGCGCCGGCCGGCTTGGTCGTGAAGAACGGCTCGAACAGGTGGTCGCGGGTGTTGGCGTCGAAGCCGGGGCCGCTGTCGATCACCTGCAGCAGCAGCTCGGACTCGCTCGCGCGGGCCTCGATGCGCAGGCTCGGGGCGATGGCGCCGTGCATCGCGTCGACCGCATTGCCCACCAGGTTGACCAACACCTGTTCGAGCCGGTTCGGGTCGCACCAGACCCGTGGCAGGCCGGCCTCGGGCGTGCAGCGGTTGTCCAGCACGACGCCTTGCTTGCGCAGCCGCTGGTCGTACAGGAACAGGGCGTTGCGCACCGCCACGGCCACGTCGGTGGCAGCGGGCTGGGCAGCGGACTTGCGGCCGAAGCTCTTGAGCGGATGGATGATCCCGCCCATCTGGTCGGCCAGCCGGGCGACGATGTCGAGGTTGCCGCCCACGGCATCCAGATCGCCCCGGCGCAGGAACTCGCGCGCATTGCCCGACAGCGTGCGGATCGCGCCCAGCGGCTGCGTCAGCTCATGGGTGATGCCGGTGGCGAGCTGGCCGAGCACGGCCATCTTGCCGGCGTGCACCAGCTCGTCCTGGGCCGCACGCAGGGTCTGTTCGGCCTGCTCGCGTTCGGCCACTTCCTTGCGCAGACGCGTGTTGGTCTCGCTGAGCGCGCGGGTGCGCTTGGCGACCTTGTGTTCCAGCTCGGTGTTGACACGTTCGAGCATCTGCTTGGCCTCCAGCTTCTGGCGCAGCAGCCGGCGCCGCTGCAGCAGGTAGAGCAGCAGCAGCTGCACGAAGGCCACCGCCACGCCGCACAGGATGCCGTAGCGCATGGCCTGCATGCGCACGCCGCGCAGGTCCGAGAAGATCAGCACGCGCCAGTCCATGCCGTCGAGCGCGCGGCCGAGCACCAGCATCTCGGCGCTGCCACGCGCCAGCACCGCGTTGCCGGCGGGCAGCACGCCTTCGACGACCTGGCTTTCCTCGTCGACCGACAGCTGCACCGGCAGCGGGAAGCGCGCGATGCGCAGGTCGTCGTAGAGGCGGTTGATCTGCAGGTCGACGCGGCGCTCCAGCGGCAGTTCGGCCAGCGCCGTGTAGCGCCATTCGGCTTGCGACGAGAGGATCACGACCTGGTTCGCATCGGCCAGCAGCGCGGGTGCGCCCAGCATCTCCCAGATCTGCTCGATCGGCGACAGGCTGATCTTGATCGCCGCCACGCCCACCACGCGGGCCCCGTCGCGGATCGGGTGCGAGACGAAATAGCCCGGCTCGCCCCGCCGCGCACCGATCGCGAAATGGCGTCCGACCCGGCCGGCCAGCGCCTCCAGGAAATAGGGCCGGTAGGCCATGTCCGAGCCGACCAGGCTGTCGTCGTTCTGGTCCGTGTTGCTCGATGCGAGCACCGTGCCGCGCTCGTCGAGCACGAACACCGCGAGGCTGCCGAGGTGCGCGTTCAGGCGTCGCAGATAGCCGTTGGCATCGGCCACGCGGCGCGGCGCGGCCGGCTCGCGCAGGAGGGCCAGCACGTCCGCGCTGAGCTGCACCGTGGCGGGCACATGTTCGAGACGGCGGATGCGGCCTTCCACCACGGCCGCGAACAGGTCCAGCCGGTGGTTGGACTCCTGGCGCAGCGCGGCCATGCCCTGGCGTTCACTGAGCACGTCGCCCAGCCAGCCCCCGAGCAGGATGGTGCCCACGGCGGCCAGCACCAGCAGCAGGCGCACGAACGGCCGCCACCACGGGCGTGGCGGTCCGAAGCTGGTCGACTCAAGAGGCATGCGCCATTCTCGCGACCCGGGCAGTGATCGCGGGCATCGCTCAGATTCGAAGGATCAATGTCGAAGGCTCAGTGTCGACGTTCAGTGTTGAAGGATCTTCGACAAGAAGTCCTTCGCCCGAGGCGAACGCGCATCCGGGTTGCCGAAGAACTCGTCCTTGGAGCAGTCCTCGACGATCTTGCCGGCGTCCATGAAGATGACCCGGTGGCTGACCTTCTTGGCGAAGCCCATCTCGTGGGTGACGCACATCATCGTCATGCCCTCGTTGGCCAGCTGCACCATGACGTCGAGCACCTCGCCGACCATCTCCGGATCGAGCGCGGAGGTGGGCTCGTCGAACAGCATCACGATCGGGTCCATGCTCAGCGCCCGGGCGATCGCCACGCGCTGCTGCTGGCCGCCCGAGAGCTGGCCGGGGAACTTGTCCTTGT
>JACCDS010046780.1_pt1 | contig 10554 bp, 11 predicted proteins | sample 7446441 | NCBI WGS metagenome assembly JACCDS01 (sample SAMN15323445, study PRJNA562643) | freshwater metagenome | isolation source: river surface water | place: USA:Blue River Watershed | collected 2017-08-17 | reverse complement strand
TGGCAGTACATGGAATTCTCGAAGCGTTTCAAGATCGAGGAAGTCTGGCCGGCCGAGCTGCTCGACAAGAATCCGGAATACAAGGGCAAGACACTGTACGACGTGCTCTACGCCAATGGTCAGGTGAACAAGTTTGGTATCGATGAGGTCGCCAAGGTCAACGCCCACGGCATCAAGGGCTATATGAACGACGAGTCGCAGGCGTTCGGCTTCTATGTCCAGAAGGGGCTGTTCGAGGAATATGCCTCCTTCGGCCGCGGCAAGGCGCATGACCTGGCCAATTTCGACGTCTATCATAAGGCGCGCGGCCTGCGCTGGCCGGTGGTCGATGGCAAGGAAACGCTGTGGCGCTTCCGCGAGGGCTACGATACCTATGTGCCGAAGGGTGAAGGGGTTCGTTTCTACGGCTACCCGGATGGCAAGGCGATTGCCTTTGCGCTGCCCTACCAGCCGGCGGCCGAAATGCCGGATGCCGAATACGACCTGTGGTTGTGTACCGGCCGTGTGCTGGAGCACTGGCACACTGGTTCGATGACCCGGCGCGTACCGGAGTTATACAAGGCGATGCCGGATGCGGTGGTTTACATGCATCCGGAAGATGCCAAGAAGCGCGGCCTGGCCCGCAACGACGTGGTCAAGCTGGCCACCCGGCGCGGCGAGATCCAGTTGCGCGTCGAAACCAAGGGACGCAACAAGCCGCCGGTCGGGCTGGTCTTCGCGCCCTTCTTCGACGAACATCGTCTGGTCAACAAGCTGACGCTGGATGCGACGTGTCCGATCTCGAAAGAGACCGACTACAAGAAGTGCGCCTGCAAGGTGGTGAAGGCGTAAGGAACAACAAGGCAATCAGGGAGCGCCGGTACCGGATGGGAAAAGGGGCCCATCCGGCGCTGGCCGAACTGCAGAGCAAGTGAGAAATGACAGCAAAACCCCCAAAAAGTAGCGCGGCTCGCCGCCAGTTCCTGTTCGACTCCGCCAAGATGGTATGCGGTGTCGGCATGCTCGGACTGGGGTTGGGCCTGTATGCCAAGCAATCGAAGGCCTTGCCGGCGCTTGCCCTGCGCCCGCCGGGCGCCCTGCCGGAAGATGATTTCCTCGGCGCCTGCATCCGTTGTGGCCTGTGTGTGCGCGACTGCCCGTACAACACGCTCGAACTCGCCAAGCCGGAAACCCCGGTGGCGACGGGAACCCCGTTTTTCAACGCCCGCAACATTCCGTGCGAGATGTGCGAGGACATTCCTTGCATCAAGGCTTGTCCGACCAAGGCGCTGGATCATGCGCTGACCGACATCAACAAGGCCAAGCTGGGCGTGGCGGTCCTGATCGACCACGAAACCTGCCTGAACTTCCTCGGCCTGCGCTGCGACGTCTGTTATCGCGTCTGCCCGGTCATCGACAAGGCCATCACGCTCGACATGGTGCCCAATACACGCACTGGTCGGCATGCCATGTTCCTGCCGACGGTGCATTCCGAGCACTGCACGGGCTGCGGAAAGTGCGAGAAATCCTGTGTTCTTGAGGAATCGGCGATTCGCATCCTGCCACCGAAGCTGGCCAAGGGCGAACTCGGCAAGCACTACCGGGTCGGCTGGGAGGAGAAGTCGAAGGCGGGCCAATCGCTGATCGACGAATCGAAGATGGTCGACTTGCCGGATCGTCTGCCGGAAGGCGCACAATTGCCTGGTCACTACGATCCGGCATCCGGTAAAACCGAGGCAATGCGTGGCATGGCTGGCAGCGAGGCGGGTGTCATCCCGAGCCTGCCACCCGGCCTGGGGGGCAAGCCATGAGTCAGATCGCCAGCAAGAAGCGCATCGGCGCCGAGGCCGTCGAGGAAAAAGGCTGGCTGGGCGCCCACAAGTGGCTGATCCTGCGCCGCATCTCGCAGCTATCCATCCTCGCCCTATTCCTGCTCGGGCCGCTGGCGGGTCTCTGGGTCGTCAAAGGCAACCTGAACTACAGCTATACGCTGGGCGTGTTGCCGCTGACCGATCCCTATGTCGCCCTGCAATCGCTGATGGCCGGCCATGTGCCGGAAAAACTGGGGCTGATCGGCGTCGCCATCGCTCTGGCGTTTTATTTCCTGGTCGGCGGGCGTGTCTATTGCAGTTGGGTGTGCCCGATCAACATGGTGACCGACGCGGCCGGCTGGCTGCGCGACCGCCTGGGGATCAAGGGGGCGAGCAGCCTGTCGGTGAAGACGCGTTACTGGATCCTCGGCATGACGCTGGTCGGCTCGATGCTGACTGGCGTCGTGCTGTGGGAACTGATCAATCCGGTATCGATGTTGCATCGCGGCCTGATTTTCGGTGTCGGCACGGCCTGGATGGTGGTGCTGGCCATCTTCCTGTTCGATCTCTTCGTGATGACGCGAGGCTGGTGCGGGCGGCTGTGTCCGGTTGGCGCTTTCTACGGTCTGATCGGCAAATGGAGCCCGGTGCGCATCTCGGCCAGCCAGCGCGCCGCCTGCAACGATTGCATGGATTGCTTCGAGGTCTGCCCTGAGCCGCAGGTCATTCGTCCGGCGCTGAAAGGCGAGGGCAAGGGCGTCGGCCCGGTGATCCTGGCACCGAACTGCACCAATTGTGGCCGGTGTATCGATGTTTGCTCGAAAGATGTCTTCAATTTCGGATTACGCAGCAATAACCCGGGTTCGACCGCCGCACTCGCGGCGCAGCCCGAAACCAAGTGATGATCGAGTCTTAGAGGAGGAGCGCCCATCATGAAACACACCCTGAAGCTGTCCTGCGCCGTTCTGGCATCCATCGCCTGCTGGGCGTTCGCATCACCGGCTTTTGCCCAGGAGGCGCCAAAGCCGATGCGTGGCGCCGATGTCGCTGCTGTCGATCAGGCACCGGAGGCGAAGAAATACCTGGGCGGCAAACCGGGCGGGCAGGAAAAGGTGGCGCGTACCTTCAAGGAACAACCGCCGGTGATTCCCCATGCGGTCGAGAATTTCGATGAAATTACGCTCGAGGAAAACCAGTGCCTGACGTGTCACAGTGCCGCCAATTACCAGAAGAAGAAGGCCCCGAAGATCGGTGACAGCCACTTCCGTGATCGTGACGGCAAGGTGCTTCCGGAGGCCTCGGCGGCGCGCCACAATTGCGTGCAGTGCCACGTTCCGCAGATCGATGCACCGCCCTTGGTCGATAACGATTTCAAGGGCAATTTGGCCGAAGGCAAGGGCAAGGCTGCCAAGAAAAAGAACTGAAACAGCGAGTCATAAAAAAAGGGAGCCTTGGCTCCCTTTCTCGTTTCTGGAGATGCGCCCCTTACGAGGTAGTCAGCGCGCCGCGCATTTTCTGCAGGGCCTTGACCTCGATCTGGCGAATGCGCTCGGCGGACACGTCGAATTCCGCCGCCAGTTCATGGAGGGTTGCAGCTTCGCCTTCGCTCAGCCAGCGAGCTTCCACGATGCGGCGGCTGCGCGGGTCCAGACCTTCCAGCGCGGTGTGCAGGCCTTCGTTCTGCTGGTAGGCCAGCGCCTTGTTTTCCAGGACGCGGGTCGGTTCGTAACGCGAGTCGGCCAGATAGTCGATCGGCGCAAAGGCCTCGTCACCGTCGTCCGGGTTGCCTTCCAGGGCCAGGTCGCGGCCGGAGAGGCGGGTTTCCATCTCGACGACTTCTTCCTGCTTGACGCCGAGGCGGGCAGCCACTTCGGCGGCCTGCGTGCCGGATAGCGTATCGACGCCTTCGTAATCGCTCTTCAGGCTGCGCAGGTTGAAGAACAGCTTGCGCTGTGCCTTGGTGGTGGCCACCTTGACCAGGCGCCAGTTCTTCAGGATGTATTCGTGAATCTCGGCCTTGATCCAGTGCATCGCGAACGACACCAGACGCACGCCGCGCGTCGGGTCATAGCGCTTGACCGCCTTCATCAGGCCGATATTGCCTTCCTGAATGAGGTCGGCATGCGGCAAACCATACCCCAGATAACCGCGGGCAATGGAGATAACGAGGCGCAGATGGGAGAGCACCAGCTGACGAGCCGCCTCCACATCGCCATCGTTGTGGAAACGCTCAGCCAGCCCGATTTCCTCCGCTTCGGACAGCATTGGATAACGGTTCGCTGCCTGAATGTAGGCATCGATGTTACCGACTGTCGATGGGATGGGAAGAGCCAAGGCGTGGGTCATAGCGTCAAATCCTCCTTCAAGGTTCACTATCATTTTAGCACTCGAAGCCTAAGAGTGCTAAGTGGGTGAAAAGTTTCCGAATGATCAGTCGTTGTTCCTGGAAAAAAGACGAAAACTATCTCGGCGGTTGCTGCTGGCGCATCCCTTTTCCGTGATTTAGTCGTCGTTCTCGCTAGCCAATCAAAGATTTGGCAGCGGGGAGCAATGTCAGCTGAAGTAGCCTAGTTCGCAACGGTTGCGACCATTTTCCTTGGCTCGATAGAGGGCTGCATCCGCAGCGCGGAACAGGAGGGCTACTTTGTCGCTTGGCGCTTGCGTCAGGCAGCCGCCGACAGATATTGTGGCAACGCCCCATCGGTCATTTTTCTCGTGCGGAATGTGCAGTCCATGCACTGCTTCGACGATGCGTTGTGCGATTCCGCGGTAGCTTGAGTCGGAGGCGCCGGGGATCACTACCGCAAACTCTTCTCCGCCATATCGTGCGACAAAGGCATCCTTGCTGACGCCCTCGGCGTTGGCTTCGACAACGACAGCGTCAAGGGCATTGGCCACCTTGCGCAGGCAGTCGTCGCCTTGATGGTGGCCGTAGTTGTCGTTGTATTTCTTGAAGTTGTCGATATCGAGCATGAGCAGGGCAAAGGGAGTTTTCGCCCGTCCGCATGCTTCCCAGGCCTGGTCGACGTGGAGGTCCATCCAGCGACGGTTGAACAAACCGGTCAGTCCATCCCGGCTGGCCTGCTGCTCGAGTTTCTGGTTGGCGAGCGAGAGTTGTTCCCGCATCGCTGCAATTCGGGTCATGGCCTTCATTTTGGCGTGCAGGGCGTTTTCCGAAATGCCTTTGACCAGAAAATCATCGCCGCCTGCTTCGATGGCAGTGACCAGATTGTCGAGCGAGTCGGAGGCCGTGAGAAAAATGATGGGCGTCCATGCCCATTGCTGGGTCGCTTCGAAGGCGCGAATTCGGCTGGTCGCTTCGAACCCGTTCATGACGGGCATCTCGATGTCCATGAAGATAAGGTCAGGCTGGATCTCGCGAAACTTGTCGAAGGCGACTTGCCCGTTTTCAGCCAGGTAGATGTCGTGGCCAAAGGAGGTGAGGCGTGCCGCCATCAGGGCGGCCATGGAGCGAGCGTCATCGACAAGCAGAATTTTCATATGTCCCACGCGATAGGGCGGTTGCAAGGTTGAGCTTAAAGCTGGATCAGTTTCCGGATGAACTCTTCTATCTTGGCCGGGCGGATCGGCTTCAGGAAATAGCCCCTGGCACCACCGGCCACCGCGGCTTGCACGATGTTTCGGCTGGCATTGCCGGTGATCATGACAACCTTCGTTTCCGGGCTGGCCTCGCGAACCAGGGGTAGTGCCTCGATCCCGCTCATCCCAGGCATGTCGACGTCCAGGCAGAGCAGGGCCGGGCGGATTTTCCTGGCTAGTTCCACCCCGTCGCAGCCGTTGGTGGCAACGCCGAGTACCTTGATTCCGCACGCTTCCAGGACGCCTTTCAGCAACAGGCGAACCGAGCCGCTGTCGTCAACGATGACAGCCGTTCGGGGAATGACGCGGGTGGGTAGTTCCGCGGGCGGGAGGACGGATTTTTCCTCTTCTATTGCGTTGGCGGTGGGGGGCTGCGTGGTCGGAGCCGTGAGGAGCGGGGTTTTTGCCGCTTGCGCGGCAATGCGGCGTGTCGCCTCGATATCCTTGAGCTCGGCGATGATCTGCGCCTGCTCGAACGGTTTGCGGATAAAGCCTGTTGCCCCAAGGTCGGCAGCATGCCCCTTGAGTTCCGGCTCGTCGGAGCCGCTGATCATGATCACGTCTACGGCATTGGCGACGACGTCCATCTCGACCAGCAGTTCAAGTCCGTTCGCTCCGGGTAAATTGAAGTCCAGGCAGACGACATCCGGTTGCTGCGTGCTGACAAAATCGATGAGTCCGCTGCCGTCACCAAACTCTGCAACGACTTGATGTCCTTCGCTGATGCACAGGTTGGACAACAGGCTGCGCAGGCTCTTGTCGTCATCGACAATAACGATCTTCATTTCAACGTGCCCTGGCAATTTTCATGTGAAGTGTGGCCGTTACAAATTCTGCTGGCAGTCCAGTGTATTTGTGAGACCGAAATGCTGCACAATCCGGCGTACCGGAAGAACGCGATTATTGCCCATGTCGCCCTCCAGCGGGGGCATCATCCCGTGTTTCATTACGTGATTCCCCGGATTATTTTTCGTGATAACGATTGTACAATCAGTAAATAAGGGGTGTGCGTTTGCGCAGGGGGCCGGTGTGGTCGGGACATAGAGCCAGCCGACCTGTTCGGGGTTCGTGAAAGGGAGAATTCCCGCTGTTAGACGGGAATGACTAAGGAATGGCGATGTCTGGTCGAAAGCCTGCCAAGCAATCTCAGGAATTGAGTTTTGCCGTTAATTTGATGGAGCATCTGGTCGTCCCCACTTTTGTGCTGGACGCCGATTGCCGGGTGCTGATCTGGAATCGCGCCTGCGAACGCCTGACAGGTGTCATGGCCAGCGATGTTGTCGGGACCTCTGATCACTGGCGTGCTTTCTACGACGAGCCCCGTCTTTGTCTGGCCGATGTGCTGGCCAAGGGCATGATCGCTGATCTCGACCGGCTCTACTCCTTCCATACCGAACCCTCCGAGCACGGCCACGGCATGAAGGCCGAGAACTGGTGCGTGATGCCCAAAATGGGGGAGCGTCTCTACCTGGCGATCGACGCCGGCCCGATCTATGCCGATGACGGTCAACTCGTTGCCGTTGTCGAGACCCTGCGCGACATGACCGACTACAAGAACGCCCAGGTGGCCTTGCAGCAGCAAGCGACGATGGACGGTCTGACTGGCTTGGCAAATCGGCGGAGCTTCGATGAAAAGCTGCATGTCGAATGGAGTCGGGCACAGCGCTATGGCGAGTCGATAGCGCTGATCCTGGCCGATGTCGACTATTTCAAGCGCTACAACGATCACTATGGTCATCAGGGCGGCGATGAGTGCCTGAAAGCGGTGGCCGGCATCCTGCAGCGCGAGATTTTCCGCCCGACCGACATGGTGGCCCGCTATGGCGGCGAAGAATTCGCCATCATCCTGCCGGCAACCGATCTGCAAGGGGCGCTGACGGTTGCCGAGCGACTGCGCTTCGATATGGAGCGCTCGGCCTTGCCTCACGCGGCGAGTGAGACCGGGCCGTGGGTTACCTTGAGTATGGGCGTGGCCGCATTCGTTCCGGATCAGGATGCCTTGTCCGCAATGCTCGTCGCCAAGGCCGACAAGGCCTTGTACAAAGCCAAGGGAAGCGGGCGCAACCAGGTGCGCGCTGGCGGCGAGGAGCATTGAGCGAGGCCCGCTGTTTGTCTTCGTTCCGTTTTTGGTTTTGGCATAACATTCTCCCGCCTCGTTTTTCCACCAGCAACACATGCCACTACCCTACCGCGGGCGCTTCGCGCCTTCCCCAAGCGGCCCGCTGCATTTCGGTTCGTTGATCGCTGCTGTCGGCAGCTACCTCGATGCCCGGTCGCAGGGCGGCGAATGGCTGGTGCGCATGGAGGATGTCGACACTCCGCGCAATGTTCCCGGGGCAGCCGATGACATCCTGCGTACCCTGGCCGCCTTCGGTTTCGAATGGGCGGAGACCGTGCTCTATCAAAGTGCCCGCCTCGATGCCTATGCCGATGCGCTGGAGCTGCTGAAGCAGGCTGGCTTGGTCTATGGCTGTGCCTGCTCGCGCAAGGAAATCGCCGACTCGGCCACGTATGCCGCAATCGACGGCGGACTGGCTTATCCGGGAAGCTGCCGCAAGGGCTTGCCGCACGGGCGTGAGGCACGGGCCTGGCGCCTGCGTACCGACGATAGTGAAATCGCCTTCGTGGACCGCTTGCAGGGTCGCGTGGTGCAGCATCTGGAGCGCGACGTCGGTGACTTCGTCTTGCGTCGCGCCGACGGCTTGTTCGCCTACCAGCTGGCCGTCGTGGTCGATGATGCCTGGCAAGGCATTACCCACATCGTGCGTGGTGCCGACTTGCTGGCATCCACGCCGCGCCAGCTCTGGCTGCAGCGTTGCCTGGGATTTTCCGGGCCGGATTACGCCCATTTGCCGGTTGCCGCCAACCCGGCCGGCGAGAAGCTGTCGAAACAGACCTTGGCTCAGCCCTTGCGCCCTGATCGCGCCAGTGTCGAACTGGCTGCGGCACTACGTTTTCTGGGGCAGCCTGTTGCCGTCGACCTGGCCAGGGCATCCGTCGCCGAAGTCTGGTCGTGGGCATTCGAACATTGGTCGTTCGAGGCCATCCCGCGCCAGCCGCTTATCGTCCTTCCGGCTTGACGTCGTGATTTTGCCAGTGGCGCTGGCCGTAGCCGGCAATGCCGACCATGGCGCGCACCACGCCATAAGCCAGCCAGCGTACCAGGCGCGAATGCCACGGCTGGCGAGTCAGTTCTTCCGGGTGCAACTCGCGGGCGCCGTGCTTGATGGCCTCGAGCAGGCTGCTGCGTAGCTGGTGGCCGAAGGCCTCGTCGCGCACGACGATATTGGCTTCCTTGGCCAGCAGTAGGCTGAAGGGATCGATGTTGGAAGAACCGACCGTTGCCCAGTGGCCATCGACGACCGCTACCTTGGCGTGCATGAAGCTTTTTTCGTATTCGAATATCCGGACACCGGCCTGCAGCGCAGTGGCGTAAAGCGCCTGGGTGGCGTAGCGCAGGAATGGGTGGTCGGTCTTCCCCTGGAGCAACACCTTGATGCGTACACCGCGTCGGGCAGCTGCATACAGGGCGCGGCCGAAGCGGACGCCGGGCATGAAATAGGCATTGGCGATCAGGATTTCGCTCTCCGCCTGGTCGATGGCATCGAGGTAGGCGTTGAGGATGTCGTTACGGTGCCGGATGTTGTCGCGGATCAGGAAGGCGGCCTGTTGCTGGCCGGCGATGGCGCAGCACGGGGCACTGACCGGCGCGAGCCGGAAACGGCGCTTGAAATTGGCCCAGGAGACGATTTCCCACATGTGGCGTACAGCATGGTGAATCTGGCCCAGGGTCGGCCCTTCGATGCGCACGGCGTAGTCGTAATGCGGGCGCAGTTCGGGTGGTGCGTTGTCGTCACTGATGATGTTGATGCCGCCGACGAAGGCGATTCGTGCATCGATGACCACCAGCTTGCGATGCAGGCGGCGCAAGCGATGCCGCTTGAAATGGAAACGTCCGATTTCCGGGCGGTAATACATGGCGCGGACGCCGGCGCTGGTCAGCATGGGCAGGAAGTCGGCGGCGAAGTTGCGCGCCCCGAAACCGTCGACCGTGACGTTGACCTGCACGCCACGTTCGGCCGCCAGGCACAAGGCGCCAGCGACCTCGTGACCGATTTCGTCGTTGGCGAAAATGTAGCTTTCGAGGTAGATCTCGGTTTGCGCTGCGGCGATGGCCGAGAGCAGGGCGGGGAAGTAATCGGCGCCCGAGTCGAGCAGGGTCAGCCGGTTGCCCGGCAGGAACTCAGCGGCCATGCCGCGTCAGGTGGGCCGACAAGGCGGCGTGGTCGGAAATTTTCGACCATGGCTGACCGTGATGTACCTCGGTGCGCTTCACATCGAAGCCGCGCACGTAGATGCGGTCGAGGCGGAACATCGGCATCGCCGCCGGGAAGCTGCGGGCCGGGCTGCCGCTCGGGCCGCTGAATACTTCGCGCAGGCCGAGGCGACGGGTGAGGTGCTCGCCGGCCTTGTTGCTCCAGTCGTTGAAGTCGCCGGCGATGATCAGCGGGGCGAGCGGGTCGGCCTGTTTGTCCAGATAATCGGCCAGCGCATCCATCTGCTTGCGCCGCGAATAGCCGAACAGCGACAGGTGGGCGCACACGCAATGCGCTGCCGGGCCTTCCGGTAGCCTGATCTGGCAATGCAGCAGGCCGCGCTTCTCAAACTGCAGGTGGGTGACGTCCTGGTTGTGTGCATGCAGGATGGGGAAGCGCGAAAGGATGGCATTCCCGTGGTGGCCGTGGTCGTAGATCATGTTGCGACCATAGGCTGAGGCCGCCCAGACATCCTCGGCCAGGAACTCGTGCTGCGGCGAGTCCGGCCAGTTGTCGTGGTTCTCGGCATGGCCGAGGTGCAGGCCCTGTACTTCCTGCAGGAAGACGATGTCCGGGTTGAGATGGCGCAGGCGTTCACGCAGCTCATGCACCATCATTCGCCGGTTGAATTGCGAAAAGCCCTTGTGGATGTTGAACGTGGTGATGTGCAACGCGGGCTTGTTCATGGTGCGCTCAGGAAATGGTCAGCATCCGGTCGAGCGCCAGCTTGGCAGCGGCGGTTTCGTGCTCGGGTACCTTGATCTGGTTAACGACCTTGCCTTCGGCCAGGTTCTCCAGCGTCCACGCCAGGTGCTGCGGGTCGATGCGCTGCATGGTCGAGCACATGC
>JACCDS012193937.1_pt1 | contig 10558 bp, 9 predicted proteins | sample 7446441 | NCBI WGS metagenome assembly JACCDS01 (sample SAMN15323445, study PRJNA562643) | freshwater metagenome | isolation source: river surface water | place: USA:Blue River Watershed | collected 2017-08-17 | reverse complement strand
CGAGCCGACGGTGGTAGTCCTCACGCCGGGCATGTACAACAGCGCCTATTTCGAGCGTGCCTTCCTGGCCCAGCAGATGGGGGTGGAACTGGTCGAGGGCCAGGACCTGTTCGTGAAGGACAACTTTGTCTACATGCGCACCACACGCGGCCCGCGCCGGGTGGATGTGATCTACCGCCGGGTCGACGACGACTTCCTCGACCCCCGGGTCTTCCGCCCCACGTCCACCCTGGGCTGCCCGGGCCTGATGGACGCCTACCGCTCGGGCCACGTGGCCATCTGCAATGCCGTGGGCACGGGTGTGGCGGACGACAAGTCCATCTATCCCTACGTGCCCAGGATGATCGAGTTCTACCTCGGCGAGAAACCCATCCTGAGCAATGTGCCCACCTATATGTGCCGCAACCCGGAGGACCTGAAATACGTGATGGCCAACCTCAAGGATCTGGTGGTCAAGGAGGTGCACGGCGCCGGGGGCTACGGCATGCTGGTGGGGCCGGCTTCGACGAAGGCCGAGATCGAGGACTTTGGCAAGGCCGTGCTGGCCAACCCCGGCAACTACATCGCCCAGCCCACGCTGAGCCTGTCCACCTGTCCCACCTACGTCGAGCAGGGCATCGCCCCGCGCCACATCGACCTGCGGCCCTTTGTGCTCACCGGCAAGAGCGTGCAGATGGTGCCCGGCGGGCTGACGCGGGTGGCGCTCAAGGAGGGTTCGCTGGTGGTGAATTCCTCGCAGGGCGGGGGTACCAAGGACACCTGGATACTGGAGATCTGACATGCTGAGCCGCACCGCCGACCACCTCTACTGGATGAACCGCTACACGGAGCGGGCCGAGAACACCGCACGCATGCTCAACGTCAGCTACGAGACCTCGCTGCTGCCCCAGTCGGCGGACGTGGCCCAGGTCGGCTGGCAGGGCCTGCTGTCCATCAGCGAGCTGCTGCCGTCCTACACCTCGCTCTACGGCGAGGTCACGCCCCAGGGTGTGATGGAGTTCATGGTCAGCGACGAGGACAACCCCTCGTCCATCATCTCCTGCCTGCGCGCCGCGCGCGAGAACGCGCGTGCCGTGCGGGGCACGCTGACCACCGAGGTCTGGGAAACCCAGAACCAGACCTGGCTCGAGGTCAAACGCATGCTCAAGAGCCGCGCGTTCGAGCGCGACCCGGGCCAGTTCTTCGAGTGGGTGAAGTTCCGCTCGCACCTCTCGCGTGGCGTGGCCGTGGGCACGATGCTGATGGACGAGGCCCTGCACTTCATGCGCCTGGGCACCTTCCTCGAGCGTGCCGACAACACCGCCCGCCTGGTGGACGTGAAGTTCCACGCCCTGCAGAGCGACTTCCTCGGCAACGGCAAGCAGAAGGACCAGGAGTACGACTTCTACCACTGGAGCGCCATCCTGCGCAGCGTGAGCGGCTTCGAGATCTACCGCAAGGTCTACCGCGACGTGATCCGCCCCGAGCGCGTCGCCGAACTCCTGATCCTGCGGCCCGACATGCCGCGCTCGCTGCATGCGAGCATGAACGAGGTGGTGAGCAACCTGCACCTGGTGGGCAGCGAGAGTGACAGCGAGACCCTGCGCCATGCGGGCAAGCTGCGCGCCGAGCTGCAGTACGGCCGTATCGACGAGATCCTGGCCACGGGCCTGCACACCTTCCTGACCCAGTTCCTGGATCGCGTGAACGACATCGGCTCGCGCATCAGCCGCGATTTCCTCTTGCCCGAGACCGCCTGAGCCGGGCTTGCCGCGCTGGACACCGCTGTCGCTAAGATGGCGGTCCTATCCCAACCATCGAAGTGATGCCGCATGACCTACTGTGTCGCCGTCCGCAATGAGGCGGGCCTGGTCTTCCTGTCCGACTCGCGTACCAATGCCGGGGTGGACCAGATCAACACCTTCCGCAAGATGCACGTCTACGAGGTGCCGGGCGAGCGGGTCATGGTGCTGCTGACCGCGGGCAACCTCTCCATCAGCCAGTCGGTCGCCAGCGGCCTGCGCGTGGCGATGGCGCAGCAGGGCGAGAAGAGCCTGGCGAGCGCCCCCAATATGTTCTCGGCGGCCAAGATCGTGGGCGAGGCCGTGCGCAAGGTGCACGAACGCGACGCCGCTGCGCTCAAGGAATTCGGCATCGAGTTCAATGTCAGCCTGATCTTCGGCGGCCAAGTCCGGGGCGAGGAGCCGCGCCTGTTCAACATCTATTCCGCCGGCAACTTCATCGAGGCCACGCCCGAGACACCGTATTTCCAGATCGGCGAGTCCAAGTACGGCAAGCCCATCCTGGACCGGGTCGTGGGGGGACAGCTCACGCTGGACGAAGTGGCCAAGTGCTGCCTCATCTCCATGGACTCGACCATGAAGTCCAACCTCTCGGTCGGCCTGCCGCTCGATCTGATGTGCTATGAAAAAGATAGCTTTCAGGTCAAGCGACGCGCTCTGATCGACAACAAGGATCCGTACTTCGCCTCGCTGCGCGAGCGCTGGGGCGAGCAGCTGCGCAAGGTCTTCAACGAACTGCCTGCGCCGGCCTACTGGAAGTAGGTCAGCGCAGAAGCGCCGTCAGGTCCCGATCACGCCGCCATCGCGCTTGCGGATGACCACCGTGGCCGAGCGCGGGCGTGCACCCGGCTTGCCCGAGGGCCAGTTCGACAGCTTGCCGGGTTCGGCTGGGTCGCTGCGCTCCGAGGGGCTTTCGCCCGGGTGCTGGATGTTGATGAACATGGTGCGGCCGTCGGGCGTGGCCGTGGCGCCGGTGATCTCGCAGCCGCGCGGGCCCGTGAGGAAACGGCGGATCTCGCCTGTGGCCGGGTCGGCTGCCAGCATCATGTTGTTGCCCAGTCGGGCCAGGTCGCCCTTGCCCATGGCCGACGTCGACATGTCGGTCTGGATCCAGAGCACGCCGCGGGCATCGGTCCACAGGCCGTCCGGGCAGGCGAACATGTCGCCCTTGATGTTGCCGCGGGCCTCGGCGCGCGTGTTGGCCGGGTCGCCAGCGAGCACGAAGTGGTTCCACTGCAGCGTGGTGGCGTGGAAATCGCCGTCTTCCTTCCAGCGGATGATGTGGCCCATGCTGTTGTTGGCCCGCGGGTTCGTCGCATCCACGCCCGGCTGCTTGTCAGCTCCGCGGCGACTGTTGTTGGTCAACGTGCAGTAGACCCAGCCATCCTTGTCCACGTCGATCCACTCCGGCCGGTCCATCTTGGTCGCGCCCAGCAGGTCGCTGGCCTGGCGGCTCTTGATCAGCACTTCGCCGGGGTCGGCAAAGCCGTTGGCCGCCGTCAGCGGGCCCTGGCCGTGCGTCAGCGGCAGCCACTGGCCGGTCCCGTCAGCGTTGAATTTCGCGACGTAGAGCGTGCCGTAGTCCAGCAGTTCGGCGTTGGCGCGTGCACCGCCTGGCTGGATGCGATCCCGGCTCACGAATTTGTAGATGTACTCGAAACGCGCGTCCTCGCCCATGTAGACCACGGCGCGGCCGTCCTTCGTCACCGCCACCGTGGCGCCCTCGTGTGCGGCGCGGCCCAGGGCCGTGCGCTTGACGGGCGTGGAGCTGGGGTTCATGGGATCGATTTCCACCACCCAGCCGAAGCGATTGGGCTCGTTGGGGTTCTTCACGGCGTCGAAGCGCGCGTCGTGCTCGTGCCAGCGGTAGCCACCGGCGCCTCCCTTTTTCAGGCCCCAGCGAGCCTCGTGCGGCGTGAGCGTGTCGCCGCCGCTGAAGTAGTTGATGAAGTTCTCTTCGCAGGTCAGGTAGGTGCCCCAGGGCGTGATGCCGCTGCCGCAGTTGTTGATCGTGCCCAGCACGCGCCGGCCCGTGGGGTCGGCGGCGGTCTGCATCAGGGCGTGACCAGCGGCCGGACCGCCCACATTCATGGGGGTGTTGGCCGTGATACGGCGCGCCCAGGGCGAAGGCGTCACCAGGGCCCACTGGCCCGCCTTGTTCTCCACCTCGATGACCGAGACACCATGCGCGGCCTGGGCCTTGCGAACCTTCTCGGGCGTCCAGGTCTTCATGCCATCGGCAAACAGCAGGCCTTCGTCGGTGTACTCGTGGTTCATCACCAGCAGGCCGCTGGTCGAGCCGTTCTGGGCAAAGTAGTGGATGCCGTCATGGTGCATGCCCAGCTGGGTTTCCTGCTGGGCGGCGCTGTTGCTGGCGTCTTCCCTGTAGGCATGGTTCTCGCCGGACAGGCCCACCGGGTCGCCCCAGGGCGCGATGACCTGGGCCACATAACCCTCGGGGACGGTGATGGTGTCGGCCGTGGAGACGGGCACGCTCTTGAAGCCCAGCAGCGGGCCGCCGCCCAGGCTGGCGCAGCCCGCCAGGGCCGAGGCGCCGGCAATGGGCGCCAGCAGCTGGCTCACCGCAGCGCCCAGGCCGCCTTGCAGCAGGGTGCGGCGGCTGGGGCTGGAGATCTCGTGGATGCTGGGGTTGGAGGAACCGTTGCTGTTCTCCATGGTGGAAAAGTCTTTGGCCATGATGCTGCGATACCGGGGTGGGTGGAATAAAACCGGTCGCATGCGACCGGCACTGCCCCGGTTTTTAAGGCAGCAAGATGACAGGAAAAAGACAGTCGCCGGCCGCAGCCCCGGCGTTGCGCGCAGACTCAGGCGCTGAACTTGGCGTAGGCGGCTTCGTCCATCAGGGCTTCGAGTTCGGCCGGGTTCTTGAGGCTGAGTTTGTAGAACCAGCCGGCGCCCAGGGGCTCGCTGTTGGCCAGGGCCGGGTCGGCGCGCAAGGCTTCATTCACTTCGGTGACGGTGCCGCTGACCGGGGTGTAGACGTCGGCCGCCGCCTTGACCGACTCCACCACGCCGGCGATCTCTCCGGCGGCCAGCACCTTGCCCACGGCCGGCAGGTCCACGAACACGATGTCGCCCAGGGTGTCCTGCGCGTGCACGGTGATCCCCACCACGCCGCCGTCGCCTTCCACCCGCACCCACACGTGTTCGTCGCTGAACCTGATCATGTCCGTCACTCCATAGTCGAGGCGCCGATCTTACCCGTGCGGACAAGAAAAAACCGGCCCGAGGGCCGGTTTTGCGGACGAAGCCGGAAGGCTTCAGTAACGGGGACGGCCACCGCCGAAACCGCCGCCACCGCCTTCACGACGGCCGCCGCCGAAACCGCCACCACCGGTGCGCGGCTCCATGGGGCGGGCGATGTTCACGACCATGTCACGGCCGCCGACGTTCTGGCCGTTCATGCCGCTGATGGCGGACTCGGCCTGGTCGGCGCTGCCCATTTCCACGAAGCCGAAGCCCTTGGAGCGGCCGGTGTCGCGGTCCATCATGACCTTGGCCGACTGCACGTCGCCGTAGGCCGAGAAGTGTTGTTGAAGATCGTCGTCGCGCACCGAGTAGGAGAGGTTACCGACGTAAAGTTTGCTGCTCATTATGAGCCTTTCAAAAAAAGCGCTGTTGATGCCGCTGGCATCTCGGCGCGGGGGAAATGACGGTCTTGGTTTGAAAAACCATCAGGGAAGGGTTGATAGGGGTCAACGGAAGGTGCGACGCGGCTGGGCCGGTGCACCACCCGAGCGGGGTTCGAGGTGGCGGAAGGTGATGCGGCCCTTGCCCAGGTCGTAGGGCGACAGTTCGAGCGAGACTTTGTCGCCGGCCAGGATACGGATGTGGTGCTTGCGCATCTTGCCGCCCGTGTAGGCGACCAGGCTGTGGCCGTTGTCCAGCGTGACGCGAAAGCGCGAGTCGGGCAGCACTTCCTCAACCTTGCCTTGCATCTCGATCAGTTCTTCCTTGGCCATGGGGGTCCTCGTGGTGTGTGTCAGGGGTGGGGTCAGGCGGCGCACTGGCGCTGTTGCAGCCAGCTGTGGCCTTCGGCCACGGCGTACTGCAGGGCGCCTTCCCGCGTATCGAATTCCGGGATGAAGCGGTAAATGCGGTCTGAAGTGCCGCTGCCGCTGCCGCTGCGGATGGACACGGAGGCCGTGTACTGGCCCGACTCGGTGGTGCGGGTAAGGGGTGAGACAAGGTACTTGCCCACCGAGAATGCTTTTTCTAGGGTGGTATTCATCAAAACTTCAAAGGGGCGCGTTTGTTTCCGCGCTCCGGGATCGGGGTCAACCGTCAGCCCGGGGGCTGGACGTTGCGGCACACGCCGCTGGGGTGTCCGGTCCTGGCAGAGAAAAACAGACCGGGGATAGGGCTCGCCACAGGGGAGGGGAGTTTGACGACCGAGGGCCGGTGAGAGCGGCCAGAGGGTGAGGCGGGCGGCTTGTAGGTGCCGCGAACCAAGTCAGACAACAGCTGCTGCAAAGGTAAGCAAGTTGCAGCAACGCACGTATTGTACGCTGGATTGCGTAAAAGTACCGGGATATTTTTGATGCGGTGGCGCTGGGCCTGCAAAAATGGTCGGGAGGCCTCGTCCGGGGCCGCATTCCCCGGCCTCACAAGAACTCGAACATGAGATACCTGGGCAGCATCTACAGCGCGGTGGCCATCCTGGTCCTGACCTTCGTGCTCGGCTTTTACGCCGACGTGCGCAGCGAGGACCTGCACGTCCGCCATCTGGGCATCAGCACCCGGCTCGAACGTATCGTGCGTCTGGAGCAGGAGCTCAGCAGCCTGCTGGGCGGCGCCGTGCTGGAGGAGAAGCTGCTGCGCGTGAGCCGTTACGAAGCGGTGGACGAGCAGCTCACCGCCACCGTCGGCACCGTGGCCGAGCTCAGCCGGGCCCTGGAGCTGTCGGGGGATGTGTCGGTGCTGCTGGAACTGCAGCAGGGCCTGCGTGGCACCGAAGCGCGTTCCCTGCGCTACATGCGCACCGGCAACTGGCGGCGTGCGCGTGCCGTACTGATCGAGGACGACTACCTGCTGGCCAAGAAGATCTACGAAATCACCACCGAGTCGGTCATCTCGGCCCTGACCGAGGAGCTGGCCGTGCGCGACCGTGAGGTCCAACGCCTGCGCCAGGTTGCTTATGCCTTGCGCGTGGCCGCGCTGGGCCTGCTCTTGTGGGTGGGCTGGCGTTTTGCGCGCCGCCTGCGGGAGGATATGGCCGAGCAGGCACGCCTGCAGCAGGAGATCCGCAGTGCCAATGAGGGGCTGGAGGCGACCGTACGCCAGCGCACCGCCGAACTCGAGCGCATCAACCAGCGCTTGGCCGAGCTCAGCAGCACCGACGCGCTCACCGGCCTGGCCAATCGTCGTCGTTTCGACGAGGTCTGGGGCGAGGAATGGCAGCGTGCCGCGCGCCAGGGCGCGTCCCTGGCCCTGGTGCTGATCGACGTTGACCACTTCAAGGCCTACAACGACCACTACGGCCACCAGGCGGGCGACGACTGCCTGCGCCGCCTCGCCGCCGTGCTGGCGCGCGAGGTGCGTCGCGCGGGCGAGCTGGTGGCCCGCTACGGTGGTGAGGAGTTTGTCGTGGTGCTGCCCGGCGCCGGCGCGGACGAGGCGCGTGACATCGCAGAGCGCCTGCGCGCCGCGGTGCAGGCCGAGGCCATGCCGCACGCCCATTCGCCCGCCGCGCCCGTGGTGACCCTCAGCATGGGGGTGGCCGCCGGCCAGCCCCGGCACGAGACCGACGCCGAGGCCCTGCTCAAGGAAGCGGACGTTGCCCTTTACCTGGCCAAGCGCCAGGGCCGCAACCAGGTGATGGCGGCGGCCTGAGTGCCCGCCGTCAGCCCCGCTAGGCAGTGACAGACAGGCCGGCTACCATGAACACCATGCGCTTTTCCGACTTCTGCCGCCGCTGGGCCCCGGGGGCTGCACGTACCGTGCTGCTCTGGCTGGCCTGCCTGCTCGCGCCGGTCCTGGCCCAGGTCCCGCCGGGTGCTGCCCCGCTGGAAGAAAAACAGGTGCTCCTCCTGCTGCAGCCCGGTTATGGGCGCCCGGGTGTGGACGCCTATGTTTCCAGCTTCATCGCGGCGTGGCGCAAGCTGGGCCAGCCGACGGAGAAGGTCTATGTGGAGTACCTGGACCTGGCGCGCAACCCGGACCCGGCCTATCGCATGCTGAGCCGTGAGCTGTTGCTGCACAAGTACCGGGGCCGGTCGCTGGACCTGATCGTCACCTTCCAGCAGACCCCGCTGAATTTTCTTCTCGAGGACCTGCAGGCCCTGAGCCCGGGTGCACCGGTCATCGCGTCCAACGCGTCCATCACCTCCGAGCAGGCGAGCCGCAGTGGAAGGCGTTTCCTGCGCCAGGACGTCAGCTTTGACTATGTCGGCACGCTGGACGTGGCGTTGCGGCTCTTCCCCGAAACCCGGCGCGTGCTGGTGCTGGGGGGTACCGGTGTGCCGGACCTCGCGGCCCGGCGCGAGATCGAGGCCCTGGCGTCACGCTGGCAGGGGCGGCTGCAGTTCGACTACACCAACGATCTGGCCTACGACGAGATCCTCCAGCGCCTGGCCACGCTCCAGCGCGGCACCATCGTGCTACGCACGACCTTCAACCGTGACGCGGCGGGACGAGCCTTCAGTTCGGCCGATGTGGGCGTGGAGTTCTCACGCGTGACCAGCGTGCCCACGTTCTATCTTTTCGACACGAAGTTCGGCATCGAGTCCAGTGTCGGCGGCATGATGTATGCCATCGGTGCCGAGGGCGAGCGGGCGGCCCGCCTGGGCCTGGACATCACGGCCGGGCGTCTGCGCCTGGAGACCGGAGTCACGGCCCTGCCGGGCCAGAGCGTGCCCATGTTCGACTGGGCCCAGCTCAAGCGCTGGGGCGCCGACACCGCGGCGCTGCCCCCGGGCAGCACGGTCATCAACCGCCCGCCCAGCCTGTACGAGCAGCACCGCACCCTGGTGCTGGGCACGGTCGGCGCGCTGGTGGTGCTTTCGGGCATGGTCGTGGCGCTGGCGCTGGAGAACCGGCGACGCCGGGTGGCCGAGCGCCGGGCGCGCGAGAGCGAGGAACGCATCCATCGCATGGCCTACTACGACCCCATGACGGACCTGCCCAACCGCAGCCTGCTCATGGACCGGCTGGCCATGGCCATGTTGGCGGGGCAGCGCTCGGGCGATTTCTCAGCCGTGCTCTTCCTCGACCTGGACCACTTCAAGAATGTCAACGACGCCAGTGGCCACGCCGTGGGAGATGCCCTGCTGCAGCAGGTGGCCGGCCGGTTGCGTGGCCTGCTGCGTGATGAGGACACGGTGGCCCGCATCGGGGGAGATGAGTTCGTGATCCTGCTGCCCCGGGTCGGCACCGAAGTCCATGGGAGCAGCCAGGTGGCGCAGGGGGTGGCCGAGAAAGTGCGCCTGGCGCTGCAGCAGCCCGTGGAACTGGCTCATCAGGTCTACGCCTCGGGGGTGAGCATCGGGGTCACCCTGCTCACCCCGCAAACCCGGTCCGTCGACGACCTGTTGCGCGAGGCCGACACCGCGATGTACCGTGCCAAGGCTTCTGGTCGTAACGCCATTGCCTTTTACGAGCCGGCTATGCACGCCGAGGTCCAGGAGCGGCTGGCGCTGGAGCGCGACCTCAAGCGCGGCATAGGCGCCGGTGAGCTCGCGCTCTACCTGCAGACCCAGGTGGACAGCGAGGGGCGCGCCTGCGGCGTGGAACTGCTGCTGCGCTGGAACCACCCGGTGCGCGGTTTTGTCTCCCCGGCACTTTTCATCCCCCTGGCCGAAGCCACGGGCCTGATCCTGGAGTTGGGCCGCTGGGTGCTGCTGGAGGGCTGCCGCACCTTGTGTGCCCTGCGCCAGGCCGGCCATGACATCTCCGTGTCCATCAACATCAGCCCGCGCCAGCTGCGCGAGCCGGACTTCCCGGACCAGGTCCGTCGGGCCCTGGCCGACACCGGTGCGCCGGCCGGCCAGCTGATCTTCGAGCTGACGGAAGGGCACCTCGTGGAGGACACCGAAAAAATGCTGGCCCGCATGCAGGAAGTGGCCGCGCTGGGCATCCGTTTTTCCATCGATGACTTCGGCACCGGCTACTCCAGCCTGGCCTACCTCAACCGCATGCCCTTGTACGAACTCAAGATCGACCAGAGTTTTGTCCAGGGCCTGCCGGCGGACGCGCATGCCCGCGGCATCGTGGACACCGTGCTGTCCATTGCACGCCATTTCTCCCTGCACGTGGTGGCCGAAGGGGTGGAGACCCGCGAGCAGGCCGACCACCTGATCCGCGGGGCCTGCCCCAGCCTGCAGGGTTACCTCTATGCGCGGCCGGTACCGCTGGCGGCCTGGCTGGCCCGGCAGACGGCCTGAGCCGCGCCTTCAGTCCCCGACTTTCAGGGCTCCGCGGCGGATCTGGTCGCGTTCCAGGCTTTCGAACAGAGCCTTGAAATTGCCTTCGCCAAAACCCTCGTCAGCCTTGCGCTGGATGAACTCGAAAAACACGGGGCCCAGCAGCGTCTGGCTGAAGATCTGCAGCAGCAGGCGCGGCTTGCCGTCTCTCGTGCTGCCGTCCAGCAGGATGCCACGCGCCTGCAGTTCGGGCACGGGTTCCCCGTGGCCGGGCAGGCGTTCGGCCAGCATGTCGTAGTAGATGTCGTTGGGTGCGGTCATCAGGGGAACGCCGGCGAGCTGCAGCGCGTCCACGCTGGCGATCAGGTCGTCCGTGAGCAGGGCGATATGCTGGAT
>JACCDS010568565.1_pt1 | contig 10558 bp, 9 predicted proteins | sample 7446441 | NCBI WGS metagenome assembly JACCDS01 (sample SAMN15323445, study PRJNA562643) | freshwater metagenome | isolation source: river surface water | place: USA:Blue River Watershed | collected 2017-08-17 | reverse complement strand
TGCGCAACGCCACCGTGGCAATCTCGTCGACCAGCGGAAAGGCCAGACCGATCGCACAGGGGCAGGAAACGACCAAGATCGCCGTCACGACCGCCCCGGTCTTCAACCAGTCGCCCGTGCTCACCGCCCAAAACAATCCGGCCCCAGCGGCCGTCAAAAAGATGCCCCAGAGGTACCCCCGGACAATGCGTTCGATCAGCCGATGACGGTGGCCTTCGCGCTCAGCCGGACGCAGGAGTTGAGCGAGCATCGACTCCCCCCACGCTTGACGACTTTCCAATTCCACCTCCAACGGAGACAGCAGTTGCGCTCCGGAGGGAACGCTCTGCCCGGTGCGAAACACGCGTGGTTCCGCTTCGCCATTGATCCACGCCAGGCTGAAGGTCGCTTCGCCCGAACACAGCCGAGCCTCGACCGGTACCGACTGCCCGCGCGCGACCGCAAAATGCTGATTCGCTTCCAATCCTTCCGGCGGCACTTCCGTGACGCGCCCTTGCGCGTCCCAGCGTCGGATCAAGGGGGGAGTGGGTTGTTGGGCCAAGAGGCGCCGTTGATTGCGCTCCACCGCGGCCACCTGCGCCCACTTCCCCACCAGCATTAAGAGAATGAAGGTGCCGACAAAATCAAAATACACATAGGCCTCTTGCCCCGTGAGCCAGCCGAAGAACGAACCGGTGTACGAACCGATAATACCCAAGGCGATCGGCAGATCGATGGAGAGAATGCCGATGCGCAAACTCTGCCACGCCTTGCTCAGAAAGTAGCCCCCGCCCACCAAGAGACTCAACGTCCCAAACGCCATGGCAATCGTACCAAAGAGGCCGGCGTATTCGTCGCTCGGATGCATCCCGAAATAGGCCGGGAGCGCAAAGAGCATAATGTTCATGGCGAAGGCCGTGCACAGCCCGATGCGTTTGACCAAGGTGCGACTTTCCAGGGTCTGTGTTCGCTGCGCCGAGGCCGGAGCCAAGAGGTAATTGAAGCGTTGCAGCACCCGCGCAAATTCACTCGCGTGAAACGCTCCGGGCGCCCACGCCAAACGCAGCTGGCCGGTCTGTGCATTGATTTCGATACGTCCCGCTCCCGGCTGTTTCCGATAGAGCCGTTCAATCAGCCAGACACAGCCGGCGCAGGAAATCCCTTGCACATCTAGGCGCAGCTCCGCGGTTTTCGTACCCGCCTTCGCCTCGGCCTCAATCTGCGCTGCCTGTAACCACGCGAAATCGCGCCCCGGCAACGTCGCCGCCTCCGCTGGCGTTGTCACCTCCTCTTTTAAGTCGTAATAGGCCTGCAGCCCTTCGTCGTGAATCAGGCGATACACGTAGGCGCAGCCCGAACAGCAAAAGTCCCCTTGGGGCGAGGGAGCACCACAATGGCGGCAGACCGGACGGTCTTTGCGTCCAGCCTTAGGCTCCGACGGCGAAGAGACAAAGGTCGTAGTCATGTCAAAAACAGAGCCATTGATCAGCACCCGGACCTGCCCACCCCCATTGCCCGCGTAAGCGCCAGAGCAAGACCAAAGCCGACGCGAGCGCCAGCCCCGCCTGCACCCGTTGCAGACGCGGAGGAGTGAGCCGCAGACGCAGCCAGCCAAAATTGGCCTGCACCAACCAAAGGAGCGGCAGGGTTCCAATCCCGAAAGCCAGCATGAATTCGACACCGCGCAGGGCCGACCCCGAGAAAGCCGCAATGCCCAGCAAAAAATAGAGCGGTCCGCAGGGCATCACCGGAGTCAAGCCCCCGAGTAATGCCGCGGCGGATACACGTGAGCGGCCGCGCACCGCCTGTTGCACCTTCCACCCCAGCCGAACGAGGAACAAGGGCTTCGGCACGCGCTTATCCCAGCCCAAGGCGACGGCGAAAAAGAAGGCCACGAGTATCCACGGAAGCACTTCCAAACCTTTACCCGACACCCATTGCAGGGGCATCTGCCCGGCCGCGCCGGCCAAGGCACCCAACACCGCATAACTGAACAGCCGTGTTCCCTGATAGACCGCCGTCAAAGTCAGGCGATCTTCATCGGGGCGCACCGGCGTTAGCCAGCAGGCCAAGGGTCCGCACATGCCTACGCAATGCAGGCTGGTCACCAGGCCGGCGATCAAAGCAGCTGCGGGAGTGTTGACGCTCGCTAGTTCCATAGGGTGGGTACGGAGCTGCGCGTTTAGGGAGACGGAGGTGGGCTGGCGCTGACCCGCGGCACGTCCGCCACTCGGTGGCGCGAGGCCGCGAAAAAAATGGCCGACCAAGCCAACACGAGGAGGCCAAATCCGAGCCCTACCCAGACGAAAAGTGAACGGGGCCCTTTCATTTGGCCGGGGTCATCATCTTGAGGAGTTGCGGATCAGGTCCGATAAACTCCGCCTTCTTCTCCACGGTGAAAGTGCCATCCTCATCGCTCAGCACCACGCGCAGCGGGAAACTGCCGTTCCACTGACTGAGAGGCACCTGCACGATTAAGGGGTGTAACTCTTCGCCCATCGCACGGATGGGAAAAGCTTGATCCACCCCGCTCGCCACCGCCCCCGCCGGGAGATCTGGCACACGGACGACCAAATTGACTTCGCTGTCCGTCTTGTTCGTGACGCGCAACATGAATTGGTTACGCACGCGTTCACCGTCTTGGTAATACGGCTGCCCCACCATTCTGGTCACGCCCAGGTTCGCCGGACGAACCGTGGAGATGGCCCAAGTTGCCACTGCCGCGCCCACGAGAAGGAAGAAGGCATAAACGAGCGTGCGCGGACGGATGAGCTTGGTCGGCTTCCCTTGAAAACCGAGGAGCGAATCGTAGCGAATGAGCCCGGTTGGCCGCTTCACCTTCGTCATCACCTCGTCGCAAGCATCAATACACGCCGCGCATCCGATGCACTCAATCTGCAGGCCCTGTCGAATATCGATCCCCGTGGGGCACACTTGCACGCAGCGATTGCAATCCACGCACGCTCCGGCGGTCTCCCCTTCTTTGGCTCGACCGCGCGGTTCGCCGCGCTGTGTGTCGTAGCCGATCACCATTGAGTTGTCATCAATGAGGGCCGATTGCAGACGACCGTAGGGGCAAATGATGATACACAGCTGCTCGCGAAACCACGCGAAATTGAAGTAGATAATCCCGGTCGCGACCGCCATAAAAACGAAAGTTCCCCAATGCGCAGTCGGCGCCGAGGTCATCATCGACCAGACTTCGGGTAGCGAAACAAAGTAGGCAAGAAAGAGGTGGGTAATGGCGACCGCCGCCAAGACATACACCCCGTGCTTCACCACCCGCTTGATGATCTTGTCATTTGTCCACGGCGCCTTGTCCAACTGGCGTCGTGCCACCGCGTCCCCGTCAATCCATCGTTCAATTCGACGAAAGACATGGTCCAGAAAAACCGTTTGCGGACAGGCCCAGCCACACCACACCCGGCCAAAGAGCGAGGTAACGAAATAGAGGGAAAACCCGAGCCCCGTGATGAAAAAGAAGATCAGCCAAAGATCCTGTGCGGCCAGCGTCGCCCCAAACAAATGGAAACGACGCTGAGCCACATCGAGGAACACCGCCGGATAGCCGTTGATCTTGATCCACGGGAGCAGCAGGTACACCAACACCAGCACCGCCGCCGAGATCCGCCGCCACTTGCTAAACCGGCCAGTGGCATCGGCCGGGTGCAAGAAACGCCGCGACCCATCTTCGCGGATGGTCGTGACGGAGTCGCGGTTCGGTTTCTCTAGCTTGGCGTGCGGGATCATGGATTACTTCGCTCCCTCAATCGTCACCGGCTCACCCTCTTTGTGATGACTGAGCACGTAGGCGAGCACTTCGTTGATACGTTTCTGGCCGAGCACAGGGCCCCAGGACGGCATACCCTTGGCGAGGACGCCGTCATTGACCACCTTATTCAGGGCCATGGGATTACCGCCGTGGATCCAGGTCGTGTCGGCGAGGCTCGGGCCCACCGCCATCGGGCTTTCTTCCTTGCCCCGCAAGCTCGTCAAGTGACAGCTCGCGCAGTTGGCATTGAAGGTCGCCTTACCGGCTTCGATAAAGGAGGGATTGCGGCTCATCTGCCACAAACTGGCATCGTCCACGGACGCCGAAGCCGCCAACTTTGCGGCTTCGACCATGCTCATATGCGCATCGATCTTTTGCTGATCGGTCTGCGGCAGGCCGGAATGGTAATAGTAGAACCAATACCCTACGGCGAAGACGATGCTGCCATAAAAGGTCATTAGCCACCAATTGGGCATCTTCTTATCGAACTCGTGGATGCCGTCGAAGGAGTGCTTGCGCAGCGGGTCGTCCTGCGGTCCGAGTTTGTAGTCAGGAGAACTCATGAGGATTTTTCAGGCTGATCGTTAAAGGGAAGTTGAGAAAAGTGTTCGGCCTGGCCGCGCTTCATGCGCAAGGCCTTCCAAACGATGGTCACGTAGATGGCGAGGGCCGTGGCGAACGACACCAACGGGAAGATCACCATCCAGTTATCGAGAACGAGGCGTTTAAACATGGGAGGAAAGGGCCCTGCCTCACGCAGGGCCACTTGGTTACTTGTTGGCGACCTTGGGTTGCACCGCTTGCGATTTACCCAGTTGCTGTAAGTAGGCGATCAACGCGACGATCTCGCGATCTGCGGGGATGTTGCCTCCTTGCTCCAACAGCGCGTCAGCCACCGCTTTGGATTCCTGGGCCACCGAAGCGGCAATCGCGTCCACCGACATCTCGGCGTAAGGCACTCCAAGCGTGCGCAAGACATCGAGCTTGCTCTTCAACGCGGCGACGTCGGTCGGCTGAGTAAAGAGCCAAGGGTAGCGCGGCATATTTGATCCCGGAGAAGTATCGCGGGGTTCGTACATGTGTTTGAAATGCCACATGTGATTATACTTTCCGCCCACGCGCGCCAAATCCGGCCCCGTGCGGCGCGAACCCCATTGATAAGGGTGGTCATAGATCGACTCGCCCAAGCGGGAATAATCGCCATAGCGCAGCACGTCAGGAACCATCGTGCGGATCATCTGCGAATGGCAGTTATAACAGCCTTCACGCACGTAGATGTCGCGCCCTGCCAATTGCAAGGGCGTGAGCGGGACCTGCAACTTGTCCTCCACGCTCTGCGCCGTGTTCACGATCGTCGTCGGAATGATCTGAATCATGCCGCCAACGACCACGGCCAAGAAGGTTAAGACGGTGAAGGGCACCGCACTGACCAACAGGCGGTCATACCATTGTCCCCAGCTCTTGCCCTTGGCTTCATAGTGAACAAAGGCAATAATCACCACCAAGGCCGTCCCGAAGAGACCGAGGAGGCTGAGGGCAGCTCCCCCGAAGATCCAGGCAAAGGCAAACACCGTTCCGAGCACCGAGAACATGACCGGCGGACTGAACACCGTTCCGGCAAAACCAAGGCGAGGTTCGTGGGCTTCATCTTCCACGAATACTTCCATCTTCCCATCCACCGTCTTCGATCCGCGAATCGTCATGTAGAGGTTGTAAACCATCAAGATCCAGCCGGAGAGATAGAGGCCACCCCCGACGACGCGGAAGAGCATCATGGGGCGAATCGTCGTGAGCGTGTCGATAAAATTGGGATACGCCAACACCGTGCCGTTTTCCGTCGTCGCGTTCAGCATCACGCCCTGCGTGATCCCGCTCGTCCACATCGCGGCGACGTAGAAGAGGATACCAATCAGCGCTAACCAAAAATGGAGATTTGCCAGCAACTGCGAATGCAACGGCTTGCTCCACAAGCGCGGCGCAAGGAAGTAGAACATCCCGGCGGCCATCAACCCGTTCCAGCCCAAAGCGCCGGCATGCACGTGACCGATGATCCAATCCGTATAGTGCGCCAGAGCGTTGACCGATTTGATCGACAGCAGGGGCCCTTCAAAAGTGGCCATCCCGTAGAACGTGACCCCCGCGGCAAAGAACTTGATCACCGGGTCGGTCCGCAATTTGTCCCACGCCCCACGCAACGTAAGCAACCCGTTGAGCATCCCACCCCAAGACGGGGCCCAGAGCATCAAGGAGAACGTCATCCCTAGCATCTGCAACCAATTCGGTAGCGCCGTATTCAACAGATGGTGCGGCCCCGCCCAAATATAGACGAAGACCAACGACCAAAAGTGAATGACCGACAGCCGATAGGAATACACCGGCCGCTCCGCCGCCTTGGGCAGAAAATAATACATGATGCCCAAAATCGGGGTCGTGAGGAAGAACGCGACCGCGTTATGCCCATACCACCATTGCACCAAGGCGTCCTGCACACCGCCGAAAATCGGATAGCTGTGCACGAAGCTGGTCGGGAGGGAAAGATGGTTGACGATGTACAACATCGCCACCGTCAGGATCGTCGCAATGTAGAACCAAATCGCCACGTACAGGCTCGGTTCCCGGCGACGGGCCAAGGTCCAGAAGAAGTTGATGGCAAACACCACCCAAATGAGCGCCACCGCGACATTGATCGGCCAGATCAACTCCGCATATTCCTTACCGCGCGTGAGGCCCAAAGGCAGCGTGATCGCCGCCGCAACGATAATCAGCTGCCATCCCCAAAAATGGAGGTTAGACAGAAAATCACTGGCCAAGCGCGCCTTCACCAGGCGCTGGGTCGAGTAATAGACGCCCGCAAACATCATGTTGCCCACCAGCGCAAAGATCACCGCATTGGTGTGCAAAGGGCGCAGCCGCCCGAAGGTCAGCCACGAGGTATCGAAGTTGAGGACATGGAAGTTGAGCTGCGCGGCAATGAAGACGCCAGCTAGCATGCCTATGGCGCCCCAGAAAACCGAGGCGTACATAAACAACCGAACTATCCGGTCGTTGAATTCTATGGTGATTTTGCGGTCGGACATGATGAAAGGGTGACTTAGGAGTGAGCGTGATCCTGCCCGTGGTCGTGATCGTGCGCATGGCTGCATTTGCCACAGGGCACATGATCAGGGCCGTGCTCCCGACCGCACGCACCGCGGCGTTTGCGCGGCATCCGATTACCTAGATCCACCGTCACCGCCCCAGCGGGCGATTCAGTGGCCCGCTGCTCTTCCGAAAACGGCAAGAGGGCATCACTTTCTGCGCTACCAAAACGGCGGCGAGTCTGCTCGCGCAGAAAGAAGACCACAAAGGTGAAGACCAGACACAGGCTGATCGTCAGGGTGAGCGGCACGACGGACATAGGGAGACGAGGGTGGTGGGTTACGGGTGGCGGGACAGAAAAGACCCGGGAAGATTCATGCATTCGTTTTCTGAATACAGAAGACGGACGCACGGACACTAACACGAATCTTAATGGCCTCAGTGTACCTTACCCCCCGAAATTAGCTCCGCGCAGCTTGCCGAGCACTGTGCATTTATTGCCCTGCACCGTTCCCCTCCACAAAAGATGCGCACCCTTGGCCAACCCATGCAGAGCCCCTTATGCCCTCCCTGCCCTAAACTGCTACTATGCAAGAGACCTTGTTGCGCGAGCTACAAAACCTCCGCGCCCCCCTACGTCGCCGGTGGGAGGGTCTTTTGCGTGCTGAACCTGTCACGAGTCCCTTGGGCCATCCGGACTCGCTCATCTACCTGATGGATTGGACCTTGGATCAGCTGTTCCTCACCCTGCGCAAAGGCTCCCCCCGGCGGACTAGCCGACAACGATCGGGGATTCCTCGCTGCGAACAGAACCAGCTGGGCTGTCTGTGCGGCGGCAATCCCCTACTGGCCTATTTTCGCACCGCAGAGCGTGCTCTAATCGAGATCACTTTGCCGCTTCTGCCCCCTACCAGCCGCGACCTCACCCTCAATGAGTTGAGCCTGGCGCTGCACCACATCGCCAAACGGGAAGTGGAGACAATTTGTGCCGTTTGCCAGCGCCGCCCGGAGGAAAATGTGCTCCCCGCCCGGCGTCTGCGCGCCGAGCGCCCTTCGGTGGCTAAGTCCTGACCCTTAGCGCCCTTCTTCAGTTCGTTCCCACTGGGGAATGAATGCGATCCCGATAGGTGGACGGCGACTCTCCGGCCACTTTGCGGAACACGCGATTGAACTGCGAAAGGCTCTGAAAGCCTGCTTCGAAGGCCGCCTCGCTCACGCGTTTATGCGGATTCAAGAGGAGATTCTTCACCTTCTCCACCCGCACCCGGGCCAAGTAATCGGTAAAGGTCATCCCCGTGCTCTTCTTGAACATCTTACAGAAGTAAAAGGCACTGGTGTTCACCGCCTGGGCCACTTGCGCCAAAGTCAGATCATCGTCCTGGTGATCATTGATGTACTGCCGCGCCTTGGCGATGACGGGAGATTCGTGATTCTCCTCCCGCACCATCAACTGATTCGAAAGAGCTCCCAAGTGCTGGGCGAAGATGGTTAGGAGTCGCAAGATCGACTCGTATTGCTTCTTGGATACGACCCGCGTTTGAAAATAGGCCTCTTCCAACTTCTTCAGATCAGCCGCGTGCCCAAACGACAACAGCTGCCGCGCCACCTTGTTGAACTGCTGTTTGGACGGCTCATGCAGCAGGATCTGACCAGTCTGCAAAAAGGCGATAAGATTGTCTCCTACACGGACGGGAACCGCCGAGTCGCATAAGCCCGCGAAACACTTAAGCGTCTTCGCCTCTAGCTTCGCTTCTTCCTCCACCCTCTTTTGCTGCAGCAAACAGGCTGCACAGGAATGGTTAGAGGATGCCATTAACGAGCAAAACGGATTTTCTTTGGGATCGTTATGTAGCGGTAGATCAAAGGCTTCGATTGGCCGCAGATTGATCGGCAGTCCGGTGGTCTCCCGAAAGGCACTCTCGTAGTCGCGAAAAATCTGCGACTGCTTCAACTGCGCCACCATCGCGCGGCTTCGTTTGGCAGGATTATCGGAGGCTTCCATGGGTGTGAGACTTGACGGATGACTGGCGACGAAGGTTACCACAAGAAACCAGTAGATAAGAGCAAAACCTGCATAGCCAGCCGAGAGGGATTGCGCGGCGGTTGTATTCCGTGTGCTTCTCAAGACCTTTAGCGGAATCGATTAACGGTCAAGCCTTCCTCGCGGGCCTTCCGAAATAACTCGCGCCCAATTCCTCCGCGCAGTCCCCAACTGTGCCAAAGGTCCGGTCCGACTTGGAAGGGGCCCAAACGCCACGCCCGGCACTCTCCCGGTGCAGAAAAGCCTTTTCTTGCGTCACACCACCGGCCACAACCGTCCCCCGTGCCAGCTACGACCCCGTACACCTCCGCCACGGTTCAACGCCTCATCCAAGCGTTGGCGACCGCCATCCGCGCCCGCCATCCTCAGCCGAACTCACTTATTATCCTAGGGGTCGCAAACGGCGGGATCACCTTGGCACAACGGCTCGGCCATTTATTGGGCACCGATCGGGTTGGGATCGTTGATATCTCCTTTCACCGAGACGATCTCGAGCGCAATCCCATCCCCAAAGAGTATGCGCCGACCCACCTGCCCTTTGACATCAATGGCGCCACGCTGATTTTGGTCGACGATGTCCTCCATTCTGGCCGCACGATTAAGGCGGCGCTCGATGAGGTGTTCGACTTCGGCCGCCCGGCGACCGTGGAATTGGCGGTGCTCTTGGACCGAGGCGGACGCAAGCTCCCCATCCAGGCCGACTTTGTCGCCCAAACGGTCGATCTCCCGCCAGAGCAGCATGTGCGCGTCTTGCTCGACTCGTCCCCCCGCAAGGCCGACAAAGTTCTCTTCCTTTCCAAAGCTCCGCTCGTCTGACCTTCTCCCATGCCCTGGACTCGCCCCCACTTGATCACTCTCGAAGAGCTTTCCGTCGCGGAAATCGAGCAGATCCATCAAACCGCCTCTGCCTTCAAGAAAATCCTCGGCCGGAGCGTGAAAAAGGTCCCCGTCCTACGCGGGAAGACCATCGTGAATTTGTTTCTCGAACCGAGTACCCGCACGCGCATGGCGTTCGACATGGCGGCGAAACGGCTCAGCGCGGACGTCATTTCCTTCGACGCCGCGAGCAGCAGCACCACCAAAGGAGAAACGCTACGGGACACGGCCGAGAACATCCAAGCGCTCAACGCGGACATGATTGTCATTCGGCATTCCGCAGCTGGGGCCGCCCGCTACCTGAGCCAAATCCTCTCTATTCCCGTCATCAACGCGGGCGACGGTGCCCACGAACATCCCACGCAGGGCCTGCTCGATACCTTCACCATGAAGGAGCACCTGGGTAGCCTCAAGGGCCGCAAGGTCGTCATCCTCGGTGACATCCTCTTCAGCCGCGTCGCCCGGTCCAACATGCACGCGCTTCGCAAATTAGGCGCCGATGTAACCGTCGTCGGGCCGTCGACCCTCGTCCCCACGCAATTTGCTACGTTTGGGGTCAAAGTATCCCACGACTTGCGCTCCGCCTTAGCCGACGCCGAAGTGGTAATGTTGCTGCGAATACAGCAAGAGCGGCAAAATGCCGCGCTTTTCCCTTCCTTGGGCGAATACACCAGCATGTTCGGCCTCAACAAGACGCGCGCTTCCTGGCTCAATCCCAAGGCGATTATCATGCACCCGGGTCCCATCAACCGGGGGGTAGAAATCGATAGCGAACTGGCCGATGGGGAGCGCTCCGTCATTCTGGAGCAAGT
>JACCDS012227449.1_pt1 | contig 10560 bp, 10 predicted proteins | sample 7446441 | NCBI WGS metagenome assembly JACCDS01 (sample SAMN15323445, study PRJNA562643) | freshwater metagenome | isolation source: river surface water | place: USA:Blue River Watershed | collected 2017-08-17 | reverse complement strand
CAGGCACCCCAGGTCATCACCACGGCGGCCAACAAGAGCGGCCACGTGCTGCTGGCCGAAGACAACCCGGTCAACGCCATGGTGGCCATGGCCGCGCTGCAGCGCCTGGGCCTGGTGGTGCACGCCGTGGACGACGGCGACGCCGCGCTGGCCGAGCTGCAGCGTTGCCCCGGGGCGCACGACCTGGTGCTGATGGACTGCCAGATGCCCGGGCTCGACGGCTTCGAGGCCACGCGCCGCCTGCGCGCCTGGGAGCAGGCCGGGGCACGGCCGCGCGTGCCCGTGGTGGCGCTGACCGCCAACGCGCTGGAAGGCGACCGCGAGCGCTCGCTCGAAGCCGGCATGGACGACCACCTCGCCAAGCCCTACGGCCTGGCGGAGCTGCACACGGTGCTCTCGCGCCACCTGCCGGCGGCCAGCGGCTGAAGGGCCGCGCCATGCGCTAGCGTTGCGGCATGCCCGTCGCTCCGCCACCACCCCTGCGCCTGCACCTCATCGGCAGCAGCGGCGCCGGCAAGACGACGCTGGGCCGAGCGCTGGCGCAGCAACTGGGCCTGCCCTTCGTCGACCTCGACGACCTGTACTGGCAGCCCGGCTGGCAGCCCGTGAGCCACGCCGAGCTGGCGCACCGCGTGGCACCCACGCTGGCGCAGCCGGGCTGGGTGATCGTGGGCAACTACCGCGCCACCACCGAGCTGCACGTCTGGCCGCGCATCACGCACCTGGTGGTGCTGGACCTGCCCTTGCCCACCCTGCTGCGCCGCACCGTCTGGCGCACGCTGCGCCGCGGCCTCACGGGCGAGCCCTGCTGCAACGGCAACCGCGAGCAGCTGTCGCGCCTGTTCCACCGCGATGGCGTGGTGCGCTACTTGCTGAGAAACTGGCACACGCGCCACGAACGCCAGCAGCGCCTGCACCACGAGCCCACCCTGGTGCACGCCCAGGTGCTGCGCCACACGCGGACACCCACGGTGCGCCAGCTGCTGGCGCAGCTGCAACACCCTACACCCACGCCGCCATGAACGCCCCCGACGCCCTGATCACCACCGCCTTGCCCCGCATCGATGCCCAGCGCCTGTGGGGCAGCCTGATGGCGCTGGCGGCCATCGGCGCCACGCCCAAGGGCGGCGTGTGCCGGCTGGCGCTGAGTGAGCTCGACCGCCAGGCACGCGACCTGTTCGTGCGCTGGGCGCAAGAGGCCGGCTGCACGGTGCGGGTCGATGCCATCGGCAACCTCTTCGCCCGCCGCGAGGGCATCGAGCCCGGCCTGCCCGCGGTGGGCACCGGCAGCCACATCGACACCCAGCCCACGGGCGGAAAGTTCGACGGCAACTACGGCGTGCTGGCCGGCCTGGAGGTGCTGCGCACGCTGGCCGACCTCGGCATCCGCACGCGCGCGCCGCTGGAGCTGTGCGTGTGGACCAACGAGGAGGGCTCGCGCTTCGTGCCGGTGATGATGGGTTCGGGCGTGTACGCCGGCGCCTTCACGCTCGAGCACGCGCTGGCCGCCACCGACCGCGAGGGCACCAGCGTGCGCGAGGCGCTGGCCGCCATCGGCTACGCCGGCACGGCACCCGCGGCGCTGGCCGATGGCGCGCCGCGCTTCGGCGCCTTCTTCGAGGCCCACATCGAGCAGGGCCCGGTGCTGGAGGACACGGGTGACGTCATCGGCGTGGTCACGGGCGCGCTGGGGCAACGCTGGTACGACGTGGTGGTGACGGGCCTGGAGGCGCACGCCGGCCCCACGCCCATGGACTTGCGGCGCGACGCGCTGCAGGCCGCCCTGCCGCTGATGCAGGCGGTGGACCGCATCGCCCGCGCCGAGCAGCCGCACGCGCGCGGCACCGTGGGCTGGGTGCAGGTGTTCCCGAACTCGCGAAACACCATCCCGGGCCGCGTGAGCTTCACGGTGGACTTCCGCCACACCGACGACGCCGGCCTGGCCCGCATGGACGCCGCGCTGCGCGAGGCCATCGCCGCCGTGCAGGCCGAGGGCCGTGTGGCGGTGAGCCTGGAGCCGGTGGTGTACTTCCCGCCGGCCCCCTTCGACCCCGCGCTGGTGGGCCGCGTGCGCGCCGCGGCGCAGCGCCACGGGCTGCCGCACCGCGACATCGTCAGCGGCGCCGGCCACGACGCGGTCTATGTGGCGCGCACGGCGCCCGCGGCGATGATCTTCGTGCCCTGCAAGGACGGCATTTCGCACAACGAGGTCGAGGACGCGCGCCCCGAGCACCTGGCCGCGGGCTGCCAGGTGCTGCTGGAGGCGATGCTCGAGACGGCGGGGCGCGTGGCGTGAAGGCGCTGCGGGTGCAGCCGCTCACGGCGGCGGCGATGGCGCCGTTCGGGTCGGTGATCGACGTGGGCCCGGGCGGCGCGGCCGTCAACGGCGGCAGTTCGCAGCGGCACGAGGCCGTGGCGGCGCTCGACCTGCACCGCGACGGGGGCCGCGCGGTGCTGGCCGTCTACGACGCCCGGGCGCGCCGGTTTCCGTTTGCGGCGCAGGTGCTGGAGCGGCACCGGCTTTCGGATCAGGTGTTCCTGCCGCTCGGCGGCCCACGGCGCTGCGTGCTGCTGCTGGCGCCGGCCGGTGTCGAGCAGCCGCAGGCCGCGGACTGCGTGGCCTTGCTCAGCAATGGCCGGCAAGGCCTGCGCATCGCTGCCGGCACCTGGCACCACGGCCTCCTGGCGCTGGACGACGGGCCCTGGGCGGTGCTGGAGCGGCGGGCGGCCGGGCCGGACTGCGATGAAGTCAGCCTGAGCACCGCGATCACGCTGCAGCTCTAGCCCCGCGGCTCAGGCGCCGGTGCCCGACGCCGGGCTGGGCGCCCGGTCGGCCAGCGCGGCGGCGGCGTCGAAGAACGCGGCCACCAGCGGTGACTGCCGACGTTCGCGCCGGCACACCAGGTGCACCAGGGTCGCCATGTCGCTGTCGCTCACCGACAGCGGCACAAGCCGGGCGTCGGCCACGTAGGCGGTGTCGGCCACGACCCCCAGCCCGAGGCCCTGGGCGACCGCTTCGCGCACGGCTTCGCGGCTGCCCATCTCGATGGCCACTCGATGCTGGAGGCCGCGCTGGCGCATGGCCGCCTCGAAGACGCGGCGGGTCGTCGAGCCTTCCTCGCGGATGACGAAGCGCTGCTGGTGCAGGTCGGCCATCACCAGCGGCTGCCGCCGGGTCAGCGGGTGGCCTACCGGTGCAAATACCACCAGCCGCTGGCGCCGGTGGGGCACGAACACCAGCGCCGGGTCTTCGGTGGCGTTGAGCACGACCCCCAGGTCGCCCTGGTGATCGAGCAGCCGCGCCACGATCGAGCGCGAGTCCCCCACGCGCACGGCCACGTTCACCTGAGGGTGCCGCTGCACGAAGCGCCGCAGGATCGGCACGACGTTGTAGGGGCCGATGGCGTGCACCTCCAGGTGGCCGGCGAAGCGGTTCTGCGCCGCCAGCAGCAGGGCCAGCGCGTCGTCCTCGGCGGCAAAGGCACGGCGGCTGTGCTCGAGCAGCGCGCGCCCGAAGGCCGTCAGGTCCAGCCGGCGCCCGCGGCGGTGGAACAGCTCCACGCCGTGCACCTGCTCCAGCCGCTGGATGTGGGCCGACAGGGTGGGCTGCTGCAGCCCCAGCGCCCGCGCCGCGGCCGTCATGCTGCCCAGGCGGGCCGTGGCGTCGAAGGCCTTGAGGGCGGCCAGGAAGCTGCTCGTGGTCATGGCGGATACATCGATGCCGTCTATGGACAGGGCGATTGAGCCGGGCTCAAACGTCACTGTCATGACACGCCCGCTCCACACACTGCGTGACATCCACCCGACACGCGATGCGATGACGACCCCGTCCACCGATTCCCCAGCCGCGGCGCTGATGCAGCTGCGCGACCTGCAGGTGCGTTTTCCCGGCGGCGTCCACGCGCTCCAGCCGACCACGCTGTCGGTGGCCGCGAGCGAGTTCCTCGTGCTGCTGGGCGCGTCCGGCGCCGGCAAGTCGACGTTGCTGCGCTGCCTGAACGGGCTCGTGCAACCGACGGCTGGCGAGCTGCGCTCGCAGACCGCGCCCGGTGGCGTGCTCACGCCGCGCCATCTGCGTGCGCACCGGCGGGCCTGCGGCATGGTGTTCCAGCAGCACCACCTCATCGGGCGCCAGAGCGCGCTGGCCAACGTGCTGATGGGGGGCCTCTCGCGCCACCATGCGCTGCGCACGCTGTGGCCCTGGGGCCGGGCCGAGCAGGTGCGGGCGCTGCAGTGCCTGGACCGCGTCGGCCTGCTCGACAAGGCGCTGGCCCGGGCCGACACGCTCTCGGGCGGCCAGCAGCAGCGCGTGGGCATCGCCCGGGCGCTCATGCAGGCGCCCCGGCTGCTGCTGGCCGACGAGCCGGTGGCCAGCCTCGACCCCGCCACCGCCGAAGCGGTGATGACCTTGCTGCACGGCATCTGCAAGACCGACCGGCTGACCGCCGTGGTGAGCCTGCACCAGGTCGAGCTGGCCCGACGCTACGCCGATCGCATCGTCGGCCTCAAGGGCGGGCGCGTCGTGTTCGACGGGCCGCCCTCGGCGCTCACGCCCGAGCAGGAGACCGAGCTCTACAGGTCTGTGTCCCCGATCGAGCTCGCGGCCCCTGCGCCGCGCCCCGCCACCCGGCCACCCCTGGCCGCGGCGGCCTGAACCACCCCGTCGTACCCCGCTGGCACCCCCAGCCGACACCCCCGGAGCACCCATGACCTCTCGCCGCACCCTCCTGCAGCTGGCCCTGGCGGCCACCCCCCTGATCGGCGCCACCGGCACCGTGCGCGCCCAGGGGCGCGACCCCGGGCGCCTGCGCGTGGCGCTGCTGCCGGACGAAAACGCCTCGACCCTGATCCAGAACGCCCAGCCGCTGAAGCAGCACCTGGAGCAGGTGCTGAAGAAGGAGATCGAGCTCATCGTCACGACCGACTACTCGTCGATGATCGAGGCCATGCGCTTCGGGCGCATCGAGGTCGCGTACTTCGGGCCGTTTTCGTACGTGCTGGCGAAGTCGCGTGCACCGTCGATCGAGCCGTTCGCCGTGGGCGTGGAGCGCGGCTCGCCCACCTACCAGTCGGTGATCATCGCCACCGCCGGCGGCCCCGTGCGCACGCTCGAGGACATCCGCGGCAAGGCCTTCGGCTTTGGCGACCAGGCGTCGACCTCCAGCCACCTGGCACCGCGCGCTCACCTGCTCAAGAAGGCCAGGCTCGAGGGCGAGCGCGACTACCGCGTCGTCCACCTCGGCACGCACGACGCCGTGGCGCGCGCCGTGCAGGCCGGCCAGGTGCCCGCGGGCGCCCTGTCCAAGCCCATCCTCGACAACCTGGTCAAGCGCGGCACCATCGACGCCGCGCGCGTGGTGCAGATCGATCTCTCGGATCCGATCCCGAACTACCCCATCGTCATGCAGGCCAACCTCGCGCCGGCGCTCAAGCAGGCCCTGCGCGACGCCTTCCTGACGATGAAGGACCCGGCGGTGCTCAAGTCGTTCCGCGTCGAGGCCTTCGCGCCGACCACCGACGCCGCCTACGACGTGCTGCGCGAGACCGCCTCGCTGCTGAAGCTCGACCTCGGGGCCATGAAGTGACGGCGGCGGCGATCAGCGCGCTGCTGGTGCAGGACGACCGGCGGCGCCGGCGGCTGCTCGCCGCCGTGGCGCTGCTCCTCGGTGCCTCGGCCCTGGCGCTGCACCTCACCGGCTTCTTCGACCCGCAGCGCTTCGCCGACGGCGGCCCGGCGCTGTGGCAGCTGGCCACCGAGATGGTGCCGCCGGACTTCTCGCGCTGGACGCACTGGGTGGTGCCGCTGCGGGACACGCTCGCCATGTCGGTGGCCGGCACCGCGCTGACCGTGCTGCTGTCCCTGCCGCTGGCGCTGCTGGCCGCGCCGAACACCGCGCCCAACGCCCTGGTGCTGCGCGCCGCGCGCACGCTGCTGGCCGCCTTCCGGTCGGTGCCGGAGATCATCCTCGGCATCCTGTTCGTGGCCGCGGTGGGCTTTGGCGCCCTGCCCGGCGTGCTGGCGCTGGCGCTGCATTCCACCGGCATGGTGGCCAAGTTCTTCGCCGAGGCCATCGAGCACGTCGACCCCAAGCCACTCGAGGCGGCGCAGGCCGCGGGCGCCAGCCCGCTGCAGGTGGTGACGCACGCGGTGCTGCCCCAGGTGCTGCCCCAGCTGGCCGACATCACGATCTACCGCTGGGAGTACCACTTCCGCGCCTCCGCCGTGCTCGGCATCGTGGGCGCCGGCGGCATCGGCTTCGAGCTGATGGCGGCGCTGCGGCTGATCCAGTACGACCAGGTGGCCGCCATCCTGCTGGCCGTGCTGGGCTGCGTGCTGGTGGTCGACGGCATCGGGGCGGCGCTGCGCCGCCGCCTCAAGTGAAGGCAGGCAGGGCATGACACGGATCGTGGTGACCCAACCGGTGCACGCCGGCGCGCTGGCGCTGCTGCAGGCCGCCGGCGAGGTGGTGATGAACCCGGGCCCCGAGCCCTGGGACGAGCGCACGCTGGCCGGTCATCTGGCCGAGGCCGATGCCTGGATGGCGTTCATGACCGACCGACTCGACGAAGACGTGCTGCGGCGCGCGCCGCGCCTGCGCGTGGTGGCCTGCGCGCTGAAGGGCTACGACAACTTCGACATGGCCGCCTGCGCGCGCGCCGGGGTGCGCCTGAGCTTCGTGCCCGATCTGCTCACCGAGCCGACGGCGGAACTGGCCCTGGGCCTGGCCATCGCCGCCGCCCGCCATGTGCGCGAGGGCGACCGCCGCGTGCGGGCCGGCTATGCGGGCTGGCGGCCCGCGCTCTACGGCACGGGGCTGCATGGCGCCACCGTGGCCGTGGTGGGCCTGGGCGCCGTGGGGCGGGCCATCGTGGACCGGCTGCAGGGCTTCGGCTGCGCCGCGCTGCTGGGCGTGGACCCGATGCAGCACGACGCCCGCGTGCAGACCGTGAGCCTGGGCGAAGCCGTGCGTCGCGCCGACTACCTGATGCTGGCGGCGCCGCTGACACCCGGCACCCGGCACCTCGTGAACGCGCAGCTGCTCGCGCAGGCGCGCCAGGGCCTGGTCGTGGTGAACATCGGCCGCGGCTCGGTGGTGGACGAGGCCGCGGTGGCGCAGGCGCTCGAGGAGGGCCGCCTGGGCGCCTATGCCGCCGACGTCTTCGAGATGGAAGACTGGAACCGGCCGGACCGGCCGCGCGAGATCCACCCCGCCCTGCTGCGGCAGCCGGCCACCGTGTTCACGCCGCACCTGGGCTCGGCGGTCGGCCGCGTGCGCCAGGCCATCGAGCTGCGGGCGGCCCACAACCTGGTCGCCCAGCTGCAGGGCCTGCGCATTGCCGACCTCGCCCAGGTCGGCAGCGACTGACGTGGCTCAGGCGCCGACGCCGGCCGCCGCCAGCCGCTCGGCCATCGCCACCATCGCCCGGTCGCTGCCCCGCGGCCCGAGCAGGCTCAGGCCCATGGGCGCGCCGTCGCGCCCGGCCAGCGGCAGACTCAGCTGAGGCAGGCCCGCCAGCCCCGCCGCGCAGAGCAGGCGGATGGCGCGGTTGCGGTAATCCTCCAGGCCACTTTCGGGTTCGGCACGCAGTGGCGCGATGTCGGGCATGGTCGGCAGCAGCAGCACGCCATCGGTGCCCAGCAGCGCCTCCAGGTGGGCGGTGAAGCGGGCCCGGAAGGCCGTGGCCTCGGCCACCTGGGCCGCCGTGGCCGCCCGGCTGAAGGCGAAGCGCTCCGCCACGCCCGGACCCAGCGGCGGCGCGTAGCGCTCGATCAGGGGGCCATCGGTCTGCCAGGCTTCAGCGCCCTGCAGGTAACGGAAGTGCCAGTACATGGCGTCGAAGGAGTCGAGCACCACCGTCACCGGGCTCGCGCGGCCCAGCACGGCCTGCACCCGCTCGGCCGCCGCCAGCGCGCTGGGCTCGGCGGCGGGCGCCAGCTGCGCCCACAGGTCGGTGGGCCAGAGCAGGCGCGTGGGCGCGGGCACGGCGTCCGTACCCAGCAGCACATCGGCCACGCGCGCGAAGGTGGCCACGTCGCGCGTGAACCAGCCGCAGGTGTCGAAACTCGGCGCCAGGTCGAGCGCACCCGCGAGACTCACGCGCCCGTGCGTGGGCCGCAGCCCCACCAGGCCGCAATGGCTGGCCGGGGCGCGCACGCTGCCGCCGGTGTCGGTGCCCAGGGCCACGTCGCACAGGCCGTTCGACACCGCCGAGGCCGAGCCCGAGGACGAGCCGCCGCTGATGCGATCGTGCGCCGCGCCGTTGCGCGGCGAGCCGAAGTGCGCGTTCTGGCCGTTCATGCTGAAGGCCAGCTCGTCGGTGACCGTCTTGCCCACGAAGCGCGCGCCGGCGTCCAGCAGCTTCTGCACCGTGGGCGCGGTGCGGGTCTTGATGCCCGACAGCGCCAGCACGATGGGGTTGCCACCGCCCGTGGGGTAGCCGGCCACGTCGAACAGGTCCTTGGCCGCGAAGCTCAAGCCGGCCAGCGGGCCGCCGGCTGCGTGCGCCACGGGCGCGTCTGGGTAGGGCACGAAAGCGTGGATGCCGCGGTCGTCGATCATGCTCAGGCGGTGTGGGGGGTGGCGGCTTCGGCCGTGGCGTCGGTGCGCAGGCAGCGCGCGCGGTGGCCAGAGGCCAGCTCGACGGCCGGCGGTTGCGTACTGCGACAGGCGTCCTGCGCCAGGCGGCAGCGCTCGGCAAAGGCGCAGCCCGGCGGCAGCTTGCTCAGGTCGGGCGGCGAGCCGGGGATGGTGACCAGGCGCTGGCCCTTGTCCATGGCGCCGTGCGCGCGGCTGCGCAGGAGGGCCTGCGTGTAGGGGTGGCGCGGCGCGTGGATGAGCTCGCGCGCCGTGCCTTCCTCGACGATGCGCCCGGCGTACATCACGGCGATGCGGTCGGCCACCTCGAGCGCGGCGCCGATGTCGTGCGTGACGAAGACGATGCCCAGGCCCAGCTCCTTCTGCAGCTCGCGCAGCAGGATCAGCACCTGGATCTGCACCGTGGCGTCGAGCGCTGTCGTGGGCTCGTCGGCCAGCAGCAGCTCGGGGTTGCAGGCCAGGGCCAGGGCGATCATGGCGCGCTGGCGCATGCCGCCGCTCATCTCGTGCGGGTAGGCGGCCAGGCGGCGCTCGGGGCTGGGGATGCGCACACGCTCGAAGAGCTTGAGCGCGCGCGCCTGGGCCTCGGCAGCGCTCACGCTCTCGTGGCGGCGGATGCTCTCGACGATCTGCGCGCCCACGCTGTAGACGGGATCCAGCGCCAGCAGCGGCTCCTGGAAGATCATGCTGGCGACCTTCCCGCGGTAGTCGGCCAGCTCGCGCTCCTTCATGGCCAGCACGTCGCGGCCGGCCACCATGAGCTTGCCGCCCAGCGTGGTGCGGCGCGCCGGGTGCAGCATGAGCATCGTGCGCAGCGTGACGCTCTTGCCCGAGCCGCTTTCGCCGATGAGCGCCACGGTCTCGCCGCGCCGCACCTGCAGGCTCACGCCGCTGACGGCCTTGACGGGCGCGCGGCCGCCGCTGAAGCTGACGCTGAGGTCGGTGATGTCGACCAGCGGCGGGGTGTTTGTGGCCACGTTCACGCCGCCACCTCCTGCGCGGCGGCGGCGCTGTGGCCGCTGCCGGGCTCGTGAATCAGGCAGGCCACACCCTCCGTCACCCCCGGCAGCGCCAGCGCCTTGCGCGAGGGCACGCGCTGCGCACACACGGGTTCGGCGCGCGGGCAGCGCGGGTGGAAGCGGCAGCCGCTGGGCGGGTTGATGGGGTTGGGCGGGTCACCGGCTAGCGGCGCCTCGAGCGTGCGGCGGTCGGGGTCCATGCTGGGCATGCTCGACAGCAGCGCCTTGGTGTAGGGGTGGCGCGGCGCCTCGAACAGCGCCTCGGCGGCGCCGACCTCGGCCACCTCGCCGAGGTACATCACCATCACGCGGTCGGAGATGAAGCGCACCACGTGCAGGTCGTGGCTGATGAAGACGTAGGTCAGGCCGAACTCGTCCTTGAGGTCCATCAGCAGGTTCAGCACCTGGGCCTCGACGCTCTTGTCGAGCGCCGAGACGGCCTCGTCGAGGATCACGATGCGCGGCTGCAGAGCCAGCGCACGCGCGATGTTCACGCGCTGGCGCTGGCCACCCGACAGCTCGTGCGGGTAGCGCTCGGCAAAGCGCGTGGGCTCCAGGCCCACCTTGGCCAGCAGGCTGCGCGCGCGCTCGATGGCCTCGCGCACGGGCACGCCGTGCACCTGCGGGCCGAAGGCGATGCTGTCCTCGATGGTCAGGCGCGGGTTCAGGCTGGCGTAGCTGTCCTGGAACACCATCTGCACCTGGCGGCGGTATTCCTTGAGCGGCAGGTCGCGGCTGCCCACCTTGGCGCCGTCGAAGATCACCTCGCCGGCGGTGGGCTCGATGAGCTGCATCAAGAGCCGCGCGGTGGTGCTCTTGCCGCAGCCGCTTTCGCCAACCACGCCCAGCGTCTCGCCCGCGAAGACCTGGAAGTTCACGTCGTCCACCGCGCGCACCAGGCCGCCGCCGCGGCCGAGCGCGTCCTTCTTCAGCGGGAAGTGCTT
>JACCDS010943181.1_pt1 | contig 10560 bp, 10 predicted proteins | sample 7446441 | NCBI WGS metagenome assembly JACCDS01 (sample SAMN15323445, study PRJNA562643) | freshwater metagenome | isolation source: river surface water | place: USA:Blue River Watershed | collected 2017-08-17 | reverse complement strand
TGACGTTTCCCTTATGCAACGGGTAATGCCTGAGAATTTTTTCCATAAAAATGGCGTAGTGTTAAGAGGACAGTGGCGCCCCATGGAAGATAAGCGCCTCATCAGTAGATTGCGTAACTACTGGTTTAAATTTGTGCCGAAAACAAAACAGCAAAAATTGCGTGATCGAGCCAAGCATCGCGAGGCGCAAAAAAACAGTGCGCGTCTGGCCGGGTTTGTTGATCGGTATTTTTGGTTGAGGCATGAGCCGCATCCTTGGCGGGTGTCCACGACTAAAGCGTTTTTTGAGCAAAACCCAGAGTTATTTAAAAAAAATTTGGAGCCGAAGTTACGGCTTCCTGATCAATTTATTTGTGAATCTCTTGCAGCATTCCTGGAGCTGAAAGCTGGCACTGCAATCCTGGATGAGTCGTTACTTGCCTTGAAGATTGACCCACCAGACCAATCGGAAAAAGAGCTCCGTAAAATGATTGAGCGCGCAGATCGCGACCCGTCTTGTGCATTTATCTGTGTTCAGAGTTTGGAAAAGGCGCCGCCTGAATTGCATCAGCACATTGTTAATTGGCTGGATCGACGAATCGGTTCACTGGCGGATTTATTGGCTGAGCAAAGCGCCGAACAGCAGGTATTAATGCGCTAGGTTATCAATACAGCGGTATAACGGGGCGCTGAGCGCAGGAGCATATGTTCCTGCGCTGGTATTTAACTTCTCCAGTAATCCATTTGCCTTCTTAGTTTGAACTTGCGCAGCAAATTCCAGGGTTTTGATTTTTTATTCTTGCCGCCCTTGTTAATAAAATCATCAATGGCGTCCAAAATTCGCTCCGCCGATTTTCCATCGCGCGCGGGATGAATTTCTGCTCCAAATTGTGCAATGGCGTCCATCAAGCCCGCGGGGCGAGACAAAGCTTTACGAATCGCAGGTTCAAAATCTTCTACTTTATCGATGTCAATGAGTTGCGGGCCAGGTCGACGATTTTTAAAGGTGACGACTGGTTTGCGGGTTAATAAAAATTCGCTCAACGCTGATGAAGTGTCTGAGCACATCATATCCGCATCGGCAAAGAGTTCCAGAATATTGTCTGCATCGGAAAAAACCAGGTGTTCATTTTCCAGTGCTTTGAATTTTGCACGGGTATCTGGATTCATTTTGGGGTGCAGGGTAACTACCCACTTCCACTCGCCAGTTTGGCTCAGCCGTTTTACTTCCGGATACAGAATTTCGGCCGCGCTCCAGGAGGGTGAAAATGTAGAGTGATAGAGCACTCTGGGTGGTAGTTGCACTGGCGGTATTTGCGCGGGTTGTTGCGTGAAGAAATAGTCCAGCTTGGGCCAGCCAGTTTCTACCACGCTGAAATGTCCCAGCTTGTCGGCCAGTGCTTCAAATTGACGAGTGTCAGCGGGGCCGGTAGTGCAGTAGAGATCAAAAAAGCCGCGAATATAAATATGCCGGGGTTTGCCAGCATCAAATCCGTGGAAGGTTTGCACCTTAACACCGGGAAAAAAATGCGGAACCATATTGTTGGGAGTAATCACCGCAATCGGATTCCAGCGCATGACTTCATCAACGCTGGTCAGTAACTGGTCGCCTTCATGCAAGTCCTCGGCACCTGGTCCATTGAAAAACCAGCCGACTTTACCGCCGCGGGCTTTTATCGCGGCATCTATCGGTCGCATGATTGCCTGAGTGTAGCGCTCTGAACCGTAAAATAAATAGTGTTTACTCATAGGTGTTCCAAACGATTTTCCGTTGTGCCCTTGCGCGATTATTTGCTCTTCAGAAAGCGCGACATCTGTTCAATTGCATGGGTAAGGACATCCGGCGGTAACTCGTGGTTATCGACTGGGTCGTAGTTTTGATCCACCACATCAATATCGCCCAAAGGGTCAATCAGATAAAGGTGGTTATCATACAGGATTGCTCTGTCTGTCCAAGTCTCCATGAGCAATCCGCGTGCATCGGAAGACTGGCTATCGTTGTTGGAAGACAACAATAACTCTCCGGTGGAGTAATCGCGGATGGGATTAGTGCAGGTAAATACCTCGCTCAGCAAGGTGGGGAGTAAATCCTCATGGCTGGTCAGCCGGCTGACGGCCATGGAGGGTTTGCCTGGCCACAACAGTAGCAATGGTACTTTGGTTTGCCACTGGCTGAAATTGCCATTGTGACCCCAGAAATTTTTATGGGTTTCATTAAATTCCTGGCCGTGGTCGCTGGTAATTATCACCAAGGTGTTTTGTAAGCGTTGTTGCGCGGCAAGTTCGTCCAGCACCTGTTGGATTAAACCGTCGACGAAATGTGCTGTCGTCTTATATAAATTGAGAAACGGTACCGGATCGTAATTGTTATCCAGGCTCAGATAATTAACGGTTTCCAGCATTGGTTCGAAACGGCGAGGGTAGTCTTTTGGGATGCCAAAACCATGAGGGGCATCAAAAAATAAAAAACCGAAAAAGGGTTTTTGGGTGGGCAGGCTTTTTAAATTGTCAATAAAGCGCCGAGTGATATCTATGTCGTTTTCAGCACTATTTTTGTAATTTCCAGAGTGAATTTGGTCGCGTAGCGCAGAAAAAATAGTACGATCAAATTCAGGAAATGTGAGCGTGCTACTTCCGTAAATAAAATGCTGGTAATCGAGCTGTTGAGTTACGTCAAACAACACGGTGCCGCGCTCGGCTGCCAGCATGGGCTTCCAGTAGTTGCCGGAGATTCCATAAAGCATGCTGAATAAGCCGTAGCGTGTGGCATTGCTAGTGCTGAAATGGTTTTCAAACGATATCGCCTGTTCTTTCAGGCGGAAGCTGTTCGGCATAACTTCAGCGTTGAGTTGGTCAAAGCGCAGCGAATCAACTACCAGCATTAGCACATTCAGTTTATGTTGCGGTGTACATTGCAGAGGAGCGATGGGATAGTTTAGGCCGTCTTTTGAATCGGGTAGTAGATTTCCTGGTTGCTGTTTAACGTCAAAACCCATTTTTTCCAGCGAGGAGCGCATGGTAGTGGTGGGCATCCAGGGAATATAGCGATTTTGGGTGGTAATGGTATTCCAGCCGAACGCGTCGGCGCAGCCGCTTAACAATTGCAAAAAGAGATAGCCACAGAAGAAAAATCCGAAATGGTGGCGATTGCTGAGCTTGTGTCTAGTGGAAATTTTATGACTGAGCGCAAGTAATAGGCGTTGGCCAAACAGCGCTCCAAGCAGAATTGCGGCAATGGACAGCCACATAATCCATGAGAAAGCGAGATTTTCCAACAGCGCACCGCTAAATAAAAGATTAATCACCATACCATTAAGGTGAAAGTGGTAGAGATTAAAAACTTTTACATTGGCGATAACGATCAACTGCGCTGCCGCAAATAAAACAATTGCCAAACTCAAACGGTGTTTTTCCAGACGCAATGCTAAACTGATTGTTAGTACGCAAAGCGTGATTGCAAACGCGATGACAGAAAAATGAAATATCATTCCGGCAACTAAATAAAACTGGGCACCTATCGTATCTGGCCATTGGCTGTGCCAGAGGCTGATGAAGGCCATAAGCAGTGCATTGATGCTGGTAAAGGGAGCCAGCCACCGACGCCCCTGATAAGGATGTGCGCTAGCTTCATAAAAAGCTAATGACATAGTAGGAAGGTCCTTTTAAATAAATCGATGATGCCTAAAAAACGGTGTATATAAAAAATTAATCTTGCTGAATTTTTTGTTGTAGCTTCGCCCATACCAAGTTGGCGTTGATGCTGGTCATACACTGGGGAGTGTCTATGCTGTGTTCGGGGAGCCATTTGCAATGGCGCTTGTGGCAAGGCATACAGTCCAAAAGTTCTGGCATTTGCAAATTACAGGTGTGTTCGCCAATCAGGCCCACTTTTGTGGGTGATGTTGCACCATAGAGTGCAATGGTGGGCGTTTCCAATGCGCCTGCGAGATGGGAAAATCCTGTATCCAATCCGATTACTCCAACCGCTTCTACTAATTTTTCTGCAATAGTGGTGATGGATAATCGTTGCTCCGGGCGTGAGGCCTCGGGGCAGCTGGCTATAATGCTGTCGGCGATGGCTTGTTCCTCCGCGCTACCCCAAATAATTTCTACCTGGTAACCGGCATTAATGGCAATTTGTGTTAGTGCTTTCCATTCGCTGGCTGCCCAGAGTTTGGTAACCCAACTTGTTCCAATAATAAAAACCAGCTTGCGTGGATTTTTTTGAATGTGCGTGAAGTTTTGGTTGATGCCAAAATTTAGCTTTTGGCTCGGTGTGTAGCCCAAGGCTTTGCCTGCCAACTCGCGGGTGCGTTCCACCGCATGTTGCTCTTTAGCGACAGCAAAAGTTTTCTGGTAAAACCAGTGGCTTACTGGTTCGCGTGCTGATTGCCTGTCGTAGCCGCTGATACTTTTACCTTTTGCGCAGCGTGCAACGGCGGCACTTTTTAGTAATCCTTGTACATCCAGAATCAGGTCATAAGTTCTGTTGCTCAGTTCGCGGCGCCAGGCGATGAATTCCCGCCAGTCAGCGCGCGTGCGGCTTTTTGCCCAACGGCGCAAGTGAATAGGGATAACGTTGTTGATGGCCGGGTGCCAAGCCACAATTTCTTTAAAACTGTCTTCTACTACCCAGTCTATTTCTGCATGAGGGAAGTGTTTCTTAATATCGCTGATTGCAGGAAAAGTGTGGAAAATATCGCCCATGGAGGACATTTTGATGAGCAGTATGCGCATGGGCGAGTTCTTCAATAAAACGGTGGTAAAAATATCAGCGTTGGCGGGGACTATTGATAATTCTTGTACGACTTTTCTTCGATCAATTCCGAGCCAAAGGCGAGGTTGATATCTTTTTTCACTGCCGCGCGTTTATCGTTGGTGAAATATACCGCGCGTGCTAACTGAATAAATTTATCGCTGAAGTCTTTATCGCGTTCACAATCGCGGATGTCGTCTTCAATCACCCATAATTCCTGGTTGATATCTTTCAGCGATTTTTTGAGTGGTGCCAACTTGGCTTGACCTGCGGCATCCAGCAGCTCATTGACTTTGTTATCAAGTATGGTCAGTTCGTGGGTAACATTTTTGAGTTTGGCTTCATCGCCGATATGCACGGCTTTGATTTCCAGGATGGTGATTTTATCGATCAGTTCGCCGAGGGAAATAGGAGCTTGGATCAGCATGGGTGTGTTCTCTGCGGAATTTTTTGAGGTCGCGATTCTAACAAATCAATAGAGATGTAGCGAATGGAGAAATACCCCCTCCCAGCCTTCACTTTGTCAGGGGGAGGGGCTTTACTCCCTCCCCCTTAAGCGGGGCGCGCAGCCGGGAGGGTTGGCGTGGGGGAAAAAAACAGAATTACGCTTGTCCGCATGCGCGGTTGGCCGGCACCGCGACATCCATCAGCGCTGGATTCGGCAGTTTCAGGTTGTGCATAAAATCGACATAGGCGCTGAGCTCTTTCAGCTGCAGACGCGGGTTGTGTTGTTTTTCCTCGCCAATGGTGCTTACTTGCCAGCCTTTGTAGTCGTGGCCGGGGTAAACCCAGGTTTGCTCTGGCAGGGTCAAGAGTTTGGAAAACAAACTGTGGTGCTGGGCTTCGGCGCTGCCATTCTGAAAGTCAGTGCGACCTGTGCCCCGAATCAGCAGGGTATCGCCGGTAAAAACATAGGCTTGCCCCCCAGTTTCCAACAAATAGCTGTAGGAATCGTCAGTATGCCCCGGGGTGTAAATTGCCTTGAGTTGCAGCTTGCCGACTTGAATCAGGTCACCATCTTTAATCCCCACGGATACGCAGGCGGAGTGGGCTTCTTCCCCTAGCAGTGTTTTGCAGCCGGTTATGTTGCGCAATTCGCCTGCACCGGTTATGTGATCGGCATGAGTGTGAGTATCCAGCGCATATGTCAGGGTTAAATCCAGCTCACGCACTAGCTGTAAATACTTGGGAACCTCAGCTTTGACGGTATCGATAAGTGCCGCTGCGCGGGTTTCCTCGCAGGCTATTAAATAGGTGTACGTAGAGGATTCACGTTCAAATAATTGACGAAAAATCATAGGTAGTGCCTCGCAAGGGTAATTACACAAACAAGAATCAGGCTAACTGCAAAGCTTTTTTGCAGCAGGGCATTCGCGACTTTACGGCTAATTTTTTGGCCGACTAACATACCCAATAGGCCGCCGCCAATAATCAATGCCAGGGTTGAAAAATCGTTCGGGCGATGGATGATAAAGTGGCTGATAAATCCGGTGCTGCTGACAACCGCAATGATCATCAGCGAGGTACCGACCGCCTGTGCCATGCTGATGGCACTGAGTGCCAACAACAGCGGCACAATCAAAAAGCCACCGCCAACACCAAATAAACCAGATAACAAGCCAACTCCCAATCCGCCGATCAGAAGGCCGCTGACACAGCGGGGGCGCAATTCAAACTGTCCGGACTGGCTGAAGGCACAGGTCATTTCCGGTGCGGGTGTCTGGGCAAAATTACTGGCACGCACCCAGTTGCTGGAGTCGGGGTCCCACGCCGCACTTCGCCACATGCGCAGAGCGATCGCTACTGCCAGTACACAAAATCCAAGTAGGACTGCATCCGCTGGTAATTGCAGTGCCAGCCACTGGCCGAGCGGCGCAGTTAACGCACCCGCCAGCGCCAAAACAGCGCCCGGTAGCCACAGGATTGACTTACCACCCAGGCTGTTGCGAATGCTCGCAAATAGGGTGGTCGCTGCTACTGCCGCAAGCGAAATACCGGTGGCTTCCCCTAATGTCATGCCCGCCATTAACAACAGTGGAACTGCAAATACCGAGCCGCCTGCTCCGGTCAAACCGAGCACCAGCCCTATAATCAAGCCGATCAACAGCAACATGAGGTGGTCCTCTCTGTCGTATTTTCGTGGTGAGTTGAACGGCGTTAACGATTCCAGGGCATACGGGCGATTAGCATGCCCATCATGCAAGTATCAGTAATCCCCGCGAACATCAGCCCTCCGCCGACAAAGCCGGAGAGCAGGAAAAAGTTGGTGTTCACCTGAAAACCGAGAATTACCCCGATCAGCACCAAAAAGCCCGCGGCTATGCGCACTTGTCGCTCCAGCGACATCACCCCCTTGCCTTCGTTAAGTGGGATATTTGCCGCTTTCACTGCGTTAATGCCGCCTTCGATCACAATCAATTCTGCATTAATTTTGCCCTGCAATTGCTCGGCGGCCATCTGTGCGCGTTTGCCGCCCTGGCAGAGCAAATACACACAGCTGCCGTTTTTGCCGCGTTTGGCGATCTCGCTTTGCAAACGTTCCGGTGTTAATTCATGCAGCGGAATATGCAGGCTATCCGGCATATGGGCCGCTTTAATTTCTGCCGCCGTGCGCACATCCAGTATGCAGGTGTCGGCCGATTTGTTAGCCATTAAATCCTGGGGGTTGATGTGTTTGTGGCTCATAAAAACCTCGGTGTTGTGAGTTCGATTTGCGGATCAATTTATTCGGCAGGGCAGTAGATGGATTGCAGTACCGCGATAATTTTTTGCGCCTCATCGCCCAGCAATGAGTAGTAAACCGTCTGGGCCTCCTTACGCGTCGCGACCAATCCAGCTTCGCGCAGGCTGGCGAGATGCTGCGAAAGAGCCGACTGACTGAGTGGCACGCGGATATTGAGTTCACCGACGGAAAGCTCGCCATTAATCAGGGTGCACAGAATCATCAGACGGTTTTCGTTAGCCAGTGCCTTAAGCAGATTGGCGGCGGCCTGTGCATGTGTCTGCATGGCGGCCAGGTTGGTTGTCTCCATAAACTGTCTCGCGTAAGCGTTGGTTGTTGAAACCAGTGTATTAGAAATTATTAAATTAGCAATATCTAATTTAATAATTTCTAATATATAAACTTCTAACGAAGAGGAAATTGTCATCTAAATGAAATATGTGGCTTGTAGGTTGGCGGGAAATGGCCCTGGTGCCTTGGATAACCTGCGGGTGGCAACTAATGAAATTAAGACAACTGCCGGCGTCGTTGCTGATGACGCGTCGTTTGAAAGGATTGGATAGTAGGGCCTTGAACAACCGCAAAGAGCAAGCGCTTCCGGTGATTGTTTCGCTGACTTCCATTCCGTCGCGGTTAAAGGCGGTCGCGCTGACAGTTCGCAGCCTGCTAGCTCAGGATGTGGCGGCCCAGAAAATAGTGCTTTGGTTACACGAAGAACTGCGTACCCAAATCCCGCCAGCGCTCGCGTCATTGCAGGGGGAGATTTTTACAATCGCCTATGTGGATCTTCATTGCCCTCATCGCAAGTTAATTCATGCGCTCGCGCAGTACCCTAAACAGGTCATTGTTACCTGCGATGACGACCTTATGTATCGCCCCGAATGGCTAGGTCGGCTATATGAGGATCACCTGCGCTATCCGGGTGCCATCATTGCCAACGAGTGCCGCAAAATTGAATTTGAACGTTGTGGGACTCCCAAGCCCTATAACGAGTGGCCAGTGGAGCAGGGGTGTGACTTGACGGATCCCTGGCTGATGTCGATTGGCTATGGGGGAGTGCTCTATCCTCCGGGCGCATTGCACGAGGATGTGCAACAGCAAGAGCTTTTTCTGACGCTAACGCCACGAGCCGATGATTTGTGGTTCAAGGCGATGTCATTAATGCGCGGTACCCACGTGCGCCGCGCCTCGTCGCCGGGGCTTAAACCCGTTCCTATCTGGGGAACCCAACGGGATTCATTGAAACGCACTAACGTGCGACGTGAAGGTAATACCGAACAGTGGCGCGCGCTCTATGCGCATTACAACTTAGACCGCTATCGCTAGCAGTAACCACCAGGGCAGTTACTGCCGGTCGGGGTTTGGCGTTAGCTGATTGCCGGCGCCGGTTTTTGGATGCTTATCTGACGGGGTTTTGTGCTTGGTGGGTTGATTGCAAATGCTTCCACAGGGAGTGAGGTTTTGCTAATTCCATTGGGTGTCCAATAAAGACCCAAGCGCTTTACCTCGGCGCGAATCGCGTAGTTCTTTGCCCAGGTTTGCGGGTTGTCATACGCACGTGGATGGTCCAGGTGCAGGCAGCTAATACTGTAGCGCACCTGCTTGCCTTTTAATCCGGCATTGTACAAGCGCTCACCCAGTTCTCGGTCCAGTCCGCCGTATTGCATATCTTCATTAAAGCCGTTGCAGGCGCGAATTGCCTCGGTCCAGGTTGAGCTGTTCATACCGTTCCAGGTGGCTTTGGTGGGGGTGATTTCATTGAGTAGAATTTTTAGCCACTGTGGCTTAGCCAGTTTCCATAATTTATGGCTTCTGGGTTGGCCGTTGCGGGTGAGCCAATTAATGGAGAATGGGTTGCCTGCAGAAATGTCCTGGGCATTAATGGTTTTGGAAACTGGCATGGTTAATTTTACGTAGCCACCAGAAAGAAAGTACCCTGGCTGCGCCAGCTGCCGGTGCTGCGCAACAAACTCTGGCTCGGGGATGCAATCGCCATCGGTAAAAATCAAATAATCGCAATCGGTTTGGAAAATAACTTTATTGAGAATCTGACATTTCCGAAAACCCTGGTCTGCGTGCCACACATGCTCGATGTTCAGCTTGCCGCGTCGCTTTGCCGTTTCAATGATTGAGCGAGTCGCCTCGCCGGAACCGTCGTCAGCGATGAGAATGCGGAAGTCAGAAAATGTTTGCGCCTCATAACCCAGTAGTACTTTTTCCAGCCATTCGGGTTGGTTGTAAGTGGTAATCACCACACCGATATTCTCTGGTGCCCAGGTCTCCTGAGCAAAGGCTGTTGCTTGCATGATGGTGTCTCCGCCGTTTTCTTTTCAATCAAGCTTCCTTAATAAAATCACGAAAGTATTGAGCTTTTATGACAGCTGAAAATGGCGTTGGCGGGATGTGGTCAGATTAAAAACTAGCTGGGATGGAAGGTGCCACTTCACCGTAAATGGCAACTGGCACCCGTTTGAATTGTTGCCCGGCGTGCTGCCTAAGTGATTGATTTTGGTTGTAACAGCGATAAGTTTTGTGCGCTGGATCTGTTTTTGCCGTTCGCAATCGGCTTTTTGATAGTCACTTTATTGTCATCCCTATAGTGGGACGACACCTTCATTTGCACTTCCTACACTCTGTTGCTGCGCTATTACATAAATTTAAAAAATCCTGTTTAACCAATGCCTGCGCTATTTCTGGCGGGGCTTGTAGTAATTGGGGTAGTGCATACCAGCAAAGGAAGCTGCTTATAAAAATGCGGATTGAATGAAATCAACCGTTGCTCCCGTCTCGCTGTCCGCAGGGCAATCTCGTGTCAAACAACTAATGACAATAATTTAACAACAATAAATCTAAATGAGAGGCAAGATCACATGCGCTTACTACCGCTCAGCTCCAGGGCTGTTTGGTTATTTATGGCTTTGGCCAGTACCGGCCTTTGTTCGCAAATAGCAAACGCACAAACCATCAACATCAATCCTGTCAGTGCCACTGGCAGTACCAATTTACAACCGGCCAGTTTGGCAATCGATACCAACACCACAACGCGCTGGGAATCCAGTCACGGTGTTTCACCCAGTTCTCTCACGCTCGATTTGGGTCAGGC
>JACCDS010469262.1_pt1 | contig 10561 bp, 11 predicted proteins | sample 7446441 | NCBI WGS metagenome assembly JACCDS01 (sample SAMN15323445, study PRJNA562643) | freshwater metagenome | isolation source: river surface water | place: USA:Blue River Watershed | collected 2017-08-17 | reverse complement strand
GGAGGTGTGTCGCCGGATTCGTGAACTGGGGGGGCCCAAGAGCCAAACGCCGATCCTGATGCTGACCGCCAAAGGCGATCCGATGGACCGGATCGTGGGCCTCGAATTGGGGGCCGATGATTATGTGTCCAAGCCTTTTGAGCCGCGCGAGTTGCTGGCGCGGGTGCGTGCCATTTTGCGGCGCCACACGATGGGCGGGCGGATGTCCGAGCCGTTGTCAGAGGTTTTGCGTTTTGGCAGCCTTGAGATCGACCGCGACAGCCGCACGGTGAGGGTCAGGGGTGCGTTGGCTGATTTGACGTCTTATCAGTTCGATTTGTTGCTCGCCCTGGCCGAGCGCGCCGGCCGGGTGTTGTCGCGCGAACAGATCGTGGAGATCGTGCGAGGGCGCGAAATGGAAGCCTTCGACCGTTCGATCGATGTGCACATTGGTAGGATCCGGTCGGCGATCGAGGTCGATGTGAAGTCGCCACGACGCATTTTGACGGTGCGCGGGGCCGGTTATGTGTTTTCACGCGTGCAAGATTGAGCCTGAGTACCGTTTGACGACTTGGCCCCATTCATTCACTTCGCAAGACCTTTGTCCGTGTTGACCTGGCTGACCTCGATCCATGCGCGACTTTGGTTGAAAATCTGGCTCTCGGTCGTGCTGGTGGTGATGGCCACGACCCTGTTGGCTTCGTTTGGTTCGCGCTTTTTGAGCGAGCCACCCATTCGGGAAGTGGTGGCTCGCAATGAATCGGGTACGGTGGTGGCGCACGGGCGGGCGTTGTTGCTGCCCTCCGATGGCTTGCCCGCGAGCATGCGCAAGCCCGGCCCCGATATGGAAGACATCACTTTGGGCTTGTATGGACCTGGCCCCGAGTTTTTGCTGACCATGGACGACGGGGAGTGGTTGCATGTGCACATTCCACGTCCGCCCCGTTCGTTTTGGTCTTTGCCCAATGGATTGCTGTGGGCTTTGTTGCTCACGGCTGCGGCCGTGGCTTTGGGCAGTTACCCCGTGATTCGCCGTTTGACGATGCGATTGGAACGTCTGGAACGCGGCGTGACCCGTTGGGGCCAGGGCGATTTGTCGGTCCGCATGCCGATTGAAGGGCGGGATGAAATTGCCTCCCTGACCCAGCGTTTTAATGATGCGGCAGAACAAATGCAGGGTCTGATGGTGGCGCACAAAAACTTGCTGGCTTATGCCTCGCATGAGTTGCGAACCCCCATCACGCGCTTGCGCATGGGTCTGGAATTGCAGCACATCAACCCCGATCCGGCGCGGCATCAGGCGATGCTGCGTGATTTGACTGAGCTCGATGAGTTGGTCGAGGAAGTGCTGTTGGCCAGCCGCCTGGATCAGGTCTCGCCGGGTTTGAGCGCTGGCATGATCGAGGTCGATTTGGCCGGTCTGGCGAGCGAAGAGTGCAGCCGTTTGCAGGTGAATCTGGATCTGCAATCGGCTTTGAGCTTGAAGGTGATGGGGGTCGAGACTTTGTTGCGACGGTTGATGCGCAATTTGCTCGATAACGCCTTGCGGCACGGAGGGTCCCCGGATGGTGTGCTGATGCGGGTGGGACCCGGATTGCCGGGACGGGTGTTGCTGCAAGTTTGCGATCGGGGGCCAGGGATTGCGCAGGACCGGCAGGAAAAAATTTTTGAGCCCTTCTACCGCATCCCCGGTAGGCAGGAGTGGCAGGGTGGCACCGGTTTGGGTCTGACTCTGGTGCGCTCGATTGCCCGGCATCACGGGGGCGAGGTGCGGTGTGTGCCTCGCACTGGAGACGGGGCCTGTTTTGAGGTGGATTTACCGATGCGGGAGAGCACATGACCGATTGGATCGATGGTTTGGGCCTCAAGGCTCCCGTTTGGCAAGCACCGATGGCTGGCTCGCAGCACCATGTGCTGGCGGCAGCGGTCAGCATGGCCGGTGGCTTGGGCGCCCTGCCCGCCGCCATGCTCACCCCCGGGGGCTTGCGCGAGTCGATGGCGGCGCTGCGTCAGTTGACAACGCGCGCTTTTCAGGTCAATTTTTTTTGTCATCAAGCGCCGCTGATGGACGCCGCCGCTTTGCAGGGTTGGTCACAGGCGCTGCGCCCCTATTACCGCGAACAAGGTCTGGACGCTGATGCCATCCCACAGGGTGCAGGGCGCACGCCTTTCAGTGCCGAGATGCTGGCGGTGCTGCGCGAAGCGCCGCCGGCGGTTGTCAGTTTTCATTTCGGCCTGCCTCCGATGGACTTGTTTGAATCCGTCAAGGCACTGGGCTGCAAAGTGGTGTCTTCGGCGACGACGGTGCAAGAGGCGCTGTGGCTGGAGCAACAGGGGGTCGATGCGATCGTGGCGCAGGGTCTGGAAGCGGGTGGGCATCGGGGCATGTTTTTAAGTGCTGATCTGAACACTCAACAAGGGCTGTTTGTGTTGCTGCCGCAAATCGTGCGAGCGGTGCGCGTGCCCGTCATCGCTGCAGGCGGTATCGTGACGGCAGACAGTGTGCGCGCTGCTCGTGCATTGGGGGCTGCCGGGGTTCAGGTGGGTACGGCTTTTTTAAAAACCCCCGAAGCCACCACCAGTGCGGTACACCGTGCGGCTTTGCGCACGGCGCAGGGGTCGGACACGGCGCTGACGGTGCTTTTCAGCGGTCGGCCGGCGCGCGGCATTGTCAATCGTCTGATGCGCGAACTCGGCCCCTTGAATCCGGTCGCACCGGCATTTCCCATGGCGACGGCGGGTTTGGCGCCGCTGCGGGCCGCCGCCGAAGCGCAGGGGCGGGGGGACTTCAGCCCTTTGTGGTCGGGTCAACACGTTGCCGCAGCGCTCGAGTGCAGCGCCAGTGCGCTGACGCATGAGCTGATCGCTGCCTGGCGCAGCGCAGATGCTGCACGGCCGGATGTGAACTGATGGCCAAAGAAAAAACACTTTACAGCTGCACAGAATGCGGCGACTCCAGCCCCAAGTGGCTGGGCAAGTGCCCGGGCTGCGGCGCTTGGAACACCCTGGTCGAGTCCAGTGCGCCGTCCCCGGGCGGCGGGCAAAACCGCTACAGCCAGCGGGTGTCGCTGGCACCGGCCTCGGCGGTCGCCACGCTGGCCGATATCGAGGCGCAAGATGTGGCCCGAACGCCCACCGGGCAAGACGAGCTCGACCGGGTGTTGGGCGGGGGTCTGGTGGCCGGCGGCGTGGTGCTGATCGGCGGTGACCCCGGCATTGGCAAATCCACCTTGTTGTTACAGGCCATGGACGGCTTGCAACGGGGTGGCATGTCAACCCTTTATGTGACGGGTGAGGAGTCTGGTGCCCAGGTGGCGTTGCGGTCGCGCCGGCTTGGGCTCGACCACAGCCAGGTGCAAGTGCTGGCGGAGACTCAGTTGGAGAAGATTTTGGCCACCGTGGACAAGGTGGGGCCCGCGGTGGTGGTGATCGATTCGATCCAGACCGTCTATTCGGATGCCCTCAACAGTGCGCCGGGTTCGGTGGCGCAGGTGCGCGAGTGCGCCGCTCATTTGACCCGCATGGCCAAGCTTTCGGGTGTGGCCACGGTGCTGGTGGGCCATGTCACCAAAGAGGGCGCACTGGCCGGGCCGCGCGTGCTTGAGCACATGGTGGACACCGTGCTCTATTTCGAGGGCGACACACACTCCAGTTATCGGTTGGTGCGGGCGATCAAAAACCGCTTTGGCGCCGTCAATGAAATCGGGGTGTTTGCCATGACCGAAAAAGGCTTGCGCGGTGTCAGCAACCCGAGTGCGATTTTTTTGAGTCAGCACACCCACCCGGTGCCGGGCAGTTGCGTGCTGGTGACGCTGGAGGGCACGCGCCCGATGCTGGTCGAAATTCAGGCCCTGGTCGACAGCGGCGGCCCGAGTCCGCGCCGCCTCAGTGTCGGTCTGGATCGCGACCGCCTGGCCATGTTGCTGGCGGTGTTGCATCGCCATGCCGGCGTCGCCTGCATGGATCAGGATGTGTTTGTGAATGCGGTCGGCGGTGTGCGCATCGGAGAGCCCGCCGCCGATCTGGCGGTGCTGATGGCGATCCAGAGCAGCCTGCGAGCCCGCGCCCTGCCCGCTGGTTTTTTGGCCTTTGGTGAAGTCGGTCTGGCAGGCGAAGTGCGCCCTGCCCCACGGGGCCAGGAACGCTTGCGCGAAGCCGCCAAACTGGGTTTCAGTGAAGCCTTGATCCCGCGCGCCAACGCCCCCAAAAAACCCATCGAAGGTCTGCGTGTCCACGCCATCGACCGGATCGACGAGGCGCTGGAGGTGCTGCGCCAGTGGCATTGACGGGGGGTTCATGCATGGGGATCTGACCCCGCTGCCTGCGCGGTTGAGGCTTGCGGCCGGGTCAGCTCCCAGTGTGCCAGCCGTCCATCTCTGAATTCGCACTGCACCACCGAGTCGGTGCCGTCTTTCCAGCTGTAGATTTCGGGTTGGGTGTCTTTTTCGCTTTCGAGTTGCCCCAGGCTGCGGGTGAGGCCAATGACATGCATCAGCGATACATGGGGCTTGAGTTTGGCGTTGAGCATGACGGCGCTGTCGACAAAGCCGATGGGGCGGTTGGCGGCCCGTTTGAGCAGTGTCACCAGCCGGTAAAAGTTGAGCAAGATCCACATGACCCCGCCGGTGATGACGAACAAGACGCCGTGCCAGCCATAGGCGTGGTACGCCCAGCCCAGCAAGAGCAGGGCAAGCAGGGGGATGATGATGTGGCGCCAGTTCATGGCGCGGATTGTAAGTGGGGCGACTGCCCGCAAGCGGCACAGGCTCTACAATGGCGGGGTCTGGAAAGGAATGTTGACATGAGTGCTATAGCCCCTTCGATGGCCGATCGCGACGGCAAGATCTGGATGGATGGCCGGTTGGTCGATTGGCGCGATGCCAAAATCCATGTGCTGACCCACACCCTGCATTACGGTTGCGGCGTGTTTGAGGGCGTGCGCGCTTACAACACGGTCAACGGGACGGCGATTTTCCGCTTGCAGGAGCACACGCAGCGTTTTTTCAATAGCGCCAAGATTTTGCGCATGAAGTTGCCTTTCAGTCAGGACGAGTTCATGCAAGCGCAGTGTCAGGTGGTGCGCGAGAACAAGCTGGAAAGTTGCTACTTGCGTCCGTTGGCCTGGATCGGCTCGCAAAAGCTGGGCGTGAGTCCCAAGGGCAACACCATCCACGTCATGGTCGCAGCCTGGCCTTGGGGCGCTTATTTGGGTGAAGAAGGCTTGGCCAAAGGCATCCGTGTCAAGACTTCCAGCTACACCCGTCACCATGTCAACATCACCATGACGCAAGCCAAGGCTGTGAGTAATTACACCAACTCGATCCTGGCCAACATGGAAGCCACCGATGAGGGTTACGACGAGGCGCTGCTGTTGGACTCGCAAGGTTTTGTGTCCGAAGGGGCGGGCGAGAATGTGTTTGTGATCAAAGACGGCGTGATCTACACCCCCGACCTGTCGGCCGGGGCGCTCAATGGCATCACCCGCAATACGGTGTTGCACATCGCCAAAGACTTGGGCATTGAGGTGGTGCAAAAGCGCATCACGCGCGACGAAATCTATATTTCTGACGAACTGTTTTTCACCGGCACGGCGGCCGAGGTGACGCCGATCCGCGAGCTTGACCGGGTTGAAATCGGCAGCGGATCGCGCGGGCCGATCACGGAAAAAATTCAAAGTGCGTTCTTTGACATCGTCAATGGCCGTGACGCCAGGTACAGCCATTGGTTGACCAAGGTCTGAACACGGGGTTTTGTGATGAGTGCGTCCAAAGTTGAACTCGAAGCCAAGGATCTCAATGGCCACGGCGGGGTGTTTTGCCCCAGTCCCCAAGCGGGCATGTCCCTTTGGAACAACCACCCGAAGGTGTTCCTGGATGTGGCCAAAACCGGCTCGGCCAAGTGCCCGTATTGCGGCACCGAATACGCCCTGAAAGCGGGCGAGTTCGTGCACGGTCACCATTGAGCCGATCCGTTTTGCCGATGGCATGAACAGCCTGCTCATCGCCCCCCAATGGATCGGCGATGCGGTGATGAGCGAGCCCTTGGTGCGTGCTCTGGCGGCGCGCGCCGAACAGGTTTCGGTGGTCGCCCTGCCCTGGGTGGCGCCGATCTACCGGGCGATGGCGGGGGTGGTCGATGTGATCGAAGCCCCGTTTCAGCATGGCGGATTGCAATGGCGCGAGCGTCGCGCGTTGGCGCAAGAGTTGCGCGGCCGCTTTCAGACGGCCTATGTGTTGCCCAATTCTCTGAAAAGCGCTTTGTTGCCCTGGCTGGCGGGCATCCCCGTGCGGGTGGGCCGTCTGGGCGAACTCCGCTATGGCCTGATCACGCATCGTCTGCCCAATCCACCCCGGGATGAGCGCCCGCCGATGGTGCCGTTTTATTTGGCTTTGGCCGGTGACCGGGCTGTGGAGACGGGACAGACGCCGCGCCTGCATCCCCCCGAGGAGGCGATGGATGCCGCACTGGCCCATGGTTTGCAAGCGGGTGCTTATGGCGTGTTTGCCCCGGGTGCCGAGTTCGGGCCGGCCAAGCGTTGGCCCGCAATGCATTATGCGGCGCTGGCTCGCCAATTGGGGCAGACGGTGGTGTTGCTGGGCTCTGCTAAAGAAGCGCAAGAGGCGGCAGCCATTGCAGCGACAGTGCCCGCCGCCGACGCGCGGGTGGTGAATCTGATCGGGCAGACCTCGCTGGCGCAAGCGCTCGGGGTGATCGCCCACGCCAAGTGGGTCGTCAGCAACGATTCGGGGTTGATGCACGTGGCGGCGGCGTTTGGCGTGCCGCAGGTGGCGGTGTTCGGGTCGTCGAGCCCTTTGCACACGCCACCGCTGAACAAACTGGCGCAGGTGGTCTGGCTGCCACAAGACGCCAGCTACCAGCCGGCGCTGGATTGCGCGCCGTGTTTCCAGCGCACCTGCCCTCTGGGGCATATGCGTTGCCTGCACGATGTGCAACCCGGGCGGGTGGCGCAGGCGCTGGGCACGGTGGCGTCGCTGGCGGCGACAGGGCAGGACTGAACCCCATGAGAGAATGTCTTTAAACAGCCCTTGAGGAGATGATATGCCGCATCTGGTGATTTTGTACACCTCCAATCTGGAGCAGAAGATCGACTTCACGCCCATGTGCCGGGAACTGGCCGACACCATGCTGGCGCAGCGCGATGAAGATGACAAGGCGGTTTTTCCGCTGGGCGGGACGCGGGTCTATGCTTATCCGGCGCCGCATTTCGCGGTGGCCGACGGCAAACCGCCGGCAGGCCGGGAGATGGGCTTCATTTACCTGAATTTGCGCATGGCCAGCGGGCGCAGCGCCGCCGTGAAAAAAAATGTCGGCGATGCCCTGATTGCGGTGCTGCACCGGCATGTGGACGCTGCGGTGGCGCGCGATCTGATCGGTTTGACGTTGCAAATCGACGAGATCCCGTCGGCTTATGACGGGCGCATCAGCAGCCTGCACCCGTTTTTCAACACCGCCCCGACCCAAAGCAAATAAAACCCACTCACGGTGATTCCCCGACGGTGACCCCCATGAAAAATCCTGTCAATCGTTTCAAGCTGGCGCTGCGCGAAGGCCGTTCACAAATTGGCCTGTGGGTGCATTTGGCCAACCCCTATACGACCGAGATTTGCGCCGGTGCCGGGTTTGATTGGCTGCTGCTCGATGCCGAGCATGCGCCCAATGACATCCGCAGCATGCTGGGGCAGTTGCAGGCGGTGGCGGGCTACCCCGACACGCACCCGGTGGTGCGGGTGCCCTGCGGTCATGGCCATGTGGGGGCGACGCTGATCAAACAGTATCTGGATCTGGGCGTGCAGTCCCTGCTGGTGCCGATGGTGGACACGGCGGAGCAAGCGCGTGCGGTGGTGGCGGCCACCCGCTATCCCCCCGGTGGCATCCGTGGGATGGGCGGCGCCCGTGCGGCGCGATGGGGCCGGGTGGATCAATACCCCAAAGTCGCCAATGAAGAGATTTGCGTGCTGGTGCAAATCGAGAGTCAGCAAGCGCTGGATAACATTGAAGCCATCGCCGCCGTGGATGGGGTCGATGGCCTGTTCATCGGCCCGGCTGATTTGTCGGCCTCCATGGGGTATGCGGGTGAGCCCCATCACCCTGAGGTGCGGGCGGCGATCGATGCCGCGTTTGCACGCATCATCCAGTCCGGCAAGGCGGCTGGTTTCCTGACCCCCGATGAAGAATTGTCCAGGCGCTCGATTGAGCAAGGTGTGACCTTCATGGCGGTGGGGCTGGATGTGAATCTTTTGGCCCGCCACACCAGTGCGCTGGCGGCGCGTTTCAAATCGGCCTGAAGGCGGGCAAGCGCATGAAGATCGCCATCGTCGGCGCAGGCGCCATTGGCGGTTGGCTGGCCGCCGGTTTGTTGCGTTCGGGCCGGGCTGAGGTGTCCCTGCTGGCTCGGGGTGCCACGCTGGCGGCTTTGCGCCAGCGTGGGTTGTTGTTCTCCACTGCACAGGGTGAAGAGCGCTGGCCCGTGAATGCCAGTGACCATGCGGCCGATTTGGGCGAGCAGGATTGGGTGGTGCTGGCGCTCAAGGCCCCGGCCTTGCTGGCGATGGCGCCGCACATTTCCGCCACACTGGGCCCGTTGCTGGGGCCCCGGACCCGGGTGCTGACGGCCATGAACGGTGTGCCTTGGTGGTTTTTACACGGCCTGCAGCCGCGCTGGGCCGATGGTGTAGATGCCGATGGCCGGTTGTACAGCGTTGATCCGCACAACCAGTTGGCGCGCTCCCTGCCGGCCACGCAGGTGACGGGTGCGGTGGTGCACGCCAGTTGCCACACGCCGGCTGCGGGTCATGTTCATCATCACTTCGGTCATGGTTTGATCCTGGGTGATCCTGGCGGTGGTGCCGGGCCGGCCACGCTTGCTCTGATCGAGGTCTTGCAAGGTGGCGGTTTTGAAGTCCGGGCATCCGGGCGCATCCAGCAGGATGTGTGGTTCAAGCTTTGGGGCAACATGACCATGAATCCCCTGAGCGCCATCACCGGAGCCACTACCGATCGGTTGTTGAACGACCCGGATGTGCGTCAATTTGTGTCGCGGGTGATGTTGGAAGCGCGCGAGGTCGGGGCCCGCTTGGGGTTGCCCATCGAGCAAGAACCCGAAGACCGGCATGCGGTCACGGCCAGGCTGGGTGCCTTCAAAACCTCGATGCTGCAAGACGTCGAAGCGGGGCGTGAGGTCGAGCTGGATGCGCTGGTGTCCGCGGTGTGCGAGTTGGGCCGACTGACCGGTGTCGATACCCCTTGTACCGATGCCTTGTTGGGTCTGGCGCGGGTGCGTTTGCAGACGCTGGGGCTGTACCCGAAGGCGGTGGCGTGAGCCAGGCGCGGGCGCTGTCTCTGACGGCGTTTGGCACGTTGTTACTCATCGGGTTCATGATGGGGGCGAATCATGTGGCGGCGCGGATTTCGTTTGCCAGCGGGCTCGATGTCGCCACCGCCGTGGCGGTGCGCAGCGGCGTCACGGCACTGACAGTCGGTCTGTTGCTGTGGACGGCGCGTGTGCCGCTGAGCCCGATGGCCACGCGCCAGCGCCGGGCTGTTTGGGTGATCGGTATCCTGATCGGATTGCAGAGCCAGTGCCTGTATGCGGCGGTGGCGCGGCTGCCGGTGGCGTTGGCGCTGTTGGCTTTCAATACCTATCCGCTGTTCACCGCATTGTGGGACCGGGTCATTTACAAGAATGCGCCGTCGCGGGCGATGGGGCTGGCGATGCCGGTGATTTTGCTCGGGCTGGGGCTGGCGCTGGATGTGCTGGGTGCGGCTTCGGGGCTGGGCGCCAGCAGCCAATGGGCGCAGATGGGCGCAGGGGTGGCTTTTGCCCTGGCTGCCGGCGCTTCGTTTGGTTTGGCGTTGATCCTGACGCAACACGAGACCGTGGGGCTCGATGGACGCTGGCGAACGTTGTTCAATATGCTGACGGCGTGCGTGATCGCTTTGGCTGTGATCACTTGGCAAGGCGGTCCGCATTGGCCTGAATCGGCTGCGGGTTGGGGCGGTTTGGCGGCGTTGAGTTTTTTGTATGGCACGGCCTTTACCTTGTTGTTTACCTTGTTACCGCGCTTGGGTGCAGCGAATTATTCGGCGATCATGAATGTCGAGCCGATTTTTGCTCTGGTGCTGGCGTGGTGGATTTTGGGGCAAGCCATCGCCCCGTCGCAGGTGCTGGGGGCAGCGCTGGTGGTGGGTGCGGTGATCTGGCTGGGGTTGAGAAAAACGGGGTAGGTTTTTGGGCTCAAGCGCCCTGATGTCCTTGGGCGGCAGAGGAAGGGGGTGCGTTATAGCAAGGCCTCGATGTCGGGCAAGAGCCGCGCCGGGTCGTCGTTGGGCGCATAGCGGCGGATCACTTTGCCCTCGCGATCGAGCAAAAATTTGGTGAAGTTCCACTTGACCGATTCGCTGCCCAACAAGCCTGGGGCTTCTTTTTTGAGCCATTTGAATAACGGGTGCGCTTGCGGGCCATTGACGTTGATTTTTTCGGCCATGGTGAAGGTCACGCCGTAGTTGCGCTGACAGAAGGCATGGATCTGCGGGTTGTCCGCCGGGTCCTGGCTGCCAAACT
>JACCDS012395863.1_pt1 | contig 10564 bp, 7 predicted proteins | sample 7446441 | NCBI WGS metagenome assembly JACCDS01 (sample SAMN15323445, study PRJNA562643) | freshwater metagenome | isolation source: river surface water | place: USA:Blue River Watershed | collected 2017-08-17 | reverse complement strand
GGGCCTGCGTGACCTCGTGGCGGCCCAGCCAGAAGCCGCGCGTGAGCGTGACGCGGTGGCGCGGGCCTTCGTCGCGGTCGCGGCCGGCCTCGGTCTCCGCGCTGCCGCGCTCGTAGCTGCCCGGCGGCAGCGCCACGAATTCCAACGTCGTGCCCGGCGCCACCGCGACGATGCGCACCGCCGGCGCCGGTCCGGCGACGGATATCCGCGGCGCACCGGCGGCGGCGGCGAGGGCGCCGAGCAAAGCCGGCAACCAAAGGGAGAGAAAACGGCAGGCCGCGGGGTTCATAAAAAAACCGGACCCCGTCGCCGGGGTCCGGTCACCAACCGACACAACTCAGAAGCTCGTGCTCGCGGTGAAGCGGAACGAAATCGGATCGTAGTAACGCACCGCGCGTTCCGGCACCGTGATCTTCCGCGCGCCGGCGGTGCTGCTGGAGACCAATGCGCCCGTGGCGGGCAGAATGTACAGCGTGCTCTCGCTGGTCGCGACTTTCTTCTGCTCGTTGAGCAAGTTGTTCACGTTGAGCCGGAAGTTCCAGCGGCGGTCGCCGAGGTCGGCACGGTAACCGAGGCCGAGGTTGAGTTTGTAGTCGGCCTTGAACTTCGGCTTGAACCGCACGTTCTCGAGGCCCTCGGTCGTGCGCGCGCCGTTCGTCAGCAGCACCTCGCTCTGGCGCTGGCCGTTGAACTGGGCGCCGAGGCCGACATCGAGGCCCTTGAGACGGCCCGCGGTGAATTCGTACTTGGTCCAGATGGACAGTTGGTTCCGCGGATTGTCCAAGGTGCGGCGGCCCTGCGTCTGGCCGGAGAAATCATAGGACCCCTCGTCGAGGTTGGCCCGGCGGCTCTCCAGCGGCACCCCCATGTAGTTCCACCAGGAATCGTACTCCGTGCTCTTCGGCTGGTCGACGACGCGGAAGCCGCCCGTCACCCACTGCGTGAGGTACTGGTACGTCACGACCGCGGACAGATTGTCCGTGAGATTCAGATACACTTGCAGGTCGATGCCGCGCGTCTGGTCGTTGTACGAGGTGTCGGAGTTGCGGTTCATATACGCGTTGTTCGCGTTGAAGCCGGTGGCGCCGGTGCCGACCGACGTCGTCTGGAGCGCCGTGAAGTTGTTGATGTCGTTGGCCGCGGCATCGAGCGCGCGGCGCAGCGGATCCGCCGCCGCCGAACCGAGCGAAGCGTAATCGACCAGAATGAAGCCGCCCTGCTGGGGCGCGCCCGTGACGCGGGGGCTGTTCAGATCCGCCGGCGCGACGTAGGTCGCGGAAACGAGATAGGTCACCGGGCGTTCCGTCTGGAACGTCGTGAAACCGGAATTCGTGACCGAGTAGGCGCCGGGGCCGGTGCCGGAAACCTGCGTGTTGCCCGTGAAGCCGGCGCGCAGCGTCGCCTGGTTGTTGCTGCGCGGCTGGGGCGCCCAGAACAGGTTGTAGATGGCGTTTTTCCGCTCGATCTCGAAACCGGCGACGGTCGCGGACACGCGCGAGCGGCCGCTGCGGTCCTTCCACACGTCGAACTTGAAGCCGACTTCCTTGCTCTTGGTTTTCTCGGCCTCGAAGGGACTGCCGGCGCCGTCGCGCTGGCCCGTGTTGGGGAAGATGCCGCCGGCACTGACGGCGTAGAACGAGATGTCGGGCGTGAGCGCCACACTCGCGCCCGCGGTCGGGCTGGTGTCGCGCTGCACCTTGCCGCCGAAACGGTAGCCGTTCACGACCGGCACGGCCCCGGGGGCGCTGTTCAGGCTGTTGGCGTCGGGCGCGGCGGGCTTGACCCAATTGGCGACGTTGCTGTCGGGCTGCGTCGGATCGGCTTTGACGAAGGTGTTGTTGAACGTGCGGACCATGTAGCGGTTCCAGCGCACGCCGCCGATGGTCGTGAGGCGGTTGCGGAACCACTTGCCCTGGTACGTCGCGTAGTGGCCGGTGTTCCATTCCCAGAACGGCACTTCGCGGAAGACGCGCGTCTGCTCGCCGCGGTAGCGGATGCCGTTGAGGTCGCCGAAGGCGATGAAGGACCGGTTGGTGCTGCCGGCGACGTTGCCCGAGACCTGCGCGGTTTGCGTGTCGGTCTGGTTGATCGTCTGCTCCTGGCGGCCGAGGAGGAGCACCTGCTTGTTGCCGAGCAGCGAAAACTCGTAGGTCAGCTCGGCGCGCACCTGGCGGATGAACTTGTGCGTGACGCCCCGGCTCCACTGGTAGTTGATCGTCTTCCAATAGGTCTGGCTCGGATTCGTGGGGTTGGGCCCGACGCTGGTCCAGACACCGAGGCCCGTCGGTGCAACCGCGGGCGACGCCGTATTGGCGGTGACGACACCCTGCGAATCGATCGTGCGGCGCTTGGTCAGCACGTCGGTGTAGTTGGCCCCGAGGATCGCGGTCAGACCCGGCAGGATCCGCTGCGTGATCTCGACCGTGCCGGTGAAATAATCGTCTTCGGAAAACGTATCCCCGCCGCTGAGACGGAAGTGGCGGTCGCGGCCGAAGCGGTTGCGGGCGACGCCGGCACCCTCGTTGAATTCGTTGACATTCTCCGCCACGCGCAGGCCGAAGCGGTTGATCACGTTGCCGGCATTGGCGTCGTTCACGTCCTTGAAGCCCGTGCCCTCGGAGCGGAATTTGCCGTACTCGATGTCGACGAAAACGTTGGTGTTCTTGAACGGCCGGAAGTCGAACGCCGGCGTCACGAGGAAACGGCTGCGATCGTCGTAGTCGTCGCGGCTGCTGAGGGTCTGGTAAACCACGCCGATGCCGTAGTTGAGGCTGCGTTCGCCGCCCTTGAGGATCGGGCCGGTGTTGTAGGCCTCGAAGCGGTAGAAGTCGTCGGAGCCGAAGCCGATGCGCGCGGTGGAACGCGGCGTGTTGCGCGGGTACTTCGGCGTGATGTTGACGATGCCGCCGAGGGCGGCGACGCCGTAAAGCAGGGCCTGCGGGCCGCGGGCGACCTCCTGGCGGTCGATGTTCACGACGTCGGTCACCGTGTCCTGGCGGAAGCCGTTGCGCAGGAAGGAACGCGTATTGAAACCGCGGATATTGATCTGGACGCTGTCGCGGTTGACGGAGTTGGCGTTGCCGGAACCGGAAGGGCTGAAGGTGAAGTTGTTCCCGGCGGTCACCGTTTCCTGGACGATGCCGGCGCTGTAGCGGAGCGACTCCTTCACGTCCACGGCACCGATGTCGTCGATGAATTCGCGGGTGATGACCTCGACCGGGAGCGGGATCTCCTTGATCGACATGTTGAGGCGCGTGCCGGTGGTGGCGTTGGTCGCGAGATAGCCGCGATCCTTCGTCGTATCCACGCGGAATTCGGAGAGCACGATCGGCGTTTCCTTGGTCGGATCGGCCGGCGCCGCCGGCGGGGTCTGGGCGGGCGCGGAGCCGATGCCCAAGAGGGCACCCAGCACGGCAAGAGGGGTTCTGCGGTTCATGGTTTGGCGTGGTTCGGTGGTGGTGGTTTCCGGTTTCTGGGGCGCCGGCGGCGCCGCTCCCGGGGGCGGGGCGACGACGGCGCGGTAAATCATCAGCGCGCCGCTGCGGGCATCCTCGACCACACTGAGCCCCGTGTGCGCCAACAGCCGGTCGAGGGCTGCACGCGGGGTATGTTCACCCGCGACGGCATGGGTCCGTACTCCGGCGACTGCTTCCGCCGGAAAAAGGATTTCGCGCTGCGCCTGCTGGCCGAAGCGCCGGAGGGTTTCGCCCGCGTCGCCGGCCGGCAGATCGAAGCTCCGCATCGCCGGCTCCGACCGCAGGACCGGCATCCCCCCGGCCAAGGCCCAGCCGAGCACAGCCCAGACCCATAACCGGCGCCGCAGGGCGGCCGGCAGGGAACGGAAGTGGGCTGGGAAAAACGAAGAAATACGCCAAGGGGAAGCGGACTTACCGGCAAGATGCGCCAGCCGCCGTTTTCCGTTAAAAAAAATTCCGCCTCCGGCGCATTCTCCGCCGCTCATGCGCATCGCCCCGGCTCAGCGCGCTTTGCGCAGCACGATTTCGCCCTCGCCGCGCCGCTCGGCGCCGGCGCCGAAACCCAGCTCGAGCAGGCGCACGAAGCCTTCGACGTTGTCGGAGCGGAACGACGTCGTGATCCGCACGGCCGCGAGTTCCGGGTCGGCCACGACCAGCTGCAGGGCGTTGCGCCGGTTGAACTCCGCGACCACCTCCACCAAGGGCACGGCGTTGAATTCCAGGAGACGGTGCTGCCACGCGAGCACGCGCTCGATCTCCCCCGCAGTCAGCACCGCGATGCGCACGGGCTCGGGCTGCGGCGCCAGCGAGACGACCGCGCGTTCCCCCGCCTCGAGCACGGGCACGACCGCCGGCTTCGCCTCCGGCGCGACCGGACCCGGCCGCACGTCGTCGACGCGCACCCGGCCTTCGGTGACAAGGACTTCGACGGCGGCGCGGCCGAGCCGCACATTGAAGGCCGTGCCCACGGCCCGCACGTCCATACCCTGCGCGGCGACCACGAAGGGCCGCGCCGGATTCTTCGTCACGGTGAAATGGGCCTCGCCCGCCGTCAGCCGCACCCGCCGCTCGGCCGGCGTGAAGTGCTCGGTCAGCACCGCGCCGCGGTTAAGTTCCACGACCGTGCCGTCCTCCAGCACCCGGCGCAGCACCACGGCTTCGGCGACGGTGGCGGCCGCCGCCGGGACCCGCGGAACCGTTTCCCAGGGATGCCGCCACAGCATCACCGCGACCGTCGCCGCCGCGGCCAAGCCGATCAGGAGCCAGCCGGGCGAGCGCCGGATCGCGGCCTTCGGCGCCAGCAAATCGGCATTGGGCCGCGCGCTGTGCTCCGGCCGCCAGTCCGCGAGGGGATCGAGCCGTTGCCAGTGCCGGCGGAAGCGCGCCAACTCGGCGCCGTGGCGCGGATCCCGCGCGAGCCATTGCGAAAACGCATCCTGCTCCCCCGCCGTCAGCCCGCGGTCCTGCCGCAACACCCAGCCCGCCGCCTCGTCGGCCCGCCGCTCCGCCCCGGCCTCCTCTGCGCCGCGCTCACTCATGGCGACGCGGTCCCTGGCGTTCGAGCCGCTCGAAAAACTCCCCCAACTTCCGCAGGCCGATGGTGCCCTGCGCCTCGACGGTGTGTTCCGAGATACCCAACTGTGCGGCGACTTCCTTCTGCGAAAGCCCGTAGATGCGGCGCAGCGTGATGATCTGCCGGCAGCGGGTCGGAAGGGACTGGATGGCCTGGGTCAAAAGTTCGAGTTCCTGCGCGCGGGCCACCGCCCGGGGCACGTCGGTCTCGTCTTCCAAGACGCCCGGCGCCGTCGTTTCCGTTAAAGCAAAGTTCTCCGTCACGCGCCGGTGCCGCAGCCGGCCCAGCGCCAAATTCCGCGCCGTCGCAAACAGGAAAGCCTTCGGCGAATCCAGCGCCTGCGTCTCCCGCGCCTGCAAGACGCGGACGTACGCTTCCTGCACGATGTCGTCCACTTCGTCCGCGCTCGTCACCTGTCCGCGCAACCACGCCCGCAGCATCGCCTCGTGGGGCTGCAGGTGCTCGGCGAACCAACGGGCCGGTTCGGAATTCTCGGGGGGCACGGGAAAAATCTCTGCGCCGATTCCGCGATTTGTCCACTCTCCGTAGGGGCGCGGCTCGCCCGCGCCCGTCCGGCCGCGACCGTCCACCCCAAGGCGCGCACGAGGCGCGCCCCTACCTTGCCCCTAAGTCACCACTCGATCTTCGCTTTCGGTTCCTTCAGCGGCAATTCGTCCAACTTGCCCGCGGCGGAAACCACTTCGTACGCCGTCCGGAAATGCAGTTTCGCAAATTCCGTCAGCGCCCGCGCCCCGTGCTGCGCGATGATCCGCGTCGCCTGTTCCTTCACCAAAGGGCCCGCGCCTTTCTGCAATTTCTCCCCGAGCTGTTTCGAAAGCAGCACGATCTGCCGCTGGAACTCCGCGCGCGCGATCACCGAGGCAGCGGCCACCACCGGATCCTCTTCCGCCTTCGTCCGCATGCGCAGCTCGAAGCCGGTCACGCCCTTCTTCGCCAATTCCTTCTGCACGAGCGGCTGCTCCGTAAACTGGTCGAGCAACCCCCACGGCACAGGCTTCAGCGCCAACGCTTCCTTCAACGCCGACGCGTGCATCCACGCCAGCAGCAGGTTCAAGTTCGCCCGCGGCCGCGCCATCAGCTCGTTGTAACGCGGCATGCCGCAGAACCAGGTCCGCACCGCCACGCCGCGCGTGTTCCGGATCGTGTCCTCCAGTTTGAAGATCTGCAGTTCCGAAATCTTCTTCGAATCCTTCACCCCGGCCTTGATCCAGCCCTCGATCGCGCCGCGGTCCGCGATCACCGTCGCCGCCACCACCGGCCCGAAAAAATCGCCCTTGCCGCTCTCATCGAGCCCCGCGTGCGACTCGAACCAATCCGGGTGCAACACGTCGTCGTAGCCCAGCTTCGCCGCCCCCGTCACCTCGGGCTCGAGCACGTCGCGAACGAAATCCTCCGTCCCCTTGCCGGCGATCACGACCTTGCCGCTGGTGTACGCGGACACGTTGACCTTCAGGTGATCGGCTTTGAACGCGTAGTGCGTGTAGCCGACTTCGAACGGCGTCCACCCGCGCTCCTCGAGGATGCCGCGCAGCTTGGCGATCTGCGTCGCGTCGAGCTTCACGGTATAGGACGCGAGCTTCTTCGGCGCTTCGGCATCGTCGGCAATCTTGGGCATCCCGGGAGTTGGCCACAAAACGCCGCCGCAGCACAAAACGATTCTGGCGGCCGGCGGGATTTTGCGCCCAGTGTCGGCCTTTCGTGGCCTCCTCCGCTTCCGCTTCCCTGACCCGCCGCGCGCCGGAATTCCAGGCCGCCCTGCTCGCCTGGTACCGCACCCACGCCCGCGTGCTCCCTTGGCGCACCGCGCCCTCCGTCTACAAAACCGTCGTCAGCGAATTCATGCTGCAGCAGACGCAGGTGAAAACGGTTTTACCGTACTTCGCGCGCTGGCTCGCGGCCCTGCCCGATTTCGCCGCCCTTGCCGCCGCCGACGAAGCCGTCGTCCTGAAACTCTGGGAGGGCCTCGGCTACTATTCCCGCGCCCGCAATTTGCACCGCCTCGCCCGCGCCGTCGCCGCCCTCCCCGAAATCCCGCGCACCCCGGAAGCCTGGCGCGAACTGCCCGGCGTCGGCCCCTACACCGCCGCCGCGATCACCAGCATCTCGTTCGGTGCCCCGGTGGCCTGCGTCGACGGCAACGTCGTCCGTATCCTCTCCCGCCTTACGGCCGACGCCACGCCCTACCGCGATTCCGCCTCCGCCTCGAAAGCCTTCGCCCCGCTGGCCGACGCCCTCGTCCCTGCCGCGCAGCCCGGCGACCACAACCAGGCGATGATGGAACTCGGCGCCACCGTCTGCTTCCGGCAGAAACCGCTCTGCCTCACCTGTCCGGTGCGCGGCTTCTGCGCCGGCGCCGCGCGCGGCGACCCGGACCAATTCCCGCGCCTCGCCGCCAAGGTCATCGAGCAACGCGCCGTCACGCGCCTCTGGTGCCGCCGCGGCGACGCCCTCCTGCTGCACCGCACCCCCGCCGACGCCCGCCGCTTGGCCAACGTGCACGAATTGCCGCTGGCGGAACACCTCGGCCTGGGCGAAACCGCGGCACAAACCGGCGCGTTGCTCGCGAAAAAACGCCGCGGCATCACGCGTTTCCAAATTACGGAGTCGATCTACGCCGCCCCCGCGCCCGCCGCGAAAACCAAACTCGCCGCCGGCCTCGTCTGGGTCCCGCTCGCCGAACTCCCGCAACTCACCCTCTCCGGCCCCCACCGCCGCTGGGTCGCGGAATTGCTCGCGCGCGAAAAGTGAGCCCCGACCCGGGGACAGGAAGGACAGGATGCGACCACAGGATTGACGGGACGAAATTCCTTCGGCCCAACGCGCTCAGGTCCGCACCAACCCAAAACCCAAAACGCAAAACTCAAAACCCCGAGCCCAGGGCGAGCCCCGCCCTCCGTTTCCGCGTTTTCCAATTTCCCGCTTCCCGAATTTTCCGCTTTTCCGGTTTCCGGTCTCCGGTTTCCCAACTCCGGCTTTATCGCCTCACCGGATCAGCGCCTCGACCCGCAGCTTCGACGCCATCACGTCCGCGACGGTCAGCCGCGGGCCGAATTCCAAAGTCAGCAGGTGTTCCGGCCGCCAGAAGGAACTGATCATTTCGAAATCGATGTGGCCGCTGCCGATCGGCTGATGGTCGTTCCCGCCGGCGTTCACGTCGTGGAGATGGAATCCGATCGTCCGCGGGGCCAGTTTCTCGAGGTGCTCGCGGTGCTTCAGCAGGCCCATGCCTTCCTTGATGTCCGCGTGGCCGGTGTCGTGCCAGTAGCCGACGGGCGCGTCCGCCGCATAGCTGCCCACGAAGTCCGCGTAGTCCGCGTCGATCGGCAATTCCTCGAACTTTTCCCGGTTCTCGAAGCCCAGCTTGATCCCGCGCTGCTTCGCGTAATCGAGCACCTCGGCGATGCTCGCCTTCATCTGGTCCCAGAACTTCGGCATGCGTTTGCGCAGCTTCGCGACGGATTTCTTCACCAGCGCCGGATACACCTTGTCGTCCGGATTGCGCCCGGCCTCGGGATGGTCGCGCAGATAGTTGCGGACCGCCCGCGCCGGATTGAACCAGAAGAAATTCACGCTCCCGAGGTGGCAGACCAGCACCTTGGCCTTCACCTGCGCCGCAAAGTCGATCGACCGCTTCGTGTGCCGCAGCCATTGGTCGTGCTCGCGGTGCTCAGAGGCGGACGGCTCGAACAGATTCGGCGCCGCCTGCACCACGCCCGTCGGCAACGGGCAGAAATTGTGCGTCGAGCTCACCTTCACGACGCCTTCCTCGACCCCGCGCAGAATCCCCGGCACCAGCGTGATCCGGATCCCGTGGCTCAGCTCCACGTACTCGAAACCGAGGTCCGCCATCTCCTTGAGCATGGCGTAACCATCTTGATGACGGTGCGAACACCAACTGGAGGAGAGAGCAAGAATCGGCTTCACGCAGGAAAACGCCAGAGACGAAAGGGATGGCCAACGGGTTGCACGCCGAAAAACCGCCCCCGGGAAATTTACCCGCCCCCGCCGTATCCGAAATCCACGTTCCGGTATTGGCTCTCCCGTATCCGGTTTCCCCATTCCGGTCTCCGGCCTTGGCTCTCCGGTCTCCGGTTTCCCAATTCCGGTTTTCCCCGATCCGGTATCCCAATTCCGGTCTTAGTTCTCCGGTCTCCCGTTTCAGCAATCCGCAATCCGAGATCCGCGATCCGCAATTCCATCCGCCGCTCCGGACACGAAAAAACCGCGCTCCCTCCGGCAAGGGGGCGCGGTCAAAGAGGTTGGCTCCAAGTCTTTGCGACCCGGAAACCCGTCGCCTTACTCGGCGTAACGGCGACGCAGCATCTGGGTGAAGGCCTGGACCTTCTCCTTGCGGCGGCGCTTTTCGCACGGCTTCTCGAAGTAACGCTTCGCGCGCGTGCCTTTGATGATGTTCTCGCGATCGAGCTTCTTCTTCATGCGCCGCAGCGCACGGTCGATGGGCTCGTTTTTGCGAATCTTGATTTCGATGGACATGGATGCAGGCGTGACGGGACCGGTTGGAGAAAGAGGAAAAGAAACGAACAAGCCGTCCCGCGTCGCCGGCGTCAATGGCATTTTTGGCCGTTTTCCCCGCCCGCCTTCCCCGCTCCGCCCGCGCCGCGGCATTCGCCCTTGCGCGGTCCCTTCGCGGCGGTTGTTTCAACCCGACCCGTGGCCACCGCCGATTCCAACTTCGTCCACCTGCACGTCCACACCGATTACAGCCTCCTCGACGGCTGCTGCCGCATCGACCGCCTGATGGACCGCGCCCACGAACTCGGCATGAAGGCCATGGCCCTCACCGACCACGGCAATCTCTACGGCGCAATCGAGTTCTACAACCAGGCCAAAACCAAGGGCATCAAACCCCTCATCGGCTGCGAACTCTACCTCGTCGAAACCTCCCGCCTCGAGAAACACGGCCGCTCCGACGAAGGGAAATCCATCTTCCACCTCGGTCTCCTCGCCAAGAACCTCACCGGCTACCAAAACCTCCTCAAGCTCGTCTCCGACGCCCACCTCAAGGGCTTCTATTACAAGCCCCGCACCGATCTCGAGACCCTCGCCAAATACGCCGGCGGCCTCATCGGCTTCACCGGCTGCCTCGCCTCCCTCGTCCCCCAGCACCTGCTCTTCGATCGCTACGAGGAGGCCCGCCGGGCCTGCGGCCGTTTCGTCGAGATCTTCGGCAAGGAAAACTACTTCGTCGAAATCCAGGATCACGGCATCCCCGAACAGATCAAAATCATCCCCGGCCTGCTCAAACTCGCCGAGGAATTCGGCCTCAAGGTCATCTGCTCGAACGATGTCCACTACGTCCGCAACTCCGACTCCGGCCCCCACGACGCGATGCTCTGCATCCAGACCGGCTCGAAGATCGACGACGAGAAACGCATGCGTTTTTCGGGCAACCAATTCTACCTCAAGTCCCGCGACGAGATGGCGAAACTCTTCGCCGAGGTCCCCGAATCCGTCCTCAACACCCAGCTCGTCG
>JACCDS010402819.1_pt1 | contig 10564 bp, 11 predicted proteins | sample 7446441 | NCBI WGS metagenome assembly JACCDS01 (sample SAMN15323445, study PRJNA562643) | freshwater metagenome | isolation source: river surface water | place: USA:Blue River Watershed | collected 2017-08-17 | reverse complement strand
GTTTGCGCGGCCCGTCTTGCGCATTGTTGCGCACGGCAAAAGTCACCATGCCATCATGCAGGCTGGTCAGCCGCTCGTTTGAAATGGCAATTCGATGGGTGTAGCGGGCCAAATACTCCAGCACTTGAGCCGGGCCGCCCAACGGTGCTTTTGCATAAACCACCCAATCATGCTTGCGCAACTGTGCCAGCATGGTGCGCCAAACCTGGTTGGCCTGCTTGGTTTGTTTGGCCGTAATTTTGGCCAATTGCAAGGCATTGGGCTGTAACTGCCCACTGGCATGTGCCGCGATGATGGCCGCCATAAACTTGCCACGAAATACGTTTGACATGGCTTGGATCGGGAGCAAAAAGCCAGCTTTGCCGCTGACCCACGCCCCATCTGCGGCCAATGCGCCACCCGCCACCAACGCATGCAGGTGAAGGTGGCGCACCAGCGTTTGCGTCCACGTATGCAACACCAGCGAGAAAGCCATTTCACCGCCCAGCCATCTCGGATTCGTCCCGGCGTGGCACGCCAAATTCGGCCAGTGTATTGGCGACGGAATCAAACAGAATGTCAGTGATTGTGCGCATGTGCGCGCCAGCCAAACCATTCAAGGCGTGCGGCAGCGTAAACACCAAATGGAAATACGGTACGGGCAGCAATTCCCGGTTGCGCTGGGCGATCCAGTTCTCCTTGGCGCGCATTTGGCAAGTAGGGCAATGGCGGTTGCGGCAGGAATGATAAATGTGGCGCGTGGTGCCACAAACATCACATTGCTCGATATGGCCGCCCAAAGCTTCGGTGCGGCAAGCCAGTATGGCGCGCCATGCTTTGCCCTGCGCAGGGCTAAGCGCATGATCGGTGAGATAAGCCTGGCCGCTGGCACGTAAAATCTCGGCCAGGGTGAGGCGGCGCGGCGCAGCCACAGCTTACGGCGCGGCTGGCAGAATGGGCTTCAACAAGTTCAGTGGTGAGCCGCTGCTTACCACCTTCTCGCTCATGTGGAGATAGCGTGATGTCGTGGAAATGTCGCTGTGCCCCATCAGGTCGGAAATGCTTTTCAGGTCAACGCCCGCTTCCAGCAAATGCGTTGCGAAGGCGTGGCGCAGGCTGTGAATGCCGCCTTGCTTGGCAATGCCAGCGCGTTGCTTGCAGGCGTGAAAGATGCGTTGCGCGGTCTGAATGCTGATGTGGGCGTTCGCGCTATGCTGTAACTGAAACAACCAGGTGACGGGGCGCATGGTGCGCCAATAGTGCCGGAATTGCGCCAGTAGTTCCGATGGCAGCAGGCTCAGGCGGTCTTTTGCGCCTTTGCCCTGTTCGATGTGCAAAACCATCCGGGTGCTGGCGATATTGCTCACCTTAAGCGCGCAAGTTTCGGACACCCGCAAACCTGCCGCATAAGTAACCATCAACAAGGTGCGGTCGGTCAGGTGTTGTGCCGCGTCGATAATTTTGAACAGGGCGTGGGCAGTGCCACAGGGCTGGCCAAACTGCGCTACACGTTCAATCTGCGCCTGGCGCTGCAATTGCAAACCGGCACCAGCAATGCGGCCGATGTGTTTTACAGTTGGCGCTTTGATTGAGGGGGGTTTTGATTGTGTGCTATGGTTTTACTTTTTTAAGGTGCTAACAAGATGGGGACAATCGGCCCATATCATCCTGTGGAATGGGCAAGTAATGCGCGCCGGGCAAGCAGACTATTTCTCGCTTGGCAAGGAAGTCTGGTTTTGGGAGTTGACATGAAACAGCTTTATTGGTGCCTGCCCGCCTTGTTATGCCTGTCGTTGCCGCTGCCAGTTCGCGCCACGGGTGCCGTGCAGGACAGCATTACCGTGCTAGGGCAGGTCATAAATCTTATGGCGGAAAATGGGCAATGTGTTTTATATGCCCAAACCGGAGCCGAAAAGAGGCGCATTGCACTCCAGCCAGCATTGCCCTGCTTCTTCCTGCGACATGATAAAAACCGCCCCCAGTATTTTGCTTATCCCGCCCGAAAGATAGATGCGGCCTTGATTGTTGGCGGCACCGCACCCAGCGCCGCGCAGCGGGGCGCATGGCTTTTGGCACCGGATCAATTATGCGGCACTGAGTTACAGGGGATTTTGCTTTCAGGTAAGCAAATCCGCGCAACCCGTTTGGTGATGACGAGTGGCCATGCTTGCAAGGACATCGGCTTGGATGAGAAAGATTTCTGGACATTTGCCCATGAAAAAGTTGAGGTTCCTGCAAAGGCGGTAAAGCAAGCAAAGCCGCTTGGCCAAGACTGAACCTATCATAAAACCATGCTTTCTGGGCGGGCAGTGCTGCATGCCGCCAGCCTTGCTGGTACAGCAGGGCATCGGGGAGGGTGGGCCTCAACCGTACCAATGCGTGAACATTTTTATGGATTTTTATAGCGCAAGCTGATCGATGCCGGGTACCACCGGATTGGGATAGTACCCGACGCATCATTACAGTGGTTTGGCTGACCCGCTTGCGGTTGATTTTTCAAGGGCTTCGGCACGTTCCCGTGCAGCTTCGCGTTCCTCCCGTGCCGCTTCGCGTGCTTCCCGGGCCGCTTCCCGTGCCACTTCGCGTTGTTCCTGGGCGCGTTCACGGGCCAGTTGTGCCATTTGCCGGGCATGCTCGCGCGCAGGGCCGACGTGTTTCTGCACTTCCCGCTGCGCCTCCCGCTGCATGGCCCGGATTTGTTCTTTCAGTGGGCCAAGGTTAGTGCGCAATTGTTGCATTTCGGCTTGCATCACCTTGCGCGCCTGTTCCATTTCCTGTTGCAGCGGAATCATTTTTGCCCGTAGCTGCGCCATCTTTTCACGCAATTCGGCACGCTCGGCTTCGGTTTTGCCCTTGGCCAATTCAAGCCCGATTTTCCCCATTTCGGCCCCGATCTCGCCTTGCTTGGCCCCAATCACACCCATGTTGGCACCAAGCTGTTCTACCCGTGCCTCAAATTGTTTTATCGCTTCAGTTTGAGCGGGAGTGAGAATGGTTTCGGCAGCGAGTGGTGCTGGTGGAGCTGGTGGAGCAGGCGGAGCCGCTGGTGCCAATGGTGCTGTGGGTGCCAATGGTTCTGCTGATGCTACTTGTGCCAATGGTGCCGCTGGTGCTAACGGTGCCAATGGTGCTATTGGTGCCAATGGCGCTGCCTTGCCCGGATGCGCCGTCACTCGTGGCGTGGACGGTGCCGCAGGGGTGGCCGGTTTGGCACGCTGCACCCGCTCTGCGCTTGGCGCAGGCGCTGCTGGCGCTGTGGGTGCTTGGGCCAGAACCAATACCGGTGCGGTGGCTGCCGGGGCAGCGGCTGGCACCAGCGCGACACTTTGCACTGCCTTGGGCTGGTCGACCGGCACGTTGGCATACAGGGTGCTGCATACCAGTGCCAATCCAGCCAGTGGCAGGGAAACTTTCCAGTTCAGGTTACGCGTTTCGGGGCGTATTAATCGTTTGATGCGGGTCATGAGCATTCCTCCGTTTGCCGCTGGGGCAAATTGGTTAATTGAAGACTGGAACTGGTCCAGTTGTTGAAGGGCAAGAGCCAGGCGCCGCGTATCGCCCAGTCTTGTTGCTGCTAAATCGTCGGCAATTTGTTCGCGTTCTTGCCGAATTTGTTTTGAAATCCACCACACTGCCGGGTGATAAAACAGAATCGTTTCAATCGTGTTTTGCAGTAAATTGATCAGCGGATCAAGCCGCTTGATGTGGGCCAGTTCATGCGCCAGCAAGGCTTCCAAATAGGCTGGAGGCAGACCGCTGATCAGGGCTGCGGGCACCAATACCACGGGCCGCCACCAGCCCGAGGCTACTGGGCTATCGAGTTGGTTGACAAATACCAACCGAACCGCACGGGTTAAGCCAAAACCTTGTGCCAGCCGGTCAATTGTTTGTTGCCAGCGTTCTTGAATCGGCTGCAGTTCACTGTGGCGGGTGGCTTTGCCGGAGCCGGTTTGGTGCAGACGCCGCAACCACAGCAAACCGGCCAACAGGCGCAGGCTGAAAATAAGCATGCCTGCCAGCCAGAGCGCAACCATGGCTGGGGCCAGGTTTGACAGGGTATGCCACGGCAATGGTTGCCACAGCGCTGGCTGTTCGTTGCCATCTGCCATGCCGTTTGCTGTGGAACGGGTTTCCGGCAGCGCTGCGCTGTCAGCCTGAAGCGGTAGCGTCACCAGCGCATCGGCTATGTTGCCGGGCAACAGCAGATGGGCCATTGGCAGTGCCAGACACAGGCCCAGACTGGCACAGGCCAGCGCATAGCGGGTTTGCGGGCGGGCGTTGCGCAGCAGGGCCAGCAGCAGGGCGGTAACACAGCCAATAATTGCCCCCTGCCAGACAAAGTGCAGTAAGGCTGCGCCGAGTTTTTCGGCAAATGGAGAATTGAGGGCGGCAGTCAGTGCGCCGTGCCAAGAAACATCGGACCAGAAATCCGGCAGCAGGGAGTTTGGCAGGTTCATTTTTTCTCCTGATCGAGAAAGGCTGCAATTTCAGCCCGTTCGGCCTCGGTGACATGGCTCTTTAGCGCCGCCAACACCATATCCTTGCCAGAACCGGCAAACGCCTTGCGGATAAAATCCTTGATCAAGCTGGTTTGCTGCACGTCCTGACTTTGCGCTGGCGCATACACGTGGGCGCGCTGGCTCTCATCACGCACCAGCAAGCCTTTGCCATGCATCACCTGCAACAGGCGCAGGGCATTGGCGTAGGTTGTCTCGGGGCGCTCCACCATTGCCATTTCATGAATCTGCTTGGCCGAGGCGGAACCGACACGCCACAGCAGGCGCAAGATTTCGAGTTCAGCGGCGGTCGGTTTGGGCGAAGTGGGCAGATTCATGGTCGTGGGTGGTCAGCAAAAAATAGTGGGAGCAGCGTGATTGCATGCGATGAGGCAAGTATAGGTAATCTAGATTGTTTTGTCTAGATATTTTTTTCTAGATTGTTTTGGCCAATCGGCTGGCGCAAAAATATACGGGCGGCACAAAATAATGCGGGGCAAGGGCGCGGTTGCGACACTATGTTGAGTAGGGGGGAAGCGGTAGCCGGGGCGGCGTGAGTCGCACGGCCAAACCGGCAAAATTTGCCAAGGCCAAGTGTGGCTGACTTTTTGTACGCTTTCGCGCGTTGTTGTCGTTGTTCTGTGTTTTCGTGCGGGCGTTAGCCCACCACAATCCGGCGGGTATTGGTGGCAGTGCTGGTTTGCCCGTTTTTGCCATACACATTGTTCGGGTTTTTCGCCTGTGCTGGCGCATGCAGTGAATCGAGCGCGTTTTGGTTGTAAGCCATTTGTTTATTGATCAGGATCCCGTTGACCCGATTCAATTCCTTGGCGGCGCGGGTAATGTCCAGCAATTGCTGCCAGGCATCGACGACACTTTTTGAATTAATACTGGCCAACCAGGCTTGCATGCCCGCTTCTTCTACGGCAAAACCGGCAATGGCCAAGTTGCGGTGGCGTTGCTGCGCCATTTCGGTGGCCTTGGCAACCACTTGTGCTTTTTGTTCAGTAATGGCTTGCAAGCCATCGGTATCTAGCGCCACCAAGTGCGCTTGCTCGGCTTTCATCAGTTCCACCAGACTGGCCAGCACTTCGTGCTCGGCGCGCAGGCTTTCCATTGGATCGTTGTCTGGTTGGATGACTGTCATGGTTATCTCTGACGTGAATGTAATAAATCTTTAACGGTTTGCAGCAAGCCATCGGCCACTTTTTCTGAATTAACTTGAAATTGCCCATCGGCAATGGCGAGTTTGATTTTTTCGACTTTTTTCGCGTCGAAAACACTGGAGTTGGCAATTTTGCCTTCCAGCGATTGTAACTGTGACGATAATTGCACGCTATCGGTCGCCACAGGTACAGCAGGGGCCTTTTCAGCCGCTTTGGCTGTCGGGGTCGATGTTTGCCCAACCGGCAGATTGGGTGAACTCTTAATTGAATCAATGATAGGCACGGCATCACCCTTTGAGGTTTTGGGTACGGATACCCGGGACATGCCTTCTTATCGGCGCATCAGAAATAAACTTTAGAGCCATCGCAAATGTATTTCGCCCGAACTTAGTGATTCACCTCAACCACGCCACCAGCGCGCGCGATCCCCGATACTTGTTGCCCGTTGCCGGTTCTGACCTGAACCACCTGTCCTTCACTGCCACCAACAATGGCTTTGGCCTCGGTGGAAACCCGAAACCCGGCACCATTCGATGCCAGCCGAACCGATTGACCGGGCAGAATCGCCGCCGGGCGGCGCAGGGCATCAAGCCGCACCGGCACGCCGACCGGCAGCGATGTATTCAGGGTGTGCCCGGCAAGTTGCGCCATATCGGTCACGATGCCCGCCGGAAGACTGGTCAAATCGCCTTTGATTGTAGTGAAATGATCTGCGCTTGGCAACTGTCCAACACTCAAGGGGCGGGCGGTAACGATGTATTCTCCCAACACCCGCACTTCGACCTGAACAAACAGGCTCCAGGTTGGGCTGGCGCAACGCACCCCGATTGAACTTTTGCCCCACAGGCGGCTGCCTTTGGGAATGAATACTTCCGGGCTGGGGCAATCGGGCAAATTCAGGCGCGGATCGATGCGGCCAATCTGGCTGCTAACCTGACCCTTGAGGCTGGCACTTTGTTGTTCGACAAATTCCTGTACGCGCTGCCGTAGCAGATCGATATCTTGCCGGGCGCTACTCGTGGCCGGGGGCGCGGCATGGGTGCTGGCATGGGCTGGAATATTGCCGATGCCAAGTGTGGCCGCAGTTGCTGCGAGCAGCAAGGCCAAGAGTGGATGGCGCTGGTAGGGTTTCATGTGCTTGCCTTTGTTCTTGCCTGTGTCAATGGAATCATGCCTGATGCTCATTGTAGGGGGCCAAGCGGCGCGGCATGCCTTGAATAGCGGGGGGTTTTGCTGTTTCTTCCCGGTTTTGCGGCGTGGCTTTGCGCGGTACTATTGATGCCTGACAGAAAATTTATTCGGCAATAAGTGGGCAAAAAGCAGGCAAAAAGCGGGCAAAAACGGAGGATGAAATGAATGGACGACTCGATGATGCGTTTCGTTTCAATCAAGCGGCACTGAGTTTGCGAGGACAGCGGCAACAGATTCTGGCCTCGAATATTGCCAATGCTGATACGCCAAACTACAAGGCGCGGGATTTTAATTTTACGGCGGCACTGCAAAGGGTGATTGATAACAAGGCACCGGATACAGTGGCACTGAGTAAAACCTCGTCTAACCATTTAATGGGCAAGCTGACCGGTGAAACCCTGCCCGATGGCACGCCGCTCCAGTTTCGTCAGCCGGTGCAAGGCAGTATTGATGGCAATACCGTGGAAATGGATACCGAGCGCGGCCAGTTCATGGATAACGCCATGCGCTATGAAGCGAGCCTGAATATGATCAGCGGGCAGGTCAAGGGCCTGTTGGCGGCAATTCAGGGAGGGCAATAATCATGTCACTGTTTAGCGTGTTCAATGTTGCCGGTTCCGCCCTGACGGCGCAATCGCAGCGACTCAATGCGGTGGCCAGCAATTTGGCCAATGCCGATAGCGTCACCAGTTCCAACGGCCAGCCGTATCGGGCCAAGCAAGTTATATTTAGTGCCTTGCCGGTTGATGGCAGTGGCGCGACCGGGGTGCGGGTGGAACAGGTGGTGGAAGATGCCAGCGCGCCGAAACTGATGTATGATCCAAAACACCCACTGGCCGATGAAAAAGGCTATGTGGCGATGCCGAATGTGAATGTAATAGACGAAATGGTGAACATGATGTCGGCTTCGCGTTCGTATCAAACTAACGTCGAGACCATGAACGTGGCCAAGACATTGCTCTTGAAAACTCTAACGCTTGGACAATAATGAAGGGGCCACTTGCTCAATCGCCCCATCAGAGCCCTTCAATTGACCCCAATTTGCCCCCAAGGAAATGATTATGGATGCCGTTTCGTCAACTACCAGCAAGAATAGCACGAGTGCCTTGCAAAACCTGACCGGGTCGCCCTCGGATAGCAAGAAGGTGGCCGAGGCACAGGATCGGTTTTTAACGCTGCTGGTCACACAAATGAAAAACCAGGATCCGTTAAACCCGCTCGATAACGCCCAGGTGACTTCGCAACTGGCGCAATTGTCGACCGTGGAAGGTATCGACAAGCTCAATAACTCGGTGGCCAGCCTGCAGGGCAGCTATCAGAACAGCCAGGTCTTGCAGTCGGCCAATTTGATTGGGCGTGGGGTGCTGGCACCGGGCAAGGAGGTAAGCTTGCACAACGGGGAGGGGAAGTTTGGGGTGGAATTGACTGAACCGGCGGATGATGTGAGCGTCACGATCAAGGATGGATCGGGCAAGGCGGTACGCACGGTTAATCTGGGGCCGCGCGATATTGGCACCAGTCCACTGGCGTGGGATGGTATCAGTGATGGCGGGGTTAGACTGCCGGATGGAAATTACCGGCTGGAGGTCTCGGCAACCCGTGGTGGCAAGGCGGTGGCGGGTACGTCAAGTTTACAGTATGGCGAGGTTGGCAGCGTTTCATCGAGCAATAATGCGGTGAAATTGAATGTGCCAGGTTTGGGGGCGCTGGATTTATCGACGGTGCGCCAATTTCTATAAGATGAAAGCGTAGTACCGGTTCCAAACACTTGTCCCGTAACGATTGCAGCGTAACGATTGCCCCAGATAATGAATAGGAGAACACCATGAGTTTCCAACAAGGCTTGAGCGGTTTAAATGCCGCCGCCAGATCACTGGACGTGATCGGCAACAACGTCGCCAATGCCAGCACGGTTGGTTTTAAGGCATCGCAGGCACAGTTTGCTGACGTCTATGCCAATTCCCTGACCGGTGCCGGTGGCAATCAGGCCGGGATCGGGGTCAAGGTAGCGCAAATTGCCCAGGAATTCACCCAGGGTAATATTTCATCGTCCAATAATCCGCTTGATTTGGCGATTAACGGTGGCGGCTTTTTTCGCCTGACCTTCAATGGTACAGCCCAGTATTCGCGCAATGGTCAGTTTCAGTTGGACAAGGATGGCTTTATCGTCAACGCCCAGCAAGCCAAGCTAAGCGGTTATCAAGCCGATACGCTCGGGGTACTCTCAACCGGTGCACCGGTGTCGATACGGGTTAACACCTCCGATTTAGCGCCAAAGGTAACGACCAAGGTGGCAGCCGAACTCAACCTTGATTCGCGTAATGTGAATCCGACTGGCGGCCTGTTTAATCCCGGCGTGCCCACCAGCTACAACAGTGCCACCTCGGTCAATGTGTATGATACGCTGGGTAATGCGCACGTGGTGCAAACCTTTTTTGTTAAAACCGCACCCTCGAACTGGGATGTGTATGTGACCAATGACGGGGTGGAAGTATCGCAACTGAAGGCAACTGAAGAATATACCAATGCCTTTGCTGCCGCTGCCCAGCCGCCCGACTTGGCTGCGGTCACCGCTGCCCTGCAAACCACGGCCACCACCAATTTGGGCACTGCCAATACTGCCCTGACGGATGCACAGGCTTTGCCAGTTGGTACGCCGGCCCTGGAAGCGATCCGCACCAGGGCGATTAATGACGCCAATACCGCGATTGCCATCGCCAACTCGGAAGTGGCGGCGGCCACTGCCGCAGTCACTGAAGCAGGGGCTGCCGGAGCCACGGCAGCCAGTGTGATTCTTGCTGCGGCCAGGGCTACCCCGGCCGCGCGTCAAGCCAGCCTGAGTTTTACCCCCCTTGGTGCGCTCGACCCGGCTTCGGTGCTCAGCCAGCCGTTTATTTTGAGCTTGCCGATTCAGCCCCCGACTGGGGCCATCAGCCCATTGCGCACGGAATTGAACTTTACCGGCACCAATCAGTTTGGTGCCAATTTCAGTACCAATAAACTGACTCAGGATGGCTATACCGCGGGCCGCCTGTCCGGTTTTAATACTGGTTCGGACGGGATTATTCTGGCCCGTTATTCCAATGGCCAGTCGAATGTATTGGGGCAGGTGGTGTTGGCCAATTTTTCCAATCCGAACGGCCTCTCGCCACTGGGTAACAACGTATGGGTGGAAACCTCGACTTCCGGCGCGCCGCTGGTTGGCATTCCCAATTCCGGGCCACTCGGGGTGATCCAGTCTTCGGCCACCGAAGACCCGAACGTCGATTTGACAGCCGAACTGGTTAAACTGATTACCGCGCAGCGCGTGTATCAGGCCAATGCGCAAACCATCAAGACCCAGGATTCGGTATTGCAAACCCTGGTTAATCTGCGCTAGTGATGCGCAAGAATTCATAGACAGGAGGGAACATGGATCGTCTGGCCTATATCGCCATGACCGGTGCCAAGCACATCATGGAGCAGCAGGGCAATGTGGCCCACAATCTGGCCAACGCCTCGACCACCGGTTTTCGTGCTCAGCTCGATTCGTTTCGTGCGGTGCCGGTGCAGTCGGACGGTCTGGCGACCCGCGCCTATGTGGTCGATGCCACCGGCGGCTCCGATTTTACGCCGGGCCAAACCCAGCAAACCGGGCGCGATTTGGATGTGGCGATAAACGGCAAGGGCTGGATTGCGGTACAGCTTGAAGACGGCAGCGAAGCATATACCCGTCACGGCAGTCTGAAGGTC
>JACCDS012530365.1_pt1 | contig 10567 bp, 8 predicted proteins | sample 7446441 | NCBI WGS metagenome assembly JACCDS01 (sample SAMN15323445, study PRJNA562643) | freshwater metagenome | isolation source: river surface water | place: USA:Blue River Watershed | collected 2017-08-17 | reverse complement strand
CGGTGCACCCAGTGGCCGGGGTCGGTCATCACCGCCAGGCCGTAGTCGCCCGACAGGTTGTAGCCGTAGCTGGTGTCGAGGTGGACGATCTCGCCCAGCTCGCCCTTCTGCAGCAGCGTTTCCAGTTCCAGCCCCGGCGTCTCGTAGTTGTAGAGGTAGTTCACGCCCGCCTTGCGGCCGGCCTCGCGGGCCAGCTTCAGGATCTCGAGCGCCTGCGCTGCGGTCAGCGCGAAGGGCTTCTCCATGAAGACATGGCAGCCCGCCGCGAAGGCCATCTTCGCCAGGAACAGGTGCGAGTCCGGCGGCGTGGCGATGTGCACCACGTCCAGACGCTCCTTGGCGAACATCTCGGCCGCGTCGTCATAGCGGCCGGGGATCTTCATGCGCACCGCCAGCTGCTCGGCCATCAGCGGCTCGCGGTCGCAGACCGCGACCACCTCGCCGCGGCCGATGGCGCGGATCTGTTCGACATGGCCGTCGGCGATCTTGCCGCAGCCGATGATTCCTACCCTCAACACATCTCGCTCCCGCAGAGAAACACGATTGTTCTGTTCGTCGAAGCCGCTCTCCGCGGCTCAGCGGCTGGTGCGGCCCCAGCTTCCGGCGTAGCGGCCGGTCGCGTAGCGCCAGGACGCGACCAGGAAGGCCCAGTTCAGCGCGAACAGGAAGGCGGCCAGCTTGATCAGCGTCGGCAGCTTCACGCCGCGGCTGCTGAGCTGCCAGCCCGCCCAGGCCGCCAGATAGGCCAGCGCCTGGCCCAGCGCGTAGAGTGCCCAGCCGGTCGATCCGGTCTGCACCGCCAGCGCGACCGACGCCGCCAGCGCCAGCAGCAGCAGGTGCGGCGCGGTCCAGCGCAGCACCTTGTGCGACACATAGGCGAAGGCGGTCGCCGCCGAGGTGCGCGTCAGGTACTGCGGATGGCGCACCAGCGCCTGGAAGTTGCCGATGCCGATGCGGATGCGGCGCTTGACCTCCTCGCCGATCGCCTCGGGCGTGTCTTCCTCGGCCCAGGCCTTGGGCTCGTAGACCAGCCGGTGGCCGCCGGCCGAGACGTTCATCGCGATGACGAAGTCGTCGCAGATGGTGTCCGGGCGGATCGGCTGCCACAGCGCGCGGCGGATCGCGTAGATCGCGCCGTTGGCGCCCAGCAGCGCGCCGATGCGGGCCTCGAAGAACTTCAGGAACTGCTCGATGCGCCAGTACAGGCTGTCCTGGTTGTCGCCGCCGGCGTTGCCCAGCAGGCGCAGCTCGCCGGTGACGCCGCCGACCTTCGGATCGTCGAAGCGCGAGACCAGCTTCTTCAGCGCGCCGCGCTCGAAGTAGGTGTTGGCGTCGGAGAAGACGACGATCGGCTCGGTGGTGCGCGAGACCAGGTCGTTGAGCACGCTGGCCTTGCCGCGGTTCTGCTCGAAGGGCAGGGCGACGAGGCGCGGCTCGTGCGCGAAGCGGCGCATCAGCTCGGCGGTGCGGTCGCGGCTGCCGTCCGAGCCGATGTAGGCGCGCAGCCGGTCGGCCGGATAGTCGAGCGCCAGCAGGTTCTCGATGCGCGAGACGATGTGGCGTTCCTCGTTGTAGGCCGAGATGACGACGGCCACCGGCGGCCAGTCCGGCTCGGTGCCGGCGGCCGTGCGCTGCATCTCCAGCCGGCGCTCGCTCTTGCGAAAGACGAAGGCGACGTCGCGCAGGCCCTGGCTGATCGCGCCGACGACAAAGAGGGCCAGCGGGTAGAGGGCATAGGAGTAGACCACCGCCACGACCCCTCCGATCGCGACGATGGCCAGCAGCAGCTCGATCACCGCTCAGTTCCCCGCCGGCATCGGGCGGTAGCCCGGGCGCGGGATGACCAGATCGCGGTACTGGCCCGGCTCGCCGGGCAGGCCCTGCTCGGCGGCCTTGACGATGTTGTACATCTCGCGGGCGCTGACATGGTGCAGCTTCCACTCGCGGCCGTCGTTGTACTTCGCGTGCAGGTGCTCGTAGCAGCGGCGCATCGGCTCGCCCAGCAGCGTGTCCATGTCGCGCTCCTGGGTGCCGTGGGTGTGGATCTTCACGAAGATCCACTCCGGCTTGCCCTCGACATGGATGCCGGTCTCGATCCAGGCGTCCACCCGGTCGGGCGTGGGCGGGCAGCTGGTGCGGATGTCGGAGTTCTCGATGCGCGGGATGATGCCGAACTTGCGGTCGTTCCACTTGAAGCCCAGCGGGCCCTGGATCAGCATCAGGTCGCCCCAGGGCTTGCCGCCGGCCTTCACCCGCACGCCGGTGTCATGCGACTTGCAGCGCTCGGGATCGTCCTTGGCGTAGTAGATCTTGTTGATCGTCGAGGTCTGGCACGGGTCCGGCGAGGCCGGGAAGGTGTAGTCGACGTAGCAGCCTTCCTCGCGCAGCACGATCAGCTCGTTGTTGACGCCGCAGCCGAAGCCGTGCGGGTGCGAGTTGTCCAGCGCCCAGTTGCCGTGAATGAAGCCCCAGCGCGGCTGCTTCGTCACCGGATCGACCGGCAGCGCGTCATGGCGATCGACCAGGATGCGGGTGAAGCGGCGCAGCTTCTCGCGCAGGCCGGCCTCGGTGTCCTTGTCATGGTGCAGGTGGATCTCGATCTCGCCGTAGCCCATGCGGCAGATCTCCACCAGGGCATCGAGATGCTCGGGGCGGTACTCCTCTTCCGGGTAGAAGAAGCTGTGGATCGGGCCACGGCCGTCGGCATCGCGGAACTGGTCGCACAGCGCCGGGTACTCCTGACGCCAGCGGGCCACCCGGCGGCATTCGGTGGCGTAGTCCGGCTGCTTCCACATCGGCTCGTAGTGGTCGACGAAGCAGAACATCACATGCTTCGTGGTGCCCGGCGGCACCGGGGCGCGCCAGTCCTGCTTCAGGTAGCTGAACAGCCATTCCTGGATGTTGCGCTGGCGGATGAACAGCACGACCGCGGCGCACAGCAGCAGCAGGAGCACGACAAGCACATGGACGAGCGTCATCGGAGTCTTGGAGGAATCAAAAATGGAGTCGACAGCGTCTGACTAAAGCGCAATGCAAACGATTCGCCGAAGGCAATCGGGGCGAACTCTAGCATCGTGCGATTGCGGTTCTCCCTGCGCCACCCTTAGATGACGCGCCAACAGCGCGCCGATCAGCCGCCGCGTCCGAGTTGATGCGAGAAGACAAAGCCACGAATTGCAACAATCGTCAGGAACATGATGATGAAGGTGCTGCGAACCCAGGGAATCGTGTGAATTTTTTCGTATTTCGGTGACTCCTTGTCGGTCATGCCCGGTGCGTGGCTCGCGCACCACCAGGCTGCGACACAAAGTGCCAGCAAGAAATACAGGACCGGCTGATAGGTGCGCGACAGGAACCAGGCGCAGACCAGGAAGCCGACCAGCGAGTTGCGCAGCAGCACCACCATCTGCCGGTGCGGGCTGCGCAGGGGCAGGGCATCGACTGCCGCGCTCAGGCTCTTGAAGGTCAGCACGATCATGCCGATCCACAGGAAATAGCCGACCAGGCCGAGCTCGGCGAAGCACAGCACGAAGGAGTTGTGCGCGGTCAGATGGTGGTGGTCGGTGAAGTTGCCGTAGCCCGCGCCCCAGATCGGACGCCATTTCAGCAGCTCCAGTCCGACCGCCCAGGCCTCGATGCGCTCGCCGGCGGACTGCTCCTGCGAGGAGAAGCCGCGCCCGCCCACCGCGCTGGCGCCCAGGAAGAGCACGCCGCCCAGGCCGCCGAGAATCGCGGTGCGGGTGGTGCCCAGCCAGTCTCGCACGATGAAGAACAGCAGCGAGGCCACGCCCAGCAGCGCGCCGCGCGACTGGCTCAGAACGATCGCGTACATCATGACCGCGCCAGGCGCGACGATCAGCAGCGTGTTGCGCACCCAGGCGCGCTCGCGCCACAGCACGAACAGCAGCGGCAGGCACATCACCAGCACCTGGGAGAAGTCGTTCGGATCGTTCAGGAAGCCCTGACCGCGCACCCGCCAGAGGTACCAGCCGGTCTGGTCCTGCGCCGGCACGGCCGGCACGGCCTCTCGGGGCGCTCGACTCGGATCCTCCTCGAGCTGGGGCGAGCTCTGGCGCAGCACCAGCTGATCGGCGTACAGACCGGTGTGATAGGCCTGGATGCCGAAGAGGGCGGACACCAGCATCGACAGCACCACCGCCGCGCAGGCGAGCTTGAGCCGGCGCAGCGTGGTCACGTTGAGCGCCACCAGCAGGAACAGCATCGACGAGGTGGTGAAGTCGTTCATCGCGGTGAAGGCGCCGCCGGCCCAGCCGTTGAGCGCCAGCGACACGCCCAGCATCACCATGAAGGCGAACAGCAGCTTGAAGTCGGTGCCGCGCGCGGCGATCTCCTTGCGCACGATGGCGCGGCTGGCGGCCAGCACGAAGCCGAGCGTCCACAGCACCAGCATCGGCCGGTACTGCGCCATTTCCGGCGCGAACAGCTCGATCGGCCGGAAGAAGCTGAGGAACACATAGAGCAGGAAGACCGCGAAACTCATGATCCGGGCGACGGTTCGTGCAAAAGGTCCGATCCTAATGCGCCCGGATGACGGCGACACGCCTGCACCCCCGGCCGTGGTACCGAAGCGGCTTAATCTGAAATGACGAGGTACCGCGGTGTGTCGCGGAAACATCGTTGCGTGCCAAGGAATTGTCGATCCGGCAGCTTAAGATCCGGCCCGCGTTTGTCGCGTTTATCCGCGTTTCCGACCCTTGACGATCGACGATCCCTGCATGAACAAGCCTGCTGTCCAGCCCCTCCTGCGCCGCGTCCTCTATCACCATCGCACCCAGGGCAAGGCGGTCGAGGGCGTGCACATCCGCGGCATCACCGATGCGCTGCGCGCCGAGGGCGTGACGGTGGACATCATCTCGCTGCCCGGTGCCGACCCCTACGCCAGCCCGAAGGCGCTGAGCCCGACCAAGCAGGCCCGGCCCTGGATGAAGTGGGTCACCAGCCTGCCCGAGCCGCTGTTCGAGCTGGCCGAGCTGGGCTACAACGCGGTGGCCGGCTGGCGCATCCGCGAGTACCTGAACGCGCACAAGGACGTCGACCTGATCTATGAGCGCTACTCGCTCTACATGTTCGTCGCGGTGATGATCGCGCGGGCCCGCAAGATTCCGGTGATCCTGGAGATCAACGACTCCACCACCGTCTACCGGGTGCGGCCGCTGTTCTTCCAGCGCCTGGCCACGATGATCGAGCGCTGGGTGTTCCGCAACGCCAACGGCCTGGTCTTCGTCTCCGGCGCCTTCCGCGACCATGTGACGAAGGCGCACGGCGGCAAGATCGCGCCGACCATCGTCTCGCACAATGCGGCCAACATCGACAAGTTCAGCCCCACGCCCGAGCAGCGCGCCGCCGCGCGCGCCAAGTGGAAGCTGGAAGGCAGCGTGGTCTGCGGCTACCTGGGCGCCTTCGTGCCGTGGCATGCGATCGACCAGTTCGTCTACAAGATCGCAGATCGGCTCAAGGCCAACCCGCAGCTCAAGCTGCTGCTGGTGGGCGATGGCGCGACCTTCCCCGTGGTGCAGGCGTTCGTGCAGGAGCACGGCCTGCAGGACCAGGTGGTGATGACCGGCCGCGTCTCGCACGACGAGGTGCCGGGCCTGCTGGCGGCGATGGACATGGCGGTGCTGCCGAGTGCGGGCGACTACACCTCGCCCGTCAAGCTGTTCGAGTTCATGGCCTGCGGCATCCCGCCGGTGGCGCCGGACTTCGTGCCGATCCGCGAGGTGCTGAAGGAAGACGAGACCGGCTGGATGTTCAAGGCTGGCGACCTGGAGAGCGCGGTGCAGATGGTGCTGCGCCGCAGCCAGGACAGCGACAACCTGCGCCGCGTCGGCCAGGCCGCACGCGCCTACATCGCCCGCGAGCGCCAGTGGCGCAACAACATCCTGCAGCTCGTCGATTTCCGCGAGCGGGTCAAGGGCCGCTGAGGGCAAGGGAGAGCGGGCATGAAGCTGCTGCTGTCCGACCTGCGCGCCAAGCAGGTGCTCTACGGCGAGGGCGGACCGCCCGTCTCGCTGCTGAAGGTGGTGCTGGCCGACGGCACGCTGGCCAATGCGCTGTATCGGCTGCAGGCCTGGCTGGCGCGGATCGGGCTGGCGCCGCTGGCGCTGCTCCCGCACATCCTCAACAAGTGGCTCAACGGCTGCGTCATCGGCGTGAAGGCGCAGTTCGGGCCCGGCTTCGTGCTGATCCACCCGGTGGGCGTGGTCATCAACTCCAGCGTGCGCGGCGGACGCAATGTCTGGCTGGAGAGCAGCGTGGTGATCGGCGAGAACCGCGGCGGCTTTCCGCGGCTTGGCGACGACATCTTCGTCGGCTCGGGCGCGAAGATCATCGGCGCGGTGGCGGTCGGCGACCGCGCGCGTGTCGGCGCCAATGCGGTGGTGCTGCACGATGTGCCGGCCGGCCACACCGCGCTGGGCATTCCGGCGCGCATGCGCCCGCCTCGCGCCAACTAACGCACGCCTGACAGCCTCCCCGGGGCTGGATCAACGCATTCCCTAGTGCGGCGCCGCGCCGATGGCGCTAGTCTCCACCTGTCGCTCGAAGGTTTCATCGCCCTCGTGGTCGGCGCATCAGAGCATTGACCTCCTGGCCCAGATCAAGCCAGGAGGTCTTTTTTTTCGACCCTGTCCTGCATACCCCGGCGGGTTGACATGACGCAAGGACGCCCGGCCTGGGCTGCGATCAGATGGACGCATGTTCAACCGGCTCGCGATTGTCCGCGGGCCATCGATGCGCCAAGGGGACAAGACACCATGCACGCCCTGATCGACTTCTTCTCCACCGACTACGGCATTCTCAGCGCGCTGGTGCTCGCCACCACCGTCGGCATGCTGGTCTTCTACATCAGCTACTTCATGAAGCACATCCGCCAGGACACGGAAGCGGCCGAGCGCGCGGCTCGCGCTGCGGCGACCGGTCGCGCTTCCTGAGGCGGCTTCAGAACGGCGCCGCGTCCTCGAAGACCTGCGGCGCTCCGTCGGCCGGATGCGCGAAGGCCAGCCGGCAGGCATGCAGCAGCAGCCGGGGCGCGGCCTCGCGCCACGGCGTCGGCGCATAGAGCTCGTCGCCGACGATCGGGTGGCCGATCGACAGCAGATGCACCCGCAGCTGGTGCGATCGGCCGGTCACCGGCTCGAGCGCGAGCCGGGCGGTGCCGGCCGTCGCGTCGCGGTCCAGCACCTGCCAGCGGGTCAGCGAGGCCCGCCCGGTCAGCGGGTCGACCTTCTGGCGCGGCCGGTTCGGCCAGTCGCAGATCAGCGGCAGGTCGATCGTGCCGGCCGCCTCGGCCGGGCAGCCGGCCACCACCGCCTCGTAGCGCTTGTCGACCTGCCGGTCGGCGAAGAGCCGGCTGAGCCGGCGGTGCATCTCGGCGCCGCGCGCCATCAGCAGCAGGCCGGAGGTGGCCATGTCGAGCCGGTGCACGATCAGCGCGTCGGGCACCCGGCGCTGCACCCGCGCGGCGACGCAGTCGGCGTTCTCGGGTCCGCGCCCGGGCACCGACAGCAGGCCGGCGGGCTTGCGCACCACCAGCATCGCCGCGTCGAGGTGGATCAGTTCGATGTCGTCGTCCATCGCCGGCATTGTCGCCGGCGCTGCGCGCGCATGACAGCCTGTCACCTGGACGAGCGCGATCGGGCGGCACAATCGCGCCTCCCGACTCCATGACGCCGACCGATGATGACGACTGACCTGTCCGCCCTGGATTTCCCGACGCTGCTGGCCGCGCTGATGCGGCCGTCCTCGCTGGTCGAGCTGGCGGTGCTGGCGGTGGTGCTGGTCGCCAGCGGGCTGCTGGTGTGGCTGCTGCGCGGCATGCGTGACCGTGGCCGCGCCGGGCAAGGCGATTCGATCCCCTCGATCTGGTTCGGCACGCATCTGGTCGACGGCGTGCTGTTCCCGCTGCTGGCGCTGGCGCTGGCCTATGTGGCGCGCCGGGTGCTGCTCGAGCTGGGCCAGCCGCTGGCGGTGTTTCGGCTGGCGATTCCGGTGCTGATGTCGCTGGCGGTGATCCGGCTGAGCGTGCGGGTGCTCAGCGCGGCCTTTCCGGCATCGGCGCTGATGCGCGCGGTCGAGCGCACGATTTCCTGGGTCGCCTGGCTGGGCATGGTGCTGTGGGTGACCGGGGTGCTGCCGGTGCTGCTCGACGAGCTCGACGAGATTCGCTGGAAGGTCGGCGCCAACACGCTGAGCCTGCGCAACATCATCGAGGGCGGCCTGTCGGCCGGCTTCGTGATGGTGGTGGTGCTGTGGATCTCGGCGGCGCTGGAGGCGCGGCTGCTGGCTGGCGCCAGCGGCGCGCAGCTGTCGCTGCGCAAGGTGGCGGCCAACGCGCTGCGTGCGATCCTGCTCTTCGTCGGCCTGCTGATGGCGCTGTCGGCGGTGGGCATCGACCTGGCGGCGCTGTCGGTGCTGGGCGGCGCGCTGGGCGTGGGCATCGGCCTGGGCCTGCAGAAGCTGGCGGCCAACTATGTCAGCGGCTTCGTCATCCTGGCCGAGCGCTCGCTGCGCATCGGCGACATCGTCAACGTCGGCGGCTTCGAGGGCGCGATCACCGACATCACCACCCGCTACACCGTGATCCGTGCGCCCTCGGGGCGCGAGTCGATCGTGCCCAACGAGACGCTGACCACCACTGCGGTGCAGAACCTGTCGCTGGCCGACCGCCGGGTGCTGCTGAGCACGGTGCTCGTCGTCGGTCACGACACCGACGTGCTGCGCCTGCGCGAGCAACTGGTCGAGGCGGTGGTGGCGGTGCCCCGGGTGCTGGCCGATCCCGGGCCGGCTGCCCAGCTCAGCCGGCTCGGCAACGACGGCCTGGAAATCTCGGTGCACTTCTGGATCGACGATCCGGAGAACGGCCAGGGCAATGTGCGCTCGGAGGTCAATCTGGCGATCCTGGGGCTGCTTCGGCGCGAGGGCATCGGCCTGTCGTCGGGGCCCCAGGTGCTCCGGCTCGAGGCGCCAGCCGTGCCGCTGCCGGTCAAGGCGCCCGCAGCGGAATCCGCACGCTGAAGCGGCTGCCCTCGCCGGGGCAGGTCTCCACCAGCAGCCGCCCGCCCAGCACCTGGGTGCAGAAATGGTGGCACAGGTGCAGGCCGATGCCGGTGCCGCCGCGTCCGCGCCGGGTGGTGAAGAAGGGGTCGAAGATGCGTGGCAGCACCAGCGGGTCGATGCCGCAGCCGTCGTCGATCACCTCGATCTCCAGCTCGTCCCGGCGATCGCCGTCGCCATCGTCGTTGGCGTCGGCCGGATCGACCCGGCACAGCACCCGGATGCTGCCCTGCATCAGCCCGGGCGGCGGCGGGTCGAAGGCATGCATCAGCGCATTGCCGATCAGGTTCTCGATCACCTGCCCGAGCGGGCCGGGATAGCTGTCGAGCACCAGCCCGGCGCCCGAGGCGATGTGCAGCGACACCGGCACCGGCCGGGGCGGCGCCTCGCTGCCCAGGCGCGGCACCAGCAGCCGGCGCACATCCTGCAGCACCTCGTCGAGCTCGAAGCGGCGTCGCTCCACCGCGCCGCGGTCCACCGCGAGCTGCTTGAAGAGCCGGATCACCTGGCTGGCGCGCTCCAGGCTGTGCTCGACGATGTCCAGCCCGGCGCGCTGGCGCTCCAGCAGCCGTGCGACCGGCGCTGGCAGCGCGGCGGCGCCGAGCTCGCGCTCGGCCTCGCCGAGCCGGCGCACCAGCGTCGAGGCGGTCATGCGCGCGCTGCCCAGCGGGGTGTTGAGCTCATGCGCGACGCCGGCCACCAGCAGGCCGAGCGAGGCGAGCTTTTCCGCCTGCACCAGCTCGTCCTGCAGCTGGCGCAGCCGGCGCAGCGCATCGTCGGCGCCGGCCTTGGCCTCGGCCAGCGCGCGGTGGTTGGTCTGCAGGTCGGCCAGCAGCCGCTCGCGTTCGACCTCGGTGCGGCGCTGGCGGCGCACCAGCAGCACCGCCAGGCCGAAGGCGGCGGTGCAGGCCAGCAGGCATTGCCAGGCGCTGGCCAGGCGCAGCGGCTCGACGCTGTCGCGCGGCACATGCGCGAGGAAGAACCAGGGCTGCAGCGCCAGCCGGCCCGGTCCGGGCTCGGCGGGCAGGAAGTCCTGGAAATGCCACATGCCCGCATCCAGCTCGCGCCGGCCGCGGCCCTGCTCCTGCATCACGCGCCAGAGTTCCGGGTCACGCACCGCCAGCGGCTGCGGCTCGGCGATGCTGACGGCGCGGCCCTCGCTGTCGTACAGGCGCAGCGGGTCGAGGGCCGGCTGCTGGAGCCGGGCCAGCCGCGCCATCATCGCCTGCAGGTCATGCTGGATGACCACCATGCCGCGCAGCCGTCCGCCCGCGTCATAGACCGGCGAGGCCGCCCGCAGCGTGTGGCGCCCGCCCTCGCGCCCGAGCGGGCTGAAGCGTGCCTCGGCCGGCAGCAGGTCGGCGAAATGCGTCAGCCAGGGCATCTGTGCCGGGCGGCGCAGCGTGCCCGAGGTGGCCAGCAGCGCCACGCCGTCGAGATGCTCGGTGCGCACCCGCTCCTGGCCGTTCTCGTCGATCCAGGAGATTTCCGCGTG
>JACCDS012154899.1_pt1 | contig 10567 bp, 7 predicted proteins | sample 7446441 | NCBI WGS metagenome assembly JACCDS01 (sample SAMN15323445, study PRJNA562643) | freshwater metagenome | isolation source: river surface water | place: USA:Blue River Watershed | collected 2017-08-17 | reverse complement strand
GGAGTGCCATACCATTTTGTTGGAAGTGGATGTGCCGTTGGTCACAAAGTAACAGTGGTCCGCGTTGAAAATGCGCGCGGCATTGCGCTCGGAGGCCGCTATGGGGCCGGTGTGGTCGAGCAGCTGGCCGAGCTCTTCGACGGCGTTGCAGACGTCGGCCCGCAGCATGTTCTCGCCGAAGAACTGGTGGAACATCTGCCCGATCGGCGACTTCAGGAAGGCGACGCCGCCCGAGTGGCCGGGGCAGTGCCACGAATACGAGCCGTCCTGTGCGTAATGCACCATCGCACGGAAGAACGGTGGCGACAGGCCGTCAAGGTAGGAGCGCGCCTCGCGGATAATGTGGCGCGCGACGAATTCCGGCGTGTCCTCGAACATGTGGATGAAGCCATGCAGTTCGCGCAGGATATCGTTGGGGATATGGCGCGAGGTGCGGGTTTCACCGTACAGGTAGAGCGGGATGTCGGAATTGCGATGGCGGATCTCCGCGACGAAGGCGCGCAGCGACTTGAGCGCCGACTCGGTCTCTTCCGGGCTGCCGCCGCCGAATTCTTCATCGTCGATCGACAGGATGAAAGCGGAGGCACGCGACTGCTGCTGCGCAAACTGCGACCGGTCGCCGTAGCTGGTCACGCCGACAACTTCCATGCCCTCGGTCTCGAGCGCATTCGCGAGCGCGCGAATGCCCAGGCCGGAGGTATTTTCGGAGCGGAAGTCCTCGTCGATGATGACGATCGGAAAGCGGAATTTCATGCGGGATCTCCCTGTACTGAAGGGCTGCCGCCGGCCTGATGGCCGGGGGGTAAAAAACGAAAGCGCGATTGTCGCAGATTAGGATGTCAGGGTGGTGAAATCCGGGGCCGGGTCAGCGGCGTCGGTAGATGACAAAAGCATAATCCCAGCCATTGTCCGCCGAGTGGTGCTGCTCGCGGGAGACTTCCTCCCAGCAGGCCGGATCGATGGCCGGGAAGAATGCATCGCAGTCGTAACGGGCATCGATCTCGGTGACGACCAACTGCTCGGCCAGCCGGATCGCGTCGGCATAGATCTGCGCACCGCCGATGACGAACACCTCGCCGTCGCCGGCCAGGGTCGCGGCCTCGGCGAGTGAGCCGGCGCGCTCGGCGCCGTCGTGCGACCAGCCGGGGTTGCGGGTGACGACGATATTGCGCCGGTTCGGCAGCGGCCGGCCGATCGAGTCGAAGGTCTTGCGACCCATGATGATGGCGTGGCCGGACGTGGTGCGTTTGAAGAACGCGAGGTCTTCCTTCAGCCGCCAGGGCAGCGTGTTATGGATGCCAATGCCGCGCTCGCGGTCGGTGGCGACGATCAGGGTGACGGAAGCGGCCATGCGGGCTCAGACAGCGACCGGCGCCTTGATGGCCGGATGCGACTGATAGCCGACAACCTCGATGTCGTCGTAGCGATAGTCGAAGATCGAGTCGGGCTTGCGCTTGAGCACCAGCGTCGGCAGCGGCAAGGGCGCGCGCGACAACTGTTCCTTCACCTGCTCGACATGGTTCGCATAAATGTGACAATCGCCGCCGGTCCAGATGAAGTCACCCACCCCGAGCCCGGTCTGCTCGGCCACCATGTGGGTCAAGAGCGCATATGACGCGATGTTGAACGGCACGCCGAGGAAAATGTCGGCGCTGCGCTGGTACAGCTGGCAGCTCAGCTTTCCGTCTGCCACGTAGAACTGGAAGAAGGCGTGACACGGCGGCAGCTTCATGCGCGGGATGTCCGACACGTTCCAGGCTGACACGATCAGCCGGCGCGAATCCGGGTTGGCACGAATCTGCTGGATCAGCTGCGCAATCTGGTCGATATGCTGGCCGTCCGGCGCGGGCCACGAACGCCACTGGTAACCGTAGACCGGGCCGAGCTCGCCCCTGGCGTCGGCCCATTCGTCCCAGATCGTCACACCGTTGTCCTTCAGGTAGCCGATATTGGTCGATCCTTGCAGGAACCAGATCAGTTCATGGACGATGGACTTCAGGTGCAGCTTCTTGGTGGTGACCATGGGGAAGCCTTGCTGCAGGTCGAAGCGCATCTGGTAGCCGAAAACCGAGCGCGTGCCGGTGCCGGTGCGGTCGGTCTTTTCGGTGCCATGCTCGAAGACATGGCGCATGAAGTCTAGATATTGGCGCATGGTCGGAAATCTCGGTCAGGGCACTATTTTAACGTGCCGGGGCCATCGCTTTGCGCCCGCGTTCATGCCGACCCGAACTGCAGCGCGGCCAGGCTCGCGTACAGCCCTCCGGCTGCGACCAGCTCGGCATGCGTGCCGGTTTCGACAATGCGCCCGTGCTCCATCACGATGATGCGCGATGCCCGCTGCACGGTCGCCAGCCGGTGCGCAATGACCAGCGTGGTGCGGCCGATCATGGCGGCTTCCAGCGCCCGTTGCACCAGCCGCTCCGATTCCGCATCGAGCGCGCTGGTCGCTTCGTCCAGCAGCAGCAGCGGCGGGTTCTTCAGCAGCGCGCGCGCAATCGCGATGCGTTGCCGCTGTCCGCCGGATAGCCGCACGCCACGTTCGCCCAGGAAGGACAGGTAGCCTTGCGGTAGGCGTTCGATGAATTCATGCGCGGCCGCCAGTTTCGCTGCGGCGATCACCTCGTCATCACTGGCGTCCGGCCGGCCGTAGCGGATGTTCTCCATCGCGTTCTCAGAAAAGACGACGGTGTCCTGCGGCACGATACCGATCGCATGGCGCAGCGTGTCCAGTGCCAGGTCACGCAGGTCGACGCCGTCGAGCAGGATGCGGCCGGCAGCCGGGTCGTAGAAGCGCAGCAGCAGCTGGAACAGCGTGGTCTTGCCGGCGCCGGACGGGCCGACGATGGCCACCGTGTCACCCGGCGCGACCTGCAGCGACAGGTCGCCCAGCGCCGCCGTGCCGGGGCGCGACGGATAGGCGAACGACACCTGGTCGATGCGCAGCGCGGCACCGCCGGCGGCACGTGAGGGAAGCGCATGCGGCAGTGCGGGCGAGGCGATCGGCGACTGTACTGCCAGCAGTTCCAGCAGCCGCTCGCTGGCACCGGCGGCGCGCTGTGCATCGCCGAGTACCTCGGACAAGGCGCCGATCGAGCCGGATACGATCATCGCGTACAGGATGAACTGTGCCAGTTGGCCAGCGCTCATGCGGCCGTCGATCACGGCATGCGCACCCAGCCACAGCACGAATACGATGGCAGCGAACACCAGCAGGATGGCCATCACCGTCAGCAATGAGCGCGCGCGGATACGGTCGATCGCCGTGCCGAATGCGCGCTCGACTGCTTCGGCAAAGCGTGCCGCTTCACGCCCCTCGTGCGCATGCGCCTGCACGATAGCGATCGCGTTCAGCTTTTCCCCGGCCAGGCCGGACGCATCGGCGATACGATCCTGCGATGCGCGTGAGAGTTTGCGCACACGCCGGCCGACGATCACGATCGGCAGGATGATCACGACCAGCATCACGAGGATGATCGCCGACAGCTTCATGCTGGTGAAGAACATCATCAGCAGGCCGCCCATCAGCAGCAGCAGGTTGCGCAGTGCCATCGAGATGCTGGTGCCCACGACTGTCTGGATCAGCGTGGTGTCCGTGGTCAGCCGCGACAACACCTCGCCGGTCTGGGTGGTCTCGAAGAACTGCGGGCTCTGCTTGAGCACATGCGCATACACGGCGCTGCGGATGTCGGCGGTGACGCGCTCGCCAAGCCACGACACCATGTAAAAGCGCGTGGCGGTAGCGACTGCGAGTACGCAGGCGACGGCGAACAGCGCGATGAAATACAGGTTCACATGCGCGGCCTGCGCGCTGCCCGCGGTGGCGAAGCCGAGGTCGATCAGGTTACGAAAGCCGTAGGGTATGGCCAATGTCGCCGAGGCGGCGATGACCAGCGCGATGGCGGCCACCCCGATGCGCGCGCGGTACGGCGCAAGGAAAGGCAGCAGCCCGGCCAGGATCTTCAGTCCGCTGCGCGCGCCCGGGCGCTCAGTCAGTGTCTTCATAGTTTCAGCGCCTTTACGTAGCCGGTCAGTTCAAGATAGCCGCGGCCGGCCCGGCGGCCGTCGCGTTCCAGCGTCACCGCGCCCTCCCAGTACACCGCGCCGGTGGATTGCCGCGAATCGAGTTCCTGGTCATCCTGCAGCGGTGTCAGCCGCCAGCGTTCGCCGCCGACCCGGAGATCGACCTCCACCGGATAACGGGCGTTCGTGCGCGGCGATGTCCAGTGTCGCACGGGGGCGAAGCTGAGCGCATCGCCGCCGAACTGCCGCTGCCGTCCGCTGCGCTCGCGCAGCATCGCATGCTGCCACAGCGTGCTGCCGTCAGCGCCGCGAATGCGGAAGGCCATCAGCGCGCCGCCGTCATCGAGATTGGCGCCGACCCAGTCCCAGCCGACAGCGCGCGCATCCAGTACCGTGCTCGACCATTCATGGTCCAGCCATGCGCTGCCGCTGACCTTGGCGGCCTTGCCCTGGCGGACCACGGTGCCGGCCGCCTGCAGGTGCGGTTCGCTGTAGTAGTGGCTGGCCTGCCCGGGCCGGGGGCCCTTGCGCGAGTAGCCGCGCTCGCCCTGCAACAGCAGCGGCTGGGTTGGCGTCAGTGTCAGCTCGATGCGGAAATCGCGCGCCGGCAGATTCACGTGGTAGACACCGCTGGCGTCGCGCCGCATCTGCCAGCGGCCGAGCCTGACGTCGGTATCGACCTCGCTGGCGCCGGCCAGCCCGAAGCCGGCGCGTGCGATTTTCTGGTCATGCTGCAGCCGGCCGCCAGCGGGATCGGACAGCGCTGCATGGGCGATGATCAGCTGGGTCGGCGCGAAGCCGCTCGGGTTGGCCCGGTCGTGCCCGGTGGCCGAGCGGAAGAAGGTGACCTGGAAGCCAAGTGGTTTGCCTTCCGGCGTCTGCAGCCAGCCGGTCGCGTACCACCATTCGGTGCGAAAGCCGGGGTGGGCGCCGAAGTCACGCGGAAAGCGCAGCGGGGTATCCGGATTTACGGTGGAAAATCCGGGTTCCTTCGCCATGCCGGAGCCGGCCGGCAGGGCCAGCGCCAGGCCCAGCGTGAGTGCAATCCATAGGTGGCCCAGTCGTCGGCGCATTGTGTCCCCGTTCACCGGCGTCACCAATCTTCCCGCACCGCCCGCACGGCGCTGCCCGACACCGCCATTCTTCCGGCCACCAGCGCGGTCAGCGATGCCGACAGCAGCAGTACCAGCGCCACGACGGCGAGCAGGCGCCAGGGCATATGGAGTGTCATCGTCCAGTGGAACGATTGCGGGTTCACGATGAACACCAGGATCAGGCTGATACACCAGCCGAGCACGAAGCCGGCAGCGATCGCCAGACTCGCCAGCAGCGCGCCCTCGCCCAGCAGCAGCCGGAGGATCTGCCGTCGTGTAATGCCGAGGTGGCGCAGCATGCCGAACTCCTTCACCCGCGCCAGCACCTGCGCGGAGAAGGTCGCGGCCACGCCGAACAGGCCGATCAGTATCGCCACCCCTTCGAGCAGGTAGGTGATCATGAAGCTGCGATCGAAGATGGCCAGGCTGATCGCACGTATCTCGCCGGGCTCGGCAAATTCGAGCGCGCCGGCAAACGGCAACTGGCGCAGCTGCGTGCGCAACCCATCGATGCCCGCGCCCGGGCGCAGCCACAGCGACAGGTCGTTCACGTCCATGTCACCGCTGATCTGGCGGTAATCCGACAGCCGCATCTGTATCGCGCCGGTCTGCCGTGCGTAGTCGCGCCAGACACCGGCCACGGTGAAGCGGTGCATTCCCCCGGCCAGTGGCAGGCTGACCTGCCTGCCGGGCTGCCAGCCGTACAGGTCCACCATCGCTTCCGATATCCAGACCGGCCGCCCGACAACGTCCAGCACGTCGCCCACCATCGGCAGCGCATCGGCGATGTCGCCGCCATTGACCGAGCGCGCAATCAACGCCACGCCCGGCCTCGACGGCGCCAGTGCGAGCTGCAGCCAGCGGGTCGACTCGGCCCGTGCGACCGCAGGCAGCGCCGCGATCGCCGCCTGTTCATCCGGTGCCAGCCGGCCGGTCTCGTTGCCATTGGCGACGCGCACATACAGGTCGGCCGCCAGCAATTGCTGCAGCCAGTCGTCGACCGAGACCCGAAAGCTCGACACCATGATCGCCATCGCGACCATCAGGGAAAAGCTGGCCAGCACGCCGCCCAGCGCAATCGCTGCCTGGTTCGGCGCGTTCGCCAGCCGCGCCAGTGCCAGTGCGCCGGCCACGCCGCGCCAGCGCGCCGCCAGTCGGGCAAACACCAGCCCGGCCACGCGTGGCATCAGCGCGATGCTGCCGACCAGCAGCAGCACGATCGCCAGATAGCCAAATATCGGCAGGCCATCGACTGCCGGCAAGCGGGTGAACACGGCGCCCGTGGCGATCGCCGCCAGCGCCGGCCAGGGCGTGGCCAGCCGCGCCAGTGCCAGGTCTTCGCCGCCGGCCTTTAGCGCAGCGGCCGGCTTGGCGCGTGCCGCTTCCCAGGCCGGCGCCAGGCTGCCCAGCATCGCCACGCCGGTGCCGGCAATGAAAAACAAGGTGGCTGCCAGCGGACTGAATGTGGCCCTCGGCTGGATGCCGGGGAAATAGCCGCCGCCGAGGTCGCCGCCGAACAGTGACAGCGCGACACTGGCCAGCGCGTACCCGAGCGCAATGCCGCAGGCCGCACCGAGCGCGCCCAGCAGCGTGCCTTCGGCCAGCACCTGCCGCAGCAGCTGCGCACGTGTGACACCCAGGGTGCGCAGCAACGCGAATTGCGGACGGCGCCGCAACACCGACAGCGCCTGGGTCGAGAACACCAGGAAGGCCCCGGTGAACAGCGCGACCAGCGCGAGCACGTTCAGGTTGACCCGGTAGGCGCGCGACATGGTCGCGCTGCGCTTGTCCTGATCGTCGGGCTCGGCCAGCATCATGCTATGGCCGAAACGTCGTTCGAGCTGCTCGCGCACGGCGGCCAGGCTGGCACCGCTTTGCAGCCGCAGGTCGATGCGCGACAGCTGTCCGAGGCGGCCGAACTGCCACTGTGCGGCGCCGATGTCCATCACCGCCAGCCGCTGGCCTGCGCGTGCGCGCACCAGCGTGCCGGCCACGCGCAGGCGGATCTCGCGCGTGCCGGCCAGCAGGCGCAGCGTGTCGCCGGTCTTCAACTGCAGCCAGTCCAGCGCTGCCGGCGACAGGAAGACGGTGTCTGCCTGCAGCGAATCGAGGGGGCGGTCGGCCGCCGCCACGCCCAGCAGGTCGGGCGCAATCTCGGCGGCGCGGAAACCGTCGATGCCGAGCAGCTTGAGCGGGCTTTGCTTGCCGGGGATTGGCAGGTCGAGTTCCAGTACCGGCGACGCGACCGCAACATCGTCCCGGCTGGCGATCTGTGCATACAGCGCCTCGTCAAAACTGCCGGACTGTGCGCGCAGCTGCAGGTCGGCGCTGCCCGACAGGCTGCGCGCAGCGGCGGAAAATTCATTGAATGCGGCACTGTTGACCAGATGGATGCCGAAGCCGAGCGCCACGCCGATGGCGATCGCACTCAACGCGACCAGCGCGCGCCACGGGTGCGCACGCCATTCGCCCACCAGCAGCCAGCGCAGCAGGCTCATCGCGCGCGCACTTCGTCTGGTGTCAGTTCGCGCAGCCCGGCGCGCGTGAGCAGTAACACGCGGTCGGCGCCGGCAGCGGCCAGCGCCGAATGCGTGACAACGATGGCTGACGCGGCGTTCATGCGTATCTCCTCCTTGAGCAGCCGCAGGATCTCGCCGGCAGTGTCCGGGTCGAGGTTGCCGGTCGGCTCGTCGGCCAGCAGCAGCCGCGGCCGGTGCGCCAGCGCACGTGCAATCGCGACCCGCTGCATCTCGCCGCCGGACAGCTGGCGCGGGAAGTCATGTTCGCGTCCGGCCAGCCCGACGGCAGCCAGCATCTGCGCGGCGCGTTCCTGCGGCAGGCCGTTCAGCAGCAGCGGCAGCGCGACGTTCTGCTGCAGGTTCAGGTGCGGCAGCAGGTGGAAGGCCTGGAAAATGAAGCCGAGTTTTTGCCGGCGCAGCAGCGTGGCCGACTCGTCATCGAGCGCATCGACCGGCTGGCCGTCGATCAGCAGCTCGCCGCTGTCGGCCGCATCGAGGCCGGCCACCAGGTTCAGCAGCGTCGATTTGCCCACACCGGATTCGCCCATGATGGCGACGTATTCGCCGGCCTTCAGTTGCAGGTCGATGCCGCCGAGCACGGTACGCGCGCCATACTCCTTGCGCAGTTGCCGGCATTCCAGCGCGTAGGGCGACGGCAGCGACGGTGGGCGGGAAGCGGCGGGGGAGGGGGCGAGGGACGGGGCCGGGGCGTTCATGGTGCGCCAGTGTAGCAACCGGCGCGAATCGCTGCGCGGCGCGCGGCGGTCCGGCCGGTATTGCCGCCGGGCCGCTACCGGAATCAGGCCGTGACCTGCACGCCCGGCTCGCCGGCAACCATCTCGCCGACCACCGCAGCGTGCGCGAAGCCGTTGCGCTGGAACACGTCCAGCACCTGAGCGACCGCGTCGGCGGCGCAGGCCACCAGCAGGCCGCCGGAAGTCTGCGGGTCGCACAGCAGCGCCTGCTGCAGCGGCGATACGCCTTGCGCCAGCCGCACATCCTGGCCGTAGCCAGCCCAGTTGCGTCCGGACGCGCCGGTGATGAAACCCTGCCCGGCAAGCGACTCAACGCCGGGCAGGAAAGGCACCTGGCCAAGGTCGATGCGCGCGACCAGCTGTGCGCCGAGGGCCATCTCGCGCGCGTGGCCGAGCAGGCCAAAGCCGGTCACGTCGGTTAACGCGTGAACGCCGGCAATGTCGGCCAGTTCCCGGCCCGGGGTGTTCAGCTGGGTCGTGCTGGCAATCATCGCGTCATAACCGGCCGCGTCGAGCGCACCTTTTTTCAGCGCGGCCGAGAGGATGCCAACGCCGAGCGGCTTGCCGAGGATGAGCTGGTCGCCGACCTGCGCATCGGCGTTGCGCTTGAGCTTCTTCGGATGCACCAGCCCCATCACGACCAGCCCGTAAATCGGCTCGACCGAATCAATCGTGTGGCCGCCGGCCACCGGAATGCCGGCGGCGGCGCAGACTGATTCGCCGCCCTTGAGGATCTGGCCGATGGTCTCGATCGGCAGCTTGTCGATCGGCATGCCGACCAGCGCCAGCGCCATGATCGGCGTGCCGCCCATCGCGTAGACATCCGAGATCGCATTGGTCGCGGCGATGCGACCGAAGTCAAACGGATCGTCGACGATGGGCATGAAGAAATCGGTGGTCGCGATCAGCGCCTGCTCGTCGTTCAGCTGGTAGACCGCCGCATCATCGGCCGTCTCGATGCCGACCAGCAGCTGCGGCGGTACCGCAAAGCCCCGGCTCTGCTTGAGGATGGCCGACAGCACGCCCGGCGCAATCTTGCAGCCGCAGCCGCCGCCATGAGAAAACGAGGTCAGGCGAACTGCCTGTGAGTCGGGTGCGCCCATGTGCTGCTCCTGGAAATTGAATAACAAAGGAAATTATCGCCGATACGGCCTGCTGAAAAACGACAAAGGCTCCCGCAGGAGCCTTTGCCTTCCGAACGTCGCTGACGATCAGCCGCGGCCGCCTTCGCGACGACCTTCAGTGCGGTTGCCACGATAGCCGCCGGCGTCACGGCTGAAGCCGCTGCCGCCATCCTTGCGCGGTGCGCCCGGCTTGGCGAACGTACGCTGGCCAGGCTTGCCGCCTGCCGGCTTGCCGGCACGGCCTTCGCCCGGACGCCAGCCCGGACGGGCACGGCTCGGCGAGGCAGTTTTCTTCGGCTCGAAGCCCTCGACGACGTCGACCGGGATCAACTGCTTGGTGAAGCGCTCGATGCGCTTCACATGCACGCCTTCGGCATGGTTGACCAGCGACACCGCGGTGCCATTGCGGCCGGCACGGCCGGTGCGGCCGATACGGTGCACGTAGTCTTCCGGGAATTTCGGCAGGTCATAGTTGAACACGTGCGTGATGCCCGGCACGTCGATGCCGCGCGCGGCCACGTCGGTCGCCACCAGCACACGCAGGTGGCCGCTACGCAGGCCGTTGAGCGTGCGGTTGCGCGCACCCTGATTCATGTCGCCATGCAGCGCAGCAGCGGCGAAGCCGGCGATGTTGAGGCGGTCGGCGATGGTATCGGCGTCGCGCTTGGTGGCGGTGAACACCACGGCCTGGGCCATCGACACGTCGCGCAGCAGGTGGTCGAGCAGGCGGTTCTTGTGCGACAGATCGTCGACGAAGTGCACGCGCTGCTGGATGTTCTCGTGGCGGCTGGCCGAGCCGGTGATCTGGATCAGCTGCGGATCTCTGGTGATGCGGCGCGCCATGTTGCCGACCATGCCGTCGAGCGTGGCCGAGAACAGCATGGTCTGGCGCGTTTCCGGCGTCTTGCTGATGATTAGCTCGATGTCATCAATGAAGCCCATGTCGAGCAAGCGGTCCGCTTCATCCAGCACCAAGGTGACGACCTTGTCCAGCTTCAGCGCATTGTGTTCGACCAGGTCCAGCAGGCGGCCCGGCGTGGCCACCACGATGTCCG
>JACCDS010578588.1_pt1 | contig 10567 bp, 8 predicted proteins | sample 7446441 | NCBI WGS metagenome assembly JACCDS01 (sample SAMN15323445, study PRJNA562643) | freshwater metagenome | isolation source: river surface water | place: USA:Blue River Watershed | collected 2017-08-17 | reverse complement strand
CACGACTTCGACACGAAGAACCCGCGCGTCACCTACGAGAAGGACGGCCAGAAGCACGAGATCGCCTGCGACTTCATCGCCGGCTGCGACGGCTTCCACGGCGTGTGCCGCGCCAGCGCGCCGCGCAGCGCCATCCGCGAATACGAGAAGGTCTACCCCTTCGGCTGGCTGGGCCTGCTGTCGGACACGCCGCCGGTGCACGAGGAGCTGATCTACGTGAACAGCCCGCGCGGCTTTGCCCTCTGCTCACAGCGCAGCCACACGCGCAGCCGCTACTACCTGCAGGTGCCGCTGACCGACAAGGTCGAGGACTGGTCGGACGAGGCGTTCTGGCAGGAACTGCGCCTGCGCCTGGACCCCGAGGCGCGCGCCAAGCTGGTCACCGGCCCCAGCATCGAAAAGAGCATCGCCCCGCTGCGCAGCTTCGTCACCGAGCCGCTGCGCTTCGGCCGCATGTTCCTGGCCGGTGACGCCGGCCACATCGTGCCGCCCACCGGCGCCAAGGGTCTGAACCTGGCCGCCACCGACGTCAAGTACCTGTTCAACGGCCTGGTGGAGTACTACCAGGACCAGTCGGAAGCCGGCATCGACCGCTACTCCGAGCTGGCGCTCAAGCGCATCTGGCGTGCCGAGCGCTTCTCCTGGTGGTTCACCCAGCTGATGCACCGCTTCCCGGGCGAAGGCGAGATCGCGCAGAAGTTCCAGGAGGCCGAGCTGGACTACCTGATCCACAGCGAGTCCGGCAGCCGCACCATCGCCGAGAACTACGTCGGTCTGCCGCTGGACTTCGGCCAGTAAGCTGCGCTCCGCCTATCCCGACCCCGGCTTGCCGGGGTTTTTTTATGCCCGTGTCCGGGCTTTTCTATTGTTTTTATCATTTTATTTGCTTAACTCGGCATATTTGATATATTTGATAGCAATGCTCACAAGCCAGACCACCCCATCATGACCGTCAACTTCCACCCGCCCTCGGTCTATGCCCTGTTCGACGCCATGTCGGTGCCGCTGCTGACCTTTGCAGTCAGCGGCCTGGTCACCTACGCCAACCCTGCCGCCCGACGGCACCCGGGCCGTCCGGTCGAGGCCATGAGCGGTAACCCGACCATCAAGGCCCTGGTGGCGGCGGCCACGCTGGGCAAACTCAGGCTGCCTTACCAGGCCAAGGTGGAACTGGCCGACGGCCACCCCATCGAAGGGCAGTTCATGTCGGGACCGGCCGGGCTCGACATCGCCTTCCTGGCCACGGCCGACGCCGGCCACGCGGTCGCCATCGGCCCGAATCCGGCCAGCATGAAGCTCAGGCAAGTCATCGAGCTGATCCGCGACGAGCTGGTCCCGCCCATGAACCTGCTGGGCCGCCAGCTGCAGGCCGTGCCCCGCAACCGCATGAGCACGCCGCTGGAGCTGGCCTGCCAGGCGCTGAACCAGCGCATCATGCGGCTGGCCGACCTGATCGAGGTGTTCGGCAACGAAGTCCTGGACGCCAATGACCGCATCGAACCCCTGGTCCTGCTGCGCGAGGTCTGCAGCGAGCTGGGCGAACGTGCCGAGAAGATGGGGGTGCGCTTCGCCATCGTCGAGCCCGGACAGACCCTGCCGCCGATCTACGGCAACCTGAGGCTGCTCGGCCGCGCCTTCCACGAAAGCCTGGAAAACGCCCTGCTGCACTCACGCAAGGAAAACAGCGACGGGCCGCTGCTGACGGTGCAGATCCGCCTCACCCTCTCGGGCGAGCATGTGCTGGTGGCCATCCGCAACCGCAGCGCCAGCCCCCCGCGGCTGGGCGCCACGGAAGTGCTGCGGCCCTTCACGGCGCCCGCCCCCGGGTCCGCCCAGACCGTGCCGCGCCTGGGCCTGCCGCTGGTGCAGCGCATCGTCAGCCTGCACGGCGGCAACATGCGCCTGAGCAGCGTCGATGAAGACACGGTGCAACTGCTGATGGAGTTCCCCACCGGGGCCCCGCAGCGCGGCCAGGAACAGCTCGGCATCAGCCAGGCCCAGCGCTACGCCCTGGACCTGGCCCAGCTGATGTCGCGACGCAAGAAGGAGAAAGCATGAAGCGCAATGCCCTGATCGTGGATGACCAGCCGGACATCCGAAAACTCATCCTCATGACCATGGAGTCGGAGGACTTTGAACTGCACGAGACCGACAATGGCGTCGACGCGCTGCGGCTGGCCCAGAACCTGCGGCCGTCGGTGGTGCTGCTCGACGTCATGATGCCCGGCGGACTGGACGGCTACCAGGTCTGCGAGAAGATCAAGGCCAACGAGGTGCTGCGCGAGGGCACCAAGGTCATCCTGCTGACCGCGCGCGGGCAGCGCACCGATGTCGAGCGCGGCCAGGCCGCCGGCTGCGACGCCTACCTCGTCAAGCCCTTCAGCCCGATCGAGCTGCTCGACACCGTGGACCGGCTGGTGGCGCGATGAAGACCTCCTCCCGTCCTCTGCCGGCCCGCCGTCAGCTGCTGCGCGGCCTGGCGGCCCTGCCCCTGGCGGCAGCCTTCGTCCCGCGCGCGGCCCGCCCCGCCCCGGCCGGCACCCTGCGCCTGGCCGTGGTGCCGCAGCTCACGCCGGTGGAGATGCAGCGCAACTGGTCTCCGGTGGTGGACGCCCTGGCGGCGGCCGGCCTGCCCTGCGAGCTGGCCATCCACGCCTCGATCCCGAAGTTCGAGCACGAATTCCTCCAGGGCCGGGCCGATCTGGTCTTCCTCAACCCCTACCACATGGTGCTCGCGCACAGGGCGCACGGCTACCTCCCGGTGCTGCGCGACCGGCGGGCACTGGAGGGCGTGCTGGTGGTGCGCCACGATGCACCCTACCGTGAGCTGGGCCAGCTGCAGGGCCAGCGGCTCTCGTTTCCGGCCCCCAATGCGCTGGCAGCCAGCCTGTACATCCGTGCCATGCTGGAGCGCAAGTACCGCCTGCGCTACGAGGCGCATTTCGCCCTGAACCACCGCAATGCGGTGCGCCAGGTGCTGGTCGGCGACTCGGCCGCGGCCGGCGTGGTCAAGACCACCTTCGAGATGGAGCCGCCGCAGGTGCAACAGGACCTGCGCATCCTGTACACCACACCGGCACTGGCGCCCCATCCGCTGGCCGTGCACCCGCGCGTGCCGCCGGCCCAGCGCCGGCTCCTTCGCGACACGCTGCTGGCCATCGCCGCCGACCCGCTGCGCCGCCCGCTCCTGCCCGCCATCCAGATGCCCGACCCGCTGCTGGCCGACTACGAGCGCGACTACGCGCCGCTGACCCGCATCGGTGTCGAGCGCTTCGTCGTGCATGACTGACGTCCTGCCCTCCGTCACCCGGCTGCGCCGGCGGCTGGCGCCCCCCTACAGCCTGCGCACCATCCTGTTGCTGGCGCTGTCGGCGCTGGCCATGGCCATGGTCGTGATCAATGGCATCATCGCCTACCAGCGCGTCAGCCGCGACACCCTGGCCACCGTGCGGCAGCAGGCCGACTCGATCGCGGCGCTGGCGGCCAGCAGCAACACCGAGGCCCTGATCCTCAACGACATCGCGGCCATCGAGTCGAGCTTCGCGCAGCTGGTGCTGCTGCCGGGCGTCGAGCGCATTGCCCTGGCCCGCCAGGATGGCCGCCTGCTGGTCGAGGTGGGCCGGCGCGATGGCCGGCCCGACAGCCGCATCGGTGGCCGCATCGAGCTGCCTGCCTTCGCCGCGGACGGGTCCACCCTGCGCCGCATCGTGCCGGCCGATGTGTATGAAACCTGGCGCGACCTGCACGTTGGCGACGGCCGCGCACTGGGCTGGGTACGGGTGCACTACAGCCTGGACCAGCGCCGCGACGAGCTCGAGCGCCTGTGGGGCCGCTCGATCAGGACCCTGCTGCTGACGATCGCCCTCATCCTGCTGCTGCTGCCCCTGATCCTGAACTGGGCGCTGAGACCGATCCGGCAGCTCTCCGGCATTGCCGGCAAGCTGTCCGGGCAGATCGGGCACCGCATCGAGATCCAGTCCAGCAGCCTGGAGGCCAATCTGCTGGCCGATGCCCTGAGCCAGGCCAGCCACGACGTGGCCGAACAGGTGGCGCGCGTGCAGGTCATCGTCAACACCGCGGCCGTGGCCATCATCAGCCTGGACGCACAGGGCCGGGTGATCTCGGCCAACCCGGCGACCACCAGCATCTTCGGCCGGGAGGAGAAGGACCTGCTGGGCCAGCCGCTGGCGCAGTGCATCCCCGGGCTGGGCGATGAGATGCTGCGCAATCTGTGCGGCGGACTCGAGGAGCCCCGCGGACGGGTCTACCGCATCGTGCGGCACGACTTCTTCGGCACGCGCATGGAGGGCACCCTGTTCCCGGTCGAGATCTCGCTGGGCCAGGCGCCGCCCGGGGGCCACCTGCGCTATGTGTGCATCGTGCGCGACATCACCGACGAACGGGCCGCGCAGGAGACCACCGAGCTCTACGAGCGGGCCCTGGCCAGCAGCCACAACGGCGTCTTCATCACCAACGCCACCGTCGCGAGCCAGCCCATCATCTTCGTCAACGAGGCCTTCCAGAAGATCACCGGCCTGGCACTCCATGAGGTGCTGGGACGCGGCCTGGACCTGCTGCGCAACGGCAACCGCGAGGAGCAAGGTTCTCGGGAACTGCAGCGGGCCATTGCCGAACAGCGTAGCACCAGCGTCACACTGCAGCATATGCTGGCCAACGGGCGCCAGCTCACCGCCGAGGTTTCACTCTCGCCGGTGCGTTCGGCCCAGGGTACGCTGACCAACTTCGTCGGCATCGTCTCCGACGTCACGGCCCGGGTGCAGGCCGAGCAGGCCATCGCCGAGCGCGGCGCGCAGCTCGACGCCATCTTCAGCCTCAGCCCGGACGGCTTCGTGCTCTTCGATGCCGACGGCTACATGATGTTTGCCAACCCGGCGTTCGAGCGCATGACCGGCCTGCACTGGCAACGCGCCGGCCTGCCCTGGGACCTCGGCGAATTCGAGCTCACCCTGGCCGGCCTGTGCCACCCCGACCATCCGTTGCCCGCGCTGGTGGGCCGCAGGGACGACGGCGAGACCTGGCAGACGCGGCTCATCCTCTCGCGGCCCCAGCATCGCGTGGTGCAGGCGCAGGCACGCCGCAACCTGGCCGGGCGGCGTGAGACCATCCTGTACTTCCGCGACGTCACGCACGAGGACGAGGTCGACCGCATGAAGAGCGAATTCCTCGCCGCCGCCGCACACGAGCTGCGCACCCCGATGGTCAGCATCTTCGGCTTCACCGAGCTGCTGCTCAGGCGCCAGTTCAGCGACGAGCGGCGTGCCGACATGCTGCAGACCATCCACCGCCAGTCCGGCCTGCTGGTGAAAATGATCAACGAGCTGCTCGATCTCGCGCGCATCGAGTCACGCCGCGGTCTGGACCTGCACATCGGCAGCCATCCGCTGAGCGAACTGGTGAGCAACAGCGTCAAGGGGCTCATGCGTACCGACACCGAACGTCAGGTCAGCCTCGGCCGCATCCCGGACGTGCCGGTCCTGGTCGATCCCGAGAAGATGCAGCTGGCCCTCAACAACCTGCTGAGCAACGCCTTCAAGTACTCGCCGCTCGGTGGCGCGGTGACGCTCTCGGCCCGGCTGGAACGGCACGATGGTCGCGAGTTCATGGTCCTGGAGGTACGCGACCAGGGCATCGGCATGACCCCGGAGCAGCTGGCCCGCGCGTTCGATCGCTTCTACCGCGCCGATACCACGGGCAACATCCCGGGCACCGGGCTGGGTCTGAGCCTGGTCAGGGAGGTGGCGGAGCTGCACCAGGGGCGCGTCACACTCGAGAGCCGCCACGGCGCGGGCACGACCGCGCGGCTCTGGATCCCGCTGGCACCGCCGGCGGAATGATCCGCAGGCGGGCGGTGGTGGGCTGGCCCTGCGTCAGGCCCGGTGTGCCGGCGCCTGCAGGCGCTGCCACCGTTCGCGCGCCAGGGCCTCGATCTCCGCGAAGGGGACCGGCTTCTGGAACACCGCCATTCCCGCAGGCAATCCGCCGCGATCCTGGATGTCGCCCTTGCCGAGGGCGGTGACGACGATCACGGCGAGGTCCTCGAAACCCGAGCCGACCTTCCTGAGCGAGCGCAGCATCTGGAAGCCGTCCATGCCCGGCATGTTGAGGTCGGTCACCACCATGTCCGGCCGCAACTGGCCGATGCGCAGCAGCCCTTCGAAGCCGTTGGTCGCCGTGCTCAGCTGGACCGGAAAGTCCCAGCCCTCGACCATCAGTATGAACAGCCGCAGCAGATCGGGATCGTCCTCGACCAGCAGCAGGTGCAGGGCCGCGGGCGCGGCTTCGTGCGACGACTGGGCGATCACCCGCGCCCGCTCGGCCATGAGCTTTTCCACCGCGCTGCGGGCAATGCGGCGATGGCCACCCGCCGTGCGCCAGGCCGGCAGCACGCCGGACTCCACCCACAGCTGCACGGTCCGCACGGCCACGCCCAGCGCCTCGCCCGCCTCGCGTGTGGTCATGAGCTCGTCGTTGCCCGCCATTTTTCTCATTTGTCGCAATTTTATGTGTTTGAGCCTGGCGCATTCTAGCCAGCGTGCGTACGGCGTCCAGCCCGACGGCCGGGGCTACAGCATCTCGGAGGGCCGCGAGAGCACGAAGTCCGCGACCAGCGGAAACCACAGCGTGACGGTAGTCCCCTCCCCGGGCACGCTGGCCACCTCGACGTGTCCTTCCTGCAGCTCGGTGATCTCCTTGACCAGGCTCATGCCCAGCCCGGTGCCGGGAATCGCCCCCAAGGGATCGGCGCGCCAGAAGCGTTCAAACACGCGGGCCAGCTGCTCGGGCGTCATGCCCATGCCGTGGTCCCGTACGCTGATGCCGACATAGCGCTCGCCCTCCGCCTCCTTGAGGCTCGTCTGCAGCGCGATGTCGGCGCCGCCGGGCGAGTACTTGAAGGCATTGGAGAGCACGTTGAGCAGCGCCTGCTGCGTCTTCTCCGGGTCGACCATGATGCACTCGCCGCCCTGGGGCAGATGCAGCCGGACCTGCCGCCTGTCGTCACGCACTAGCAGGCCGCGGAGGGTCTGCTGCACCAGCGTCTCGATGCGGTGGTGGCCGCGATGAAAATCCTTGCCCTGGCGCGCCTCGATGCGCGAGAGGTCGAGCAGCTCGTTGATCAGGTTCATCAGCAGTCGCGCCTGGCGGTGGATGGTCGCCAGCAGCTCCTTCTGGCGCTCCGGCGTCATCTGGCGCGAGATCATGAGCTCGGCAAAACCGAAGATGCTGGCCAGCGGCGTGCGCAACTCGTGCGCGGCCGTGGAGAGGAATTCGCTCTTCATGCGATCGACCTCGGTCTCGCTCGTGACGTCGCGAAAGTAGAGCACGATGTCGCCGGTGGCCGTGACGCCGGCGCTCATCTGCAGCGTGAGCCGGCGCGGCGAAGCCAGCCGGATGTGGTGGCTGTGGCGGGCAAAGCCGTCACCGCCGCTGCAAGAGGCCAGCGCGCGCAGCAGCGCGCTCAGCGGCCGGCTGTGCGCATCCTCGGGCGCCAGCATCTCGTCCAGGTGGCGCTCGAAATCCTGCAGGCTCAAGTTCGCCACCCGGCTGGCATCGATGCCGAACATCTGCTGCAGCGGCAGGTTGACGTGCGTCACCCGGCCGTCCGGCTCGGCATAGAGGATGCCGTTGTCCCCCAGCTCCAGCATGGCCCGCAGCTCCTCGCTGCGCGCGACCAGCCGGGCAATCCTGAAGTCGGCCTCCTGGGCCGCCACGAGCTGGTTGTGCCTGGCCCTGATGGTCTCGGCCACCGAGTCATGCAGGGCAAAGTCGCGCAGTCCCAGGCCGAACTCGCGCATTTCGTCGTAGCTTGTGACCACGGCACTCAGCAGCAGGATCAAGCCCTGCGCGCCTTGGCGCTCCAGCACACCGCGCAGCGTGAGCGCGGGACGGCGGCGAGCCTTGAGGATCACCAGCTCGCCCAGGTGTTCGCACCAGCCGTGGAAATCCGTGCCCAGCTCGGGATGGCTGGGCAGGAAATGCGCCAGCACGGGCTCCCCCGGCTGCAACGCTGGCAGCAGCTTGTGCAGGCTGGGGCCCAGGGACTGCACGCGCAGGCCGCTGTCGAGCGTGAGATGGAAAGGAAAGGCGCGCCCCAGCTGGGCGGCATCGAGCACGAGTGCAGGCCACTGCGGATCTTCCGCCAGCATCACAGCCCCATTTCGACAGCCAGGCGCTGTGCCTGGGGATGCAGCAGGGCTGCATGGTCGCGCACACCGGCGTTGATGTCATCGCGCAACTGGATGAAACGGTCGATCTGGTTCACGAAAACATCCAGCATCTCGGGGTCGAACTTTCGTGCCCTTTCCTTCTGCAGCATCTGCCGGGTCATTTCATCGCTGACGGCAGGTCGGTAGACGCGGTCCATGGTGAGGGCATCGAAGAAGTCAATCATCGTCACGATGCGCCCGCACCACGGAATCTCGTCGCCCCGCAGCTGGCGGGGATAGCCCGAACCATCCCAGCACTCGTGGTGTGTCAGGGCGACCGCAGCGGCCATTCTGAGAAGCGGGATGTCGGATTGACCGAGGATCTCAGCCCCGAAGCGGGTGTGATTGTTCATGATGCGGCGCTCCGCGATGGTGTAGCCCCCCGGCTTCTTGAGCACGCTGTCCGGAGTGGCGATCTTGCCGATGTCATGCATCGGCGCTGCCAGCCGGATCATGCGGACCTCCTCGGCACTGTGGCCGGTCAGCTTCGCCAGCAGGGCCGACAGCGCACCCACCCGATCCATGTGCGCGCCGGTCTCGTCGTCACGGTATTCCGCCGCCCGGCTCAGCAGCGTCAACGAGTTCACTTGCGCCTGTTCGGTCTGCCGCAAGGCCGCCTCCCGCTCCCGGTACAGGCGCTGGGAATCGGCCGCGTAGCGGCTCAGCTGCGCCATCGCGGCGCCCGGATCCGCGAACGCCAAGTTCTTCGGCACCTCATGGACTGGCCGCAGGGCCGCCAGTGCGACAGAATCAGACATGGTCAAACCGCTGCGCCGGGCTGATGCCGTCGGCGACTTTCTGCCCCGCCGCACGGCAGTTCGTCGGCTTTTGCCGGTGTCTGCGGTTCGGCATTGATTTCATATTTGGCATTTTGTTTTATTTTATCGTTTAAAACCAACCCAGGAAGAACCATGAAGCCGATGCGAGGAATCAGGGTCTTGAGCTTGGCACTCAACCTCCCAGGACCGGCAGGGCTCCAGCGCCTGCGGTCCCTGGGTGCGCGCTGCAGCAAGCTGGAACCGCCCGCGGGCGATCCCATGCAGGCCTACAGCCCTGCCGCCTACGCCGCCCTGCACGGCGGCGTGCGCGTGCTGCAGGCCGACCTCAAGAGCGAGCCCGGCCGCGGGCTGCTGGCGCGCGAGTTGGCCCGCAGCGACCTGCTGCTCACCTCCTTCCGCCCTTCGGCGCTCAGGCGCCTGGGGCTGGACTGGCGCCGGCTGCACCGCGATCACCCGAAGCTCAATCTCGTCGCCATCGTGGGTGCGCCGGGTGCGGCGGCCGAAATTCCGGGCCATGACCTGACCTATATGGCTGAACAGGGCCTGCTCCAGGGCCTGGACCTGCCGCCCACCCTGTATGCCGACATGGGCGGCGCCCTGCTGGCCTGCGAGGCCGCGCTCTCGGCCCTGCGGCTGCGCGAACTGCGGGGCCACGGCGTGCGGCTTGAAGTGGCGCTGTCGGACGCAGCGGCCTGGCTGGGCCTGCCGCGGCACTGGGGCCTGGTCGCGCCGGGAAGCGCCGTCGGCGGCGGCCACGCAGGCTACCGGGTCTATGCCTGCAGAGACGGGCGCGTGGCCGTGGCTGCGCTGGAGCCCCATTTCGCCCAGGCGCTGTGCGCCGCGGCGGGCTTGCAGCCGGGACCCATGCAGGCGCCCGCCATGCACGAGGCTCTGGAGGACTGGTTCGCGGCCCAGACGCGGCGCGCGCTGGACGCGCTCGCGCAGCGGCTGGACCTGCCGCTGCACACCCTGCCCCGCAGCTGAGCGCTCAGCGCGGCTTACGCGCCGCCCTGGGCTGGGGTGCCCCGGTCTCGCGCGGCGGCAGGCCGGTGTGCTGGGTCAGGATCCGGCCTTTGCCCGCTACCTTGCCCGGGGCCTTCGCCGCCGGGGTCGAGTTCTTGCGCCGCGCACTCTGATAGCCGCCGTCGGTCAGCGGCTGGTAGGTCGGGATCAGGTGCTGCTTGCCATTGCCGATCAGGTCGGCGCGCCCCATGGCCTTGAGGGCTTCGCGCAGCAGCGGCCAGTTGTTCGGGTCGTGGTAGCGCAGGAAGGCCTTGTGCTGGCGGCGGCGCTTCTCGCCGCGCACGATGTCCACACCTTCGCTACGCGCGTCGCGGTGGATGCCCTTGAGCGTGTTCAGCCCGGTGTGGTACATCGCCGTGGCCGTGGCCATGGGGCTGGGGTAGAAGGTCTGCACCTGGTCGGCGCGGAAACCGTTCTTCTTCAGCCACAGCGCCAAGTTCATCATGTCCGCGTCGCTGGTGCCCGGGTGGGCGGCGATGAAGTACGGGATCAGGTACTGCTTCTTGCCCGCCTCCTCGCTGTACTTCTCGAACATCTGCT
>JACCDS010531591.1_pt1 | contig 10569 bp, 8 predicted proteins | sample 7446441 | NCBI WGS metagenome assembly JACCDS01 (sample SAMN15323445, study PRJNA562643) | freshwater metagenome | isolation source: river surface water | place: USA:Blue River Watershed | collected 2017-08-17 | reverse complement strand
TCCGGTAACACGCTCAAGGTAGCGCGACAAAAACATCGTTCCGGACTTCGGAATTGCGATCAGGCAAAGTCCACGCGATTGGCTCATTACGTCACCTCAAAGGAGAAACAGCTTTACTCCAGCGGACAATGTACGGGAGGTGATCGCACCAAACTCTGAGTTTGAGTCGCCATGATTGACTGTTGCACTGCCAAACAGCGTGACTCTTCGTGCAATATTTTTATCGGCGTACAGCAAGACCTGGACACTGCGGTCCTGCAGATTCCGGGGCAGCGCGCCACGCCAGTAAAGCGACGCTTCCTGCGGACTGCTCTGCCAGAGAAAGTATGCGTAGTGTCGTCCGAGCAATGCAGGTGTCTGCGACATCAATAGACCCAGAGCCCGGGCTTCATTGCCTCTCACTGCAGCATCCTGCGCACTGAGGAAATTATCTGCATGATTCTCAGCATGGGTGAAATAGCGTACTTCGTCTTCACGGTGGTAACCGTGGCCGTCATACAGATATTCAAACGACAGCACTTGTCCATTCATTCGTGTGTATGAACTCCCCAGCAGGATTGAAGCTGCGGACTTCGAGGGTGATTCGAGCGCCTGCGCCGCCGGCTCAAATTCCGGCAACTTGAGTCCGAATGGCCGCTGCCCGCGCCCGTACTCTGCATAGAGCAGCACCGCGTCACTGGCTGCGTATTGTCCGAAGGCGCCGAAAAAAAACTTGCCGTCGGGGCGGGTATTACCCAATGCGCTGAAGTGCCAGTCGCGGCCACGAAGATCGGACTTCAGCAGGACGATATCCTCGATATCAGGACGTCCTGATAAACGAGCGGCGTCGGCAACATACGCAGCGGTTATCTGAGTGTCCCCTAGCGAATAATCAACTCTGAGGAGATCGACGCCCGGGACATCCCGCAAGGGTTGATTTTTTCCTGAGTCGAAGTAAAAAGGGTTGCCGGGCGAACGGAAATTAGCCGGTCCCCAGACAAACCGGTAGCGACCGCCGGTCAACGTGAACCGCTGTCCCGGCCGCACGCGGATGAATGCCTGGCTGAGATAGATGTCTTCATCGCTGTCTGTCTCCGAGGATTGCCGATTTTGCTCGGCAAGAAATCGGGGCTGAAGGACCATTTCGGCAATATCGCCACGTACTTTCAGATTAAAACGGGTATCAGCAACTCTTTGCGACGACGGCAATTGCGCAATGGCATTGCCGGGATTGAGCGTACTGCGGGTATTCAGAGAGATCGAAGTCATATAAGCCCAAGTCTCCAGGGCGACATCGGTCTGAAATCCGGCATTCTGATCCGCCTCATGTTCGGCGCACGCAGGAAAGCAAAAAACGCAGCCACTCGCCATTAGTGTCAGTTCGATCGCATTGCGGAAGTTCATTAATCAAGGTGCCCAACGTCGAAATCTGACTCAGGTATTCCGCGCACCCGGATGTCACTGTATTCAAGCGTCGTACGAGCGTTGGTCAGTTCATCGGAAATGCTCATGCTGCTAACAAACGGAAGCGCACGACCGTTGTGGTGAAGCTGGTTGTCATACTTGAATTCAGCAGTTTTCAACTGCTTGCCCGTCAAAGAAAGAAACTCGGCACGCAAGGCAAGTCCCCGCGTCTGCGATACCCAATACAGCACCCGGTCATAAGTCGCCTGCCGGTCGACTGCCTTCAGCTCAAGTACATGACATGGCTCGCTTGCAGCTTCGTCTTCCCTCAGCAGGGAGGCCATATAGTCCTGCGCATAATTAGTCGCCGCGATATCTCCAATTGCTGCTTGCCCGCTCAGCCGCTGTCGGGGGGAGATCGCCACAGGCTTCTTCAGTCCAGGCTTGGTCAGCCACATGGCACGACCTACCTGCAGAAGCTTCGATCCTTTGCTTCGCAAGGGCTCCAATGTCGCGGCAACACTGGAAGACTTTGCTGCCTTGACGCGCAGCGTCATATCCTGAGCCTCGTTGCCCATGCTATGAACCCGGACAGTCCATATCAGTCCGGGCAGACCTCCACCGCGCGCCAGATCTGATTGCTGTAGCAATTGGGCAGGATCGACGGGACCAACATCAGTCGCCGCGATCGTCAAAGCTGTCGAAGAAAGGCTGAGCAGCACAAGGACTGTGCGAGAGCATTGCAAGGTCATTCGGGATCGCAGATGACTTATGACCATAGACAATCAGACATGGGAGAGTGAAACGGTAATGGGGCGACGGGCTGCGCGCACCGCCGGCAGTGAGGCTGCGGCCACGCCCAGTAAAGTCAACGCAATGCCTGCCACGATGGTTCTGGGCAGATCGATTCCAATCAGCAGCAACACCGGATCGGTGGAGTTCGGCGGCAAGTAATGGATCTCGGCGGCATTGACCAGGTAACGAGCTGACAGCGCAATCGCGAGGCCCAGCAGACAACCCGCAAAAACCAGCAGTGCCGCTTCTGCCGAAAACAATCGAACCACCAGATGTCGCCGCATTCCGATTGCACGCAAGGTTCCAATTTCCCGGGTGCGCTCGATCACGCCCATGCTCATCGAATTGGCAACGCTCATGACAACGATGGTGAGTACGATCGCCAGCAGGAATCCGAAAATCATGTCAAACATGGATTTCACATGGCGGTAAAAGCCGGACATCTCTTCCCAAGAGCGCACCTCGAGATCAAGCCCGGTGGCATTCAGCGTATCTGCCAGTTTCTGCCGCCGTTCTTCATCCGGAGTGCCTTCACGCTGAATCAGCGTCAAGCGATCGGCTCTCTCGTCCGCATCAGACAGCAGGCGCGCCAGTGACAGGGGAATGAACATGAATTTGTCGCTCGTACCGGCATTGCCGGTACTGAAGACATCAATGATCGACACATCCGAGGCGTTCGCCTGGCCGTAAATTGTGCTCACAAGGACGGCAGCATCGTCCCCCTCGTGCAGCCCAAGCACTCCGGCCAGGCCATCAGCCAGTGTGACGCCATTGGTCTGATCTACTTTGAGCGCACCGGAGGCCATGACTCGCGGCCCCCGGAGAACCTGCATATCGGCGGGATTGACGCCCTCGGCAATGAAAACCGTACTCGCCCGGCCATTGGACAAAATCCCTGACAGGGCCAGACGAGAAGCAATAAACCATTCCGCCTCAGCGGCCCTGATCGCATTCGTGATCCGGGCGATTTCGTCTTTCGTCAGCAGGTATTTTTCCGGATGCAGTCGCCCTTCCGTCGCCATTCCTCGCTTCGAAATGGTGAGATGACCGATCAACTCTCCGTAAATCGCCTGATCAGCCAGCCCCCGGTAGACCATCTTCATGTAACCGGCAAACAGGGTCACGGCAGCGAAACCGATGGCGATCGTCATTACAACCGCCAGACTGCGGCGCGCATTACGCAACAGATTGCGATAACCCAGAACAATGAAATTCATCGCGCAGTCCCGGTACGCTGCTCATCGACAAACTGCCCATCGCAGAGCAAGAGCCGACGCGGAATACGCTCAAGTAATCGCGGGTCATGCGTTGAAAAGATGCAGGTCGTTCCGGACGACTGATTCAATTCATGCATCAGATCAATCACTGCCTGGCTGTTGGATGAATCCAGATTGGCTGTCGGCTCATCGGCAATGACGACGACCGGATCGGTAACTAGCGCACGAGCAATCGCGACGCGCTGCCGCTGCCCCCCACTCAGCAAGTCCGGACGGGCGTGGATGAAGCGCCCCAGTCCCACGCGTTCCAGCCATGCCTGCGCACGCTGCCGCGCAGAGCGCGCTGGAACGCCTTGCAGGATCAAAGGTATCGTCACATTCTCAAGAGCGCTCATCACAGGGATCAGATTGAAGCCCTGAAAAACGAAGCCTATCTTCCGGCTGCGGATATCTGCCAGTTCGGCATCGTGCAGTGTGGCGACATCGTCGCCGTCAAAAATCACCTTGCCGGCATCGGCACCATCAATCAGACCAAGGATATTCAGCAATGTCGATTTTCCGCTGCCCGATGGTCCCCATACGGACAACATCTCACCCCGTCCGACCGCAATACTTACGCCGCACAGTGCATGCACCTCGGTCTGACCGAGGCGATATCGCTTGCGCACATCCGTGAGCCGGAATACCTCCGGACTCACGGCGCTTTCTGCAGGAAGCGAAGCTTCTTTGCCGAGGACGTGCACGACGATCGATCCACTCGGGTACGAATAGTTTTAGGCTCGGACCCGAGTTCGAAACTTGCGTCTTCAAAGGAAGGCGGGCCGAAGCGCCCACGCGCATTCCTGGAAAATCCGTAAGGTTCTTTCGGCATGCCGAAGGCATTCGTATCGAGCTTGTCATTCAGGTTGAGATCCTGGTAAGCCGACACTGCATACCGGCCCGGCGGAAGATGCTTGAACACCAGGGTCACGACCGATCCGGCAGCTTCCAACTTCTGACCATGCAGCATAGCTTTCGGGAATTTCTCGGAATCATTGAACACCGCTGCGCGGACATTGCCGATCTTGGCCTTCAAATGATCGACGACCACCGTCAGCTCCGCGGCCGTTGCCACATGGAGGGACAATGCAGTGCCAAGACCGGTGGCACCGCGAACAAACGCTGTCAGGTTAAAACGCAGCACGCCACTTGCCTCGCTTTCCTCGCCGGACAATCACTCTTGATTGAGTAATTGATCAATTTGAAATCGAGGGCGATTCTAGGTTGACTGATATCGATGCGGTATCCCATGAATTGGGTAATTGGCACGCAACCACATCGTGGTGCGCGGTTCGCGGAACTGGCCGTCACGAGCGGATTTCCGCAGGCATTGCCGGTTACTGCATAATCCTGCTATGACCGATAAAAATGCACAGAAGCCTCTGAACGGAATTACCGTCCTTGACCTGACTCGCCTGCTCCCCGGCCCGATGGCCACCCTGCACCTCGCCGACATGGGAGCGACTGTCCTCAAGATTGAAGACAAAGGCGTCGGCGACTATGCACGCACGATGAGCCATGTCCGCAAGGAGATTTCACAGCTGTTCATCGCCGTCAATCGCGGCAAAGAAATAATCAGGCTAGACCTGAAGGACCAAGACGACCACGCACGCTTCCTGCAGATGGTCGAAACCGCGGATGTCGTGGTTGAAAGTTTTCGCCCCGGCGTGATGGATCGCCTCGGTCTCGGCTGGAACCAGCTGAAGCAATGCAATCCGAAACTGGTGATGTGCGCCATCAGTGGCTACGGCCAGACCGGGCCGCTGGCAACGGCGGCCGGCCATGACATCAACTACATCGCTTATTCGGGCATGCTCGGGCAGAACACCGACGATAGCGGTCAGCCTGTCCTGCCGAACCTGCAGATCGGCGATTTGCTGGGGGGCGCGCAATCTGCTGTGCAAGGCATCCTGGCCGCACTGCTTGCAGTGAAGCTGGGCGGTTCGGGCCGCTATGTCGATGTGTCCATGACCGACGCCGTCTTTGCTCATAACCTGATGCCACTGCTGGCCTTTAACTACTACGGCAGGACCGCCGCACCTGCGCGGGATTTTCTGACCGGCGGCGTCCCCTGCTACAACGTTTATCGGACTCAGGATGATCGCTTCATGGCGGTCGGTTCGCTTGAACTCAAGTTCTGGCAAGCTTGCTGTGATGTGCTTGAGCGTCCCGACCTGAAGGAGCGACATTGGTCGCTGGGACAAGCCATCGGTGGCGATGACGCCATGCAGGTCAGACGCGAGCTGGAGGAAATTTTTATGACTCGCACTCAGCAAGCCTGGATTGACGCGTTTGCCCACGCTGATTGCTGCGTTTCTCCTGTCCTGAACACCGAGGAAGCGATCAAGCACCCCCAATCCATCGCACGCGGGCTGGCAACCCGGGCGACTCACCCCACTGAAGGCGACTACATTCAGACCCGTGCCTCGGTTCTGTTTTCGTTCTAGTACTGCACTGGCCACGACTTGGGCCAGGATTCGACCTCGCCCCGCTGTCAGCACCATGAGGGCGGGGCGCATGATGGTCATGACGAACGATGACAGTCATCGCATCCATTTCGTCCGCTGCTCATCGAACCATAGACCCTCTGCAGGTTCGCTCACCGACTATCTTCTGATTTAACCCTGCTCGGCATCGCGCCGATCACCCGAGCCGGGAACGCTTTGCCGTTTCGGGCAACTGATCGCGGTGCCCTGGCTATGCGTCACTCAATGCACTGGGCTGTAGACAGAATTGGCCGTTACCACCGCTTAGGAGATCTCATGCGCGCCATTAATCACAATGCCGATATCAATGGCCGAATTGCACACGGCCCGGCCCTCCCTTTCATACCGGCCAATCCCCCCATACAAGGACAAGCGCCTTACATGAGTGCCGCAGACCACCAGCTATTTCATGCGATCGCGTGCGCGGACGAAGCCGACTTCGTTTCGCTGATGACGGCTGCGATCACTGATGGCGCCAGACTCGATGCGATTGATGAAGCGGGAAATGGCGTCATCGAAGTGGCCATCCAGCGGAATTCCCTCCGCATCGTTCAGGCACTACTGGCACGTGGTGCGCCACTGCCTATCGTGCCGCCCTCCGGATTCGATCAGGTGATGCGCGCAGCAGCCCAGGGCAATCCGGACATCGTCAGCCTGCTGATCGACACCGAGGAGATGCTGCCCGATGCGACGGATGCGTCAGGCTGTTCGGCACTTCATTACGCAGTCCTGTCGCGATCCGCCAGAACCGTCGAAGTTCTGCTCCAGCGGGGTGCCGACTGTAATCGGGCAGCGGTCGATATGCCCGAAGCCCGGATCGAAGCCATCTTTGGCACGCGCCACGGACTGTCCGGCGAGGACATCACACCGCTGAACATCGCCGTGGCACTGCATCAGATACCGGTCGTCCGGGTCTTGCTTGAACACGGTGCCGCAGTCAACCTCAGCTGGAGAAATGCCCTGTGGATCGCTGTCAACAGGCACGATTCAGTGATGCTTGGCGTGCTGCTGTCCCACTGCGTCACAATCGGCCAGGTTACTTCGGCGATCAATCAGGCGGTTCTCGAAAGCACCCTGCTCGGTGACCCGCGAACCGATCTGCTCAGGCAGTTGCTGGATTGCCATGATGCTCAGTCAAACGATGCCATCGAGCTGGATACAGCGCTCCTCGTCGCCGTGAACCTGGGGCATGTCGATCAGGCCGCCTTGTTGCTGGCCGAGGGCGCCAGTCCGGAGCCGGCTTCTGAGGCCGACAAGCCGATCTGGTCGGCCGCGCTCGAGCAGGAGGACGACGCCATGCTGAATCTGCTGATTGCGTCATGCCACATTCCATTTGGCGCAATGTTACTGTCTCAGCCGGATGCCCCTCCCCGACTGCTGACGGATCTGCATCAACTCGTCAATGACCCGATCAGCCTTGCCACCAACGGCATTTTTCCAGCCATGATACGTTCCGCGGTACCGCAATTAAGTCAGCTCGCGGACACCGACGAAGCCGTGTTGCCGGCACAACGTGCCGTCGCAACCGCGCTCATGCTGTGGCGCTGTCTACCCGGAATTCAGCGCGATCGGGCAATGCCGGAAAGTGGCATCGCAACGGGGAACACACCATCCCATGCACACCTCATCCCAGTCGCCGAGTTTCAACACACTCTGGCTGCCGCCCGGCACGCACAGTCGGAAACGATTTCAGCCGGCATGACGATCAGGCTGAAGCTGATGTCTTCGGTCGCCACGGACGCCTTGAATTCGCTGCGGATGGCACTCACAACATCGCTGGCAGAGGACTTTCTGCGCGGTGCCCGGCAGCGTGCCGACGGACGCGGCACGGAATTCTTTATCACGCATACCCTGACCGAGGTGCATGGCTTGCCGGGCAGTCTCGCCAGGCTGATTGCCCAGACCTGGTCGGAATCAGAGCGCGTCATTGGCAGCGAGCTTCGTGCCAGAGCAATGCCGGATCACCACGCCATATCCCGGCGGATGTCGCTCACGCTGTACTGCAAGCTCGATGCGGTCTCGCCAGCGCCGGACAGCCTGCTTCACTATTGCCATGATGTACTGACGCACGAGCTCTTGGCCACGCGCGCTCCCGTGCTGAATCTGTTGCGGCACCCGGCCAATTTTTTGCGCGCGCTTGAACACCGGCAAGGCTGGCGACCAGTGAACTTTACGGTCCTGTCCCGGTTAATTCTGGAGGCTACCGGCCTGCCGATCGCGCTTTGCAACGGTATAACCGCCTGCTGGCAAAAAGCCGTATCCGAAGTGGCCGATGACACCAGCGAAGATCGGCATAACCAAGGTGCAAACCAGCGCTTTCACTCGCTCGACCGCCGGTTTGCCAGCTACTGGCAGAACTGGCTGGAAGAAAATGCAGTCCATGCCGGCGAAGCGGTGCTTCCGCTCACCCCGGAAGAAGTTCTGATGGCATTGGCCTGGTGCGAAAACATGCGATCGAGCGCCCCGGTGACAACGACAGAAACGCGCAAGCGCAAGCCGGGTGGCGAAGCAGACGGCGCACCGCCGACCAAATCACCACGCACGGAATAGCCAGATATGGCGTTGATTCCGACATGCGGAGGAATCAAGCCGTACAGTGCGCAACGCATGGATAGCTTCTCAATATAAGCTTTTTATAGCCTATTAAAAAACCATTAACTCCTCTGTGTCGCTCGGCAAATTCAGCCGAATGCAGCGTATTTCCGGAAACATATCGCACGCGGCAGCATGTTAAACTCCTCGCCGGGAGGACGGTCGGTATTCGCACGTATGCGCATATTTATATGCACCACGTGTGCTAAATCTGCCGGACCAGCCATTCGCCGCTCTGCAGGGCCGCGAATCGCCGGCCCTGCGTACCCTGCCCTCCTTCGCTGGCCAACCTGACGTCGCGGAGTTCGCTTTCCGCGCACCCTCAGCAGGCGCCAGCGGCCTGAATCCAGTGACACTCGAAGGAGTTTTGATGAACGCCCCCCTGAATCGAAGGCAGTTCTTCAGGATCTGTGCGGCCGGGATAGGAAGTTCTTCCCTCGCCGTGATGGGTCTTGCGCCCTCGGTGGCGCATGCTGAAATGCGCGCCTATAAGCTTGATCGCGCGACGGAAGTCCGCAATACCTGCGCCTACTGCTCGGTAGGCTGCGGCATCCTGATGTACGCGACCGGCGACAAGTCCAAGAACGTGAAAGCGGAAGTCTTCCACATCGAAGGCGACCCCGATCATCCGGTCAACCGCGGTACGCTGTGCCCCAAAGGCGCCGGCATCCTCGACATGCTGCGCAGCCCGTCGCGCCTGAAGCGACCGGAAGTGCGCCGCCCGGGCTCCGACAAATGGGAGCCGATCGAATGGCATCAGGCCATCGATGAGATCGCGCACCTGATGAAGGCCGACCGCGACGCTAACTTCATCGCAAAAAACGCCGAAGGCCAGACAGTGAACCGCTGGCTATCCACCGGCATGCTGTGCGCGTCCGCAGGATCGACCGAAACCGGTTACCTGACCCAGAAGATCGTACGGTCTCTGGGCATGATCGCAGTCGACAATCAAGCTCGCGTCTGACACGCACCGACGGTGGCAGGTCTTGCCCCGACGTTTGGCCGTGGCGCGATGACGAATCACTGGGTCGACATCAAGAATGCCGACCTGATCCTTGTCATGGGTGGAAACCCGGCCGAGGCGCACCCGTGCGGATTCAAGTGGGTTATCGAAGCAAAAGCACACAACAAGGCAAAGCTGATCGTTGTCGACCCGCGCTATACGCGCACGGCATCGGTTTCGGATTTCTATACGGCCCTGCGGCCGGGTTCGGACATTGCTTTCCTTGGCGCGCTGATCAACTACCTGATCAGCAATGAAAAATATCAGGCCGAGTACGTGAAGGCGTACACGGACGCGACTTTCATCGTCAACAAAGACTTCGATCTCGTCGACGGCCTGTACACGGGCTATGACGCCGAGAAGCGCAGGTACGACCGCAGCAGCTGGTCCTACGAGCGCGGCGCCGACGGCTATGTGAAGACCGATCCGACGCTGCAGGATCCGCGCTGCGTGTTCAACCTGATGAAGGCACACTACAGCCGCTATACACCGGAGATGGTGGAGCGCGTCTGCGGTACGCCGAAAGCGGACTTCCTGAAGGTCGCCGAGATGGTCGCGACCACCTCCGGCACCGACCGCACGATGACGATCCTGTATGCGCTCGGCTGGACCCACCACAGCTATGGCGCGCAGATGATCCGTGCCGGCGCAATGGTCCAGCTCCTGCTCGGGAACATCGGCCAGACCGGCGGTGGCATGAACGCACTGCGCGGCCACTCGAACATCCAGGGTCTGACCGACCTCGGCCTGCTGTCGACCATGCTGCCGGGCTACATGAGCCTGCCGAAGGATGCCGAGCAGGACTACGCGGGCTATATCGAAAAGCGCGCCCAGAAGCCGGCCCGCAAGGACCAGATGTCGTACTGGCAGAACTACGAGAAGTTCCTGGTCAGCATGATGAAGGCCTGGTACGGCGATGCCGCAACGAAGGAGAACAACTGGGCGTTCGACTGGCTGCCGAAGGTCGACAAGGACCACGACATCATCCAGGTGTTCGACGACATGTTCCACGGGAAGATGACCGGCTACATCGCGCAGGGCTTCAACCCGCTCG
>JACCDS012347752.1_pt1 | contig 10571 bp, 8 predicted proteins | sample 7446441 | NCBI WGS metagenome assembly JACCDS01 (sample SAMN15323445, study PRJNA562643) | freshwater metagenome | isolation source: river surface water | place: USA:Blue River Watershed | collected 2017-08-17 | reverse complement strand
TTCATTTGAATGATAGAACAAAACCAAATCATCCACTTTCATGGCCTTTAAATTATTTCGTGCCTGAAAATTTCGCACACCATCCCATACACCTGTGCCTTGATTAACGAAATCATCCCAAGAATATTTGAAAGGTTCTGATTTTACGAGCCAATAATTCATGCTTTTTTAAATTTACTTTTAAAATTATTTTATTTGTCTAAAATGAGATTTCTCTTTTTTTGATGAAAAAACTTTATTGGAAATAAAAATTCCGAAAGCTTTAAGCTTTCGGAAACGTAATATTAATATCAAGGAAATTTCGGGAATTTACTAAAGTCTGGTTTCCGTTTTTCAAGAAAAGCATTTTTTCCTTCTTTTGCCTCATCTGATAAGTAATAGAGTAAAGTTGCATTTCCTGCCAATTCTTGAATCCCAGCTTGGCCGTCTAATTCAGCATTAAAAGCAGACTTCAACATTCTTAGCGCTAAAGGACTTTTCTCTAACATTTTTTTACACCAAGCTACTGTTGTTTCTTCAAGTTGTTCTAGAGGCACTACTTTATTTACTAAGCCCATACCCAATGCTTCTTGAGCATTGTATTGATCGCACAAAAACCAAATTTCACGTGCTTTTTTCTGACCAACCACTCTAGCCAAATAAGAAGCACCAAAACCTCCATCAAATGAACCTACATTTGGCCCAGTTTGTCCAAAACGAGCGTTGTCAGCTGCAATTGAAATATCGCAAACAACATGCAAAACGTGGCCTCCGCCAATTGCCCAACCAGCTACCATGGCTACTACAGGTTTTGGGATTGAACGAATTTGCTTTTGTAAATCTAAAACATTCAATCTTGGCACTGTATCCTCACCAATATAACCTCCATGCCCACGAACTGATTGGTCTCCACCAGAACAAAATGCTTTGCCACCTTCACCAGTGATAACCACCACTCCAATTTCCTCATTGTCACGACAAATGTTCATCGCATCAATCATTTCTTTCACCGTTAATGGGGTAAATGCATTGTGCACCTGTGGACGGTTGATTGAGATTTTGGCAATTCCTTCATGAAAAGTAAATAAAATCTCTTTGTATTCTTTAAGGGTTTCCCACTTCATATTATTTTGTATTATTATGTTTGTGCTATTTTGTATTAACAATGTCAAAATTAATCACTCCTCAACAAAGCTCCAATTATTCTTTTTATGCTTCTTCGTTGTACAGCACATCCCAAGTATGGTCTGCCAGCAATAAACACTTGGCTAAATACCGACTATATTTAAAAGAACGACCCCATTCGTGCGGTGCTACTAAAGAGAGTAAATCTGTACCATCTTCTTTCTCGTACATATAATAAGTTTCATTAATAATGGGTTCGAAGCCAATAGCGGCATCGTAAATTCTTTCTGAAATCTCTTTGCGTTGTGCCAGTAATTTTGCTTGTCGTGCCAAAGTTTCCATTTGTTCGTACAACTGATTCATCTGTCTATCAGTTTGTTGACGCATGGCTAAAACCGAACGACCTTTGGATTTTCCCAAATCTTCTGGTCGAATAACAGCACTTCCTGAAGTGTGTGCATAAGGAAGTAGCCCCGGGTTTTCAGCTACTTTGTCTTTGTTGATGGGGTTTAAGAATTTATCTTCAGATTCTGTCATAACGAAATTTAAATGGTTTGAAAAACTGCAAAGTCGTTTAAATACTTGGCAACTGATTAAAAGATTAAAAAGAAGTATTTTGTCAAGTATCTTTCAAAATTAACATTATAAGATAATACTTTTACAAAAAACAAACAATGAAGATAAAATTTCTAAAACAAAACAATATCATAATAAAATTACCTTTCAGGTATCATAATATTTTATGTTAATAGAAATTTTTCCTCCAGTTAAAAACCACCAGCATTATAAAAGATATTACTGAGATTATCATTTTTCATTGTTCATTCATTAATCATAACAAACGCAACCCCGTCAAAGTTTTTGGCGTATGGTTAAAAAAGTAAACCTTCTCATTTTTTACTAAATTTAAAGTCCTATGGAACGCAAAGAATTTTTATCACTCGTCGGAGTAAGTATTGGAGCAATAATTTTACAAAACTGTATGTCTGGTTGCACAAACGACTCAGACCCAGCGCCATCAAATAACAACAACAATAACGGAAATACTGGCGGAACCACGGCAGGTCTTACTGGCAACAATTCCATTTCTAAAGGTACTATTAATTTTACGTTAGACTTTACTAATGCGAACTTCGCAGATTTAAAAACTGACGGAAAAGCTATTGTGACTGGTGATGTAATTGTGGCCAAAACTAAGTCTGGAAATTATATTGCTGTAGCCAAAGCTTGTACACACCAAGGCACCACAGTAGATTTCCAAGCAGATAATAACCGTTTCAACTGTTCAAATCATGGTTCAAACTTTGATTTGGCAGGAAAAGTAATTAATGGCCCAGCCACTAGTCCACTCACACAATTCACTACTTCCTTTGATAGCGCTAAGAATACCTTAAAGGTTTCATAAGCAAAATCAAATTTTTATGATGAACACTCCTCAAAAATGCTAACTTTGGTATTTTAAGGAGTGTTTTTTATTGAAATATGATGCTGATAGACGATTATAAAAATCTACCGAAACCTTGTTCGGATTATGAATCAAAAGTGATAGAATTTTGTAAAAGTTGGCTAGGTGGGCAAGAAAAATTTGTGCTAAAAACCTCAGGCTCAACTGGCGAGCCAAAGGACATTTCATTGACTAGAAATCAAATGAAAGCAAGCGCCTTGCTGACTGGTGAAACCTTTGGTTTAAAAGCAGAAGATACTGCATTGGTTTGTTTAAATATAGAATATATTGCTGGCGTGATGATGTTAGTGAGAGGTATGGTTTTAAACCTAAAACTTTATATAAAACCTCCTTCTGGCAATCCATTGGTTGATACTGGTAGTCAGCACCTAGATTTTGCCGCATTTGTTCCATTACAATTACAAAACATTTTAGAAAGTAATAATGAGTTTTTTTTAACAACTTTAAATAAAATGAAAGCTATTATTGTAGGCGGTGCGGCGGTTGGCAAACAACTTCATGAACAAATTCAACAATTGTCAGTTCCTGTTTATAGTACTTATGGAATGACTGAAACAGTTTCACACATTGCGGTTCGTAGGTTGAATGGAGCGCAAGCTTCTCAAAACTTTAAGGTATTATCAGGAGTAAAAATCGGAATAGATGAACGAAAGTGTTTAAATATTTTGGCCGCCGCAAGTAATTTTGAATTGATACAGACCAACGATTTGGTTGAAATTATTACTGAAAAAGAATTCAAATTGTTAGGACGTTTTGATAATATTATCAATAGCGGCGGCATAAAAATTCAATTAGAAAAAGTAGAAAGTACGATTGAACAAATGATAAAATCATATCAAATTAGTCGCTTTTTTACATTTGGAATACCAGATGAACGTTTAGGTCAAAAATTAATTTTAGTGTTAGAATCCGTAAGTATGGACGATGACAGAAAACTTAATTTGATTAAAGAATTAAAAAAAGTTTTAGATACTTATCAGATTCCCAAACATATTTTTACAATTTCTACTTTTTCGGAAACTCCTACAGGAAAAATTGATAAAAAAGCCACAATAAAAAGATTAAATTTGTAAGAAAAAAAGCAAAGTCGATACGACTGCGGGAAAATAGAAAGCATGAAAGTAGAAAAATTATCACAACTAGAAATTAAATTCGAGACGGCAGACATTTTGCCTCCTCCTTTTTCACATCAAATATTACTTACATTAGATTTTAAAGAAAACTTTATTGATACAAAATTTGAAATCGCTTATACTTACAGAGATGAATTGACGGATGAAGAGATTTTAGAAGAAGGTTTTACGGGAAATGAAGACTTGGCTTGGGCTGGCGAGTTATCAAAAGCATGGGAAGCACCCATTTTAAAGCTAATTGGCCAAACTTCTGATAAATTCAACGCTAAAGCTTTAGAAGAGGAACAAAACTTCCTTGAAATATCCATCAATCAAAAAACAAAAGGGAATCCTGTAAATCAAGATGTTTGGGAGTATTTATTGCAAGAACTTACTCAAGCTGTCTATGAAACCTATGGAAAAGAAGCTCCTTTTCAATTAGTTTTTAAGCGAATTGAAAAAGATAAAAGTAGCTCAAGTTTTGAACTTAATTTACATTATACCGATAGAAAAGTGCTTGCCTCTACAAATACAAATGGTTTGGAGGAAAGCAAAAACATTTCTTGGGAAGAAGCCAGCGATTTGTTACAGCATATCTTCATTGGTGATTTTATCACTGATAAAGCACAAAAATCTGAACCAAAAACCGTTGGAAAATTCATTTCTATTGGTGATGGTTTTTGGTATGAGTTCACCAAAAGCTTAAAAAACCCTAATGGAAATAGAGCTTACATTGTGGAGTTATACCAAAAATTTGAAGCTTATTTATAGATAAAAATTCAATAGTCGTTCTAATAGGAACGACTATTTCTGTTTTCTAACAAATTTCACTGTGTAAAATCTATGAAAAGAGTACTCATTTTATTGTTCATCATCTTTGGTGAATGCCAAATTTTTGCTCAAGGAAATTCTGTCAACTTATCTCAAAATCCTGCTTCATTGAAGTGGAAACAGATTAATACTCCTCATTTTAGATTAATTTTTCCGAGTACCATTCAGTCTCTAGGCGAACGCACAGCCAATGTTTTAGAAACAGTCTATCAGCCAGTCAGTAAAACATTAGGGCGTAATCCCCGTAAAATTTCCATCGTTCTTCAGAATCAAACCAATATTTCAAATGGCTTTGTCACGTTATTTCCAAGACGTTCTGAATTTTATATCACTCCACCACAAGACTATACATTACTTGGAACCAATAACTGGCTCGATTTACTCGCTGTTCATGAATTTCGTCATGTGGTTCAGCAAGATAAAGCACTCACTGGGATTACAAAATTAATGTACACGCTTTTTGGGAACAATGGTTTAGGGCTAGTAAACTCTTTGGCGGTACCAAATTGGTTTTCAGAAGGCGATGCAGTAGGTACTGAATCTGTATTGACAAATTCTGGTAGAGGTAGAATTCCTACTTTTGATATGGCATTACGTACCCAATTGTTAACAAAAGGCAGCTATAGTTATGCTAAATCAGTGGGCGGTTCTTTCAAAAACTTTGTGCCAAATCATTACGTCAATGGCTATTTCATGACTTCTTACCTGAAGACAAAATATGGCGCAGAAGCTTGGGATAAAATTTTGGAGGGAACATACAAAATGCCATTTTATCCTTTTTCATTTTCAAACAATATCAAAAAAATAACAGGCTTAAAAACTGAACAACTTTACGAAAATGCTTTTGATGATGCCAAACAAGCTTGGGAAAATCAGTCAAAAAATATTCAAGAAACAAATGCTAGGCCAATTAATACTGTAAAAAACAAGTATTTTACACAGTATGAATTTCCACAAATTATTCCAGATGGCAGGATTTTGGCCTTAAAATCTGGGTTAGCTGACATTCAACAATTTGTATTATTGAGTAATGACAAACCCGAAGAGAAACTTCTGGAACTAGGAATGTTTAATAATGCTGGAATGCTCTCTGTTTCGAATGCTAAAGTGGTTTGGGCTGAATTTAATTATGATAAACGCTGGGGACAAAAGGATTTTTCGGTCATCAAAATCTATGATTTTAATACAGAAACCACTAAAAGACTCACTCATCAAACCAAACTATCAGCACCAGCATTATCAACAGACGCAAGTAAAATTGTAGCCGTAGAATTCACTTCAGAAAACAATTGTAGTTTGGTGATTTTAGATACAGAAACTGGAAAAGAAATTACGAAGATACCAAATCCCAAAAATGCGTTTTACCTACATCCACGTTTTACAGAAAGCAACGAAATTATCGCCGTAAAACTACTTGATGGAAAAAAAAGTATCGTTACGATTAATCCTGAGACCAATTTTGAAAAAGAGTTATTTTTACCCATAAACGAAAATATTGCCCACCCAGTAAAAGCAGGGAATTATGTACTTTTCAATTCTGGCATAACAGGAATTGATAATATTTTTGCTTTCGAGATAACAACCCAGAAACGTTTTCAAGTGACAAGCCGAAAATTTGGCGCTTTTAATCCTTGTGTTTCGGCCGATCAAAAAACTATTTACTTCAATGATTTTTCACCAGATGGTCAAAGAATTGTAGAAATGCCTTTTGCGCCTGAAAACTTTTTGCCCTTTGATGAATCAATCACAAAACCTGTAAAGTTTTTTGGGCAAATGCTAGTTCAAGAAGCAGGTGAAAACTTACTGAAAAATATTCCGAATCAATCTTACGATACTAAATCTTATAGTAAAGCAAACATTCTTAATCTCTATAATTGGGGAGCCGTTTTTAGTTCGAATAATAATAATTTAAACATTGGGGTTTCCTCACAGGATTTATTAAGTACCACAGCTATCAGTACGGGTTATGCTTACAATGCAAATGAAAATACTGGGCAGTTTTTCACTGATTTAAGTTTTGAAGCTTGGTATCCAAAAATCAATTTAAATTATACAAATGGGCAACGTCAAACTAATATATATCTTGATAATGCTTCGCCATTAGATAGCCTACGGTCTGATAAGTGGAATCAACAACAAATTGTTTTGGGGCTCAGCCTACCTTTAAATTTTACTCGTTCAAAGTACTTCGAATCAATGGAAATAGCGGTGAATACAGCTCTAACACAAGTTCGAGGCTACGATATATCAAAAAGATACCTATCTGAAAGCTTTAATGGCAACATTCATTCGATGATTTATAGTTTTGCGTACCAAAGACAAATCAAACGAGCAAGTAGAGATGTGGCTCCACGCTGGGGGCAAAGTATCAATTTTTATGCAAGAAATATGCCATTTGGCGGTAATGTAAAGGGCGGAATAACTGCCATTCAGGCAAGTGCTTATTTTCCGGGTTTAGCAAAGCACCATAGTTTAAGGCTGAGAGCTGCACTACAAAATCAGAGTGGTTTCAAAAATGCTAATGGTTCGCCCAATAATAATTTGTATATTTTCGGAAGCCCACTTTTTTTCCCGAGGGGTTTCAGTTATCGTTCTTTCGAAAACATGAGTATTGGATCGGTAGAGTATCGACTTCCATTATTTGATACTGACTGGAATGTTGGAAGATTAATTTATTTGAAAAGATTAAAAACAAATTTATTTGCGGACTTCGGACAAGGCGAGACCAGTTATAATTGGACAGAAATAATCAATGGACGAACCTACGTTTACAGAGGGGCAGACAAAGGGAATTTCACTTCATTTGGTTTTGACCTTACAGCACAATTTCACCTTTTTCGTTTTTCACAACAATTTGAAGCAGGATTTAGAGGAATATTTTTACCCAACAGTAAACAATTTATCTTTCAACCACTCGTGATTGACATTGGTTTTTAGAAATAAAACCTTTAAGTTTGATATATCAATCTATACGTTGTAATTAATACATCTAATATGAAGTTTTTTTCGAACCGAGTTTACTGGATCATGCAAATTTCTTGGTGGCTCTTCACAACACTTGTTTTAAGACAACCCACAACGAAATACTTTGAAAAACCCATAAATTTGGGTACTTACCTCACCATAAATTTCTTGGTGGGAATTATCTTCACACACTTTTACGCCAGAATTTACCTTCGGAAAGATAGAGAAAACGGCCAAATGATTGTTTATCCTTTGGTTTCATCGCTAATACTTGGATTGTGTTATTTTATGATTGATTACTTCTTTGGTTTTCAACGCTATCGTAAACCAAGTATGGGTATTCCGTTAGACCCCTATGATTACTATCAATTTTATATTGAATCTGTGAGGTACGTAATCATTTGGTTTTTGTTTTTCCATTTATTTTTGAGTAATCGTAAAGCACAAAAAAAAGAATTACAATTGGCCAATGCTGAAATGTCTTTAAAAACTGCTGAACTTGAAAACTTAAAAAACCAGCTTAATCCCCACTTTTTATTCAATGCCATCAACAGTATAAAAGCCTTAACTATTTTTGACCCCGAATTAGCCCGTCAGGCATTAACAGAGCTTTCGCAGTTGCTTAGAACATCACTCAGCATGGGTAATCAACAATTGGTACCTCTAGAAATGGAACTCAATTTGGTAAAAGATTATCTTTTCTTAGAAAAAATCAGATACGAAAAACGTTTAGACTACTCTTTTGAAATCAAACAAGATACTCTCAGCCAAAGTATTCCACCAATGTCGGTTCAATTATTAGTAGAAAATGCAATCAAACATGGTATCGGTAAAAATAAATTAGGGGGTAAGCTACGAATCGTTTCCAATGTTTCTCAAAATATTTTTACTTTAAAAGTGATTAACACAGGTAAAATTGTAACCAAAGCCAGTGAAAATGGAGTTGGAATGAAAAACTTACAAAAACGCCTCCTCTTAAACTTTAAAGAGAAGGCATCATTTACTTTAGAAGAAGAAGGTGATTACGTGGTGGCTACCATTCGAATTATTACAGTATGATTAGAATTTTTTACAAAAAAATGAATAAACTATTCTTTTAGAATAATAATAAATAAGTTAACGCACCTGTCAAGTACCCAACAAAAGCCAATAAACTAATTTTCTTTAAATACCAGATAAAATCAATTTTCTCCATTCCCATTACGGCTACACCAGATGCCGAACCAATGATTAAGATACTACCACCAGTACCAGCGCAATAGGCCATAAATTCCCATAGTTTTGAATCCGTCGGGAAAGTAGCTAAATCATACATTCCCATTGAGGCAGCTACTAAAGGCACATTGTCAATCACAGCTGAGGCTAAACCAATGGCAAAAACAATTAAATCTTGATTGCCAATGCTACGATCCATCCAAGTTGCTAAATCAGTCAAAATATGGGTAGCTTCTAAAGAACCTATCGCCAACAAAATTCCTAAAAAAAACAAAATACTTGAGGAGTCAATCTTACTGAGTGCATGGGCAACTGTAAAATGCTTACGTTCTTCTTCATCACGGCCATGATGAAGTATTTCAGAAACCACCCAAACTACTCCTAGCCCAAGTAAAATCCCCATATATGGTGGCAAATGAGTAATTGTTTTGAAAATCGGAACAAATAACAACATTCCTAGCCCTGTGGCAAGCATTATAATGGAATGTTGACGAGCTAAATATGATTCTTGCTCAGCATTTACTTTATAAGTAGGAGCAATAATATTTCCTTTTAAAGTAAAAGATAAATATAATAATGGTACAATTAAAGTAACTAAACTCGGCAAAAGTAAGCCCTTGATGATAGCGGTTACTGTAACTTGGCCACCAATCCAAAGCATGGTGGTGGTAACGTCGCCGATGGGCGACCATGCGCCTCCAGAATTGGCCGCAATAATTACAACTCCAGCAAAAAACATTCTGGTTTCTTTGTCTTTAATCAACTTTCTTAAAACAGACACCATCACAATGGCAGTAGTAAGGTTATCGAGCGCAGCAGAAAGAAAAAAAGTAATCAAACTAATAATCCAAAGTAAAGTTACTTTGTTTTTACTTGTGATTTTGTCCGTAATAATTTTGAATCCATAATGTGAATCAATCAATTCGACAATCGTCATTGCACCGAGTAGAAAAAAAAGTATTTCAGAAATACTAGCGAGGTGGTGCGACAATTCTGCTCCAATAACTTCAGGTTGATGCTCGGAAACCGTGTAGATTGTCCAACATAAAACGCCCGTAATTAAGGCAGATGCAGTTTTGTTAAGATGAATGGTATGCTCTAGTGCAATAGCTACATAGCCAACCACAAAGGTAATAATCAATAAAATTTCCATTATTGGGTTAAAGTAAGTTTAAAACAGTTTGGTTCTTATAAAAACAATTAAGCAATCACAAAAATCACCGCCAGCATAACTAGCGGTGATTAGTTAACAGATCAAATTATTCTACTACGTTATAACAGAAAACCCATCATTTTCTTTTTAATTCAATCAAATCATTAATCATTAAAAACAATTGTGAGGAGCGCTGTTGCGATACAAAGGTCTTGCTATTAGATTAAGAAAAACTTAATCTAATATTAGAATTTGCTTAGAAAATTTTAGAATTTGTTACTGATGAGGTATCTTAACGATAAATTCTGTACCTAAATTTAGCTTACTTTTTACTTGAATAATGCCTTTATGAAGCTCTACGATATGTTTTACTACAGACAAACCCATCCCAAACCCTTTTATATTTTTTGTGTTTCTGGCTCTAAAAAAAGGGTTAAAAATATTTGGTAAATCACCTGCTGAAATTCCAATACCTTTATCTTGGATTTTTATGATGCAATATTTTCTATCAAAACTTAGCAAAATGTCTGCTTGCCGATTGGGTGAATATTTGCAAGCATTTTCCAACAAATTAACAAATAGGTTTTCCAATAAAACTTGATTGCCCTCAATTAAAGTAAGGTTATCTTCCTCTGGAATAATTTCAAAATTAAAACTAATTCTATAGGTTGAGTGAATCTGTTGTACAGATTTTTGTGCATTTAATAATACTTCTTCTGTTCTTAAT
>JACCDS011723716.1_pt1 | contig 10574 bp, 8 predicted proteins | sample 7446441 | NCBI WGS metagenome assembly JACCDS01 (sample SAMN15323445, study PRJNA562643) | freshwater metagenome | isolation source: river surface water | place: USA:Blue River Watershed | collected 2017-08-17 | reverse complement strand
GTCCGGTGCCGGAAACGGTGCGTCCGGTCAGCCATTCGGGCAATTGTGCCGGGAACGGCCAGCGCAAACCGGCGCGGCGCAAGATCACATCATGAACCCGTCGCCCTTCCAGATGGGGGGCAACGCCTTGGCGGGTAACTTCAACTTCAGGTAATTCTGGCATGGTGAATGGTCAATTGAAACTGGTGGAAACAAAAAATGGTTGGTAGCAACGTAAAGCCTGACGCAAATTCAGGGTTCGGCGTAAAATGGAGAAACGTTGCGGTTTGGCCGCTGTCGGCAAGCTTGGCGTACGCTCGCCGCCATGGTGGTACAGGGTGCTGCTGGGTGGTGTCATGTTGCCATGGTGCCACCATGCTGCCGTTTCCGTTTCCTTACCCGTTTAGGATTTGCCGTGAAAAACGTCCTTCTCATTGTAACCTTGTCTGCCGCATTCTCGGCATGTACGACGTTTTCGCCGCAGAATAATCCGGCCAGCGTCGCGGCGGCAGGCACCCGGTCCATTCCGGCCACGTCAGTCACACCAGACGCACCCGCCGCACTGGCACCATCCGCAAATTCTTCCAGCACAACCTCGGCCAAGACGATTGCCTCCAGCTTGGCAACGAGCCCCGATGGCGAACCGCTGGTCGATTTGGTGATCGCCGCAAACGACCCCAACCTGAATTTACCATCGGTTGAACTAACCCCGGAATTACTGAACAAGCTTTTGATCAGCGAATTTGCCCAGCAACGCGGGCAATGGCAAAAAGCGTATGTGACCTTGCTGGCGCTAGCCCAGCAAACCCGCGACCCGCGCCTTGCCCGACGCGCAATGGACGTGGCGCTGGAAGCACGCCAACCATCCGAGGCATTGGCCGCCGTGCGGCTGTGGCGCGAACTCGATCCCAAGGGCACGGAGCCGAATCAATACTATTTGCGCTTCGTGGTGTTTGGTGACGATTTAAACGAAGCGGCCAACCTGCTGACCGAACGACTGGCCAAGGCTGTGCCAAGTGAGCGCGGCTATGTCATCTTGCAAATTCAGCAAATTTTGCGCTATGCCAAGGATAAGCAGGCCGCCTTTGCCGTACTGGAGCAGTTGTTGGCCCCGTATTCCGACTGGCTCGAAGCCCGACTGGCGCTGGCTCAAAGTGCCTTTTTAAAGGGCGATAATGCCCGCGCCATCCGCGAAGCGCGCGCCGCACGCGCCATCAAGCCCGCTTCCGAAGAGGCGGTGCTGGCTCATGTGCTGGTGCTCAATGATCCGAAAGCGGGCGTCACCGAATTGACCGATTTTCTGGCCGTATATCCGCAATCACGCGAGGTACGGCTGGCCTTGGCGCGCAGTTTGGTCGATCAAAACCAGTATGGCCGGGCCAGATTGGAATTTGAGCAGATTTTGCAGGGCGATCCGAAAAACGCGGCCACCCTGTTTGTACTGGGTGCCATTTCGATGTATGAAAAAGACCCGGTGGCAGCAGAAAAACATTTCCTGGGCTATCTCGATGTGGTGGCCACCAATCCGGCCCAGGCGCGCGATCCGGGGCAGGTCTATTCGTATCTGTCGCAAATTGCCGAAGAGCGGGGCGATACCGAAGCGGCGCTCAAGTGGCTGGGGAAAATGAGTGGCAGTGACAGTCGGCATCAAAGCCAGTTCAACATCGAATTGCGGCGCGCCAATCTGCTGGCCAAACGCGGTGATGTGAATGCGGCGCGTGCCTTGCTCAAGAGTTTGCGGCCGGACAGCAGCGAAGACAAGGTACAGCTAATATTGACCGATGCTCAAATCCTGCGCAACGCCAACCAGTTTCAGACGGCGTTTGTAACCCTTGAAGCCGGGCTGAAGCGCTTTCCAAACCAGACTGAATTGCTGTATGACCATGCCTTGATCGCCGAAAAACTGGATCGCTGGCAGGTGATGGAAGCCTCGCTGCGGCAGGTGATGACGCTTTCGCCATCCCAGCATCATGCCTATAATGCGCTTGGCTATTCATTGGCCGAACGTAACGTCCGTTTGCCCGAAGCGCTGACCCTGATTGAAAAGGCGTTGCAACTGGCACCGAATGACCCGTATATCATGGATAGTCTGGGTTGGGTGCAGTTCCGCATGGGGCGCTTGACCGAGTCAGAAAAAACCCTGCGTCAGGCCTATGGCTTGCGGGCCGACCCGGAAATTGCCGTGCACTTGGGTGAAGTATTGTGGAAGCTTGGGCAAAAAGATGAGGCGCAAAAGTTTTGGCGCGAAGCGCGCAACAAAGACCCAAAAAGCGATACGCTGAAAAGCACACTGGCCCGCCTGAATGTGAGTTTGCCCTAAATGCGGTTGACGTGGATGCCAAACCGGGGGCTGGGACGAATGTTGCAAACATTGCAAAAATTGCAAACATTGCGAACATGGCGGGTGTGGCAATGGCGGCCCTCACTCCCCATACTTCATGCACGGCAAGCGCTGCAGGTACTGTCTGCATTGCCTGCATTGCCTGCATTGCCTATTAGCATACTGATTCTTGCCCTGTGTCTGGGGGCGGCTGGCTGCACCGGTTTGCCGCTTGCATCCGGGGAATCGGTTCCCGTACCCGCGCGCGCCTACCGCGCCGACCTTGATCTTTCCGGGCGGCTTTCGCTTGGCTACCAGCAAGACGGCAAAGAGCAGGCGTTGCATGGCAGCTTTGAGTGGCACCAGCGGGGAACACAACTGGTGCTAACCCTGCGCTCACCACTGGGGCAGACACTGGCCCAAATCGAGGTGCAGGACGGTCTGGCGCGGCTGACCGAATCCGGTGGCCGGGTACAAACCGCGGCCAATGTCGATGATTTGGTGCAGCAAGCGCTGGGCTGGCCCTTGCCAGTCGCCAAACTGCAATGGTGGTTGCAAGGCCACGGCCAGCAAGCGGATGGCCAGCCATTTCAGGCCACGCCAGCGTTCAATCAGGTGCGCACGCCCGACGGCTGGCAACTGCACTTTGTGACTTGGCATGCGGACGGTAGCCCGAAACGGATTGATCTGACGCGGGTGGCTGCTGCTGTGGGCGAGGTTACATTGAAACTGATCATCAACGATTCAACCGTGGAATGACTATGCAAGCAACGCTGGAAAATTGCCTGGCTCCGGCCAAACTGAACCTGTTTTTGCATGTCACCGGGCGCAGGCCCGATGGCTACCATTTGCTGCAAACGGCATTTCAGTTGCTCGACTATGGCGACACCCTGCATTTTTCCCTGCACCCGGAGCCAGCCGGGCCGGATGCCCCGATTGTGCTCTGCGGTGCCATCGCCGGTGTGCCCGATACCGATAATTTGATCTGGCGTGCCGCTCGGCTATTGCAACAGCAGACCGGGCACCATTTGCCCGGCGTGAATATTGCATTGGAAAAACGCCTGCCAATGGGCGGTGGCTTGGGTGGCGGCTCCTCCGATGCCGCCACCACCTTGATTGCCTTAAACCACCTGTGGCAACTTGGTCTGTCGCGCCAGCAGCTCATGACACTGGGCTTGCAATTGGGGGCCGATGTGCCGTTTTTCCTGTTTGGGCGCAATGCGTTTGCCGAAGGGGTGGGCGAACAATTACGGGTATTGGACACCCCCAAATCCTGGTTTGTGGTGCTGGAGCCGGGCGTGATGGTGCCGACCCCAACAATTTTTTCTGCGAAAGACTTGACAAGGGATTCGAAACCCATCACAATAGCGGACTTTTCCAGTAGCACTATTTGGCAGTTCGGGAAAAACGATTTGCAGCCAGTTGCTGCAAGGTTGTATCCGCAGGTGGCAGAGGCATTGGCTTGGATGGCGAATCAACATTCGCAGCAACAAGCCAGAATGACCGGTTCCGGTGCCTGTGTATTTTGTGCCGTGGCCGATGAGGTAGAAGCGCAAAATATGGTTCAGGCGGTGCCGCCAAAATGGCGTGCATGGTATGCCAAAGGATTACAGCAACACCCGATGGCGGAATATCTGCCAATCGATGTGCCAATTGAGGTGAACGCTTAAAAATAATTTAGGCGATGGAAAAAAAGAGTTGTTTGATACAGCAAACCGTGTTAACATGCCGGGGCTGTAACAAAAATGAGTTGTATAGGGGAATCGCCAAGTTGGTTAAGGCACTGGATTTTGATTCCAGCATGCGAAGGTTCGAATCCTTCTTCCCCTGCCAGATTTAGCAGGCTCAGCCCTGAACAAGGGCGGCGAGATATCCGGGCAACAAAGCCCGAGTGAGCTTGGTGCAATAAATGTTAGCAATCCCTTAGTAATCCTTAAGCAACGTCTCTCGTGGCAAATCCCTGAACGCCGGGTTTGCTATCCAAGCACTTAACGATCTATCCTGGAACTCCCATGGGCTACGAAAACCTGATGGTTTTTACTGGCAACGCGAACCCGGCTTTGGCTGCTGGTGTCGCTGCCCAACTTGGCATCTCGCTTGGCAAGGCGCAGGTTTCGCGCTTCTCTGACGGCGAAGTCATGGTCGAAATCAACGAAAACGTGCGCGGCAAAGACGTCTTTGTGTTGCAGTCGACCTGTGCCCCGACCAATGACAATCTGATGGAAATCATCCTCATGGTCGATGCCTTGAAACGGGCCTCGGCTGGCCGGATCACTGCCGCGATTCCTTATTTTGGCTATGCACGGCAAGATCGGCGGCCGCGTTCGGCTCGGGTTGCGATTTCTGCCAAGGTGGTAGCCAACATGCTGGAAGAAGCCGGTGTGGAGCGGGTCCTGATTATGGATTTGCATGCCGATCAAATTCAGGGTTTTTTCGATATCCCGGTCGATAATATTTATGCCTCGCCGCTGTTGCTCGGCGATTTGCAAAAAAAGAATCACGATGATTTGCTGGTGGTCTCGCCTGACGTGGGCGGTGTGGTGCGCGCGCGTGCGCTGGCCAAGCGTTTGAATTGCGATTTGGCGATTATCGACAAGCGTCGCCCAAAAGCCAATGTCTCGGAAGTGATGAACATCATCGGTGAAGTCGATGGTCGCAATTGCGTGATCATGGATGACATGGTCGATACCGCAGGCACCCTGACCAAGGCTGCCGAAGTATTGAAAGAGCGGGGCGCAAAAAAGGTCATCGCGTATTGTACCCACGCCGTGCTATCGGGCCCGGCCATTGAGCGCATTTCCTCGTCGCCGCTCGATGAATTGGTGGTCACCGATACCATCCCGCTCAATGCTGCGGCGCAAGCTTGCACGAAAATTCGGCAACTGACCTGTGCCCCGTTGCTGGCGGAAACCTTTCGCCGCATTATCAAGGGCGATTCGGTCATTTCCCTGTTCGTGGATTAAACCAACCGGTTTTTTGGTGAAAGGAGGAGCATTGCTCCTCCTTTTTTATACTGCCTCTGGTCGCGGAGGCAGGTAACGCTGGCTTTGGCTGGCATTTTTGGAGTATCACATGAAAGTAATTGCAACTTCACGCACCGTACAGGGCACCGGAGCGAGCCGCCGCCTGCGGAATAGCGGACAAACCCCGGGTATCGTATATGGTGGTCCCGGCGCAACTGGTGCCAAGAACATCACCCTGGATCACAATGCGCTGTACCATGCATTGAAGAAAGAAAAATTCCATTCATCGATTCTGGAACTTGAAGTTGATGGTGGCCAGCCGGAACAGGTTTTGCTGCGCGACTTCCAAATGCACGCGTTCAAGCAACTGGTATTGCACGCTGATTTCCAGCGCATTGACCCGACTCAAAAGATTCACATGAAGATCGCACTGCACTTCATCAATGCCGAAATCTCGCCAGCGGTCAAACTGCATGGCGGCATCGTCAGCCACGTGCTGTCGGATCTGGAAATTAGCTGCCTGCCAGCCGATTTGCCGGAATCGATCACCGTCGATCTGGCCCATCTCGATGGCAGCCATGCGGTACACATCAACGATCTGAAACTGCCAAACGGCGTGACCCCGGTGGCCAAGGAAAACAAGACCGTGGTAACCGTCAGCATCCCAGTGGCACAGGTTGTGGCCGAAGTGGCTCCGGTCAAGGGCAAAAAAGGCAAGAAATAAGCCGTCGCAAGATAGTTTTCGGCTTACAACAAAAAACCCGCCTCATGGCGGGTTTTTTGTTGCTTGCGCTCATTCGCGGCCCAGCAGGCGCAACGCGCCGACGAAATCAAACTGGCGCACGGCCGAGGCAATTTTAAGCAGGGTCGCTTCGTCATACAGGGATGACAGGCTGGCACGAACCTTGTCAAACAAAAACACCGCATCGGCTCGATCGGCCTTGAGCAGGGCGCATAGTTCGGCCAACGCTTCCTCGCCATTCTTGCGTAAATCGGGCGCGGCCAGTTCCGGCGTGGCCGGCGTCGTGGCATGGTAGTGATCCAGACCATCAAGTACCACGGTTAGCGCAGCATCAAGTGCCTGCACCCGTTTGAGCAAATCCGGATGGCGCAAGTTGTAAATGTGATGGGTTTTAAAAAAGGTTTCCAGATCGCCAGCCCGGTTCTGCAAATCAATGGCACCGATATTGGCCGCGACACCACGCAGCGAATGCACACGCCGCCGCGCTTCCAGTTGCAAATTGGCTTCACATTCACGGCGCAACTCGGCTACCGTGGGGCGCTGGGAATTGCGAAAACGCTCCAGTAATTGAAAGTAAAATGCCCGGTTGTTGCCAACATGTGACAAACCCAGAGGAATGTCAAGGCCGGGCAAGGTGGGCAATGCACCATTTTCGGCAGCGTGGTTCATTAAATGGTTCTCCTGTACGGTGGGGGCAGGCCCCTTGTTGGCCCGCCGCTCATGCGGATGCGGGCCACATGCCATTATTCGTGATATTGCGCTCTATGCCAACCCCAATGTACCAAATTGTCTATTCTTAATCCGGATATTTGTTATCATGGGCCAACAATGTTGCCGAAACAATGGAATTGTCAGTTTTATGCAAAATCCTTGAATTGTTCAGCGATGTCGAGAATGCGCGCTTCCACTGCGCAAAAGGCATCCATCACATCCGGATCAAATTGCTGGTTGCGACCATTTTGCATCAGCTTCATCGCCTCGGCATGGGGCTTGGCTTCCTTGTAACTCTTGCTGGTAATTAAGGCATCGTACACATCGGCTACCGCCATGATCCGTGCTGCGAGTGGAATCGCCTCGCCCGACAGCCCTTCCGGATAGCCGGAACCATCGTAGCGTTCCTGATGTGAATAGCAAATCTCGCGCGCATACTGCAAAAACGGGTTGCTGATGCCAAGATACTGTTCCACGCCCAAAATACTGTCGCGGCCAAAAATCGTATGTTGTCGCATGAGCAAAATCTCGTCCTCGGTCAACCGACCCGGATTGCGCAGACTGGGGTCGTTGCTACCGACCTTGCCAATATCGTGCAAGGGTACCGCCTTAAAAATCAGGGCAATATTGCTGTCGGATAAACTTTCGGCGTATTTGCCCTGTTGTTGCATCTGTTTCGCGATCGCGGCCACATAGTGCTGGGTACGGCGCAAGTGATTGCGGGTGGCGTTGTCACCGGTTTCAACCATGGCGGCCACGGCCAAAATGGTGGCATCCTGAATCTGGGTCAGTTGATCGAGTTGCTGGTTTTGATCCTGCATTTGGCTGCGCAGCGCCTTCAGTTGCAAATGGGTCGCCACCCGGGCCTGCAACACTTCGGGGTCAATCGGTTTGGTAACATAATCCAGCGCGCCTTCCTGAAACCCGCGCCGCTGGTCTTCCAGATGATTTTTGGCGGTTAAAAACAACACCGGAATGGCGGCAGTGACGGGATTGGCCTTTAACTGGCGGCAGACCTGATAGCCATCCATCTCCGGCATCATCACATCGAGCAAAATCAGGTCGGGCAAGGGCTGTTGTTCGGCGGCACGCAACGCGATTTCGCCATTTAAGGCCAGTTTGACCCGATATTTCCCCTGGAGCAACATCTTGATCAGCATCAGGTTATCAGGCGCATCATCGACAATTAATACGGTCGGCTTGGTATCAGTGAACATGACTGGCTTTCGACGAGAGAACACGGTCTTCAGTTACATCTTAAAACGAAACACCGGGCTTGTTGAAGATTCGGCCAAAAAAAGACGATAATGCCATTCTTTGTGCGATTTTTTGTTATGACAATCCGTTTGATCGTAGGCCTTGGCAATCCGGGGCCGGAATATGAATTAACCCGGCATAATGCCGGTTTTTGGTGGGTCGATAACCTGGCCAGCAGCCTGCCCGGCTGCCGCTTGCAACGGGAAAGCCGGTTTACCGCGCTGCTGGCCAAGTCGACGCTGGCCGGGCAGGATATTTTTTTGCTCGAACCGCAAACCTTTATGAATCGATCCGGTTTGTCGGTTGGGCAAGTCGCACGGTTTTATAAAATCGACCCGGATCAGGTTTTGGTGGTACATGATGAGCTGGATTTGCCGCCCGGTGCCGCCAAACTGAAAAAAGGCGGATCTTCCGGTGGCCATAACGGCTTAAAAGACATTACCGCCGCGCTCGGCACGCAGGATTACTGGCGTCTGCGGCTTGGCATCGGCCATCCGCGCACATTAAACCTGCAGCAGGGCGTGGCGGATTTTGTGTTGCACCGGCCACGCAAGGAAGAGCAGCCATTAATCGAACAGGCGATTGAACACAGTCTGCGAATTACGACGCTATTGTGCGAGGGAAAGTTTGATGTTGCGATGATGCAATTGCATAGCCCCAAATAAGCCGGGCAGCTCAGGCCATCTGGCCAAGATGCTGGCGCACTGCCTGCAAGATTTGCTCAATCAGTGTTTCGGCCTGACTCATATCGATTTGTTGTTGAGCTGCCATAACATCACACAAATAGTCGTCGATCCGATTGGCCATTTGCTTGATCCGGTCTGAATCGTCCAGATACGGTCGTGACGAGTGGCGCGGTAGATACGCAACCAGCGTGCGGGTCGCCGTATGGCACCACTGTGCCCGTTGTCCCTCATCTGCCGCCGGATTCAGGTGTGGGTAGATCAAGTCATACAGGGCCAACGCCAAGGCATCCGCTTGCAGCACTTCTGCCACACTGCCCTGCGATACCGGGAGCAACAGCCGGGCATACAGCTCCTGCACCTGTTGCAGATAGTGCGCATCATCGATTCGGCGTGACTGTGCTTGTTCGTGTACGATTTGCAATTGCCGTGCCAGCGGCAACAGCCGATCCTCATCCCGTTCCGCCAAATGGCCGCGCATGTGATGCAAGAGCGCATCGGCGCGCGCTGCATCACCGTACAAGCCGTGGTAATCGAGCGCCTGCTGAAAAAGGGTCGGGTCATGCAGGCTGAAGCTCGGCAGCGTGCGGCCCGTGTTGTTAGTCAGCCCACTGCTGGGCATCCTGCTACCGGCTACCTTGCTGCCTGATTCGCCTTCAGGCTGGCTTGGGCTGGGAAGCCTGTGCCAAAGCAGCATTTCATCCGGATTGAGTTCCGGCATGTCTCCGTAGCGCAATTGCGCCGCCATTTTCAGCCGCAACAGTCGTAGTGCGTCGCGCTGATAGTGCGCCAGTGTCTGGCCCGGGCATTGCGCCAGAAACGCGGCATCGCACAGCGCCAGATTCAGCGTCTTGGCAAAGCGTGCCAGCCGGGCGATAAACTCGGTACGCAACAGGCGTGGTTCGAGTTCGCGCTCAAGACGGGCTTGCTCGTCATCCGGGCGACAAATTTGAAACAGTTGCCAGCAATCGGCCTGCAACACCGGCAAGGTAGCGATGGCGCGCTCGGCCCCGATCACAAAACCATCGAGTGTGGCCGCCTCAAACCCGGCCAGTGCCGGATAATCGGACAGTGGCTGATCGAGCAGGCCGAGGCTTTCCGTATAATCAACCACCTGCCCAAACGACTTGGCAGCCCCATTGCCGCTGCCGCTGCTGCTGCGATTCACCCGCGCCAGTGCCTGCAACAACGTATGGCCGGACAGGCGACGCGCCAGATACAGCACGGCGGTGCGAGGTTCGGCATCTTGAGCGAGCCATTGGTCAACCACAATCATCAGTTCCGGCTTGTCATTGGTGGCAAACTGGGACAGGATCTGTTGCTGATAGGCTTCTTCCTGGCCATACGGTGCAATCATCCGGTGCCAGAAATCCTGCAATAATTGATTGGCCGCCGGATCTGGCGCGTAGCTGGGCGGTTGCGTGTCCTCTGCCAGTGCCTTGCCGGAAATCACCAATGCCGAATCGAGATAGCCGAGCTCATCGAGTACTTCCTTGTAGCGGCAGGCACTGTGGTGATCCGGTGCCACCAACTGGCCCTTCAAGCCACTGCGCGCATAAATATTGTGGTAATGGGTGCTGACATCGAATGCAATATTCACAATCTGTTGGTCGTCGTGCCGTGCCAATGGCGCGATCCGGGTCGGTGGCGTGGCCATCGCGGGCGGTGCAGTGCTGCCTTGCGGCAGTGGCCGTGCCTGATACACAATCGGCACGGTCAGGCCATCTTGTTGCGCCTGTTGGTGACTGTAATAATCGATCAGTGGCAGCGCATGGCCCGGCATGGGGGTAGCGGAAAAGAACACATGGCAGGCGTTGGGCAAGACCTTGCGCAACGCCTGCACAAATTGCGCCATGTCGGGCTGGTGATCTTCTTCGAACAGCACAAAGATATTCGGCGACAGATCGCGGTATAGCACC
>JACCDS010086809.1_pt1 | contig 10574 bp, 8 predicted proteins | sample 7446441 | NCBI WGS metagenome assembly JACCDS01 (sample SAMN15323445, study PRJNA562643) | freshwater metagenome | isolation source: river surface water | place: USA:Blue River Watershed | collected 2017-08-17 | reverse complement strand
TGTCATTGGGACAAGCCCGCATTCTACCGTTTCCGCTGTCTATTCCCTGTCCATTCTTTTTATTTCGCCATGGCTTCCACACCCCCGGTTTCCCTTTCCTATCGCGACGCGGGCGTCGACATTGACGCCGGTGACGCACTCGTCGAGGCGATCAAGCCTTTTGCGAAGCGCACAATGCGTGAGGGCGTGCTGGCCGGCATTGGCGGGTTCGGCGCGCTCTTCGAAGTCAGCAAGAAATTCAAGGAGCCGGTCCTGGTCTCCGGCACGGATGGCGGGGGCACCAAGCTCAAGCTCGCGTTCCACCTGACCCGTCATGACACGGTCGGCATCGATCTCGTTGCCATGAGCGTCAACGACATCCTCGTGCAAGGCGCCGAGCCGCTGTTCTTCCTTGACTACTTCGCCTGCGGCCGGCTGGACGTTGCTGCAGCGACCGACGTGATCAAAGGGATCGCCGCGGGCTGCGAGCAGGCCGGTTGCGCCCTGATCGGTGGCGAGACGGCTGAAATGCCGAGCATGTATCCGGACGGCGAATACGATCTGGCGGGTTTTGCTGTCGGTGCCGTTGAAAAATCGAAAATCATCGACGGTCGCAAGATTGCTCCAGGCGACGTAGTGCTGGGTCTCGCATCGTCGGGTGCGCATTCGAACGGCTACTCGCTGGTGCGCAAAATTCTCGACGTCGCGAAGCCTGACCTGAATGCTGATTTCCATGGCCGGCCTCTCGCCGACGTACTGCTTGCGCCGACCCGCATCTACGTCAAGCCGCTGCTGGCACTGATGGAAAAGATCGACGTGCATGGCATGGTGCACATCACCGGTGGTGGTCTGGTCGAAAACATTCCGCGCGTACTTCAGCCTAACCTGACGGCGGTGTTGCAGCGTGACGCATGGACCATGCCGCCGCTGTTCCAGTGGCTGCAGCAGCACGGCGGTGTGGCCGATGCCGAAATGCACCGCGTGTTCAATTGCGGCATCGGTATGACCGTGATCGTGTCGAAGGAGAATGCGGATTTTGCCGAGGCTGAACTCAAGCGCTTGGGCGAAACCGTTTACCGCATCGGCACGATTCGCGAGCGCAACGGCGACGAGCCGCAGACGATCGTCGAATGACCCTGTCGGGCAGCCGTGCGGCTTGCCCGGACCGCTGGCTTGGCACCTCTTACGTCAGGTCGGTGGCAAGGCGGCAGCGCCGCACGCCGTACAGACGTACAAGTAAAGCCTTACAAGTACAGACGTACAGCCGGGTGATGCCAATGCCGCCAGCAGACTGACGTGAGAGGTTTCTAGTCCATGAGCAACCCAGCCCGTATCAATCGGCGGGGTTTTTGTTATCCATGGACGCTCAGTTCAGGGCAGGATTTCGAGCTGCTTGCTGCCGCTGTCATAGCGTTGCAAATAGCTGGCAAGGCGTTCAAAGGTTGCCGTAACGGGCTTGCCCGGTTGGTCGGACAAAGACACCTCGGCGCTGAATATCGACCCGAGCAGCAGTTTCAGCGGATTCACATTGACGGGCTGAGCGTCGAAGAATGCCTTGGCATTGGCCTTCAGAGTGTGCGGATCGCTGGTCTGATAAATCGCTGCGTTGATCACATCCAGGACAAATTCAGTGCAATTCTGTCGTCCCAGCGTGTAGGGGTTTGCGATCAGCGAGTAATGAGGATCATGCAACGATGCATAGGTCGGCGAAGTGATCACGTCGAGCAGGCGGCGTTGCAATTCGGGTGAGGGAATGATGATGCCGGCCTCCAGCTCGGCGACACCCGAGAAGAAATCCGCCGGATAATCCTGCACTAACTCACTCGTGTCCGGCTGCTTGTCGTTCCGGTACAGGTTGTAGATGGCATAGCCGGGCAGCTTGCGGCCATCGGCCGTGGTGATCTCTGCGTAGACTGCAAACGCGGCATGGGTGTACCGCATCCCATCTGGCATGTCGGACAATGGCCGCCCCATCCGCGCCAGAATCGCGACCTGCGCTCCTTCGGCGGCGATGCTGCGTTCGACCTTTTTGGCGAAAGCGATGATGTCCTGCGGTGTGAACCGGCTTGGTTGATCGGACTGGTTGTTGCTACTGCTGCTGCCGCTGAAACTCCTGCCGTGGCTTGCTGCCGGCAAGACTGACAGCAGCACTGCACACGCGACAATGAGAGATCGAAAGAAGTTCATGGGCGCGGCTCCGGTTTCGTGATACCGGTGGCGGCAGCCGGCGATTTCAGCGCTTCGGCCGGCGACATCACGCTGATGGTTTCGTCGGTCACCGGCAGCGGCTGGCCGGGCGATGAACTCGCCGCCCGCGCTGCGGCGGAGCCAACGGCGGCAATACCGATACCCGTAACAGCCAGCGTCGCGCCGCTGATGGCCATTGGCACCGCCGAGACGCCCAATGCCACTCGCCCGGATGCCTTCACGCCGAGCGTGACGGCTTTGCTCGCATGCGCGCTGGCGGCGAAGGCATGACCGAGACTGCCCTGTGCGTGCGCGCCATCGACGACCAGGACGGTACAGACTGAAAAAATAATTCGGGCTACTTGCTGTTTCATACGCGGCTCTCCTTGAAGTGTCCGCGCATAGGTAGGCCGCCATGCCGCGAAGTTCCCGGCCGGTCCGCATTGCGCCGTCCATGGCAAGCGCGACCGGGAGCCACCGCCGGCATTCAGTGCGGCTGCTTGGGCCTCGTCTGTTGCGCCAGTGTCTGTAGCGGTGCGGCCGCGCCCTCGACGCGCGTCACCGAAGGCGGCGGTCGTACCCGTACCGGCTGGCTTGAGCTGTCTTGGCTGGACAGGACATTCGTCGTGGTCTCGGGCGCCGCATTCCAGACGGGATCGGCAATACCCTCGAAGACCGACTTCAGTTGCCGGCCCCAGGTCGAACGGATCATCTGGAAGTACTGATTGTTTTCGTCGATGGTCACGAAGCGGCGGATGGCCAGACTGTCTTTTTCATAGACCAGCAGGTCAAGCTGAAAGCCCACCGAAATGTTCGAGCGCAGCGTCGAGTCCATCGATATCAGCGCGCACTTGGCCGCCTCATCAAGCGGTGTGGAAGGCGCGATTACACGATCGATGATGGGCTTGCCATACTTCGATTCGCCGATCTGAAAATATGGATTCTCGTCATGCGATTCAATGAAATTGCCGGCTGCGTACATCTGGAAAAGGCGGCAGCGCTCGCCCCGAATCTGCCCCCCGAAAATCATGCTGACATTGAAATCGATGCCGAATTGTTCAAGCGCGCGCGCATCGCGTTGGTGTACTGCGCGGATCGCGTCTCCAACGATCTGCGCGGCTTCGTACATCGATGACGCAGTCCAGATGCTGGTACCGTCGGGCGACAGATATTCGGCAATGGTCTGGCGTACAGACTGAGAGATCGACAAGTTCCCGGCGGTCATCAGGACCATTACCCGGTCACCCGGATTCTCAAACACGGACATCTTGCGGAAGGTGCCGACATGATCGACGCCGGCGTTGGTCCGTGAATCCGATAGAAAGACGAGGCCGGCATCCAGCCGCATCGCCACGCAATAGGTCATGCTGTCTCCTCGTTATTTTTCATGGGGTAGCGTTCATTACCGTTCATGCGTGTGATACGGATACCTGAACGCTCAATGTCTCGTCACCACCGCCACGCCGTATGCCACGCACTGGGGCAACGGATTCATAGTCACGGCCGACGGCGATGCGGCAGTAGTCGGCATCCTGAAGTCGCGTGTGGGTGACATCGATCGAGACCCAGCCAGCGTAGTCACTGTCCTCGACCCATGTGTCGACCCACGCATGGGTTGCGCCATGTCCGAGGTCGCCTTGACCTGGATGAATATAGCCAGAGACATACCGTACCGGCACGCCAACGGCATGGCAGCAGGCGATGAAAAGGTGGGCATGATCCTGGCAGACGCCCTGACCCAGCTTGAGGGCATCGTCGGCCGAGCTGCTGGTGGCCGTGGCACCGGGCTGGTAACTGACCGCGCTGCAGATGGCCTCGGCCAGTGACAGCAATTGCGACGTCTCGGCGTGCGCGGATGGTAAATGGCGTACCGCCAGCTGCCGGATGGCGTCGGTCGGCGTGGTGAGGCGGGTCGGTACGGTGAATGCGAGCACGGGCAGCAGCATGCGCTCCGGGATCCGGCCCCTCTGCGGCGACTGGATCGCTACGGTGCCCGCTGCGACGATACGTACTTCATCATGCGGGGACGTCAGTGTGACGATGTCGCCGTAGTTGCCAAACGCATCCGTCATGCCGCAGCGATTACCAGGTGAGCTGATCTGCCATTGCAGCGTTTGCTGCAGCGGCTCGCTGCGCGGCGTCATGCGCAGACGCTGGATCGTGTATGCCGCAGAGCGCGCGTACTGGTAGCGCGTCTCGTGACGGATGGCGAGCGTGACCGGTTTCATGCGGCGAGCGGTAACAGGAAATCCCGACTGACGCGGTTGCCAAGTTCATAAACCTGTTCGAGAAACTCGGTCAGGTAGTCATGCAGCCCGCGTCGCATGATGTCATCGATGCTGTTAAACCGCAGATTCGAATGCAGTCGGCCGGCATAGCGCTCGGTGTCGCGCGAGACCTCGTTGCGCACCTGTTCAAGGTTGACGACGACCTCGGTCATGCAGGCCATCAGCGAGCGCGGCATGTCGCCTCGCAGAATCGGCAGCTCGGCTACCCGCGCTGGCGTGATCACGTCGTGATAGGCCTTGCGATACGTTTCGAAGGCCGAGACTGAGCGCAGTACGGCATCCCAGTGATAAAAGTCGCGCTCGGCTGCCGCCGGATAGTCGCGGCTGGCGCCGTGGAATTTCACGTCGAGCAGGCGCGCGGTATTGTCGGCCCGTTCAAGGAAGGTGCCGAGGCGAATGAAATAGAAAGCCTCGTCCTTCAGCATGGTGCCGATCGTCACGCCGCGCGACAGGTGCGAGCGATGCTTGACCCATTCAAAAAATTCACCGGGGTCGCGCGACAGAATGCCGCTGTCGAGTAGCTGATTCATTTCGAGCCAGCTGGTGTTCAGCGTTTCCCAGACTTCGGTAGTGAGTGTGCCGCGCACGGCGCGCGCATTTTCGCGTGCGCTGGTCACGCAGGAAGCGATGGACGATGGATTCAGCGGATCGCGCACCATGAAGTCAAGGACGTCTTCCGGCGTCAGCAGTCCGTATCGGGCGTCGAACGCTGGCTGTAGCTCGGAGATGCCCAGCACAGCACGCCAGCCCTGTTCAGCTGCTTCGGCGGACTGTGGCAGCAGCTGCGTCTGAATGTTCACGTCCAGCATGCGTGCAGTGTTTTCGGCGCGTTCGGTATAGCGCGCCATCCAGTACAGATGATCAGCCGTTCTGCTCAGCATGTCAGTTCTCCAATACCCAGGTGTCCTTGGTGCCGCCGCCCTGCGACGAATTGACCACCAGTGATCCTTCCTTTAGTGCGACGCGCGTCAGCCCGCCTGGCACCATCGTCACGCTTTTGCCGGACAGGACAAACGGCCGCAGGTCGACGTGTCGCGGCGCGATACCCGACTCGACGTAGGTGGGGCAGGCTGACAAGGCCAGCGTCGGCTGCGAGATGTAGCCCTCGGGGTGCGCGATCAGCCGTTGGCGGAAGTCCTCGATCTCGGCCTGGGTCGAAGCCGGGCCGACCAGCATGCCGTAGCCGCCGGCGCCATGGACTTCCTTGACGACGAGCTTCTCGAGGTTGTCCAGCGTGTACTGCAGGTCTTCTTGTTTGCGGCACTGCCAGGTCGGCACATTGTTCAGGATCGGCTCTTCTGACAGGTAGAAGCGGATCATGTCCGGCACAAAGGGATAGATGGACTTGTCGTCTGCGACGCCGGCACCGACGGCATTGGCCAGCGTCACGCGACCCGCTCGGTAGACCGACATCAGGCCTGGCACGCCCAACGCGGAATCCGCTCTGAACACCAGCGGATCGAGGAAGTCGTCATCAATGCGACGGTAGATCACGTCCACGCGACGAGGCCCGCGCGTCGTGCGCATATAAACGTGGTTGTCATCGACGAACAGGTCGTTGCCCTCGACCAGTTCGATACCCATCTGCTGTGCGAGGAAGGCGTGCTCGAAGTAGGCCGAGTTGTACATGCCGGGGGTCATCAGCACGACCGTCGGATCGTCAACGCCCAGCGGTGCGACGGAACGCAGCATGTCGAGCAGGAGATCCGGGTAGTGAGCGACGGGGGCGATCTTATGGCACGCGAACAGCTCGGGAAATAACCGCATCATCATCTTGCGGTCTTCCAGCATGTATGACACTCCCGAGGGCACGCGCAGATTGTCCTCAAGTACATAGAATTCGCCTTCGCCGGCACGCACGATATCCACGCCCGCAATGTGCGCGTAGATATCCGACGGCACCACGATGCCCTGCACCTCCGGTCGGTACTGGGCATTGCGGAAGACCTGCTCGGCGGGCACGATGCCGGCCTTCACAATCGACTGCGCGTGATACAGGTCATGGATGAACAGGTTCAGCGCCTGCACGCGCTGCTTCAGGCCTCGCTGCAGCAGGGCCCATTCGGCGGCCGGGATGATGCGCGGGATGATATCGAATGGAATCAGTCGTTCAGTGCCGGCATCGCTGCCATACACCGCGAAGGTGATACCGACGCGCCGAAACATCAGATCGGCTTCGATGCGTTTTCGCGCGACGATATCGGGTGGCTGAGTCGCCAGCCAGCGCTCGAACTGGCGGTAATGCGGCCGGACTTCGCTGCCGCCATGAGCGTACATCTCATTGAAAAACCCGGTCATGCTGGCTGCTTTCGGTTCTTGATTAATGGCAGACCATTAATCAAGAAATGTGCCAGCAGGTAAGCTCAGGGCTTGCGTAGACGGTCGACGAGTGACATGGCCTCTGGGCCAGGCGCGGCCGTCAGCAAAGTAACCGTGATCATCGCGGCAAACCCCGCAGGCACACCGAAAATGCCGGCGGACACAGACGCAATGTGAAACCACTGATTGGCGGCGCTGCCGCCCAGCGTCGGGCTGGTCTGCACCAGATAGACGAGACAGACGACGAATCCGGTCAGCATGCCCGCGACTGCACCTTGCTGGTTCGCCCGTCGCCAGAAAACGCCCAGAACCAGTGCGGGAAACAAGGTGGATGCCGCCAGTGAGAAGGCGCCGCTGACCATCGACAGAATGTCTCCGGAACGAAATGACGCGGTATAGGCGGCCAGCAGCGCCACCACCAGCAGCAGCAGTTTCGACACGGTGACTTGGCGCTGGCTCGATGCTGACGGATTGACCATCTTGAAATAGGTGTCATGCGACAAGGCGCTGGAGATGGTGAGCAGCAGGCCATCGGCGGTTGACAGCGCAGCCGCCAGTGCACCTGCCGCAATCAGTGCCGACAACACATATGGCAGGCCGGCGATTTCCGGCGTGGCCAGTACGATCATGTCGCCATCGATGGCGATCTCGGCCAGCTGCACCAGGCCATCGGCGTTCATGTCGGCGACGCTGATCATGGGCTTGCTGCGATCGATATTGGCCCAGTAGCTGACCCAGGAGGGCAGTTGCGCATAGTCGGCGCCGACCAGCGTGGTATAGATTTCATATTTCACCAGCACGGCCAGCGCCGGCAATGCGGTATAGAGCAGCAAGATGAAAAACAGCGCCCAGAACACGGACATGCGCGCCTGCGGCACCGAACGCGTGGTGTACGAGCGCACCAGCACATGCGGCAACGCAGCGGAACCCAGCATCAGGCAGAACACCAGCGCGAGAAAATTATTGCGCTTGATGTCGGAGGCGTCGTCATCGGCGCCGGGGAAGGGCTGCGTGTGAGGCTGTAGTGGTTGCGCCCGTGCCAGCGCGTTCTCCCGCTCGGCCTCCCACAGACGGCGCGCAGCTTCAGGACTTTTCGGGTAATCGGCCAGTGCGCGGTTGGCTTCCTTCAGCTCGATCAGCGATGCGTTGCTGCTCTGAAGCTCCTGAAGGCGCCGGCGCACGTCGGCGCGGCCTTCATCCCATGAGCGCGGCAGTGCGGCGATGCGTGCCTCAAGCGCCGCCGCGCGGCGACGGTACAGCTCATGGACCTGCAGTTCACTCTCCGACTCGGCCAATGCCTTTTCCTGTTTGCCCAGTCGCTCAAGCGCCGAACCATAGGCCACCTGCGGCACGGGTATGCCGGTCTGCTTCATGGCCAGCCAGGACACCGGAATCATGAAGGCGACGATGATGATCACGTACTGCGCGGTTTGGGTCCAGGTGATCGCACGCATGCCGCCGAGGAAGGAGCAGACCAGGATGCTGGCCAGTCCGAGAAAAATCCCGACCGAAAAATCAATGCCAGTGAAGCGTGATGTAATCAAACCGACGCCGTAGATCTGTGCCACCACATAGGTGAATGAGATGATCAGCGTGGCCACCACGGCGAGCAGGCGCACAGCGTGCTGGCCGTAGGGCCCCGGGTAACGGGCGGCCAGATAATCCGGCACGGTGTACTGGCCGAACTTGCGCAAGTAGGGTGCAATCAGCAACGCCACCAGACAGTAGCCACCTGTCCAGCCCATGATGTAGGCCAGTCCATCGAAGCCCTGCAGGTACAGACCACCGGCCAGCCCGATGAAGCTGGCCGTCGATATCCAGTCGGCGGCCGTGGCCATCCCGTTGAACAGCGCCGGAACGCGTCGGCCGGCGACGTAATACTCGCCGACATCGGTCGTACGGCTGAAAACGCCGATGAAGGCATACACCACGATCGTGGAAAACAGGAAGAGATACCCCAGCCAGAAGCGCGGAAAGCCCTCGTGCTCAAGGATGGCGAGTGCCACCAGCAGTACGCCAAAGCCGGCGGTATACAGCGTGAAATAGCGCGACAGCTGGCGCGGAAACGGATCACGCGCCATGGTCAGCCTCGACTGCTGCCAGCGCATCGAGCCTGCGCATCGCAAATGCATACAGACCAATGATGGCGAGATAAATCAGCGCCACGCCTTGCGCGGCCAGATAGAAGTGCAGTGGCCATCCGCCCAGAGACAGGCCTGACAGCTCACGCGCCCAGAAGACGATGCCAAAGCTGACCGCGAACCAGACCGTGAGCAACGCCAGCGTCAGGATGCGTACGCGCTGCCAGTAACGCGTGGCAGATTGCGGATGCTTGTTTGCCGGCGTCATGGTGCGACCTCGACCGCATCGGAGTCGGCAAGCTGCATGCTGATCCGGAACAGCGCCCCTGGAAATTGCGGATCGCTGCTGTGCGGATTGTGCGTGATCTCGACCGTCGCGCCGTGCCGCTGCGCGATCTCGCGCACGATGGCGAGGCCAAGGCCGCTGCCTTCGACCTCGCTGCCGAGAATGCGATAGAAGCGGTCAAACACCTGTTCACGCTCACCCGGTGGAATACCGGGGCCGTTATCTTCGACTTCGAGGAGGGCCAGTCCGCGCACTGCGTCGCGCCGCACCCGCACCGTCACGCTGCCGCACCGCTGCGTATAACGCAGCGCGTTATCGATGAGATTGTTCATCATCTCGCGCAGCATGGTCGCATTGCCCGACACATTGATCGGCCCCTCACCGGCTTCGAAGCCGAGGTCGATTTCGCGCGCTTGTGCCGCGCTGAACCACTCGCCGACCGTATCGCGCGCGAGGGCAATCCAGTCGATCCGCTGAAGGGGGGTGGACTGCGGCGAATCGTTCTCGGCGCGGGCCAGCGCCAGCAACTGATTCACCAGCCGCGTTGCCGATGCCGAGCTTTTCGCCAGTTGTTCCAGCGAGCGCTGGATTTCAGCGCGCGAGTCCTGCCGCAGCGCCAGCTCCGACTGCATGCGCATGCCGGCCAGCGGCGTCTTCATCTGGTGCGCCGCGTCTGCGATGAAACGCTTCTGCGACTGGATGCTCTGCGACAGTCTGGCCAACATCTCGTTCAGCGAGCGTACCAGCGGCGAGATTTCCTCGGGCACTGCGCGTGAATCGATCGGCGACAGGTCGTCCGGCCGACGTGAGCGAATGTTTTCCTGCAGGCTGGTCAAAGGCGACAGCCCGCGCGACAGCGCGAACCACAGCAACGCAATAGCAATCGGCAAAATGATGAATTCCGGCAGTATCACGCCCTTGATGATCTGGTTCGCCAGCAGTCGCCGTTTTTCCAGCGTTTCGCCGACCTGTACCAGTGCATAGCGGGTATCTTCCGGTTTCAGTCCGGTGGTGCGCGAAGCCTGCAGGTTGACATAGGTATAGGCGATACGCACATCGGCATTGCGCATCTGCGCATCGCGCAGCAGCACTGCCCACGCGACGGGCGGTTCGTCGTCGTCGGGCAGCGGCATGTCGCTGTCGCCGGCAATCATTTCATGCTGCGGGCCGCTGATCTGGAAATACACGTTGTCAACATCGTCGGCACGCAGGATGTCGCGCGCCGAGAATGGCAGCTTCGCGCTGACCTCGCCATTGACCTCCTTCACCTGCTGCGCCAGCACCGTGACGCGATCTTCGAGAGAGCGGTCAAACGGTTCATTGGCGATGGACTTCGCGATCAGGTAGGTCACGCCGATCGACAATGGCCACAGCAGCAGCAGCGGCATCAACATCCAGTCAAGGATCTCGCCGAACAGCGAGCGCTGCGTTGGC
>JACCDS012459123.1_pt1 | contig 10578 bp, 7 predicted proteins | sample 7446441 | NCBI WGS metagenome assembly JACCDS01 (sample SAMN15323445, study PRJNA562643) | freshwater metagenome | isolation source: river surface water | place: USA:Blue River Watershed | collected 2017-08-17 | reverse complement strand
TGCGTCCTTAGCTCAGTTGGTTAGAGCACCACCTTGACATGGTGGGGGTCGGTGGTTCGAGTCCACTAGGACGCACCAATATTCCTAATTTTCACAGACATTTTGGTTCATTCTGCGTTCTCAGCGTAAGGTCATGCTCCTGCTTGCTCAACAAATCTAAAATTTTAGCTTTCCACTGAACAATAAGCCCTGCGCCTACGTATCAGCCCACGGAAAACTTAATCATTTAAGTTTTCCCAAAAATGCAACTATGATCCTATAGTTAGCACTGCTCAAATATTCCGGCTGGGAGCCGCTATGACCATTCAACGTAAATTTACTGTGATGTTATGTACGCTCAGCGCCGTGCTGCTTTTGCTGGCTTTTGCTTATATCTGGAACCGCTCACACGATGAACTACACCAGAGCCTGACCACCCAGGAACAAAATCTCCAACGTGAGTTACTGAATTCATTGCAGCTAACAGATGCCTTGTTGTCTCAACAGGTTAAAGCAAGCATGCGGGTGTTTCAAAAGCAACTGGCGGCTTCGGGAGACATTTCAGCGGGTAACGTCACAACTGTCGGTGCCGTTCAAGCACCGGATTTATTGATTGGTGGCAAGCCGCAAGCGAATAACTTTGAGTTAGTCGATGCGCACACCACAATGATGGCTGGCACTGCCACTTTATTCAGCAAATCAGCTGACCAGTTTATCCGCGTGTCAACAAACGTTCAGACCGCTACCGGCCGAGCCATCGGCACCCCACTCGCTCCTGGCGGTATCGCCTATACAACGGTCAGCCAGAAAAAGGCATTTTATGGCCATGTCGATATTTTGGGTAACCCTTTTGTCACGGCTTATGAACCACTGCTAGACACTAGTGGCCAATTGGTTGGTATAGCGTACGTTGGATACAAAGCCGATTTGGCTGAGCTGACTGAACTGGTCAACAACAGTAAATTATTGGAACAAGGATTTGTCGCTCTTATCGATAAAACCGGTGTGGTCCGGGCGTCTTCATCCCATATCAAACCTGAAGCACTGAAAAAAGCCCTGGCAGACAGTGACGGATGGACGGTGAAAACACAACAATTCACGCCCTGGAACTACAGCATTGTCACCGGCGTCAATAATGCCGAAGTCGGTGCCGTGGTTCGTGGGGAAATTATCCGTGCTTTCGCCTGGCTTAGTATCGCGGTCTTGTGTTTTATCGCTGCGGTATACCTGTTATTGCAGAGACTGGTGATCAGCCGGATTGAGGCGACCCACGCAGCAATCTGCGCGATCACCAGCGGTGATGGCGACCTGACCAAACGTTTTGCGGTCTACAGTGATGACGAATTCGGGCAAATGGCGCGTCAGTTTGATTTGTTACTCGAGCAATTACAGCAAATGATGCATCAAATCAGCCAAATCACCGGTGAACTGCAGGCATCCTCGAACCAACTGTCCGGATTTGCCCAGCAAAGCTACCACGCCACGCAGGATGCCGGCGATCGACTGGCCCAGGTTACTGATGCGGCAACATTGCTGTCAGATAAAACAGCCGCAGTCACAGACAATGCAATTATTGCCAGTGACAGTAGTGCAAATATCGCCAGCATTACTCAGGATGCAAGCGTTGCCCTGCAAAGAGCCATCGCTCAGTCAAACCGGCAGGTTGAAGCCGTTGAGAAATCTGCGCAAGCGATGTCAGGCCTGAACAATGCCAGTGGCCAAATCGGCAGCATTTTAGAAGTCATTAGTGCTATTGCTGAGCAAACCAACCTGCTGGCACTGAATGCAGCGATTGAAGCAGCTCGAGCCGGTGAGCAAGGCCGCGGTTTTGCTGTGGTTGCGGATGAGGTCCGGTCGCTCGCCAGCCGCACTCAGGCCAGTACCAGTGAGATCCGGCAGAAGATTGATTTGCTGCAGCAAGGCGTAGTCTTAGTCGAGAATATCAACAACGAATATCGTCAGACCGTGCTGGAATCGCAACAACACACCGCTGAAGCTAATCAGGCCCTTGGAAAAGTATTACAAGCCAGCTCAACCATTACGCAACTGAATCAGCAAATTAGTCGCTTAGCGTCAGATCAGGCGACCTTGGCAACTACCATGCAAAAACAAACGTCAGCGCTAATGCAGACAACGGACCATAGCAGCGTTCAAGCGAAGAATACCGATCAGGCGAGTCAAGCAGTGAAGAGACTGGCTGAGCGTTACCAGCAAGCGTTGGCGAAATATCAGATTAATCATCGCGGCTAGTGTTGTTAAGCCTGTCAGTGAGTTATAGCGCGCAGCCGCGGGGCTAGCCGCATCTACGAAGTTGTGTAACGATGATGGCCTTTTGATTGGTGAGGCACTCTGGCTATGCAACTGTCCGATATCGTTATTCTCAGCGCTGCCCGCACGCCGATCGGCAGTTTTGCCGGCAGCCTGTCGGGTCAGACACCGGCCCAGCTTGGCACTGTTGCGGCGCAGGCAGCGATTTCGCGCGCTGGCGTCTCACCAGGCGATATCGCCAGCTCAGTGTTTGGTCATATTATTACCACCGGCGCTGCGGACGTATATCTGGCGCGGCATATCGCATTGAACTGCGGGATGTCAGTGCAAAGCGATGCATTTCAGGTAAACCGGCTATGTGGTTCCGGCCTGCAGGCGGTGCTCAGTGCGGCGCAGCAATTAATGTTAGCCGGCGACAAGGCGCCGCAACAACTCGCCTTATGTGGTGGCGCGGAGTCGATGTCGCAGGGCGCATTTTTACTGCCCGGTGTCCGCAAGGGCTTACGATTTGGTCACGCGACCGTGACCGATTTAACGCTTGGCATTTTAACCGACCCTTTTGGCAGCGGCCATATGGGTATCACAGCCGAGAATATTGCTAAGCAGTATCAGTTTAGCCGTACTGAACTTGACCAATTTGCGCTACAGAGCCAGCAACGGGCTGCACGGGCACAACAGCACGGCCACTTTTCCGCGCAAATTGCGCCGGTCACATTGACCGGCAAACAAGGCGAATTTCTGTTTGCTGAAGATGAACATCCTCGTGTCGATACGACGCTGGCAAGTCTGGCGCAATTAAAACCTGCTTTTCTGCGCGACGGTATCGTCACCGCCGGCAATGCGTCTGGCCTTAATGATGGCGCGGCCGCTCTGGTTCTAGCCACCGCCTCTTATGCCCGTGCGCATGGGCTGCATAGCAGAGCCCGCTTGCATAGCTGTGCTTTTGCCGGTGTCGAACCATCGATGATGGGTTTAGGCCCGATCCCTGCGGTGCAGCAGCTACTGCAACAATCTGGCGTTGGCCTGGCTGATATTGCGGTGATTGAATCGAATGAAGCTTTCGCTGCACAGGCTATTGCCGTCAACCGCACACTTGGGCTGGACCCGGCGCGGGTCAATCCAAATGGCGGCGCTATTGCGCTTGGGCATCCGGTTGGCGCTACCGGCGCGCTGCTGGTAGTGAAAGCATTGTATGAACTGGAACGTCTCGATGCGCAGTTTGCTTTAATTACCTTGTGTATCGGCGGCGGTCAGGGCATTGCACTGTTGCTGGAACGCTGTGGCTGATGCAGGAAAAAAGGCACTCATTTCGCTTTGCGTACGTTGGCGAACGGAGGTCCTGTTATGGCTGTGTAACATTATGGCTTCGACTACCCCAGCCAACCCGGAGCATCACATGAACATTCAATCGCAGTTCAGTCAAATTTTACGTCGTAGCCTGATCCCAGTATTGGCGGTCCTGCTGTGCACAGTGCCACCTGTGTCGGCGCAAACCAAAGATACCACCAGTGTTGACATCACCCGGCAAGTGGGCGGCACCCCGGCGGTCGATACCGATGTAACAAAACGGGTCAAATCTGCCATCGCCATGGACAATGCATTGAGTGGATTTGATATCGGTGTTGTCACCACCAAAGGTGACGTACATTTAACCGGCAGCGTCGATACTCAACTGCAGATCAATCAGTTGGTCGCGATCACCCGCGACGTGGAAGGCGTGAAAAGTGTTAAAGACGAACTGAAACTAAAACCATAGTCCCGACATATAGAAAAAAGCCCAGCAGTTTCCTGCGGGGCTTTTTTTAAACATCAGACATCAGACATCAGGTATCAGAACTTATAACTGAAGCCTGCGGTGTAGGTCCGGCCACTGGTGGTGGTGTTGTAGTGGCGATCATTGGAGTCGCTATACTGCTCCTCACGCTGATTGGTCATGTTGATTGCTTCCACGGTCAGTTTCAGGTTTTCTGATACCTGATAGAACGCGGAGAAATCAACAAAAGTGGTGGCATGGAAACCGCGCTCATCTTCATCCCGTAAGCCACCTTCTACCACGCTGATATAGTCGTCGCGGTGGGCTGCAGAAATACGGGCGCCAAATTTCTCGGCTTCATAATAGAGCGTCATGTTGTAACTTTGTTTGGATAAACCAGGGAAACTTTTCTCCTGACTTTGGCCAGAGCCCTGCACGTTCCGATACAGAGTGGTACCGTCAACCCAGGTATAGTTCGCAATCACACCCATCTGGTTAAAAGGAGCTGGCAGGAAATCCAGGTCACGCTGGAATGCCAGTTCGGCGCCTTTAATCGTCGAGGAATCGGAGTTCTGCGGCGACGTCACGTCAAACAGTGAATCCATAGTGGCACCATTTGGTAACAATGAAGCCGGCAAACCGGTGTCACTGTATTTCACCGTGGTTACTTCGGTAACAATGAAGTTATCGATGTCCTTTTTGAACACTGCCGCAGATAAAGAACCCACGCCTTCATAATATTTCTCTAAAGCCAAATCGAGGTTCACTGACTCAAACGGTTTTAAATCAGGGTTCCCTACCGTGATTTTACCGACTTCACCCGGTGAACCGGTCATCTGCGCGACGTTAGCGGATACCGAAATTGCACTCAATGAAGGTCGGGTTAAGTTTTTGCTGGCGCCAAAACGCAGCAGCAAATCGTCTTCCAGTTCGTAGACTAAATTTAATGACGGCAGCATGCCGGAGTAATCGCGGGCGATTTCAACCGGTAAACCTTTGGAAATACCGCGCGAAGTCAGATCGGTTTTGTAATAACGCGTGCCAATACTGCCACGTAAGTTTTTTCCGCCGATGGTCGCATCCCAGCTGTATGTGGCATAGGCAGCATCGGTATCTTCTTCCACTGTATATGAGTTGGTCTGAATGATTTTGTCACTGCCCAGTTTCAAATCAGAAATACCATAAAATGCCTGTAACGCCGCTACATCAGCCTGACGCCAAGACATATTCGGGTGCACGTTATAAACCGAAGTCACCGCATCAGAAATCGTCTTCACACCATTATTCAGCGGTGTTGCTTTACTTTGCACATAACCAGAATCTTCCCGGTTGTCGCCGCTATTTTTAAATGACTTGGTGTTCAGACCGAACGCGATCACACCGGCATCATCCAGCGAATAGTCAAAGTCAGCTTTTATATTGTCAAAGTCGGTCGCGATGTAATCTTCGCGGAAATACAGATCTTTCACGGCCCAGCCGCTCATCGCTGCAGGATCAAAGTCATAGGTATTGACGCCATAAAAACGGTCTTGGGTAAAGTCAGTGGTGATGCCGCCGGTGCGGATCAAATTGACTTTATCAACACGAGGTTGGTCATAATCTGACGTGCTGGTACCAAACTGGAACTTAGCACCAAGTTTGTCAGTGATCTGCCAGTCAGAATTCAGCGTGATCTGGTTAAATACCGATTCATTGTAATCAGCCCGGTTTTCAGTCTGAATAGTGGAGTTACTGAAGCGCGCATAGACAGCTTCCAAATCGCCATTGTTATCGATGTATTTCAGTTCTTCGATTTTGCCCAAAGCAGTGCTGGAAGCGCCGCCGGTCGAAATATGATGCTCGTCTAACGTGTTTTCGAGCTTGCCATACATATATTCAAGCGCGAATTTTAAATCATCGCTGGGGCGGTATTGCAAAGACGAAGTCAGACCTAAACGTTCCTGATCGTTATTCCATACCGAATAGCGATTCCCCCGCGCGAACCAAAGTGAACCCGCAGCAGCTTTGGCTGCAGTATCGGCATCCACAGTGCTACTAATGCCGTTGGTGGCGCGGACCTGACGCCAACGGTATGTGTTGTAACCCATTTCCTGCGAGTTTTTCTGGCTGTATGCCACTGACACTAAAGCGCCGAACTTGCCCCAGGTATTGGATACCATGCCGACCAGCCGTGGATTGGTTTCATCAGCATTGGTGTTAGTGCCTAACTGACCGCCGACGGCGCCTTGAAATCCGTCATAGTCAAACGGCTTGGCAGTGCGCAAATTGACAGTACCACCAATCCCACCTTCTTCCTGCTCAGCAGAATAGGATTTCTTCACGTCGATCTGATTAAACAGTTCTGAGGCAAAGATATTAAAGTCAAAAGCGCGCGAGCGGCCGACAGCACCGCGGCTGTCCATCGGTGACGACGAAATGCCGAGCGCTTCCATACCATTGACCTGGACCCGGGTAAAATCAGGGCCTAAACCGCGCAGAGAAATCTGGCGGCCTTCACCGCCTTCCCGCGTAATGGCAATACCTGGTACGCGCTGCAGCGAGTCTGCCAGGTTCTGATCCGGGAAGTCGGCGATGTCTTCGGCCACGATGGAATCTTGGGCCACCATAGCTTCGCGTTTTAAATCTTTCGCTTTGATCACTGAATCGCGGAAGCCTTTGACTTCAATCACTTCAGTTTCATCAGCCTTGGTCTGGTTGCTTTGCTGGGCACCTGCGCTAAAAGCGGCGCCAAGTGCAGTGATCACGGCAAGCGCGACCGCTGTTTTCTGCTGTTTGTACATATCTACCCCTGTTTGTGTTGTGTTTTTTCTGTCGTCTGTTCAGACCAGTTTCGGTTCAGCAGATGAAAGCCTGATGACACCGGTGTCAGACATGACGTTTTTTTTACCACAGTTTCGGCCAGTGACGGTTTCCTGCCATCGACAGCGTCAAACCAGCCTGATTTCATTCCGGTATTTCACCCGTTTCATCGCCAAACTGAGGACCACAAACTCTCAGCCACACAGGTGTATACCTTGCCGGCGCTGCATACCTATCGGTAGTCAGAATCCGGCCAGCACATCCAGACAGGCGCACAAGGTGTGATAGTCACACTTCGCGCCCGCACTGCTTTTTTCATTGGATAATTTCTGGTTCTGTCTACTCAGCACGCGATACCAGGCGCCGTGCTGATGATCGACAAAATGCGCCCAGCAATAAGCCCACAACTGGTTATATTGTTCGAGATACTTCGGTTGAGCCGTCGTCTGATATAACAGAGCCGCGGCGGCCATACTCTCGGCTTGTACCCAGAAGTACTTGTCGTCGTCACACCATTGACCATTCAGGTCGTAGCCGTACACCAGACCACCCTGTTCATGGTCCCAAGCCAAAGCAAAAGCGCGGTCAAACAACGCTGCGGCGCGGCTGACCAGCGCTGGGTCCGGCGCTAACCGGTTTAGTTGCAACAACAACTTCGCCCATTCAGTCTGATGCCCCGGCTGGAAGCCCCAGGGCCGGTATAAATTTTTCGGATCGTTTTTGTTGTATTCAAGGTCCAGCTGAAACTGCGGCGTGTAATGTTCCCACACCTGGCCGTCACTGAGAGCCGCCTGGCGGTTGGTGATATTGTCGGCCAGCAACTGCGCACGTTGCAGATAGCGGGATTGCCGGGTTGCCTGATAGGCAGCCAGCATCGCTTCACATAAATGCATATTGGCGTTTTGACCGCGATAGCTGCTTAATACGCCGTCGCTACTGAGCTCATCAGCGTAAAGGCCATACTCAGGCTGCCAAAAGCGTTGTTCCAGCAAATCCCAGATTTGTTGCAACTGGTTGCTGACATCAGCGACCCCTGCCAGCTGAACATGGGCGTAGGCCAGCAGCACAAAGGCGTAACCATAAGCCTGCTGCGTATTGGACTGGACCTGATGGTCCTGCAAAGTCCAGGCGTAAGTCTGGCTGTCGCGCTGAAAATGATAGGTTTCAAGGTACTGCAGGCCATGCTTGGCATAAGCCCGGTATTTTTCCGCAAGCAATGATTCGGTAAGCTCAGGGTCGTCATGGCCGGCCAGTTCACGGCTGGCTCTGGCGTAATTGACAATCAAACGTGTACTGCTGACTAACTGGCGAAACTCCGGTGCAAACAAGCTGCCATCATCATAATAATTCTGGAAATAACCACCGGCCGGGTCTAACACCCGCGGGTCATAAAACCCGAGAATATCGCGGCAATGCTGGCGGATAAATCCAGCTTGATAGAATTCAGTGGTTTGACTTTGCATCAGCACTCACTTCCCGTTTCTTGTCGCCAATTAGCTGTTGTTTTAGCGCCGGCCTAAACCGCCGGCTCTGGCTACTCTTTACCAGTTAAACATGGTGCCATCTTCTAACCGGTTTACCGGCAGATAAGCGCGTTTGTACGGATATTTGGCGGCTAGCTTCTCGTCAATATCCACGCCATGGCCCGGTTTTTCGCCGGCATACAAATAGCCGTTGGCGAAGTGATAATCATGCGGGAACACTTCATCAGTAGCGTCGGTATGGCGCATATATTCCTGGATGCCGAAATTTGGTACCCAGGTATCAAAATGCAGCGCCGCGCCCATAGTGACCGGGCTTAAATCGGTAGCGCCATGGAAGCCGGTACGGACGTGATACAGCTCAGCCAGATGCGCAATACGGCGCAGATGGGTGATACCGCCGCCATGTACAATAGTGGTGCGGATATAGTCAATCAGCTGCTCGCTGATTAATTGCTGGCAATCGTGGATTGACGCAAAGACTTCACCGACCGCAATAGGCGTCGTGGTGTGATGACGGAATAAGCGGAAACCTTCCTGCAGTTCAGCCGGCACAGCATCTTCTAACCAGAATAATTTGTACGGCTCCAGTGACTTACCAAGCTGCGCCGCTTCAATCGGTGTCAGGCGGTGGTGCGTATCGTGCAGCAGATGGTGGTCATAACCATAAGTTTCACGCAGCACTTTAAACAGTTCCGGCACACTATTGAGATATTTGCTGGTGGACCAGACGTTTTCAGACGGCAGATCGTTGTCGGCCGGCTCGTAGTACATTTTGTCTTTCGATACGCCATAAGTACTGGCTAGGCCCGGAACGCCAGTCTGGGCGCGGATAGCTTTGTAACCCATCTCGATATAACGACCCACTTCCGCCACTGTTTCCGCGATAGTGCTGCCGTTGGCATGGCCATACACCATAATGCCATCACGACTACGACCACCCAGCAACTGATACAGCGGCATATTGGCGGCTTTTGCTTTGATATCCCACAACGCCACATCAATAGCAGCAATCGCGGTCATGCCAACCGGCCCCCGGCGCCAGTAAGCGCCACGATAGAAAAATTGCCAGATATCTTCAATACGGCTGGCGTCACGGCCAATCAGACAAGGGATCAGATGGTCCTGCAGATAGCTGGCGACCGCCAGCTCCCGGCCGTTTAACGTCGCATCACCGATGCCATATAGCCCCTGATCCGTGGTGATTTTCACCGTGACAAAATTGCGATCGGGACAGGTAATAATGACTTTTGCATCAATGATTTTCATCTGGATCCTCTGAAATTCCGCCATCGGAACTGCTTTCAACTGCTTTGCTTCGCCCTGCTGCTATATCCGCCGGTGCTGCCACCGCTGGCATTTTGCAACCGCCAGCTCCGGTACTACCGTGCATCCTGGGCATCATGATTCTATCTGGTCTGACCGCTACTGAAGTTTACGCAGAGAAGTTGCGTCTACGTCGCCTCACAGCTAAATTGGTCAAGCCTGTTGGAATTAACTTACATCTGGACAGGCCAATTTGCAACAATAAATTTTTGGTCAAACCACTTCTACGGAAACTCATGAACGACAATACGATCCTTGCATTGGCCAGCAGTCGCCAGGCGCCGGCTTCCAACTCCAGACTCTATCTGCAAATCGCCGATAAATTGGCGCAGCAAATCAACGCCGGAGAGCTAAAACCCGGCATGCGTCTGCCGGCTGAGCGCGACTTAGCCCAGCAATATGATGTGAGCCGTCAGACGGTACGCGAAGCGCTGATCGCATTGGAAGTGTCAGGTCTGGTCGATATCCGGCCTGGTTCCGGCGTTTATGTGTTGCAGGAAGCCAGCCTGAAAAGTTCGTTATTGGCGGAAAACGCGCCGGGACCGCTGGAGATCATGGAAGCGCGTTTATTGTTAGAAGGCGACGCCGCCGCCCTCGCTGCAGAGCGCATCAGCAATGAAGAATTACTGAAACTGAAAGCTTACCTGACGCAAATGATTAGTTTAGTGGCGCAACAAAGATCGGCCGAAGCTGAGACTTTTGATGGCAAATTCCACCAGCTGATCGCAAGCGCTACCCGCAACAGTGCGTTGCAGTCGATGATTGAATGGCTGTGGGCCCTGCGTGAAAGTTCGGAGCTCAGTCAGTTATTTGCCGAGAAGATCCGCCGTCAGGTCGCGGGCCCTAACATCGAAGCCCATGAAAAAATCTATTTGTGTTTAAGCCGGCGTGATGCCGCAGGCGCTAAAGCAGCGATGCAATCGCATATCGCGCAGGTCACCGAAGCTTATGTATTGTTGATTGGTGAATGAG
>JACCDS011905415.1_pt1 | contig 10579 bp, 5 predicted proteins | sample 7446441 | NCBI WGS metagenome assembly JACCDS01 (sample SAMN15323445, study PRJNA562643) | freshwater metagenome | isolation source: river surface water | place: USA:Blue River Watershed | collected 2017-08-17 | reverse complement strand
CTCGGGCTGAATCACCACACTCACTGATTCTGCAATCTGAAGACCACGGACCACCACCTGACCAATGGTGGGCAGTTCCAGTTCAATAGAGATCTGCGCACCCTTCACTAACCCACCTCCAGGTGTGGCAGGGTCTTCTAAATAAGCATCCTCACGATAAATCTTTGCGGGCACACCAGGGGTAAGCTGCCCCTGCCAGACCAGTTGACCATGCATCAACAAATTCAGCCCATCTTGCAGCGCCTGGCTGTCGGGTGCGGGCATATTCTGAAGTGCGACAGCCGCAGAAGGTTTCTGCGGCTGACCCAGATGCAGCATTCCTGCATGAGCTGCTGCGTTAGCAGAAGACTGGTGGGACGAGGAAGTATTGGAAGTAGATCCGCCAGAACCGTTTGTACCAGTCGAATCATTACTAATCGTTCCCCGCACCGACTTCTCTTTCACCACACCGATGACTTCCGCAAAGTTGGCCACCGCCAGCATGGGTGACTGAACGAGCCCCGATCGCAACATGGCGAGTGCCTCTTTCGGGGTCTGGGCCAGCGACTGGTTGTTCGGCTGCTGGGCGATCTGTCGAAGAAATTCCTGTGGCATCGGCCACTTCAGACTGTGCGGCCCGGATTCAACTTTACCGAGCTGAAGGCTGAGCTTGGCGATGTGCGCAGCTGCCTCTGGATCTTCCGGAATTTCAGGAACGGTATAGATCGTGCCGGTCTGGTCAGTAGACGATCGGACCTGGTGTGTTGTGCGCGGCCCAGAAGACACTGGAACCGGAGTCTTGAGAATGACGCTGGGGTCGATGCGGGCTGCCGCATCATTCATCACCACCGGCGCAACCCGCGCAACCGGCTCAGGCTTCAGATCCTGAGGCGGCGGCGCAGCGGGTTTCGGTATGTTCGGCGGTATCTGCATGGGGTAAGCTCCTTACCCCACTTTATACGGCGAACTTAGGCTGCGGGGATAGCCCCTGCCGCAGAGATATGCACGGTATCTGAGGCTTTGTCTGACCCAGAATCCTTGGTGCGCATGAGATGAATCTCCACCCACGCGGCCTCAAGACTACGGATCACTTCAATCACATCCGTCAGGATCTCAGGGCTGCGCTTTAAACGCGCTTTGAGAATCTCGCGAATCGACCAGTCATACAAGGCGGCTAAATTTCGGGAAATCTCGCCACCCCTTTCGTGATCGAGGGCCGCCATCAGGCCTTTTTGAATCAGGTCTAAGGATTTGCTGATGTACTCGGCATCTTCCTTGTTTTCCTCCATCGCCTTTTGGGCAAGCCGAAGGTTATCGATGAGCCGCTTATAGACCAGTACAATCAATTCAATTGGGCTGGCCTCAGAGACCGCAGTCTGAGCTGCCAGATTACGGTAGGCGTTAAGGTTGCGGGCATTCATGGTGTTTCCCTTCTTAAAAATTCAGTTAACCATTTTTCTGGCTATTGACCAGACTCTCAATTGCGGATGTCAAAGCATTACTCGTAGTTTGCAAGCGGAATAAGAGCGCATCCAAAGCGGCGTACTGGCGGTAGTAGCGCTGCTCGACTCGGGTCAATTTATCTTGCCACTCCGAGACCCGCTTCTCCAGCGCGGTCTGCTCTTTCTCGGCATTGATGATATGGCTAGACAGCAGCCCTGTGGTGCTGAGAGCCGAGGTGATAAAACTTGTAAAACTCGACGTGCCGCTTTCATAGCCCACGGTCACACCGGCTGCAAATTTCTCTTGCAGACCATTGGAAACCGCGGTGTTGAGTTTTCCCTTGTCAAGGTAAAGAGACCCATCGCGCTGCACCTCGACACCGATTGAGCTAAAACTCATTGAGTTGCCATCAGATAGCCGGATGCCTTTGGTGTAAAGACCACGCAGCCGCTCCACAAAAGTCCGCAGCGTTGAGTCGCCGTTTAGCACCCCACGCGAGTCGGCATCGGTTGAGGAAGCCGACTCTTTCTTATAAAACGCTAGCATCTCGTTATAGGCTTTGACAAAGTCTTCGATCGCCGCACCCGAGAGATCCTCTGCGCCAGTGGCCACATTGATCACCGTTGCGTTCACCGCCGAAAAATCTGCACTGGTAAGCGATGTCAGCGCACCGCCGGCCGGAACCACTGGTGCATTGAGATTAAAGGTGACTCCACTAATTACATCATTGACTTGATTGGATGAGCGCTGCACTGCCGTGCCGTTGATGGAGAAAAATGCGTCACGACTAGATTGCAACTCAATGGCGGCATGCTCGGATAGGCTAGCAGTGACGGTCTGTGGCCCAGCGCCAGCCACCACTGCACTTACACGGTCACCCGCTTTGGGTGTACCCACAACTGATGCAACAGTGAAGGTATTCGCCCCGCTTGTAAACGTCAGCGTATTTGCGCTCAGGGAGGCAGTGAAGGTTCCCGACGGGGCTGAGACTACCCAAGCAGCACCATCATAAGTTGCGGTGTAGGTTCCGTTATTAATGGTACTGGCTCCGCCAATCGCGCCCGCACCGACGGCAGTCAATCCGCGATCGGCAACATTGGCAACGACTGCGGCTTTACTCGCCGCACCTGAGGCAACTGCAGCGCGTGTCACTGAGGCGGCCGCCGAAAAGGCGGTGCCAGCAGTGTCAGCCGTAAGAGAAATCACACCCCCGGTGTAAGAGGCCGTCACAGGGGTATGCGCGGTATTTGTACTGGCGTTATATGCGGTAGCAAACGATTGGGCAATGCGCTCGAGATCAGCGGAGGCGCTGCCGCCGCCTGCGACATCTGCTGCCGTAACGGTGTAATCCAGCGCGATACCGCTTACTGTGATTTTCAGAATATCGCCAGCAGCATACTTGCCCGATAGGGCGATTGTATCGACCTGAGCGGTGACAGGCGAGGTGCTATTGACCACCGATGCTGCCCGAATGGCGGCAGGGCCAAGGGGGGTGATGGATGAAGAGGCCGTAAATGCAGTGCCTGCCGCATCGGCAGTGAGCGTGATCACCGCGCCAGCTGCGGCTGCAGTAATCGGCGTATGGGCGGCATTGGTGCTCGCGTTGTAGGCGGCGACAAGATCCGTAGCGATTCGGCCATAATCTGCCGCACTGCTTCCACCATCAGAGACATTAGCTGAAGTAACGGTATAAGAAAGTGCAACACCGTTTACAGTAAGCGAGATCACATCACCAGCCGCATATTTTCCAGAAAGCTCAATTTTGTCGATCTGAGCCGTACCGGCGGTATTGGCCGTTGCTGTCCACGCACTGGCCGCTTTTTTCAATACCCCGGCGCCCGAGGTAAACGCGGTCCCTGCGGCATCAGCAGTCAGTGTGATGACTGCCGCCTCTGCAGTAGCGGTTACGGGGGAGTGATTGGTGCTTACACTGGCGTTATAGGCGGCAGCGATCTTTGCAGCGATGTTTTTGTATGCGGTCGCACTGCTACCAGACACCGCCCCTCCGCCGCCAATACCATCAGCAGTCAGATCATTGGCCCCGACTTTATAAGTCAGTGGCTCGCCATTTACAGTAAGTAAGATCGCATCATCGACTGAAAAAGTACCCGATAGGGTGATGCTGTCTTTCTGGGTATCCGAGGTACCGATTCCAGAAATTGAAAATGCGTTGGATGACCCTGTAGACTTGGAGGCGACATTAAGCGCATAGCGGCCATCAGAGCGCTGCACCACAGTGGCTTCGAGATCCGCTTTAAGGTCATTGATCCAGCCTGCAACATTGGTCACCGTTGCGGTGGTGGAGAGGCCTGTGGACACTGTACCAATCCCCACAATGTTGTCGATATAGCTTCCAGAGATGTTTTTGGTTACATCTGTACTCGTTATCTCAATTTTTCCATCAACGATTACAGTGCTAATTCCAGCCTGGGCATCGAGGAGCGTTTTGATGTTCGCAAGGCTTGTCTCCGTTGTTAGGGTGAGGGTTTGCTCCGCACCCCCTTCTAACGTGAATTTAATCTGATCACCGGCCGTTATCGAAGTCGGGCTGATAAGTAACTTTCCGCCCGTTGCTCCGGATTTCGCAGTGGTTGTTCCAGTAAGTGTGTTGACAACCGAAGCGCCACCCGCAGCAACAGAGGTAATGCCTGCGCCAGATCCATTTTGTGTAGCGGACACCGATGCAGTCGAGCCCTTGGCGGTGATTCTTAGCGCACCGCCCACCACCGAGGCGGTCACACCCGAGAGGCTTCCCGCAGTTACCGCATCGTTAATTGCTGTCGCCACTTTTGCAGCGGTATTTTGGCTGGTCACAACAAAGGTCTGCTCGGAAGCGCCGGAGGTTGTAAATCGAATCACATCCCCGGATGCGAAGGTTGCCCCACTGGCAAAGCTTGCGTAGCCAGGTATCTGTAGTGAAGCGGTCAACCCACGAAGCGGATTTGAAGAACTGATTTGTAAATAACCCGAGGCATCCACGCTCGCAGTGACATCGGATAAGGTACCCGCAGTGACTGCTGCATTGATTGCGGTGGCGACCGTGTTGGTGGTGGTCTGAGTGGTCACCGTAAAGGACTGCTCAGTGCCGCCTTTGACGGTGAAGGAAATCTTATCTCCGGCCGAATAGGTGAGCGCGCCCACCCTGGCGTAAGTCGGTGTGTACGTCACAGGGCTTGCCGCCCCCTGCTTTGCCGTGAGACTAAAAGCCGAAAGTTCCACGACCTGAGAGGCCGAGGCGAAACCGCCAATCATTGACGTCTCTGCCTGGGCCGTCTGGGCAACTTTTACCGAGTAGGCACCCTTGGTTGCGGCATTACTTGCCGTAGCCGAGACCTTCGTAGCGTCGCTTGAGGTCGTAGAGCGTATGGAAAACACACCAGCGGTCTGAATCGCCTTAGCCGCAGATTCAAGAGCGGAAGCCTTACTCTTAAAGACCCCGAGGGTGCTGATCTCCAGCGTTTTCTGGTCGATCTGGGTCTCAAGCTTTTTGACAGGCTGACGCTCAACCTCCATCAGACCTGTGACGATCTCCGGAACGTTGATGCCTGTGCTCGTGGCGCTTGTGACAGCCATTTACCACCCTTTTCCTCGTTAAACCTATGGGCGACCGCAACCCTGCGGGCTCCCGCTTAATGTAATAACGGCCCGATGATGGGCTCGGTTTAATGTGGATCAAGCAAAACCCATGCCGGCTTTTAGAGCGGCGATGCGCCTGCCCGAATGGTCGCCTGGGGCTTGAGCATAGAGAGAATGACGCCCGGCAACACGTTGCCCTGGGCCAGCATTGCGCTGGCAGCCTTTTGACCAATCTGAATGCGCATTAAGCGGGCCATATCGGCCGCTTGATCGGAGTTCGTGATTCTGGCGTTCATCTCCAAAAGATTTTCGGAGACGTTCTCGAGTCCAGCAATCGAGGATTCCAGTCGCGACTGCTGTGCCCCAAGCCCGGTTCGGTAGGCACTTACTCGATCAATCACCGCCTGGATAAAGTTCTCCACCGTCCCGAAATTTGCTGCAGACAAAGCCTCCTCGGAAGTGGCTTGAATCGATTTCACCGCCGCCGAGAGATTATCGAAAGATGCTTTTTCCGCGCCCGCATTGCGATTCTCGCCATTGAGACGAACGTCTTTAAACCCAGTGATCTCGGTCTGCTCGCGGCTCGAAGCACCTGCGCCAAGCTGCACAGTGGCCGCCTGCCGCAGGGTGCCGACCGCCAGAGTGGTAATCGGCGATACATAGGATGAAAAGGATTCCTCATTTGCAGAGACCAGCCGGCTATTTTTCAGCGCAAAGGAAATTCCAAAGTCGTCAAAGTGAAATGTCTTTGAGCCCCCTGAAGCGATTTCGCCAATCGCCAGACTCTGCGACTTACCAATGAGCCCCGTATTCGCTTTGGCTGTGAGCGTGATTACGCCAGGGTTGGCGATATTGCGCACCGTGACCGAGATATCGTCAATGCCTTGTTTTGCCGGCTCTTGAAGCGTGATTTGATTACTCAGCACCGTCACCCGAGTTGCCGCAGGAAGCTCCCGAGAGTCATTGGCCGAGATGTTGTTCGGATAGTCCTGGGCAATCAAACCAGCCAGCCGACTTGCCACAGTGGCCGCCGTGTCCGTTGACTCCACACGCACCGCGTATTCGCGGCCGCCCAGAGCCACCTCCACCGATCGGCCAAATGCCAGATCATCTTGCTGAATGGTGATCACCCGATCCGATCGATCTCGGTACTGAGAAGAAACGGAGGTTTCGAGGCCGCCAATATTTGATCCTTCCACCAAACGATCGGTGATCACGTTACCAGGGGTGAGCGTGAAGAACACCTTATCACCCACCCGAGGGGTTCCAGTAAGCGTGAGCTCCACTCGATCACCGCTATCGAGCGTTAACCACCCGGCTGAGTAGGTTGCAGTCGCTACAGCATCGCCAAAACGATTTTTGATTGTGTAATTACTTCCCGCGGTGGACCCGTTATATTCCAAGGTGTAGTCACCGCTCTCCAAATTACCCGCAACCGCAAAGCCTATCGCGGTTACCCCGGTGCGCTCATAGTTCTTGGTAGTAACTGCACCGGCACCATTTACGGTAAGCGTAATCACATCGCCGGCCAGCGCGTTTCTCAAATCGCTTGTGGCGTCACCATCATCGGGCGGAAGCGCCAAATCGCCCCTGGCCGGCTGTACAGTCAGCGCCTCTTTTCCGTCGTAGCGAAGAAATGAACCGTCATAAGAAGCGCGAGCATCACTCGAAGTCCACGAGGAAATCGAATTTCCCACATTGGTAAAGACATAGGTTGCGCCAGAGTCAAAGACTTCATTCGTAGGCGCTGTTGAAATAGGCACCGAGTCATTGTTGATATCGTTAGCCAGCAGAGCCCCGGAGACGAATCCGTTTGTTATTCTCGCTCCAAAGATGTAGGTCGCAGCTGTATAGGATACGGAGAGTCGATCACCCTCCTTGGGGGCGCCATCCGTTGTAACTTCAATTGTATTAAACGGCACCGAAAGCCCAATTGTCCGATCCAAATTGTTTTCCCAGGCAATTGAGCCATCACCACTTTCTTTGCTCCACTGAGCCCCGTTGTAACGCAAAACAGTTGAGGTCGATGTAGAAGAGCCATTGTTTGCAATATAAGTTTGTGACGCTCCCGTAAACCCAGATATTCGCCCAATTCTGGCTGTCCCACCAGTTCCCGATGTAAAGTTAAACGTCAGCGTGTCCCCTGTATGGACGTAGTTACTTAACGATGAGCGACTAAACGCTAAGTAGGGGTCATTTTCTAGTGCAGAGCCGTTATACGAACTATTGACTGGGGATGATGTAACACTCCAAGACGATCCATTGAAAGCCATCCGATAATTACCGGCCGCTAGTACATCGCCAGTTGCCGTCACTTTTACCTTTGAGTCATTCCAAACTCCGGATACATCCTGGCCCGCAGCAATACCAGTATTTTGGCGAAGATTGACATCTCGCTCCGGATCGCCATTCGCAATGTCAAAGAAAATCCGATCTCCCGGTTTTGGGGTTCCGGTGAGCGTCACGTTGACACGATTACCGGGGCTTGTTGTCAGCACGCTGCCATTAAATGTACTTACAAATCCTGCTACTGGATCACGAAGTACTTCCCAAGTTCCATCGTCACGATAAAAAAGTTCGTATTGACCATCATCCAAACGCCCGCCCACGCCCCAGACCGCACTGGTAATGCCCTGAGCAGGCCGCACCTTTGGGTTTTCTGCACCGGCCACGGTGTCATTGACCGATAAGCGAATATTGCTCATCCCCATGCCTAAAGCCGAGGCAAACTGAATCGTGCCGTTTGATGCGGAGACTGCTAAGGCCCCAGAACCGTAAAAAACTCCTAAGCGCTGGGCAAGCTTAGTTGCCACCGTCTGTCGCGTGTCGTCCGTGCCTGCAATTAACGAAAAATTCACGTGCTCTTCGGGGTTTCCAACGGCAATCGAGAATCGTCGGCCTGCAATCACGTCAAAATCGTTGATGGTGATCTGTCGGTCGGCGTTGATGTTGGAAGCTACCGCAGAGACCGAAGATGCTAGGTGATTGGCGGCATTGGCATCTAAAGGCTGATGCACTCGGTAACCCAACTCGGCAACCGTAAGACCCGAGTCGCTTTCGACGGTCAAAATAGATCCGGCGCGCACCGCTGTTGACGGGTAATCCCGCAATAGCTGCTGACGCAGCCCCTCCGCAACGGTCTCGGTGGTGGAGTCACTTGCCACCACATAGCCATAGGACTTACCGTTTACGGTGAGCGTGATCCGATTGCCTTCGCCTAAGTCTTCTATTGTCGGAATAATCGTTCGCGACTGATCCTGCCGGTTAAAGGTCTGCGCGCCCACCGTGACTGCTGCCAAAGGAGTGCCCAGATAGGATCCGAAAAATCTAACTGTTCCGCCGGCCGCCACCGCATTGGGCTTGGTAAATTTGTTATCGGCATCCACATCGCCCGAGGTCAACGCATTCGCAGTGTTGAATTGGCTTGCCATTGCTGAAGCGATATTGGTGTGGGCCTGAACACTACTACCTGAAATCAAAGCACTTAAGCCATCATTATTGGTAGTTAGGTTTTCTGAGGTTACGGTGTAGGTCTGAACCAGTGTTCGATCTGGGTTATCACCTTTCACCGTAAACCGAATCTGATCACCTGGCTCAAAGATTCCAGACAGTGTTAACACCGCCTCGGCAGTGCCCGAACCCGTCACGGTTGCCGCCTGAGAATTCTCTGACCCCTCGGTGCCCAAAAGCTTAGTAGTAGCGCGTGACTTCTGATTGGTAATGACGGTGGGGGTACTAAAACTAACAGAATAGTCACCCACGTTGGCGCTAAACACATCGAGGTTTTCTACCGTTAATCCATTTAGGATCAAAGCGCCCTCGGTGAGCTGAGTGCGATCAAAAAAAGAGCCGACAGAGGCAGCACCCAGCGCGTTTTTCAATAGCGCATTGGAATTAAAAGTGGTCCGCTCGGCAAGCTGATTGATTCCGTCGCGCAACTGCGCCAACTCATCAGAAATAGCCTTGCGCTGGGCAAGCGACAGGGAGCCATTTCGGCCTTCAACTGCCAGCTCCTTCATGCGAAGCAGCTTGTCTCCCACCTGCGTCAACGAGCTATCCGTTAACTGCACCATCGAGATCGCATTATTGGCGTTGCGCACGCTCTGCCCCAGGCCCACGGCCTGGGAGCGGATCTGCTCAGAGATCCCCAGGCCCGAGGCATCGTCGGCCGCTCGATTAATGCGCAGACCCGAGGAGAGTCGTTGCACCGCATCTGCAAGCGCAGTCTGGCCAAGGTTCAGTTCCCGCGCCGCCAGCAGCGAGGTTTTCATGTAATTAACTGAAAACGCCATAAACCCGATCTCCGTTTTGGTGCATTTGGGGCGGGCAAACTCCCCCGTATCAGGTGTTACGGCCAAGACCGATAAAGCGTTTAGGCCAAAAGCGAAAATTTTTAAAAAATCTGTCGCAGCCAGCCCACAAAAACAAATCGGGCCCGCAGGCCCGACTTTAAAAGTCTTTTAAATCAATGACTTAGATCATGCCCTGCGGTTTACAAAGAGCCCCTGTAAGCCGGGCATTTCCTGCACATTTCGGGCAATCCGCAGGGTTTCGTCGGCCGGGATCTGCCGGACAACCTCGCCGCTATTGGGGTTGACCACGGTGGTCACGTAATAACCAGCACTGTCATCGACAAAAATATTGAGGTCCCTACCCGAATCAGCCAGGTAGCCGCGGATCTGGTCCGCCGCCCTTTGCATGACTTCCCGGGTGGGCTGGGCAAACTCGTCTACGCGAACATCGGGTTTTGCAGCTTCAGCAACCTCGGCTGCGCGCGAGACAATCGCGGTATCGGTCGCCTGGGTCGCCTCAGAGACGGCATCCGTGGGCATACGCGGGGGCACTAGGGGCACCATGCCAGCGGTTTCAATCAGATTTGATGAGTAGGCGGAAATTGGGGTCATGGCTTACCTCTCTTTCGCGCTCAGCATAGATGAGAACCAAGTTAGGATCAATAACGCCCAAAAACAAACCCCCGCTTGTGGCGGGGGAAGTCTTGGCTAGAGCTTTCGGCAGGCGGGCCTTGGTGTGTGGCCTCCTGCCTGAGACGCTAGCGAGTGCCTAAGTTGGCGCTAAGCCCTCTGATTCACGAGCATCCCGCGCATCTGATCGATGTTGCGGGCAATTCGCAGTGTTTCCTCGGAAGGGAGCGATCGAACCACCTCCCCTGTCTCGGGGTTCACCACCCGGGCAACATACTTGCCGGTGGATTCATCTAAGGTGACGTTTAGGTTACGGCCTGAGTCTTTTAAGTAGCCCTGGATCTGTTGGGCAGCTACCTGCATCACCTCTTTGGTGGCGCGTGCGTACTGCTCCATGTTGACTTCGGCCCTAGCCTTAGCGGCAGTGGCTGCGGCCTCGCCGGCAGCGTCTACCTTGGCCTCGGGGGCTTGTTTTTGCTCAACACCGCCGCCCTTAGGTGGGGTCTGCACCACCACCTTGGGCTGCACGGCCGCAGGTGCCTGGGGCACCTGCGCCTGAGCAGGCAAAGCGGATAAGGGGTTCATGATGAGTGTGTCCTCGTCTAGTTCACCTTATTGCTTACTTCAGCAGCGCCAGGATCACATTGGGCATCTGGTTG
>JACCDS010280596.1_pt1 | contig 10579 bp, 7 predicted proteins | sample 7446441 | NCBI WGS metagenome assembly JACCDS01 (sample SAMN15323445, study PRJNA562643) | freshwater metagenome | isolation source: river surface water | place: USA:Blue River Watershed | collected 2017-08-17 | reverse complement strand
ATGAGGTGCTGCTCAAGCGCGGCTTCGACCTGTGCGTGCCCATCGCCCGGCGCGAGATCGGGGGGAAGGTGGTGCAGCGGGTGGACGGCGGGGTGCTGATCGTCTGCCTGGACGCGCACATCGGCCGCGACGAGGTCGAGGCGCTGGCCATGGGGATCGTGCAGTGGCTGCACGACGAGCCGGTCGACGCTCGCGTCACCTGCCTGCTGCGCGACGCCGCGTTCGAGGACGACGTGGCCAAGTCCAACCTCGCCGCGATCCTGGAACAGCACGGCATCGGCGAGATGCGCAGCCTCTGACCGGGCAAGGACACCCATCATGAAACTCCACTTCGACCCCAAGCTCTCCCACCAGCAGGCCGCCGTCGACGCGGTCTGCGACCTGTTTCGCGGCCAGGAGGTCTGCCGCAGCGAGTTCAGCGTGGCAACCGGACTGGTTGGATCGGTCGGATCGGCCGGCCTTGACGGAACCTTCGCATCCGCCACGCAAGGCCGGCTCGACGGCGTGCTCGCCACCGAACTGGGCGGCATCGGCAACCGGCTGAGCCTGGACGACGCGACCCTGCTGCACAACCTGCAGACGGTGCAGCGCCGTCACGCGCTGCCGGTCAGCGAGCGGCTGAGCCCGGACTTCACGGTGGAGATGGAGACCGGCACCGGCAAGACCTATGTCTACCTGCGCACGATGTTCGAGCTGCAGCGCCGCTACGGCTTCACCAAGTTCGTGATCGTGGTGCCGTCCGTGGCGATCCGCGAGGGCGTGCACAAGACGCTGCAGATCACGCGCGAGCACTTCGGGTCGATCTACCCGGCCGCGCGGGGCCATGCCTTCTTCACCTATGACTCGAACCGGCTGGGCCAGCTGCGCCAGTTCGCCACCAGCGCGCAGCTGCAGGTGATGGTGGTCAGCGTGGCCGCGATCAACAAGTTCGGCGACGCCGAGGCGGCCGAGGCCGAGGAGCGCGACGAGGCCCTGCGCCGCGAGCGCAGCCGCAACGTGATGTACCGCGCCAGCGAACGCACCGGCGGCGAGCGGCCGATCGACCTGGTGCGGGCGACCCGGCCCATCGTCATCGTCGACGAGCCGCAGAGCGTGGACGGCGGCATCGACGGGCGCGGCCGTCAGGCACTGCAGCGCATGGACCCGCTGTGCACGCTGCGCTATTCGGCCACCCACGTGGACACGCACAACCCGATCTACCGGCTCGGCGCAGTCGAGGCCTCCGAGCTGGGGCTGGTCAAGCGCATCGAGGTCGCATCGGCCACCGTCGACCACGCCCACAACCGGCCGCATGTGCGGCTGCTGCGCATCGCCCGCCGGGGTGCGCAGATCACCGCCAGCATCGAGCTGGACGTGCTGGGCAGCGCCGGCCACGTGCTGCGCAAGACCGTGTCGGTGCAGGACGGCGACGACCTGCAGCGGCTCACCGGCCGCGAGCTGTATGCGGGTCTGCGCATCGGCACGCTGCAGCTGGGCACGCGCGCCGGTGAGGCGCTGATGGAGCTGGGTCTGAAGGGCGGCGTGGTGCACCTTCGCGTGGGCGAGTCGCACGGCGGCATCGACGCGCTGGCGCTGGCGCGGCTGATGATCCGCCGCACCATCCGCGAACACCTGCTCAAGCAGCGCCGGCTGCGCCCGCTGGGCATCAAGGTGCTGAGCCTGTTCTTCATCGACGCGGTTGCCCGCTACCGGCTGCACGACGAGCAGGGCGAGCCGGTCGCCGGGCCGTATGCGGAGATCTTCGAGGACGAGTACCGCAAGTGGTCGGTGCACCCGGACTTCCACGACCTGTTCGATGCGGCCGGACTTGCCGCCCAGGGTGGACTGCCGGTGCGCGCCGCGCACGAGGTCCACGCCGGCTACTTCTCGGTCGACCGCCGCCGCGTGGGCGGACGCACCGTCGAGCTGGCCCGCGACACCAGCGGCAGCACGGCGGCCGACGACGACACCTACGCGCTGATCATGCGCGACAAGGAAAAGCTGCTCAGCTTCGACTCGCCGCTGCAGTTCATCTTCAGCCACTCGGCGCTGAAGGAAGGCTGGGACAACCCCAACGTCTTCCAGATCTGCAACTTCAGCACCCGCCAGACCGACCGCTGGCGCCGCCAGACCATCGGCCGCGGCCTGCGCCTGTGCGTCGACCAGAGCGGCGCGCGCGTGCTGGGCGGCGAGGTCAACACGCTGACCGTCATCGCCCACGAGAGCTACCGCGAGTTCGCCGAGGCGCTGCAGCGCGACTTCGAGGCCGACGGCCAGGCCTTCGGCGACACGCGTGGCCGCGTGCCGGTCGCAGACGCCGACAAGGTCCGCCCGGTGAGCGTGCGCCGTGCGGTGCTCGACAGCCCCGAGTTCAAGGCGCTGTGGGACCGCATCAAGTTCAAGACCACCTACCGCGTCGCCTTCGACCCGCAGCACCTGATCCGGGCCTGCATCGACGCCGTGCGCCGCGCCCCGCCGATCCCGCGCGCACGGCTGCAGTGGCGCAAGGTCACGCTGGCGATCGGCGAGTCCGGGGTCATCGCCAACGACGACGGCACGCTGGACCAGCAGGTGATCGACGAGTCCGGCCTCGTCCTGCCTGACCTGCTGACCGACCTGCACGACCGCACCCAGCTGCAGCGCCGCAGCCTCGTGCGCATCCTGGTCGACAGCGGCCGCCTGGACGACTTCGTCCGCAACCCGCAACGCTTCATCGAGACGGTGGCCGATGCCGTCAACCACTGCAAGCGGCTCGAACTGGTCGACGGCATCCGCTACCAGCGCCTGGGCGACGACGTGTACTACGCGCAGGAACTGTTCGAGCAGCACGAGCTGATCGGCTACCTCGACAACATGCTGCGCGACACCCGCCGATCGGTCTACGAACACGTGCTGTGCGACTCGGAGGTCGAACGCGACTTTGCCGACCAGCTCGAACGCAACGACGCGATCAAGGTCTACGCCAAGCTCCCGAAGTGGTTCAAGGTCCCGACCCCGCTGGGCACCTACAACCCCGACTGGGCCGTGCTGGTGACCACCTCCGACGGCGAGCGGCTGTACTTCGTGGCCGAGACCAAGGGCAGCGTGCACGAGGCCGACCTGCGCGGCGGTGAGCGCGACAAGATCAGGTTTGGCCACGCCCACTTCAGGGCACTGGCCGCAGCTCTGGCCCCAGGCCTGCCGGCCGGCGAGCAACCGGCGCGCTACGGCGTGTGCACGAACGTGGCGGGGTTGGTGGCGATGGCCCAGGACGCGACTTGAGTGCGTCGCCGGAGGGCGACGGGGGATGGACCCCGGTCCATACAGGGAACGAGGGTGAGGGGTCTCTCACCCAACGCGCAACCCCCCCCGCGTCACTTCTTGGGCTGCCCCACCATCACCGGCTCGATCCGGAACACGTTGGCCGAGTTCGCGTCCACCGTGACCTTGACCCAGTGCAGGCTCGGGCTGCCGAAGGTCTGCACGCGGGTGAAGTTCTCCAGCATCTTGTTGGGTGCGTGCAGCGGCTTGTCGATCTTGAAAGCGTGGGTGTCGCCGTGCACGAACAGCACCTGGCCGTCGAAGGTCGAGGTCAGCCGGGCCAGCTCGGTCATGAAGCTGCGGTAGCCGCTGTTGGTGGGCAGCAGGCTTTCGTCGACCGCCTGGGTCTCGGGCAGGTCGAAGCCGGGGTCGCCCTGCACGGTCACCACGATGCCGCGGGCCTTCTGGTTGCGGGCCTGGGTGAAGGACTGGTTGAGCCACTCGATGTTGGCGGCGTCGCGCTCCAGGAACTCGGCGTTGGCGGCGTCGCACTGGGCGGCCTTGCGCACGCTCTTGTCGCTGCATTCCAGGGCGTTGAGCACCAGGTTGTTGTTGCTGCCGGGCACGTTCAGGCCGACGAAGACGACCGGGCCGTGGCTGAAGCGCACGTTCTCGATGAACTTGTCGCCCGGGGCGCGGCCCTGGTGGGTCAGCGGCAGGGTCTTGGCGCCGAGGCTGTCGAGCGTCGGGAACATCACGCGGCGCAGGTGGGTCAGGCGCTCCAGCGCGTCGAAGCCGCCGTTGTTGCTGCGGTGGCAGTCGGTCCACTCGTTGTCGCCGGGCAGGTAGACGACCGGCTGCTTCATGCCGTTGAACATCGCCAGCGCGTCGGTGTAGACCTTGTCGTCGCAGCGCGAACTGCCGTCCTTGATGTCGCCGTTGTAGATCGAGAAGGCGATGTCCGCGCGGTTGATGCTGTCGAGCACCGCCGGCAGCTTGGCGGCGTCGCCGTTGCGCAGGTAGGGCATGTCGCCCCACAGGCCGAAGGTGTAGGTGCCCGATGCGGCGGGTTGGCCAGGGTGGGCGGCGTGGCGGTCGGCCATGCTCGCGCAGCCGCCCAGGGCGGTCAGCAGCAGCGCGGTGGCGAGGGTGGTGAGTTGCTTGACGGTCATCGTGGGTCCTTGAATGGCGCAGCGGCCCGTGTCGATCGACACGGGCCGCAGGGGTCGACTCAGTTCAGGCGAGGCCTGAAGCGTGCCTCGCTCAGAACGAGTAGCGCACGCCCACGCCCAGGGCGCGCGGGTCCTTGCCGGCGTTGGCCGCCGAGATGGCGGGGAAGTTGTCCGACGCGACCAGCGTGCCGCGGGCGGCGGCGTCGTTGGTCAGCTTGGTCACGAAGCCGTAGACGGCGACCTGCTTGTCCAGCGCGTAGTTGGCTTCGAAGGCCATGCCCTTGATGCCGTCGTTGGCGCCGCTGGCGGACTCGCCCGACTTGCCCAGGCTGGCCTTCAGGACCAGCGCGCTGTTGAGCGCGTAGGTGCCCGTGACGACCAGGTTGCTGGTCTCGCGGCCGGCGCTGTTGTCGAGCTTGCTCATTGCCAGACCGGCGGTGAACGGGCCCATGGCCGTGCCCAGCGTGAACTTGGTGCCCTTCATGGCCAGACCGGCGCCGTTGGCGTCCTTCTGGTTCTCCAGCGCGACGCCGCCGTTGAAGGTGCCGTCGTTGTATTCGACCGAGGCGCCGAACACGGTCTTGTTCGACGTGGTGGTCTTGGCCTCGTCCGGCGAATAGGCCAGCTTGGCGACGATGGCGTTGGCGAACTTCGGGCTGGCGTAGTGCAGCACGTTGGTCTTGCGGGTGTGCACGTTCTGGAACGTCGCGTTGCCGATGGCCACGCGGCTGCCCTTGCCGTGAACGAGGATCTCGACGAGGTCGCCCTGGCCCCACAGGCCGCCGGAGGTGCCTTCCAGCGCCTTGAGTGGCATGTCGTAGGTGCCGGCCAGCACGGTGCCGGCGGTGGCGGTCTTCAGGCCGACGAAGCTGTTGCGGTTGGCGAAGGCCTTGCTGTTGGCGGTGTCGTCCGGGGCGATGCCGGTCTCGACCTGGAAGATCGCGCTCAGGTCGGCGCCGAGCTTGTGCTCGCCCTTGATGCCCAGGCGCGAGCCGAAGTTGCTGGCCATGACGCGCGAGACGTCGCCGTCGCTGGTGCTCTCCAGGCCGATGTCGATGCGGCCGTACCAGGTGAACTCGGGCGACTGGGCCGAGGCGGCGCCGGCCAGGCTCAGCAGGGCGGCGGCGGCGAGGATGTTGCGGGTGTTTTGCATGGTGAGGTCGATGCCGGTTGGTTGAGGTTGCGGGTGGATCCGATGAACGCCGTGAGGAGACATCCGCATGGTCGTGATCGCATGTGGCAGATCCGTGAATACCCCGATCAACACGGGCATCGCGGCGTTTGCACGACAAGCCGGGCGGGGCCGCGGCCTGTCATGAAACCGACGCATGAAGGGGCTACGCATGCGGGCGTCGGCGCATCAGAATGCGGCTCCGACCCGGATCACGCGCCGTCGCGGCGAGCACCTGCCATGAACACAACTTCCACCTCCATCCCCATCCCCATGGCCGATCAGCCGGTGGCCGTCGTCACCGGCGGGGCGCGCGGCATCGGCCTGGCCATTGCCCGCTGGTTCCTCGATCGCGGCCACCGCGTCGCGCTGTGGGATGTCGATGCGGCGACGCTCGCGCGCACCGATGCCGAGCTGGCGCTGCCCGATCGTGTGCTGGCCGTCGTCTGCGACGTCTCGCAGCCCGATCAGGTGCAGGCCGCGACCGACCGGGTCGTGGCCGCCTTCGGCCGCATCGACGCCCTGGTCAACAACGCCGGCGTGGCCGTGTTCAAGCCGGTCGGCCAGACCACCTGGGACGACTGGCGCACGGTGCTGTCGACCAACCTGGACGGCGCCTTCCTGTGCACCCAGGCGGTCGCGCCGGTGATGCAGCGCGGCGGACGCGGCGGTGCGGTGGTCAACATCGCGTCGATCTCGGGCCTGCGCGCCAGCACGCTGCGGGTGGCCTACGGCACCAGCAAGGCCGCGCTGATCCACCTGACCAAGCAGCACGCGGTCGAGCTGGGCACGGTGGGCATCCGCGTCAACGCGGTCGCGCCCGGTCCGGTCGAGACCGAGATGGCCAAGCTGGTCCACAGCGTGGCGATCCGCTCGGACTACCACGACGTGATCCCGCTGGAACGCTACGGCACGACCGACGAGATCGCGCAGGTGGTCGGCTTCCTGTGCAGCGAGGCGGCCAGCTACGTCAACGGCCAGGTCATCGCCGCAGACGGCGGCTTCGACGCGGCCGGCGTGGGCCTGCCGACGCTGCGGCGCATGGCGCGCGGCGGCTGAGCCGACCCGTGCGATCGATCGTCCACCCCGGCCCGGCCCGGCGCGAGGCCCGCGTGCTGCCCGTGCGCCTGCAGGCCCATGAGCTGACGCTGGCGGCCGGCCTGAGCCTGCTCGATGCCGTCGACGCCGCCGTGCGCACGCGCTGCGGCGCATCGGCCAGCGGTGTCCTGCACCTGCACGGCGGGCGCTGCGAGCCGTGGCCCTACGTGCTGCCGGCGCTGTCGCGCAGCGCCGAGCACGCGGTCTATTTCAGCGATCGCCACGAGGCGAACGGCGCGGTCGAGATCGTCGATGCCACGCTGACGCTCGGCCGCCGCGCCGACGGGCGACCCTGGCTGCACGGCCACGTCGACTGGATCGAGGCCGACGGCCGGCGCGGCTGCGGCCACGTGCTGCCCGAGCAGGCCCGCCTGGGTCCGGAGGCACCGCCAGCACGGGCGCGGTTCTGGCAGATGCTGGACGCGGACTTCACGGTGCAGGCCGACGAGGAGACGCGCTTCTCGCTGTTCAAGCCCGTGGCCATCGGCCTTCCGGTCGATGCGGGTCGGCCGGCGCTGGCGGTCCGCCTGGGGCCGAACCTGGATGTCTGCCAGACGCTGGAGTCGATCTGCGCGGCCCACGGCATCACGCGCGCGGTCGTGCGTGGCGGGGTGGGCAGCACGGTCGGTGCGGTGTTCGAGGACGGCCGCGTGGTCGAGCCCTTCGTGACCGAGACGCTGATCCGCAGCGGCCGCATCGAGCCCGATGCGCAGGGCGGCCCGCGTGCGGCGATCGACGTGACGATGATCGACTTCCACGGCGCTCGCCACCAGGGCCGGCTCGCACGCGGCGAGAACCCGGTGCTGGTGACCTTCGAGCTGGTGATCGAAGCCCTGGACTGACGGGCCGGTCCGCCCGGTCAGTCCGCCGGGTCAGTCCTCCAGTTCAGTCGGCCTGAACCGGCTCGATCTCGCCGCGCCGCAGCAGCTCGGCGCGCACGTCCTTCTTGGTGATCTTGCCGTAGCCGGACTTGGGCAGCGCGTCCCAGAAGAAGAAGCGGCGCGGCCAGCGGTAGCGCGCCAGGCGGCCGTCGAGGTGGGCCAGCAGGGCGTCGGCATCGACCGCGCTGGCGTGACCTTCGCGCCGCACGACGACGGCCACGCCGATCTCGCCCCAGTGCCGGTCGGGCACGCCGAGCACGGCCACCTCGGCCACGCCGGGATGGGTCAGCAGCAGCTCCTCGCACTCGCGCGGGTAGACGTTCGAGCCGCCGGAGATGTACATGTCCGACTCGCGGCCGGTGATGGACAGCAGCCCGCGCGCATCGAGCCGGCCAAGGTCGCCGGTGTGGAACCAGCCGCCGCGCAGCGCCTTGGCCGTCGCCTCCGGATTGCCGTGGTAGCCGGCGAACACGGCGGGGCCGCGCACGCAGATCTCGCCGATCTCGCCGGTCGGCAGCGGGCGCAGCTCGGCGTCGAGGATCGCCACCTCCATGCCGGTGCGCGGCCGGCCGCACGAGCCGATGTTGGCGTTCGGATCGGCGTCATCGGCGCTGTGCAGATGGGCGGGCAGCACGCTGATGCAGCCGGTCACCTCGCCCAGGCCGAAGTACTGCACCAGCACGCGGCCGAGCTTCTCGAGCGCGAGGCGCTGGTCGGCCCGGTACATCGGCGCGCCGGCATAGATCACGTGGCGCAGGCTGGTGTGGTCGTGCAGGTCGACGGCGGGGTGTTCGACCAGTTGCTTGACGATGGTCGGCACGGTGAACAGGTTGCTGACGCGGTGCTGCTCGATCAGCGCCCAGACCACGGCCGGATCGAGCTTCTCGCCGGGCAGCAGCACGGTGGCCGCGCCGCGCGCGACGTTCAGCAGCATGTGCACGCCGGCCCCGTGCGACAGCGGCGCGACGGCGATCGAGCGGTCCGCCTCGGTCGTGCCGGGGATCAGGTCGGCGAGGTGGTTGGTGACGACGAAGGCCATCTGGCCATGCGTCAGGATGCCCGCCTTGGGGTGGCCGGTGGTGCCTGAGGTGTAGAAGAACCACAGGGGATCGTCGTGGTTGACGACCGCCTCGTCGACCGCCTCAATCACCGCTTCATCGGCCGCCGCGCCGGCATGCTCGGCCAGCAGCGCGTCATGGGTCGTGTCGCCGGCAAGGCCGTGGCCATCGGGCTTGTCGCCGATCCAGACGACGTGGCGCAGGGCCGGCGAGGCGGCTCGCACGGCGTCCGCATGGGCGCCGAAGAGGCCTTCGGCCAGCATCACGGTCGCACCGCTGGACGCGCCCATGTAGGCGATCTCCGGCGGGGTCAGGCGGAAGTTGGTCGGCACCCAGACGCAGCCCATGCGGAAGGCCGCCCAGGCGCTCTCGAACATCGCGACGTTGTTGCGCGACTGGACCAGGATGCGCTCGCCGCGCTGCACGCCCAGCGCGGTCAGGCCGGCCACCAGCGCGTTGACGCGGCCGTCCAGCTCGGCCCAGGTCCACTGCCGGTCGCCGTGGATCAGCCCGAGGTGATCGGGAAACAGCCGCGCCGTCTGGCTCAGCAGCTGAGCCAGGTTGCAGGTCTGCGCGGCGTTCATGCGCGGGCCCCGGCGGCTTCGAGGATGCTGACGTAGTTGGCCACCGCCGCACCGCCCATGTTGAAGACGGCACCCCGCGCCGCGCCGGGCAGCTGCATGTCGCCGGCACTGCCGCTGAGCTGCATCGCGGCCATGACGTGCTGCGACACGCCGGTCGCGCCGATCGGGTGTCCGCGCGACTTCAGGCCGCCCGACGGGTTGAACGGCAGGCGGCCGTCGAAGGCGCTGAGGCCGTCGTCGATCACGCGCGCGCCCTGTCCGTGCGGGGCCAGGCCCATCGCCTCGTAGGCCAGCAGCTCGGCGATGGTGAAGCAGTCGTGCGTCTCGACGAAGTGCAGGTCGGCCAGCGTGCAAGCCGCATCCGCCAGACCACGCTGCCAGGCCAGCGCGGCGCCCTCGAAGCGGGTCGGATCGCGGCGCGACAGCGGCAGGAAGTCGTTGACCTGGGTGCGCGAACGCCAGCGCACCGCCGGTTGTGCCGCAGCGCGCAGCGGCTCGCCCGACAGCACCAGCGCGGCCGCGCCGTCGCTGACCAGCGAGCAGTCCGAGCGCTTGAGCAGCCCGGCCACGACCGGGTTCTTGTCCGACGGCGTGCGGCAGAAGTCGTAGCCCAGGTCACGGCGCAGGTGGGCGTAGGGGTTGCGCACGCCGTTGGCGTGGTTCTTCGCGGCGATGCGGGCCAGCGCGTCGCTCGGGTCGCCGAACCGTTCGGCATAGGTGCCGGCGATGCGAGCGAACAGGCCCGCGAAGCCGCCGGGCGTGTCGCCCTCCTCGCGCACGTGGGAACAGCGCAGCAGGATCTCGCCGATCTGCGCATTCGGCAGCGTGTTCATCTTCTCCAGGCCGACCACCAGCACGCGCTTCATGCGGCCGGCGGCCAGGGCGTCCAGTCCCGCCCAGATGGCGGCCGAGCCGGTCGCGCAGGCGTTCTCCAGCCGCACGGAGGGGACGTGGCGCAGGGCGGGCACGGCCAGCGCGGCGAGCGCGCCGCTGAAGTCCTGCCGCACGAAGCCGCCGTTGAAGTGGCCGACGAAGACGCCGTCGATGTCCTCGGGCGCGAGCCCGGCATGCGCGATCGCCGGACCGGCGACGGCGGCGAACAGGGCCTCGGTGTCGAGCGCATCGAGCTTGCCGAAGGGCGTGTGCGCCCAGCCGACGATGTGGGGGGTGACGGTCATCGTGTGTCTCCTGAGGGACCGCCGTGCGTGGGTTGCGGTCCCGTCAGGAATGATGCCAGTCAGGGGTGCGCAGCCTCCATGGGCAGCGCCTGCCGTGTCATCAGGAAACGATAGGGCGCCTCCAGGTCGGCGCGCATCGCCGCTTCATGGAAACCGGTGCCGATGCGGCCCTGCACGGGCTGGCGCATCGGGCCGCTGCGGCCGATGTCGGTGGGCGT
>JACCDS011828588.1_pt1 | contig 10580 bp, 9 predicted proteins | sample 7446441 | NCBI WGS metagenome assembly JACCDS01 (sample SAMN15323445, study PRJNA562643) | freshwater metagenome | isolation source: river surface water | place: USA:Blue River Watershed | collected 2017-08-17 | reverse complement strand
TCGGGCTGCGCCGCCTGCCCTACCTGTGGACCGGCACGCTGCTGCTGTTCGGCGGGCTGGCGATCATGCCCTTCGGCCTGCTGGCCCTGTCCGAACCGCAGCCGGGCATGCTGTGGGTCAGCCGCATCGGTGCGGCGCTCGCCTTCCTGCTGGTCGGCATGGGCATGCAGGTCACGCAGACTGCCGGACTGGCGCTGGCGACCGACCTCGCCCGTCCTGATACCCGCCCGCGCGTGGTCGCGCTGATGTACACGACACTGCTGCTGGGGCTGGTCTGCAGCGGCGCCCTGTTCAGCGCGCTGCTGGCCGACTTCACGCCGCTGCGGCTGGTGCAGGTAGTGCAAGGCTCGGCGCTGGCGGTCGTGCTGCTGAACCTGAACGCACTGTGGAAGCAGGAGGCGCTGAACCGGCAGCGCGCCGCGCAGCCCGCAGCGGCGCAGGCATTCCGCAACGAGTGGCGCGCCTATGCCGGCCGCCCCGGCGTGCGCCGCTTCCTGTGGGCCGTCGGCCTCGGCACCTGCGCATTCAACATGCAGGACATCATCCTCGAACCCTACGGCGGCGAGGTGCTGCAGCTGGGCGTTGGTGCCACCAGCCTGCTGACCGCCCTGACCGCCGGCGGCGCGCTGCTGGCGTTTGCACTGGCGGCCGCCGCGCTCTCCCGCGGCGTCGATGCGACGCGGCTGGCCGCACTCGGCGCGCTGGCCGGCATGCCGGCCTTCGTACTGGTGATCTTTTCCGCGCCGATGGAAGCGCCCGCGCTGTTCCGCGCCGGCGCCTTCCTCATCGGCGTCGGCGGCGGACTGTTTTCGGTCGGCACGCTGACGATGGCGATGAACCTGCAGGTGGAGAACGCCTCTGGGCTCGCGCTCGGTGCGTGGGGCGCGGTACAGGCCACCGCCGCCGGCGCGTCGGTCGCCCTGGGCGGGCTGCTGAAGGATGGGGTCAGTACGCTGGCCACAGCCGGCTGGCTGGGCAAGAGTCTCAGCTCACCCGTCACCGGCTACAGCTTCGTCTATCACGTCGAGATGTTCCTGCTGTTCGCGGTGCTGGTCGCGCTCGGTCCGCTGGCCGGACGCGCCGGCATCAGCTGCCCGGCACGTGAACGGCAGTTCGGACTCGCCGAGTTTCCGGGATGAGGGCTGCCTCGTCCCTCGGGTTTTCATGCAACAAGCCGGGTTTGCCGGCACATGCGTCGCCGTCCCCTTCGCGGCGCATGCACAACTAGCGAAGGAGAAGCACCATGCAAACCGGCGCCATCACGCAATACGTCGATGTGGCACAGCTCGTGCTGTACCTGTTCTGGATTTTTTTCGCCGGACTGATGTACTACCTGCTGCAGGAGAACCACCGCGATGGCTATCCGCTCGATCCGGGCAATGGCCGCGACATGCAGATCGGCGGCTGGCCGCCCGTGCCGAAGGCCAAGACTTATTTGCTGGCCAATGGCGAGCAGGTAACCATGCCGTATCCGCCCAAAGCGGCGCAGCCGCTGCATGCCGAACCGCGCCATGGCTGGACCGGCGCACCGCTGGAACCGACCGGCAATCCCCTGCTGGCCGGCGTCGGACCCGGGTCGTGGGCCGACCGCGCCGACCATGCGGACCTGACGCCGCACGGTGACCCGAAGATCACGCCGCTGCGCGCGAACCCGGAACACGGCGTGGCCGCGCAGGACATTGACCCGCGCGGCATGCCGGTGACCGGCGCTGACGGCAAGGTCGCCGGCGAGGTGAACGACCTGTGGCTCGATCGCTCGGAAATGCTGTTCCGCTATATCGAGGTGCGGCTGATCGACTCCGGCCGGACCGTGCTGCTGCCGATACCGTTCGCACGCGTCGGCAAGGAAGGCGTCAAAGTGAACGCGATCCTCGCGAGCCAATTCGTCGACGTGCCGGGCCACCGCCACCCGGATGAAGTGACGATGCTCGAGGAAGAGAAGATCGCCGCCTACTACGGTGCCGGCACGCTGTACGCGACGCCGCACCGTCAGGAACCCCTGGTGTGAGCGACGCATGAAAGTCTACCAAGAGCATGAGCTGGAAGCCGCGCCCGGACTGCCCGAGGCGCTGCCGCCGGACGAGCGCATCCTGTGGCAGGGCCGGCCGGACTGGCGCCGGCTCGCCTGTGACGCCTTTCACGTCGACGCGATCGCTGCCTATTTCGCACTGATGATGGTATTGCACGCGCTGCTGTCGTGGCGCGCCGACGCATCGACCGTACAGAACCTGCTGCCGCTGCTCTGGTCAGGCACGCTTGCCGTCATCGCGCTGGCGCTGCTCATGCTGTCCGCGTGGCTGTCGGCACGCACGACGCTGTATACGCTGACCAACAAGCGCATCGTGATGCGCATTGGTATCGTGCTGACGGTCAGCTTCAACCTGCCGTTGCGCTGGATCGCGGCCGCGCACCTGAAGCCTGGCCGCGATGGCGGCGGCGACATCGCGCTCGAACTGAAAGGCGCGGATCGCATTGCCTACTTGCACCTGTGGCCACATGCACGCGCCTGGCAACTGCGCCGTCCGCAACCGCAGCTACGCTGCGTGCGAGAGGTGGCGCAGGCAGCCGCGCTGCTGCAGCTGACGTGGCGCGAGCGCATGGCGCAGGTCGGCAGCCCGGAGGCGACCGAGCGCATTCCGGTGCGCATGCCGGCCGCGGCCATGGCGCGCTGAACGGGGCAATCGATGCACAGCCTGCGCCCCCCCTCCCACGCCCTGTCGCAGAATCCGCAGCAGGGTATGCAGCGCCGCCGCGCTGGCCCCGGCATGCTGATCTGCCTGCTGATGGCGACCGCACTGGCCGTGATCACGCTGGCGCGCCAGGCGCCGCAACACACCATCACGCCGGCGGTCGATGTCGCGCAAGCGCGCACGCTGCGCTTCGCCGACCAGCCCGACGGTTCGGTCGCGGCAATCGATGTCGGCAGCGGGCAACTGATCCGTCGCTTCGAGGGCGAGCAGGGTTTCCTGCGCGGCACGCTGCGCGCATTGCTGCGCGAGCGTCGCATGCGCAGCATCGACGCCACCCCGCCATTCGAACTGATCCTGCACCGCGACGGCCGGCTGACACTGCATGACCCGTCGACCGGCACGCGCATCGCGCTCGAGTCTTTTGGCGAGACCAACACGCGCGTGTTCGCACGCCTTCTACATTGACGGCCGCGATGCGCGCGCCGACCGCCATCGTGATCGGCAGCGGCTTCGGTGGCCTCGCCGCCGCCATCCGGCTGTCCTGCAAGGGCTATCGGGTGCAGGTGCTGGAGAAGCTCGACGCCCCCGGCGGCCGTGCGTATGTGCACCGGCAGGATGGCTTCTGCTTCGACGCCGGGCCCACTATCATCACCGCGCCGCAGCTGCTGGAGGAACTCTGGACGCTGTGCGGCGAACGCTTCGACGACGACATCACGCTCAAGCCCATCGAGCCCTTCTACCGGCTGCGCTTCGACGACGGCAGCTGGTTCGACTACAGCGGCGATGACGACGCGATGCGGCGCGAGATCGCACGCTTCAGCCCGGACGACCTGCCTGGCTACGAGCGCTTCGTCGCCGACGCCGACCAGGCCTATCGTCTCGGTTTCGAGGAGCTCGGGCACAAGGCGTTCAACAACCTCGCCGACCTGTTCGCCGCACTGCCGAACATGCTGCGCATGCGTGCATGGGAGACGCTGTACGCGATGGTGGCGCGCCACATCCGCGACCCGCGGCTGCGCATCGTGTTCAGCTTCCATCCGCTGCTGATTGGCGGCAACCCATTCACGGTGACCCGTGTGTACAGCCTGATCAACACCCTGGAGCGCCGCTTCGGCGTGCACTGGGCGATGGGCGGCACCGGGTCGCTGGTGCGCGGCCTCGTAAAGCTGCTGGAGAAACGCGGGGTGAACGTGCGCTGCAATGCGCCAGTCACCCGCATCGAGGTGGATCGCGGCCGCGCGACCGGCGTCACGCTGGCCAGCGGCGAGACGCTCGCGGCCGACATCGTCGTCTCGAACGGCGATGCCGCCTGGACCTACCGCCACCTGATCGAGGAAAAACATCGTCGCCACTGGACCAATCGCCGGATCGCCTCGCAGCGCTACTCGATGAGCCTGTTCGTCTGGTATTTCGGCACCGATCGCCGCTGGGAAGACGTACCGCACCACATGATCATGCTTGGCCCGCGTTACAAGGGCTTGCTGGATGATCTGTTCAAAAATCTGCATCTGGCCGATGACTTCAGCCTCTACCTGCACCGTCCGAGCGCAAGCGACCCGGGCGTCGCCCCCCCCGGCTGCGATGCATTTTACGTGCTGTCGCCGGTGCCGCACCTCGGCAGCGGCACCGACTGGGAGGCGAAGGCCGAGGCTTACCGGCAGAAACTGCAGCAGCATCTCGAGGCGACCGTGCTGCCCGGCCTCGGCGCGCACATCATCAGCAGCCGGCTGATGACACCGCAGCATTTCCGTGACCGGCTCTGGTCCTGGCAAGGGGCCGCGTTCGGTATGGAACCCATCCTGCTGCAGAGCGCATGGTTTCGTCCGCACAACCGCAGCGAGGACGTGCGCAACCTGTATCTGGTCGGCGCCGGTACCCATCCGGGCGCAGGCGTGCCGGGCGCCTTGATGTCCGCGAAGGCCATGGCTTCCACCATTCCCGATGCCTGAATCCCCGCCCACTCTCGATCTTGCCGCCTGCGAAGCGCTGATGCGCGGAGGATCGAAATCCTTTTTTGCGGCATCCGGCCTGCTGCCGCAGCGCGTGCGCATCCCGGCGATCGCGCTGTATGCGTTCTGCCGCATGGCCGATGATGCGATCGACGAATGCGGTGACGATCCGCAGGCGATGGAAAAGCTGCAGCGGCGGCTCGATGCGATTTATGCGAGCGAGCCCGGCGCGCTGGTCGAGGACCGCGCGATGGCCATGGTGGTGCACCGCTACCGGCTGCCGCGCGCGCTGCCGGAAGCGCTGCTCGAAGGCTTCGCGTGGGACGCGGCCGGACGCCGCTATGAAACGCTGGACGAGCTGCATGACTATTGCGCACGCGTCGCCGGCAGCGTCGGCGCAATGATGGCCAGGGTGATGGGCGTACGCGGACAGCACGCGCTGGCGCGCGCCTGCGAGCTCGGCAACGCGATGCAGCTGACCAATATTGCGCGCGATGTCGGCGAGGATGCGCGGCGCGGCCGGCTCTACCTGCCGCGTGCATGGATGCGCAGTGAAGGCATCGATCCCGATGCCTGGCTGCGCGCGCCGACCTTCACGCCGGCGCTGGCCCGCGTGACCGGCCGGCTGCTGCTGGAAGCCGACGGGTTGTACCGGCGCGGTGCGTCTGGCATTGCGGCACTGCCGCGCGACTGCCGTGGCGCGATACTCGCCGCTGCAATGATCTATGGGGAAATCGGCAACGTGATCACGGAACATGCGATGGACTCGATCAACCGACGCGCCGTCGTCGGCAGCGCCCGCAAGCTGACGTTGCTGTGCTTTGCGAAGGTGCGCGCGCAACTGCCGGTGCGCTGCGAGACGGCCGCGCCGCTGCCGGCGATACGATTCCTGTCGGATGCCTGCGGTGCGGCTGAGCCGTGTACGGCCGGCGTCCCGCACCGTAGCTTCGACGAGCGCTGCGAATGGCTGATCGACCTGTTCGAGCGCATCTCGATGCCGCCGGGACAGCACTGACGGCGACGTCCCGCCCGCCCCGCCCTATCCCATCCGCGGCATGCGGAACGGCAGCATCCGCTGCACGATCGCCGAGGCGAAGCGCGGCACGTTCAGTGTCTCGTGCACGCTGATCACCGATTCACCGAACAGTCCGCTGGCGAGCACCGAGCGCTCGTAGAACGGCGTATCTTCCAGCAGTTCAATCACGCGCACTGGCGTGCCGGCATCGCTGCGCATGCGCCGCGCGATGCGCCATCCCGTTTTCGGCAAATCCTGCCGCGGCGGCGCGTCGAAAGGCTCGATGCGGCCGTCGGGGAAGAAACGCAAGGCGAGCAGCCGGTCCGGCGCCGCCTTCGGCTGCACGTCGTAGATCACCGCGGTCGACCCATCGGACAGCGTCGCGCGCGACCAGTCCCATTCACGGAAAGCCTGCTCGATCGGCTCGTCGCCTTCGTTCGAATCGAGGTAGGCGTGGCCCTGCCAGCGCAGCGACGGCTGCGCCAGCTCCACCTCAACGCGCGCACACGGCGCAATCGGTCCCCAGCGATGCCGGCCTGCCGCATCCAGCGGCGCACTGAACGGCGACAGCTGCTGCGGATGCACGCGCACCAGCCCACGCACCGGGAAAGGCAGCGGCATACCGAACTCGCGAATGTCGATCTCGAGGCAGTCGCCGGTCCAGCGCAGCTGGCTCGGGCCGATCGTCAACTGGGTCGCTTCGCGCTGCACGCTGTGGCGCGCGCGCTCCGTCATCGTCCAGCGGCGCTTGGGGCCATACAGCGCGACATTCAGCGCGCAATGGTTGTCCGGCTCGCCATCTCCGTTCAGGAAGGCGCGCCGGTAGTAAGGCGAAAACACGCTGCCGACAAACGCGATGAGGGTCAGCCCGTAGTTGCCGCAGTCACTGAGCGCGTCGACGTACCACCAGAGATACGCACCCGGCGCGAGCGGCTGGTCGAATCGAGGTGCGCCACCAGCGTCGCGGCCGCCAGCTGCCCGGACATCGCCGCCATCGGCACCCCCGGCCCCGGGTGGACGCTGCCGCCCGCGAGGTACAGACCCGCGATCCGGCTGGCTGCCCCCGGGCGGCGGAACGCCGACATCCAGCCGTGCGTCGCCATGCCGTACAGCGCGCCCGCGCTGCCCGGAAACATCCGGTGAAAGTCCGACGGACAGGTGCGCAGTGAGTTCTGCGGCGTGCGCGAAACAGTCAGCCCGTAGCGGGCCAGCAGGGAAAAGGAATGGCCTTCGCATGCATCTATCTCCGATTCGGTAAGGGTGCGCCGGGCTTCGGCCGGCGCATTGACGAGCATGAGCAGGCGGTCCCGTGCGGGCACGGGTTCGCCCGGGACGCCACGATCCTGTGCGCAGACGTAGACGGTGGGCGTGGCCGGCAGGCGACCATGCGCGAAGATGTCGTCGAACTCGCGCCGGTAGTCCGGCTGGAAGAACACGTTGTGGCGCTCCAGCGGGAATCCTTCGGTGGCCGCGTGCAGGCTCCAGGTCAGCGCCGACAGTGAACGTTCGTCCGCTGCAACGGCCGTGGTGGCCGCGCGCGCCGCCTCGCCCAGACATCCCTGCGCCAGCGCCGAGCGGTCGCCGTTGAACACCACGCTGTCGGCAGCGAGGCGCTCGCCGCCGGCCAGCCAGACGCCGCAAGCGCGGCCGTGCTCGATGTCGATTGCCTGCACGCGCGTGCCGTAGCGGATATGCACGCCCTGCCGCACCGCCAGCTGTGCCAGCGACTGCGCCAGCGCATGTATGCCGCCGCGCACCGACCAGACGCCGTCGAGCTCGACCTGCGTGACCAGCATCAGTGTGGCCGGCGCCTGCCAGGGCGATGCGCCGCAATAGGTGGCGTAGCGCGCGAACAGCTGGCGCATACGCGCATCATGGAAATGCCGGCCGAGCGTGCTCCAGAGGCTGCGCATCGGCCCGAGCGATGCCAGCACGGCCAGCCCGCGCAAGCCGAGGTCGCCGTGCATGCTGGCCAGCGTCGGCGCCTGCGAACGGATGAACGGGCCTTCCAGTGTGTCGTATACCTTGCGCGCCTGCCGGCAGAACTGCGCGAAGCGGTTTGCCTCGGCCGGGCCGGCAAAACGCGCGATCGCGTCACGCGAACGTGCAGGGTCGGCGAACAGGTCCATGTGCTCGTCTGCGCCCCACGCATGCCGCGCCAGCACCGGCAGCGCGGTCAGCTCGAGCTCGTCTTCCAGCCGCGCGCCGGCTGACGCGTACACCTGCTCGAAAATCCAGCGCATCGTGAACACGGTCGGGCCGCTGTCGATTGCGGCGCCATCCACGTGCGGCTGTCGCATCTTGCCGCCCGGCGTCGCGGCGGCCTCGAGCAGCGTGACGGCCAGCCCGCGCTGTGCCAGCTGCAGCGCGGCGACCAGCCCGCCAACGCCCGCGCCGACCACGACCACCCGGTGCTCGCGCAATGCGTTAGCCAAAGTCGCGACCCTTCCAGCGTCCCTGCAGAGAAATCGGTGCGAAGCGCACGAACATCGATTCGGAGAAGAGGCGATGCTGCCAGGCCGCGCGTATGGCCTGCTGGTGCGCGCCGGTGCGTGCGTACGCATCCATCGCGGCAGCGTCCTGCCACAGGCTGAACGTCGCCTGCCGCAGCAGCGGCGCCTCGCCGAGGCCGATGGCCAGCGCACAGCCGGGTGCGCCGGCCAGCCCGGCCTGTGCGGCCGGCGCGTGGCGCCAAAAGCTGACGGCGGCCGCCGGACGGATCGAGGCGCGCGTCAGCGCGGCGACCGGCGCGCCGGCCGGCATTGGCGGGCCGGGAGCAATCGCCACGCCGTCCCATGTGCCGCGCGATGACGACGGCCGCAGCGTGAGCAGCAGGCAGTCGTCGGCGAATGCACGATACTGGTCGACCACGGGCGATGACGCGATGAATTCGTTGGCGGAAGCGTCGTCGTCGAACAGGCAGAACAGGCCCTGGTGGGACGGACTGGGCAGCAGGCCGAAGCCGCCGTCGCGGCCGCTGCCAAGGGTCTTGATGAAGCGCAAGCCGCGCGCCGGCGGTGGCCGCCAGCGCGAAAAGGCAATCCGGCGCCAGCCCCAGGCCCAGTGTTCGGGGCGCAGGTTCGCCAGCAGCATGAGTGCGGTGCCGGCGATGGCGGTGGCGTCGGAGGTGCGCGCGCGGTCTTCTGGCGCGTCGGCCGGCGGTTCGGCGGATGTCCTTCGGGTGAGCTGGCCTGCAGTCATGAGGGCCCCGGGTAAAATCACGCGCGTCAGAGGGACACGACGCTGGATCCCGGCCTGCGCCGGGATGACGTTTTGGTGGCCGGCAGGCCGGAACACCGCCGTCCCTGCGCCAACCGGGCTGCCGTTGTCCGAGCCCTCGGCGACAACACATCAGGCAGTCATCGGCGATGGATTCCGGCCTGCGCCGGAATGACGTTTCGGCGGACAGCCAACCTCTGTATCGTCATCCCGGCGCAGGCCGGGCTGCCTGCGTACGGGTCGGCGGCAGCAAACCGTTCCGCGGCCATCGACCCGGCACGCCCGCTCCGGAACAACCACCCGCCTGCGTCGTCAAGACCTCGGCAAGACCCCGGCTCCGCGAACTCGTCACGCCGGCACAAGGCCGGCGTCGGGGCACCGTCCATCGCATCCGGCCGGTGCCCTTCGAGCGAGAGCCGCTTACTTCGGCGCCTGCGTACTCGCCACCACCGCAGCGCCTTCGGCCGCCGGTGCCGGCACCGCCGGCGCGGCCGTAATTGCCGCCAGCTCCGGATAGCTCTTGAGCATCGGGAAGCCGTACAGCGGCTTGTAAGCCCCCTGGTGGCAGGTCGCGCAACTGATCTTTGCGACATCGCCGCCCGCACCTTTGCGCTCCGGCGGGAAGGTCCCGGTCAGCGGCACCATGAACGCATTGTTCACGTCACGCGCCATGCGGATGCCGTGGTACGCGGTCATGCGCTGCGGCGGGCTGCCTTCCCAGCTCTGGAACGAACGGGTGTTGTGGCAGTAGGTGCAGTTCACGCCCAGCGATTCGGACATATGCGTCATCAGCCCGTAGGTCCACTCGGCCTGCTTGATCGACGAACGGTTACCCGACGGCAGCGCAGTCGGGCCATTCACGCGAATCGGCTTGTCCTCAAGGAGGAAAGGCGTCAGCGGATCGGTCGGCAGCGACGACAGGCCAACCAGCTTGCCCGGCTGGTTCTGCCCGGCGAGGTCGCCGAGGAAGTCCGCCTTCTTGTCCTGCTCCAGCGGCGTGAACCAGACCTGCTGCGGCACCGGCTTGCCGCGATGGCAGGTGTAGCAGGTGACGCCCGTGCTGGCCACATGGTTCTGCCAGTTGCCGTTGATGTGGCGGGTCATCTCGATCATCTTGCGCGCCACCGTTTTGGTGTACTTGCTGTCGTCCGCGAAGTTCTGCGGATTATGGCAGTACGCACAGCCTTCTTTTGGCGACACCCAGTTCGTCATCGCCGTCATCAGCCCGATGAACTGCGCGGCCGACACATCGCCGAGCACCTTCACGTTCTGGTAGGCGTCTTTTGCCCGCGGGCCGTCGGCCGGCGCCGGCGGCGGCGCGGCCGGCGCGGTGTTCAGCGCGTCCTGCTTCGCCAGCCGGCTCGGGTTGTAGACTTCGACCATGCCAGTGCCGCGAAAACCGTGCTGCACGCTTTCCATCGGCGGTCGCTCGCAGCCGGCCAGCAGCGCGGCGCCGAGCGCGAGCACCGCGGCAGACTTCAGGATTCGGAGGTTCATGGCTTGGCTCCCTGCAGGGTGGCGGGGTCGATCACGTCGCCCCACACAGGCGGATAAGGCGGGGCGACGCCATGCTTGACGGCCCACAGATACCAGTTGTCGACCACCGTGCCGGTCAGCAGGATGCCGATGCCGCCGGTCAGCGGGCACAGCACCGCAAACCACCACGCCCAGCGGTGGATCGATTCCATGCTGGCGTTGAAGCCCATC
>JACCDS010739456.1_pt1 | contig 10580 bp, 9 predicted proteins | sample 7446441 | NCBI WGS metagenome assembly JACCDS01 (sample SAMN15323445, study PRJNA562643) | freshwater metagenome | isolation source: river surface water | place: USA:Blue River Watershed | collected 2017-08-17 | reverse complement strand
GCGCGTTCTTCACGGTGATGGGGGATTTGCCCAGGCGCTCTGCCATGGCTTTGACGTCATCGTGGGTGGCGTCGCTGGTCTGCAAGCCACGGATGATTTCCACCAGCGCCATCATGGGCACGGGGTTGAAGAAGTGCATGCCGATGAACTTGTCAGCCCGTTTCGTCACGGCAGCCAGCTTGGTGATGGAGATGCTGGACGTGTTGGTGGCCAAAATGGCCCCTTCGGGGAGGATGCCGTCGAGTTGTTGCAGGATCTTGACCTTGAGTCCTTCGTTTTCGGTGGCGGCCTCGATGACGAGATCAACTGTTTTCAGGTCGTCATACGACGTGCTGCCCTGGATCAGTGCCAGTGCGGCTTCTTTGTCGGCTGCGGTGATTTTTTCTTTCTTCAGGAGGCGGTCCAGGCTGCCTGCCACGGTTGCAATGCCTTTGGTCACAGCCGCTTCGCTGATATCAACCATCACGACGCGGATGCCCTTGGTTGCGCAAGCCTGCGCAATGCCGTTGCCCATGGTGCCAGCGCCAACGATGCCGACGGTTTGAATGGTGGAAGTGCTCATGTGTGCTCCGAAAAGGGGGAAGGGTTGAACAAACAGTCTGTGCCCAGGGAAACCACCAGGCGTGCGAGGCCCAGGCCAACGCGTAACCCGCAATGGTATCGCCCGCGTGCACCGATTTGTGGCGGTAACATGGTCTGCTTGACCTGTAGTTGATTCTGGAGCCTGACCATGATTCTTGAACTTGCCGATTTGCGTGTGGATGCCAACCAGTCCGCCGCGTTTGAAGCTGCCGTGCAGCGAGGGGTGGAAACCGTCATTGCCCATTCGGGGGGCTTCACTGGCTACAAGCTCAACCGAAGCGTGGAGACGCCAGGGCGGTACGTGTTGACCATTTTTTGGCAAACATTGGAAGATCACACCGTGGGGTTCCGTGGCAGCGATGCGTTCACGGCCTGGCGGGCCATCGTTGGGCCGTTTTTCTTGGCACCACCGGTCGTCGAGCACTTCGAACTGGTGAGCAAAACAGCTTGATGTAAGGGCAAAGGTGTGCAATTTCAACCCTGATAAGCAACCAATGCACTCTGATAAGCCGGATGGCGTCTCAGGGTTTACTACAATCCTCGGGTTGACCTTCCGGGTCGTCCATCCGAACTTAGTCCAAGAAAGATCTACATGAGCGAAGCAAGCGTAGACAACAGCCGACGCACCTGGCTGATCACATCGTGTGCTGTGGGGGGAGCTGGGGCTGCGGCCGTGGCCGTGCCCTTCGTCAGTTCTTTTGCCCCGTCCGAGCGCGCCAAAGCAGCAGGCGCGTCTGTCGAGGTGGATATTTCCGAGATCCCTCCCGGACAGAAAATCACCGTCGAGTGGCGCGGCAAGCCCGTCTGGATTTTGCGCCGGACCCCCGAGCAGGTCGCCAGCCTGACCAAGACCGAGCCTGATGTGGTCGACCCCAAGTCGGATCGCACGGCCTTCCCAACGCCTGAATACGCCAAGAACCAGCACCGCTCGATCAAGCCCGAGGTGTTCGTGGGCGTCGGTATCTGCACCCACCTGGGTTGCTCGCCTGGCGAAAAATTCACGCCTGGTGCCCAGCCCTCCCTGCCTGACAACTGGCAAGGTGGTTTCCTGTGTGCATGTCACGGTTCCACGTTCGACGTGGCCGGACGTGTGTTCAAGAACAAGCCCGCACCCGACAACTTGGAAGTTCCGCCGCACATGTACCTGTCGGAAACCAAGCTGTTGATCGGCGACGACAAAAAAGCGTGATCTGAGCGATCTTCAAGCTCCAAGCGAAATAAGGTTCATCATGGCTGAATTCAAAGAAGTCCCCGCCGACGCCCCTGCGGCTGTCAAGGCGCTGAACTGGGTTGACAACCGGTTCCCGCTGTCCAAGCTCTACAAAGAGCACCTGTCCGAGTACTACGCACCCAAGAACTTCAACTTCTGGTATTTCTTCGGGTCTCTCGCGCTGTTGGTGCTGGTCATCCAGATCGTCACCGGCATTTTCCTGGTCATGCACTACAAGCCCGATGCGAACGTGGCGTTCGCTTCGGTCGAGTACATCATGCGTGACGTGCCGTGGGGCTGGTTGATCCGCTACATGCACTCCACCGGTGCTTCTGCGTTCTTTGTGGTGGTTTACCTCCACATGTACCGCGGCCTCATCTACGGCAGCTACCGCAAGCCGCGCGAACTGGTCTGGATTTTCGGTTGCGCCATTTTCCTGGTGCTGATGGCCGAAGCTTTCATGGGTTACCTGTTGCCATGGGGCCAGATGAGCTACTGGGGTGCGCAGGTGATCGTGAACCTGTTCTCCGCCATTCCCTTCATCGGTCCTGATCTGGCCTTGCTGATCCGTGGCGACTTTGTGGTCGGCGATGCTACGTTGAACCGCTTCTTCTCCTTCCACGTGATTGCTGTGCCGCTGGTGCTGCTGGGTCTGGTCGTTGCGCACATCATCGCGCTGCACGAAGTGGGCTCCAACAACCCTGACGGTGTGGAAATCAAAGCTTCCAAGGATGCCAATGGCATTCCGTTGGACGGCATTCCTTTCCATCCCTACTACAGCGTGCATGACCTGCTGGGTGTGTCGGTGTTCCTGATGGCGTTCTCTGCCATCGTGTTCTTCGCACCTGAGTTCGGCGGCTACTTCCTGGAGTACAACAACTTCATCCCGGCCGACCCGCTGAAGACGCCTCTGCACATCGCGCCTGTCTGGTATTTCACGCCTTACTACTCGATGCTGCGTGCCGTGACCAGTCAATTCATGTACGTGCTGGTGGCCGTTGTGTTGCTGGGTGCGTTGCTGGGCGTGAGCAAAATCAAGATGCCAGCACCTCTGAAAATTGGTGTTTTGGCCGTGGCTGCCGTGGCCTCTGTGCTGATGTTGTCCATCGATGCCAAGTTCTGGGGTGTGGTCGTGATGGGTGGTGCCGTCATCATCATGTTCTTCCTGCCATGGCTCGATTTCAGCGAAGCCAAATCCATTCGCTACCGTCCCAACTGGAACAAGTGGTTGTATGCCGTGTTCGTCATCAACTTCTTCATCCTGGGCTACCTGGGGGTCAAACCACCCAGCCCCACCGGTGAACTCGTTTCACAGGTAGGTACCTTGTTCTACTTCGGCTTCTTCCTGTTGATGCCTTGGTGGAGCCGTATCGGTCAGTGCAAGCCTGTGCCGACCCGCGTGACCTTTGCTGCACACTGAAAGCGTTGTGGAGTAACCATATGAAAAGAATCATCACAGCCCTCAGTCTGGTGTTTGCACTTGTCGGTGGCGTTCAAGCCTCCGGCGGCGATGTGCACCTCGACAAAGCTCCAGATCGCTCTAACGATCTGGGCGCACTGCAAAACGGCGCCAAGCTGTTCGTGAATTACTGTGTCAGCTGTCACTCTGCTGCATTCATGCGTTACAACCGCATGCGTGACCTGGGTCTGACGGAAAAACAGATCAAGGAAAATCTCATGTTCACCACCGAAAAGGTGGGTGACGTGATGAAGGCGTCCATTGACCCGCGTCAGGCAAAAGATTGGTTCGGTGCCAATCCACCTGACTTGACGCTGGTGGCACGCTCCCGCGCCAGTCACAGCGGTACGGGTGCAGATTACCTCTACACCTACCTGCGCACGTACTACCGCGACGAAACCAAGCCAACGGGCTGGAACAACATGGCTTTCCCCAGTGTAGGGATGCCGCACGTGTTGTGGCAGCTCCAGGGCGAGCGTCGCCCAGTGTTCGAAACGGTGAAGGAAAACGGGCACGACGTTCAAAAGCTCAAGAGCTGGGAACAAGTCACGCCTGGTGCCATGTCTCCTGCCGAATATGATCAGGCCGTTGGCGACTTGGTCGGTTTCATGCAGTGGATGGCAGAGCCCGTGCAGAACACCCGCAAGAACTTGGGTATGTGGGTACTGGCCTTCCTGGCTGTGTTCACCGTCATTGCATGGAAGCTGAACGCAGCATTCTGGAAAGACATCAAGTAAGATTTGCAGGCGCTTTGGGTGCCTGCCCCCTGAACAGTGGCGTTGCGGAGCATCCGCGTCGCCACTTTTTTCTTTGAGGACTTCTAGTCATGATGGTTTTGTATTCAGGCACGACGTGCCCTTTTTCTCATCGCTGCCGATTCGTGCTGTTCGAGAAAGGCATGGACTTTGAGATTCGGGACGTTGATCTGTTCAACAAACCGGAAGACATCGCGGTGATGAATCCGTATGGTCAAGTGCCTATCTTGGTCGAACGCGATTTGATCCTGTACGAGTCAAATATCATCAATGAGTACATTGATGAACGTTTCCCTCATCCGCAGTTGATGCCTGGTGATCCGGTTGACCGTGCGCGCGTGCGACTGTTCTTGTTGAATTTCGAAAAAGAACTGTTTGTCCATGTCTCTGTACTGGAGTCACGTGCGGGCAAAGGCAATGAAAAAGCCATGGAGAAAGCGCGTGCTTACATCCGTGACAGGCTCACCCAATTGGCGCCAGTGTTCCTGAAGAACAAATTCATGCTGGGCGACAGTTTTTCAATGCTGGATGTGGCCATTGCTCCGTTGCTGTGGCGCCTTGATTTCTATGGCATTGAACTCAGCAAGAACGCTGCACCACTGTTGAAATATGCCGAGCGTATTTTTTCGCGTCCGGCATACATTGAAGCATTGACCCCATCAGAAAAAGTGATGCGCAAGTAAACGCTACCGTTCCATGAAAGACCTCCCATCAACGCGCCCTTACCTGATTCGCGCCATGCATCAATGGTGCGAGGACAATGGTTTCACGGCTTACCTTGCAGTGTCGGTAGACGCCTCGGTTCGTGTGCCCAAGCAACACGTGGTGGACGGAGAGATCGTGCTCAACGCCAGCATGGACGCCACGGCTGCGTTGGTGCTAGGCAACGACTACATTGAGTTTCAGGCCCGATTTGGCGGAGTGCCTCAAAGCATATCGATTCCTGTTGGGCGTGTTCACGCCATCTACGCCCGTGAAAATGGACAAGGTATGGCCTTTCCTGTGGAAGACAGACCATCGCCTGACGAAGATATGCCGGTTGAGGTGTTGCCGGAGCATGCGGAGACGGCCGTGCCCAGTCCGCTGTCTCTGGTCAGCCACGGTTCACGCGATGATGTCGATGAGTCGGTTGCTGCGGATACGTTGGATGACCCTGCATCAGTTTCGTTACCCAGTTCGAAATCCCCTCGTCCAACCCTGACGAGAATAAAGTAGAATAGTGGGCGTTGCCGCTTTAGCTCAGTTGGTAGAGCAACCGCCTTGTAAGCGGTAGGTCGTCAGTTCGAATCCGACAAGCGGCACCATTTTCAAGTTCTCGCCACGTTGTGTGGTTTGCCGGAATGTTTCAAACCCGTTGATTCTCAAGAGTCTGCGGGTTTTTTATTGCCTGAAATTCAAAGCCTCGCTAGGATGCGACTCGCGTCGCAAGCCGCAGGCTTTACTTGCTTCAGGGCTTCAGGATCTTGATCCTGACTTTGGCAGGGTCAATGCCAGATGCTGCGAGTTGCCGTTCAATGTCAGGTACCAACTGGCGCAACTTGGCGGCGACGGCCGAGTTTGTGACGAGCAGACACCAGCCTTGTTCATCTATAGGGCCTGCCTGTACCGCGCGTGCAGGCAGTTTGGGTAGCAGATGTGCAATGCTTTTGAGCTGGTTTTGTGACTGGCCGATCAGCGCACCCAACTTTTGCATGGTGGGTGATTCGCTCAAAGCATCATGGAACGTCAGTGCATGGCGAGTGCGGGTGTGCGGCGCATTCATGGCACAACTTGAGAGACATTCATGCACTTGATTATCACTGACCCCTGGATAGCCAGGTCCAAAGCGGTTCACCTGACGGGTTGGCAGCTTGCAGGCGGATTCGCGACGGCATCATTGGCGTTGATTTTGTTGTCTGTCGCCACCTATCACCTTGTGTTTGTGTATGGTGCACGCCAAGGGTGGCCGATCATCACACCGATTGTTGATTTGATCACCACACGCGAGCGTCAGGGGCAGGAGCGGTATTTGAGAGAGAACTTGGATGCCATGGCCCGAAAACTGGGTGACATGCAGGCTCGCCTGGTTCAGTTGGATGCGTTGGGTGAAAGGGTGGCGGCCTTGGCTGGCGTGCCTGCTGGCGAAGCCAAGGCGAGGCCAGGTGCAGGTGGACCGTTGGTTTTGCCTGAGACGCTGTCTATCGAGTACATGCATGACGCACTCGATCTGCTGGAATCACAGGCGGATCAGAGTAGCGATCTGTTGGTTCATGCCGAGATCCGTCTTTTTGATGACAGGATGCGCAAATACATGTTGCCTACCGCACAGCCCGTGCTGGGTGTGGAGTCGGGTTCAGGTTTTGGTTGGCGTGTTGATCCCGTGACGGGGCAGCGCGCTTTGCACACCGGGCTGGATTTTTCGGCCGATGTCGGTACGCCTATTTTGGCTGCAGCAGGTGGCGTGGTGGTAACGAAGGAGTATCACCCTGCCTATGGCAACATGATTGAAATTGATCATGGCAATGAGCTCGTCACGCGTTACGCACATGCATCGCATGTGTTTGTAAAGGTTGGGGACATTGTCAAGCGGGGGCAGCAGATTGCCGGTGTGGGCTCGACTGGACGATCGACGGGGCCGCACCTGCATTTCGAAGTTTGGTTGGCGGGTGTGGCGCAAGATCCACAGCATTTCCTGCGGTTGCCGAGAGAGGCCAAATCGACTGAGGCAAAAGCACCGGTTTCCATCGCCAGAGCCGTGCTGCCTGTTCGCTGATCTGCGTCAAAGCTTCAGCTGTGAATGCTGAGGCTGTCGAAATACGAGGGGTTTAAAATCAGCGGTTTGCCACCAGCTGCTGGCCTGCGTATCGGGCCCGTCTGACGATTGGTTGGCATGTTGGCCGTTCACCCGCTGACCGGGTTCATTTTTCGCTCACATTTCATGGCTACCAACATCCTCACAAAAATTTTCGGCAGCCGAAACGACCGCCTGCTCAAGACCTATCGTAAAACGGTGGCTCAGATCAATGGGCTTGAGGCGGTACTGGAAAAGCTCTCGGACGAGGACTTGAAAGACAAAACACGCGCATTCAAGGCGCGTATCCAAGCGGGGGAAACACTGGACGCCATCCTGCCCGAGGCGTTCGCCGTGGTGCGCGAAGGCAGTAAGCGTGTCATGAAGATGCGCCACTTTGATGTGCAAATGGTCGGTGGACTGGCTTTGCACAACGGCAAGGTTGCAGAAATGCGTACGGGGGAAGGCAAGACGCTGACTGCTACGCTGACCGTGTATCTCAACGCGCTGTCTGGTAAGGGCGTTCACGTTGTCACCGTCAATGACTATCTTGCCAGCCGTGATGCCGAATGGATGGGGCAACTGTATGGATTTCTTGGCCTGACTGTCGGTATCAACTTACCCCAGATGTCGCGTGAAGAAAAACAGGCGGCCTACGCCGCAGACATCACTTACGGTACCAACAACGAATATGGTTTTGACTACTTGCGTGACAACATGGTCTACGAAGTGGCTGACCGTGTTCAACGCGGCTTGAATTACGCCATTGTTGACGAGGTTGATTCCATCCTGATCGACGAGGCCCGCACACCGTTGATCATCAGCGGTCAGGCGGAAGACCACACGCCCATGTACCTTGCGATCAACAGCATTGCACCAATGTTGACTCGCCAGGAAGGTGAAGCCGATCCGCGCACGGGTGAAGGCGTGACCAAACCAGGTGACTTCACGCTGGATGAGAAATCACATCAGATTTTCCTGACCGAGCAAGGGCATGAAACAGCGGAGCGGCTGTTGGCGGCAGCAGGGCTGCTGCCTGAAGGCGCGTCTTTGTACGACCCTGCCAATATTTCGCTGATGCATCACTTGAATGCTTCACTGCGCGCTCATCACGTGTACCACCGTGATCAGCATTACGTCGTACAGGGGGGGGAAATCGTCATCGTAGACGAGTTCACCGGGCGTTTGATGAGCGGGCGTCGCTGGAGTGATGGGCTGCACCAAGCGGTGGAGGCGAAAGAGAAGGTGCAGATCCAGGCTGAAAACCAGACGATGGCCTCCATCACATTTCAGAATTACTTCAGGCTCTATGCCAAGTTGTCGGGAATGACCGGTACGGCGGATACCGAAGCGTACGAGTTTCAGGAAATTTACGGTCTTGAAACGGTGGTGATTCCACCCAACCGCATCAGCAAGCGCGACGACCAACTGGATAGGGTGTACAAGACCACGAACGAAAAATATGCTGCCGCGATTGCAGACATTCGCGAATGTTATGAACGTGAGCAGCCCGTGCTCGTCGGCACATCGTCCATTGAAAACTCGGAAATCATTTCGGGCCTCCTGGACCAGGCGGGGCTGCCGCATCAGGTGCTCAACGCCAAGCAGCATGCACGTGAGGCTGACATCATCATCCAGGCGGGACGTCCGAAGATGATCACGATTGCCACCAACATGGCGGGTCGTGGTACAGACATCGTGTTGGGGGGCAACCTGGAGAAACTGCTTCACGCGGTCGCGACAGATGCCAAACTCGATGATGCTGCGCGTGCAGCGAAGATCGAGGAAGTGAAGGCGCAATGGGCGATTGACCATGACAAGGTCAAATCGCTTGGTGGTCTGCGCATCATCGCTACCGAACGCCATGAATCGCGTCGTATCGATAACCAGTTGCGTGGCCGTTCTGGGCGCCAGGGTGACCCAGGCTCGTCACGTTTCTACCTGAGTCTGGACGACTCGCTCATGCGCATTTTTGCGGGTGACCGTGTGCGAGCGATCATGGACAGGCTCAAAATGCCAGAGGGTGAAGCCATCGAGGCTGGCATGGTGACCCGCAGCATCGAATCGGCGCAACGCAAAGTGGAAGCTCGCAACTTCGACATTCGCAAACAGTTGCTGGAATACGATGATGTGGCCAATGACCAGCGCAAGGTCATTTATCAGCAGCGGAACGACATCTTGGATGCAGCCAATTTGCAGGCACAGATTCATTCGCTGCGAGAAGGCTGTTTCACAGATCTGGTGCGTCAGTTTGTACCGCTGGAAAGCGTGGAAGAGCAGTGGGATTTGCCAGGCTTGGAGCGTGTACTGAAAGACGATTGGTCGGTCCACACTGATCTGAGCGGTCTGCTGGCCACGGCAGAAAACCTGACAGATGAGGACATCCTCGCCAAAGTGCTGGCTGCTGCGCACGAAGTATTCAACGGTAAAGTTGAACTGGTGGGTGAGGCCAATTTCCTGGACTTTGAACGCATGGTCTTGCTGCAAAGCCTCGACAGCCATTGGCGTGAACATTTGAGTGCACTTGACTACCTCCGACAAGGCATTCACCTGCGCGGCTATGCACAGAAGCAGCCCAAGCAAGAATACAAGCGTGAAGCGTTCGAACTGTTTGGTCAGTTACTCGACAGCGTGAAGAACGAGGTCACACGCATACTGATGACGGTTCGTGTGCAGTCGGGTGACCAACTGGCAGATGCTGCGCAACAAATTGAGCAACGTGCTGAGCACATCAGCAACGTGACTTACACAGCGCCAACGGAAACCGGTGAGGTCGAAACCATCGTGGATGCACAGACGATGCAGAACACCTCACGCGTGGCTGCCAGTGGCCTGCCTCGCGTGGGCCGTAACGACCCGTGCCCTTGTGGCAGTGGCCAGAAGTACAAACATTGCCACGGCAAACTTGCCTGATTGCAACCGAACTGACTCGGAGGAACCATGCCTGTCAACTTACCTTTGCCTGCGGCCGATGCGCTGCACCCCGTACCAGGCGTGTCCCTTGGTGTGACCGAGGCAGGCGTTCGCAAACAGAACCGCAAAGATGTCACCGTGATGCTGCTGGCACCCGGTTCGGCAGTGGGGGCTGTGTTCACGCGCAACCGTTTTTGCGCCGCGCCCGTGCAGGTGTGCCGGACGCACCTGGCAACGGGTGACGGCATCCGTGCCATTGTCATCAACACGGGCAATGCCAATGCTGGCACGGGTGAGGAGGGTTTGCGTCGCGCCAAAGACACTTGTGTGGCCCTGGCGTCGCAACTGAACATCCAGGCCAGCCAGGTGCTGCCGTTCTCCACCGGTGTGATCATGGAGCAGTTGCCTGTGGACCGTGTGATGGCAGGTTTGCCTGCCGCCGTGACAGATGCACGTGCAGACAACTGGTTGCGGGCTGCCGAAGCGATCATGACGACCGACACGCAACCCAAAGCCATCAGCCGACAGGTGACGATAGGGGGTCAACGGGTGACCGTGACCGGTATGGCCAAAGGTGCGGGCATGATCCGCCCGAACATGGCCACCATGTTGGGTTTCATTGCCACCGATGCCAACATTGAGCCTGGCTTGATGCAGGGGCTCACGCAGTCGCTGGCAGATCGCTCGTTCAACCGCGTGACCGTGGATGGCGACACGTCGACCAATGATTCGTTTGTGCTGATTGCCACACGCCAAGCCGCGCATGCACCCATCACAGACCTGTCCTCAACTGACGGGCAGGCCCTTGAGGCCGCGCTGCTGGAAGTGGCCCAGTACTTGGCCCATGCCATGGTGCGCGATGGTGAAGGTGCCACCAAGTTCATCACCATT
>JACCDS010670951.1_pt1 | contig 10581 bp, 6 predicted proteins | sample 7446441 | NCBI WGS metagenome assembly JACCDS01 (sample SAMN15323445, study PRJNA562643) | freshwater metagenome | isolation source: river surface water | place: USA:Blue River Watershed | collected 2017-08-17 | reverse complement strand
GCTTGAGATATTGTCAAAACGATAATCTTGGAAACCTTTAGCAATATCAGCTTCCGTTCTTTGCAATAAAGAAACAATCCATTTGTCTGCTGGAGAAAAATCCATGTAACCATCTGGGCCGCATTCGCCAACACATTGGGCAATGCCATTGTCTTCAGGTGTGCCTGGGCAGTTCATCAAAACAAAGCGAGTGGCATTCCAAAGTTTGTTACAGAAATTTCTGTAACCTTCGCAACGCTTTTGATCGAAATTGATATTTCGACCAAGTGTTGCCATTGATGCGAACGTGAATCTCAAAGCATCTGTACCAAAGGCGGGAATGCCGTCCGGGAATTCTTTTTTGGTTTTCTTGGTGATGCTTTCGGCTTGCTTAGGATTCATCAAACCTGTTGTGCGTTTCGCCAACAAGGTGTCTAAATCAATACCGTCTATCAAATCAATTGGATCCAAAGTATTGCCTTTGGACTTACTCATCTTTTGACCTTCGGCATCGCGCACCAAGCCATGAACGTAAACGGTTTCAAATGGGATCTTGCCAGTGAAGTGGCAAGTCATCATGACCATGCGAGCCACCCAGAAGAAAATGATGTCAAAGCCAGTCACCAATGCTGATGATGGCAAGAAGTGAGCGAGCTCAGGTGTTTTGTTTGGCCAACCCAATGATGAGAATGGCACCAAAGCAGAGCTGAACCATGTGTCCAAAACATCTTCATCGCGGCGCAGTGTGCCTGTGTAGCCATTGGCTTTTGCTTTTGCGGCAGCTTCTGCTTCTGTGCGTGCCACAACAATCTTGCCGTCCTCTTGATACCAGGCTGGGATTTGATGACCCCACCAGAGTTGACGTGAAATACACCAATCCTGAATACCTTCTAACCACTGGTTATAAGTGGTGGTCCAGTTTTCTGGAACAAACTTCACATCACCACACTTAACTGCATCAAGGGCTGCCTCGGCAATTGATTTGCCCGGACGATACAGATTGTGTTCAGTCCGTTTAGACATCGCCACAAACCACTGATCGGTGAGCATTGGCTCAATCACAGACTTGGTGCGATCGCCACGCGGCACCATCAAGGTGTGTGGTTGAACTTTTTCTAATAAACCCAAAGCTTCAAGATCAGCAACAATTAATTTGCGCGCTTCAAAGCGATCAAGACCCTGATATTTTTTAGGTGCGTGTTCATTGATCTTGGCATCCAAGGTCAAGATATTGATCATCTCTAATTGATGACGCAAGCCAACAGCGTAGTCATTGAAGTCGTGTGCTGGAGTTACTTTAACGACCCCAGTACCAAATTCTTTATCGACATAATCATCAGCAATGATCGGAATCTGTCTGTCTGATAGGGGCAAGTTAACTGTTTGACCAATCAAATGCTTGTAGCGTTCATCTTCCGGATGAATCATCACGGCCACGTCACCCAACATGGTTTCTGGGCGAGTGGTGGCAACCGTGAGATGTCCTTGACCATTCGATAGTGGGTAGCGAATGTGCCACATCGAGCCTTGTTCTTCTTCGCTCTCAACTTCTAAGTCAGAAACTGCTGTGCCCAAAATAGGGTCCCAGTTCACCAAACGTTTACCGCGGTAAATCAATCCTTGCTCGTACAAGCTAACAAATACTTCAACCACTGCTTGGGACATTTTGTCGTCCATCGTGAAGTATTCGCGGCTCCAATCAATCGAAGCACCCAGGCGTCTAATTTGATTGGTGATGGTGGAACCAGATTGTTCTTTCCAGGCCCACACTTTTTCTAAGAATTTTTCACGGCCCAAATCATGTCTTGAAACCTTTTGGGCATCCAATTGTCTTTCGACCACAATTTGTGTCGCAATGCCTGCGTGGTCAGTACCGGGTACCCAAAGGGTGTTTTTGCCTTGCATGCGAGCATGTCTTGCCAAGCCATCCATGATGGTTTGGTTGAAGGCATGACCCATGTGAAGGGTGCCTGTGACGTTCGGTGGCGGCAATTGGATGCAAAAACTATCCTTTTTGTCGTCCAAAGTGGCGGTGGCAATACCCCTTTTTTCCCACTCAGGACCCCATTGGGCCTCGATTTGGGAGGGTTCGAAAGATTTAGCGAGGTCAGAAAGATTTTTAGACATAAGCCCGAATTATAATTTTTTGTTGAACCTAAAGGCACATGTGACGAATATTCTTAATAATTTAAATCCAGAACAGCTCGAAGCTGTGACATTACCCCCTGTTAATGAGGCAGGTAACAGTCAATCAGCCATGATTTTAGCTGGTGCTGGTAGCGGTAAAACCAAGGTATTGACCACCAGAATCGCTTGGTTAATTCAGACGGGGCAGGCTTCACCGGTAGGTGTCATGGCTGTGACCTTCACGAATAAGGCCGCTAAAGAGATGTTAACGCGCCTTTCTGCCATGATGCCCATCAACACCAGGGGTATGTGGGTTGGCACCTTCCACGGCCTCTGTAATCGTTTATTAAGAGCCCATCACAAGGATGCGGGTCTGCCATCCACTTTTCAGATTTTGGACACCCAAGATCAATTGTCTGCGATCAAGCGTCTTTTAAAGTCACTCAAAATCGATGATGAAAAGTATCCACCCAAGCAGCTTCAGTACTTTATTGCCCATGCCAAAGAAAAAGGCATGCGCGCCAAAGACATGGACCGTGGGGATTCTTTTCAAAATACCATGGTTGAGCTTTATCAGGCTTATGAAGAGCAGTGTCAGCGAGAGGGCGTGGTTGATTTCGCGGAATTACTCCTGCGCAGTTATGAGCTTCTCAAACATCACCAACCGATTCGTGAGCACTATCAAGAGCGATTCCGCCATATTTTGGTCGACGAGTTTCAAGATACCAATGCCTTGCAATACGCATGGCTAAAGTTGCTATCAGGGCACGGCACATCAAACCCAAGTTCTGTATTTGCCGTGGGTGATGACGATCAAAGTATTTACGCCTTCAGGGGCGCTGATGTTGAGAATATGAAATTATTCGAGCGTCACTTCAAACCATACTTGGTTAAGCTTGAGCAGAACTATCGCTCCTACGGACACATCCTAGACGCTGCCAATCATTTGATTGCCAACAACACAGAGCGTTTGGGTAAAAACCTCAGAACAGATGCAGGTCACGGTGAGCCAGTCAGAGTCTATGAAGCAGCAACCGATGGAACTGAAGCTGCATGGATGGTTGATGAAATCAGGAGCTTGATCAACACAGGCAGCATGCGTACGGAGATTGCCATTCTGTATCGCAGTAATGCTCAGTCACGCATCATTGAGCACGGTTTATTTTCTGCGGGCATACCTTATCGTGTTTATGGCGGTTTGCGATTTTTTGAGCGCGCCGAAATCAAACACGCCTTGGCTTATTTACGTTTGTTAGAAAACCCCAACGACGATACTTCCTTTGCGCGGGTGGTGAACTTTCCAACCCGAGGTATTGGCGCTAAAAGTATTGAAACTTTGCAAGACAGTGCCAAATTAAATAACTGTTCTTTCTATGCTGCAGCCCCTTACTTGGATGGTAAAGCTGGAACATCTATTTCAGCATTTGTGCGCTTGATTGATCATATGCGTGATGCCACCCGTCACAACACCTTGCCTGAAACAGTCGATTATGTGATTCAGCACAGTGGTTTGATTCAGCATTATTTGACTGAGCGGGAAGGTCAAGATCGGGTAGAGAACTTGCAAGAATTGGTGAATGCTGCAACAGCCTTCATTGCTGAAGAAGGCTTTGCTCAAGACACAGTGGCAGGCACAGATCAAACTGAAGTAATCACCGAGATGTCACCCTTGGCCGGTTTCTTGGCGCATGCCTCGCTAGAGGCTGGAGATAACCAAGCTCAAGCTGGTCAAGATGCTGTTCAATTGATGACAGTGCATGCTGCCAAGGGCCTTGAGTTCACCAATGTGTTCATCACGGGTTTAGAAGAGGGCTTGTTCCCTCACGAGAACAGCATCAACGAAGATGACGGTTTAGAAGAAGAGCGTCGTTTGATGTACGTGGCCATCACAAGAGCCAAAGAAAGATTATTTTTATCGCACACTCAATCAAGATTGCTGCATGGTCAAGTGAGATATAACTTGCCATCAAGATTTTTGGATGAGTTACCAGCAGAATCTTTGAAGCATTTGACGCCTAAAAATAAAGATGCGCGCTGGGGCAGCAGTACAACCACCACCAGGATGCCGTCATGGTCTGAGGGTAGTGACTGGGGTGGTCCTGCAGCAACGATCCCAAGGTCTTCCAGAAACAGTGCCATCACTGTGCCCATCAGCAGCTTGCCGCAAAAAGACAATGGGCATGGCTTCAGGGTTGGACAAAGTGTGTTTCACACAAAATTTGGTGAGGGAAGAATTTTGGCCATTGAAGGCCAAGCTGATCAAGCCAAGGCCAATGTGAACTTCAATCGCCATGGCCCTAAATGGTTGCAATTGGCGATTGCTAAATTAACCGCCATTGATTGATCATTCTTTGTTGAAGCAAGCCTTCCAGGTGGCAAAGAATGAACAGTACATCACTGTAAGAGCAGCCATTGAATAAGGTGGGATGATGAATGGAATGGCAGTTCTTAAACCAATGCTATCTAGGAATGCTTCCAAGAAAAATGGCACGGCAACAATGAAGACCGCCCAAATCATCAAATAGAAAATGAAGGCGGCTTTGTTGGTCCAGCAGGCAACCCAGCTTGAGAAAAGCGCTTGAGCCACTGACATTTTCTCCCAGGCGACCAAGATTGGCGCAAACCACATCACCATGGCCACTGGTAAATAAAGAAGAAGGCCAATCGTCAGTCCAGTGTACAAACCTTGAACATCTCTGATGGTAGGGGGTTGCTGTTGCGTTAGGAGTGTGACCAATTGCTTAAAGTCAATAAATGCACTGGCGATCAAACTCAAAATCAAAATAGCGAAGGCATAGACTGTGCCCAGCACCAATAAATTCTTTTTAGTGATTGCATCAGTTCCTCTAAAGCCTGCAAGGTAAACCGTTGGCATCACCCTTTCACCGCGAATCACCATTTGACAGGCTGTCATAAAGCCAACGGTGAGCGCTGGGGTTAGAAGTAATACTGCAAAAACTCCAAACACAGGAATCAGGATCGCAAATTGCGCAATAAAGACATAAAGAAATACCAACATTAAAAATGCCAATGGATTTTTCTTAAAGAGCCAGAGGCCTTGTCTTACCCATACGTAACCGTCGCCGGAAGGTACTTTATTTAGTTGCATATTAAACAGATCTTTGTGGAAGGTTAGAGCTTACCTCACGGCGTGAGATCAGAATTCTCTCAAAATGAGTAGGGTCATGCGGGGTCAGCATTTTTGCTTCACGCGGAAGGTGATAGTCCCAAAGACGAGATACCCAAAAGCGCAGAGCAGCTGCACGCAGCATCATGTTCCAAGAATTAATTTCAGCAGGCTCAAACGATCGGATGGCTTGGTATTTCTCAAGCATGCCCGTGTATCTTGCTTGATCAAGTTCGCCGGTTGCTAGATCAATGCACCAGTCATTGATGGTCACTGCTAAATCAAACAACCATTTATCGTTGCCAGCAAAGTAAAAGTCAAAGAATCCACCGAGCTCATCTTTACCAGATGCATCATCAAACAACACGTTGTCTCTGAACAAATCGCAATGACTTGGCCCAGTAGGCAGAGATTTGTATTCATTGCTGCTGAAGAAATCAATTTGCGCTGCAAGCTCCGATTGAATCAGTTGATCTTGAGCAGCATTTAGATGAGGTATGACCAAGGGTACAGTGCTTTTCCACGAATCAATGCTGCGCAGGTTTGCTTGTGACGATTGGAAGTCAATGCCAGCCAAATGCATTTTGGCTAAAGCATCGCCCACCAATTCGCAATGGCGCACTGAAGGGTTTAAGAATGATTTTCCAGAAAGCTTTGTAACGATGGTTGCAGGCTTGCCATTCAAATCACCGACGATTTGATGGGCGTTATTTCTAATGGGAGCTGGAACCTTGATGCCTTTTTTAGAGAGATGCTCCATCAACTCTAAATAGTAGGGCAGCTGTTCTTTGGATAAGCGCTCGAACAAAGTCAAAACAAACTCTTGTTCAGTTCCATCGTTTAGGGTGGTCAAGAAAAAATTAGAATTCTCGATACCGCTGCTGATGCCTTTTAATTCTGAAGCAGTTCCTACTTGGTAATTTTTTTGCAACCAAGCATTGACTTCATCGAGAGTGACTGATGTGAAGACCGCCATAAATATTAAAAGGGCATTCGAATGGTTGGTACGCGATTGACGTTCTGGTCTCTGATTTTAGGTGAGGCTGCATCATCAGGAGTGCTGAGTTCGTAGCGAGTACCCATGGAGCTTTCAACAACGATTTCGGTTGCTTTGCCACCCTCTTTGTATTCCTTGATGCTTGTGCCATCTGCCTCTTGATGCTGAAAAGTAGGCTTTTTTTCCGCCGATTTACCAGTTTCAGCATTATTTTTGATTTTTGGAGCAATGGGTTGCTGATTGATTCTTTGCAATTCCTCCGCACTCAAACCTTGCGAGCTCTGTGCCATAAGTCCTTGAGATACAAGGATTAATGTGGTTAAAAGACCGCTTAAAACAAGCTTAAAAGGCGTGTTTTTTGTGGCGTTCATTTGAGAAAAAGTCGAAGTCATCATGCATCAATTGTACGATTGTGGGATGTCTATACATCGCCTTTTGCTAGTTGACGGTTCTAGCTACCTTTACCGTGCCTTTCATGCCATGCCAGATTTGCGTAATGCGCAAGGTTTTCCAACCGGTGCGATTCAAGGCATGGTCAATATGATGAGGCGTGCGAGAACAGAATTAGTCGCCGATCACATCGCTTGTGTATTTGATGCCAAGGGAAAAACGTTCCGCGATGAGTTGTACCCAGAGTACAAAGCCAATCGTTCATCCATGCCAGAAGATTTGGCTATGCAGATTGAAGCCATTCATCAAGTGGTGCGCGCCATGGGTTGGCCTGTGTTGGTTGTGCCGGGCATCGAAGCGGATGACGTGATTGGCACTTTGGCCAAGCAAGCCAAGGCGGCCAATTGGAATGTTCTTATTTCAACTGGCGATAAAGATTTAGCGCAATTGGTGGAGCCTGGCATCAGCTTGATCAACACCATGACAGAAGAGCGTTTAGATAGTGCTGGTGTATTGAATAAATTTGGTGTTCCTCCTGAAAGAATTGTGGACTACCTGTCCATCATGGGCGACAGTGTGGACAATGTTCCTGGGGTGCCTAAGGCCGGACCTAAAACCGCGGTCAAATGGTTGAATGAATTTGGCACCTTGGATGAGTTGATGAAGCGCTCTGCTGAGGTCAAAGGGGTTGTTGGTGAGAATTTACGTGCCAGCCTTGATTGGTTGCCAAAGGCTAGAGAATTAGTCACAGTAAAAATTGACTGTGATCTCAACGAACATCTCATTGGCTTACATGAGCTGCATGCAAAGTCAGAAGACAAAGAAACTCTTAGAGAGTTGTTCACACAATTTGGATTTAAATCTTTGTTGAGAGATTTGGATCGTGGTTCATCGAATGGTGGTTCATCTTCTCAAGCAGTAGGACAAAAAGAAACTGATGCTGGAGCTTCAGAATCAGTAGCAAAAACAACTGAAGTAAAAGAATTATCAAGCGGTGACCTATTGGGCTTTGTGGCAGAACTGCCCACCGAAAAAATAGAACGTCACTATTCATGTGTGACCACGGAAGCTGAATTAGATGTCTGGTTAAAGAAAATCAATTCAGCCACACTGACTTGTGTTGATACTGAAACAACAGGCCTAGACGCATTAAGGGTTGATCTCGTGGGTATTTCATTGGCTGTCTCGCCTGGTGAGGCTTGCTACATTCCTTTGGCGCACACCACCAATGAAGATCAATTGGATAAGAAATCAGTGCTTGAGAAACTCAAGCCATGGTTGGAAAGCGATGAGCATGCCAAGCTTGGTCAAAACCTTAAATATGACATTCATATCTTTGATGGTTGTGGCATCAAGCTTGGAGGCATTCGGCACGACACGCTCTTGCAATCTTATGTTTTAGAGTCTCACAGAAGTCACGACATGGATAGTTTGGCCATGCGTCATTTGGGTGAAAAAACCATTGCCTATGAAGAGGTGTGTGGCAAAGGTGTGCATCAAATCACTTTTGATCAAGTGAACCTTGAAACTGCCACGCAATATGCGGCTGAAGATGCTGATATCACCCTCAGACTTCATCACGCAATGTACCCAGCCATCGAAGCTGATGAAAAGTTACTACATATTTATCGCGAGATTGAAATGCCTGCCATGCTGGCGCTCGCTGTGATGGAGCGCAATGGCATTTTGATTGACAGCGTCAAATTGGCTGCTCAAGGGCAAATCGTTGGACAGCGCTTACTTGAATTAGAAAAACAAATTCATGAGCTCGCAGGTCAGCCTTTCAACATCCAGTCGCCTAAGCAAATCGCAGAAATATTATTTGGCAAGCTTGAATTGCCCGTGGTTAAAAAAACACCTTCTGGTGCGCCATCCACCGATGAAGAGGTCTTGCAAAAGTTAGCAGAAAACTATCCTTTGCCCGCCAGAATCTTGGACTACAGAAGCTTGGCCAAGTTGCAATCAACATACATTGAAAAATTACCAAGAATGGTCAACCCCAAGACTGGTAGGGTTCACACGAACTACTCTCAGGCGGTTGCTGTGACTGGACGCTTGGCTTCAAGCGAACCAAATTTGCAAAACATTCCAGTTAGAACAGAAGAGGGTAGAAAGATTCGAGAAGCCTTCATTGCTAAACCTGGATCAGTGATGGTGTCGGCCGACTACTCTCAGATTGAGTTGCGCATCATGGCTCACATTGCTGAAGATGAGAGCTTATTAAAAGCTTTTGCAGCAGGTGAAGACATTCATAAAGCCACCGCTGCTGAAATGTTCCATGTGGCGCTTGATCAAGTGAGTTCAGAGCAAAGGCGTTATGCCAAGGTGATCAATTTTGGTTTGATCTATGGCATGAGTGCTTTTGGTTTGGCAGGTAATTTGGGCATCGAACGCTCAGCTGCTCAGCAATACATCGATACTTATTTTGCAAGGTATCCGGGTGTGGCGGACTATATGGCCAGCACCAGGGTTCGTGCCAAGGAAATGGGTTATGTGGAAACTGTTTTTGGGCGTCGCTTGTGGTTGCCTGAGATCAGGAGTGCCAATGGTATGCGTCGTCAGGGTGCAGAAAGGGCCGCGATCAATGCCCCAATGCAAGGAACTGCGGCAGATTTAATTAAATTGGCAATGATTGCGGTTCAGGATTGGATAGAGCAAAATCACATGGAAACTAGTATGCTTTTGCAAGTTCATGATGAATTGGTGCTTGAGGTGCCTGAATCTGAGCTTGAGTTGGTGAGGGAAAATTTACCAAAACTGATGACAGGTGTTGCATCCTTAAAAGTACCGTTATTGGTTGAAGTTGGAGTTGGTTCTAATTGGGAAGAAGCCCATTAATAAATAATGGCTCAAGAAAATAATGACTAAAGGAGAATGCTGTGGATAAGAATTTAATCAAAGAAGCAGAATCACTATTGAATAGCACTGGCACTGATCGCCGCAGTTTTTTAAAGACTGGCGCTGTTGCAACTGTTGGTTTGGGATATGTTGCTGCTGCTGAACCAGTTTTAGCGCAAGCCATTCAAACAAACTTTGACGGCATTGATGCACAAGAGGTGACTTTTTCTTCTAAGGGATTCGATGTTCCAGCTTATGTCGCTAGACCAAAGAAGGCACCTAAAAATGGTTTGCCTGTGGTTTTTGTGGTCAGTGAAATTTTTGGCGTTCATGAATACATCGCTGATGTGGCGAGAAGATTTGCCAAGATGGGTTACTTAGCGATTGCTCCGGAATTCTTTGTGAGAGCAGGAGATCCTAATACCATGGGCACCATGGCTGAAATCTTGAAAGAGATTGTTGGTAAAACATCCGATGAGCAAGTGATGTCTGATTTGCAGGCTGCCATTAATTGGGCTGGTAAAAATGGTGGTGATGTGAAGCGCATTGGTATCACTGGTTTTTGTTGGGGTGGCCGCATCACATGGTTAGCTTGTGCACAAATTCCGCAAATGCGCGCAGGTGTGGCTTGGTATGGTCGAGTGATTGGAGATAAAACTCCGAACAACCCATTACACCCAGTTGACTTAGCAGCGCAAATGAAGGCACCTGTTCTCGGCTTATATGGTGCTGCTGACACTGGTATTTCTTTGGAGAGTGTTGATCAAATGAAGCAGGCTTTGGCCGCAGCTAAAACCAATAAAGCTGCTCAAGCATCTCGTTTCGAAATTTATCCAGATGCACCTCATGCTTTCCACGCTGATTACCGAGCCACTTATCGTGAAGGCCCAGCAAAAGATGGTTGGGATAAGACCTTGGCCTGGTTTAAGCAACAAGGGGTTGTATGACATTGTTTTGGATCATCCTGGCCACCACGGTGGCTGGGGTTTTGAGTATTGCTGCTGCAGCTAGCTTGTCTTTGACTGTTCTATCCAGAATGGTCAACAAGATGGTGAGTCTATCGGTCGGTGTTTTATTAGCGACCGCTCTATTACATTCTTTGCCAGAAGCCTTTACGACGCCT
>JACCDS011322001.1_pt1 | contig 10584 bp, 8 predicted proteins | sample 7446441 | NCBI WGS metagenome assembly JACCDS01 (sample SAMN15323445, study PRJNA562643) | freshwater metagenome | isolation source: river surface water | place: USA:Blue River Watershed | collected 2017-08-17 | reverse complement strand
GTGGTCCGCCGGAAATCCCTGGGCGACGAACAGCATGTAGAGGAATGGCACCAGCGTGAGCCCGCCGCCGACGCCGAACAAACCGGCGACAAAACCGCCAAAAATCCCCAGCAGGGGGTAGGTAAGCCACCAGATCGTCATGAATTCTCTGCCATGAGGCGGTTGATGAAAGTCCACTCGTCGGGGGTCACGGGGGTGATCGACAGCCGGTTGCCGCGAGCGAGGAGGCGCATGTTAGCAAGTTCCGGATAGCTGCGCAGTTCGGCCAGCGGAACATAGCGCGCCTTCCGGGTGAACGACACATCCCGCAACAGCCAGCGCGGATTGTCCACGGCAGATTTGGCATCGTGGTATGGGCTGGCCGGATCGAATTGTGTGGCGTCCGGGTATGCTCCCGAGCAGACTTCGCAGATGCCGGCAATACCAGGTTCGGCACAGCCGGAATGATAGAAGAATGCCAGATCACCGACGTTCATTGCGTCACGCAGGAAATTACGCGCCTGATAGTTGCGGACACCAAACCAGGGCACCGTACCAAGCCGTGCCAGATCGTCGATGGACACCTCATCAGGCTCCGACTTCATCAGCCAGTATTGCATTGCTCGAACCCCAAAATGGAAACGGGTGGCAGACGAATCTGCCACCCGTTGCTCTTACTGCAAATGCAGGTCCCCGCGAGTGCCGTCAGGCCGGCATCCTGAACCTGGGTCCAGAGTGGTTGCTTTCCTTCCGCATCAGGCACACTCGTTGGAGAGCGCGCACAACAGCAGAGTAACGGTCCGCAACCGATGCCAATTAGCATTGGTTCAAGGAATGTATGGCCTTAACAAACACCGCAGGGAACACTCGGCGGGTGACGCCGACAACGTTCGGAGATTAAATATCCAAGCGTTGCTGAGGCGCCAGCACGGCATCCAGCCGCGCTCCCATGTCACCGATTCTACGCTTCGTTTCGGAACTATCAACCGCTTCCGTAAACTCTTTTTGCGTGCCTTCGCCTGCCCCGGAAAGGTGCTCGTGGGCGATGTTGAGCGCGGCCATCACGGCCACGCGTTCGGCGATGGTGTTCTTGGTGCGCTGGGCGATATCGCGCATCTTGCCGTCGACCAGGTCGACCGCAGCGAGCAGCGCATCGCGCTCTTCCGGCCCGCAGGCGACGCGATATTCGCGGCCCATGATCTTCACGTCGAGGAAATTCGGCTCCAGGCTCATCTCAGGCATCCTCGGGAATCTTGTCCATCAGGCCTTCGAGACGCTCGCGGGCAGCGGTCATCGTCTGGCGCAGATGCAGACGCTCAGCCTCGGCGGCAAGCATCTGGTTTCGCAAAACCTCGTTCTCGGCACGCAACTGGTGGACCAGGGCGATGACCTGTTCGATCTTGGCTTCGAGCGTTTCTAGTTCGACGTTCATGGCGCGCACTATAGAGTCAAAAACGCCGCATGGTCAAGGACTAAGCCTTTATTCTCAAAGTGGTTTATAGCAGTTCCCGGCAAATCGCCTGATGCACCGCAGCATGGATGAATGTAGAATGCGCGCCGTGTCAGGTGCTGCGTACGGATTCTCCAAGCGCAGTTAAACGGGAAAGCGGTGCGTCTCCAACGAGACCATTCCGCTGCTGCCCCCGCAACGGTAAGCAAGTGCGGGCGTATCAACAGGCCACTGGGTAAATCCTGGGAAGGCGATACGTCAAGACTTGCGAGCCCGGATACCGGCCTGAGACAAACAGTGGAAGTGCCACGGGGTGGTGGCGCCGGTTCCTTTGACCCGCTCCTCCCCCACACATCCTTTTCGATGCATTCCGGCATGCGGGGACGCCTGCCAGGAGGGGAAAAACCATGAAAATCCATCTGCGACCCGTCACCTTGGGTCTGCTCGCCGCTTTCGGCCAGCCTGTGTCGGCCTTTGCCCAGCAAACGCTGGAACCTGTCGTCGTCACCGCCAATCGCAGCCCCTTGCTGCTCGAACACGCCACCGGTGAAACCGTCGTCATCGGCCGCAAGGAAATCGAGGCGCGGCAAACCGACCGCCTGACCGACATCGTCAACAACACCGCCGGTGTTTTCGTCTCCACCGGCAAAGGCCCGTTGCAAACGGCACCGGGCTTCGCGCTGCGCGGCATTCCCAGCGACCGGCGCGCCCTGGTTCTGCTCGACGGTATCGCAATGACCGACGGCTACGCCGGCAGCGTGCTGCTCGGCGGCATCCCGACCGAATCGATCCAGCAGACGGAAATCCTGTTCGGGCCGATGTCCTCGCTGTACGGTGGCAACGCGATGGGCGGCGTGGTCAATTTCGTGACTCGCATGCCGACCCGTACCGAATTTGGCTTCAATGTCGGCCACGGTGATGCCTTCGAATCGGGCAGGGCGCCGGCCGATGTGCAGAAAGCCTACGTCCATGCCGGCACGCGCCTGGAAAACGGCTTGGCCATCCGCTTCACCGGCAACTGGGCGCAAACCAACGGCTACCGCAGCGAATGGGTCACCGGCAGCCGCCCGGCCAACTCCAACGGGGCGATCCCGACCAGCACCGAGTTGGGTGCCGGCACCTTCCTGCTCGGCCAGAAGGGCGACAACACCTGGCGCGAGCACGGTGCCTCGCTGAAGCTCGAACAGCGGGTCAGCACCGACACCACCTGGCGCGCTGGCTGGCTGCTGCAGGACTACCACTACGGCTACGCGGCGCCGCAATCCTTCGTGCGCAACAACACCACCGGCGCCCCGATCTACAGCGTTTCCTTCGCCGGCGGTGACAGCAACTACAGCCGCCAGCTGTTCCATGCCGGCTTCGATACCAAGCTGGGCATCGGCCAGTTGAACGTACTGGCCAGCCATACCGAGGTGACGACCAATTCCTTCATCATCGCCACCACCGGCACGGCCTTCGGGGGCCCCGGCCGGATCAGCGACAGCCCGTCGGAATCGACGACCTTCGACAGCTACTGGAATGCCTCGCTCGGCGCCCACGACCTGACCGTCGGCTACGCTTACCGCCAGGACTCGGCTGATACCAAGGACTACACCCTGAGCAACTGGGGCAACCCGGAATCGAAGACCGGCCTGTATTCCACTGCTTCCGGCAAGATGTCCCTGCATGGCGCCTACCTGCAGGACAACTGGCAGATCGCCCCCCGCCTGACCCTGCAGGGCGGCCTGCGCTACGACCACTGGCTCAATGCCAATGGCCAGAGCAGCGACCCGTCGGGCACCTACAGCCATGCCGAGCGCACGGCCTCGGCCTGGAGTCCCAAGCTCGGGGCCTCGTGGCGCGTGACCGATGCCTTCACGCTGCGCACTTCAGTCGGCAAGGCTTTCCATGCACCGACGGTGTATGACCTGTATCGCAGTTCGTCATTGTCCACCTACAACATCAGCGCCAACCCGGCGCTGGAGCCGGAAACCGTCAAATCATGGGAAGTCGGCGCCGACTGGCGTGCCTGGAATGGTGGCGAAATCCGCACCACCTATTTCCATAACGAAATCGACAACCTGATCTACCTCGGCCCGCGCAAACCCGGCCCGGGCGGCAAGGATGTCCGCCTGCGCATCAACGCCGGCAAGGCCCGGACCAACGGGGTCACGTTCAGCGTCACGCACCACTTCGATGCCGACAACCGCGTCTTCGCCAACCTGACCTACACACACAGCGAAATGCTGGAGAACAGTGCCTCGCCCACGTCAGTCGGCAAGCGCCTGACCGGCCTGCCGGAAAAGCAGGCCAGCGTCGGCTTCGAAACGCGCCAGGGCAACTGGCTGCTCTCCACCAGCGGGCGCTATGCCAGCAAGCAGTACGCCGACGATACCAACGCCGATGGCGCCATCGGTGTGTACAAGGCCTACGACGCCTATTTCGTCGTCGACAGCAAGCTGAGCTACCGCTTCGACAAGGCCCTGACTGCCTCACTGGCCGTCAGCAACCTGCTCGACCGCGAGTATTTCTCCTACTACGCCGCCCCTGGCCGCGCCTGGTTCGCTTCGCTGACCTACAACTACTGACAGGAAAGCTATCTCACTGTTATTCAAGCATTCCGCCATGTAAAATGGCGGGCGTTACAGGTGCTGCGCACGAATTCTTCAAGCGCAGTTAAACGGGAAAGCGGTGCGTCTGCCCAACAGACAACTCCGCTGCTGCCCCCGCAACGGTAAGCAAGTGCGGGCGCGTCACAAAGCCACTGGGTTTCAACCTGGGAAGGCGACGCGTCAAGACTTACGAGCCCGGATACCGGCCTGGAACACCAATGGAAGTGCCATGACGTGGCGACGCCTCCTTGCGAGCCGCCAGGTCCTGGCTCTTTTCCTCAACGTATTCCGGTAGCGGGGACGCCTGCCGGGAAAGGAAAAACATGCATCCACGTTTCAAGCCCCTGGCACTGCTGCCCGCATTTGCCATTTCGGCCGCCATTGCGCAGCCGGTGAACCAACTCGACACCGTTGTCGTCAGCGCGACGCGCTTTGCCGAGAAGTCGCCGGCCGTCGCTGGCAACATCAGCATCATTTCGCGGGAAGACATCCGCAACTCGGCGGCGCGGAGCATTCCGGACCTGCTGAAGAGCAGTGCCGGCGTTTCAGTGACGCCGCTGTACGGCAGCATGGGTATCGATGCCACCGTGGACCTGCGCGGCTTCGGCGATGTCGCCGGCCACAACACCCTGGTCCTGATCGACGGCCAGCGCATGAATCCGATCGACATGAGCGCCATCGACTGGTCGATCATTCCGCTGTCCAGCATCGAGCGCATCGAAATCATGCGCGGCGCCGGTACCGTCCTTTACGGCGACCGGGCGACCGGCGGCGTGATCAACATCGTGACCGACAAATCGGCACGCAATGCGGCCTCGACCGCTGTCGGCTTCGGCAGCTTCAATGCCCAGACGGTGGATGGCGAAATTTCCGTCGGCGGCAACGAAGGCTATGCCAACCTGAAAGCCCATTATGGGAACACCGACGGCTGGCGGAAAAACAGCCAGGCCGACCAAAAGTCGCTGGCTGGCCGTCTGGGCTGGGCCTTTTCCCGAGCCGATGTGTTCGCTGATTTTGCCGTCTACAGCGAAAGCGCTGGCGCCCCGGGTTCGATTGCCGAACGCATCTACCGGACCGATCCGAAACAGGCCCGCAACCCGCTCGACACCCAGCGCAAGGACGGATACCGCGTGCGTCCAGGCGTTGCCGTCCAGTTCAGCGACAGCCTGCGTTTCGAGGCCGAAGTCTCAGTCGACCATGCCGACCAGCATTTCGAGAACTTTTCCTTTGGCAGCGTCGCCGACCGCCAGCGCGACATGGTTTCGCTGACCCCCCGTCTGCGCTGGGCACACGGCCTAGACACCTTGAAGAGCGAAAGCGTGCTGGGCGCCGACTACTACACAGGCAGCGTGACCAATACCTATTCGTCGTACGCCAACAATCGCGCCGAGCAGGACAGCACCGCGGCCTATATGCAGAACACGACGGGGCTGACCGAGCGTTTGGCACTGACGCTCGGTGTCCGTACCCAGCGCATGAAACAACGCGCCGATCAGGAGGCCTACCCGGCCTACTTCATGCCGGCGATGACCGGCAGCAGCGAACAATCGCGCAGCGCCTGGGATGCGGGCCTGGCCTACAGCGATGCCGGCTGGCGCGTTTACGGCAAGCTGGGCACCACTTTCCGCTTCGCCAACACCGACGAATTGTTCGGCTATGACGCACTGACCGGCAATACCGTCTACGCCGGGAACCTGAAACCGCAACATGGCACCGTCCGCGAAGTCGGCGGCAGCATCGTGCGCGGCCCGGTTTCACTGCAGGCTTCCGTCTACCAGATCGATCTCGAGGACGAGATCGGCTATGACGGGGCGCGAGGTGCCAACGTCAATTTCGACCCGACCCGGCGGCGCGGCCTGGAAACGGAAATGACCTGGCGCATGACCCCGACGCTGAAATCCCGGCTGGCCTACACCTACGCCCAGGCCGAGTTCCGCGAGGGCCGCTACGAGGGCAAGGCCGTGCCGATGGTTCCGAACAACAAGGCCTCCCTGCTCATCAACTGGAATGGCGGCCGGGTCGGCAGCTACGGCATTTCGACCAACTACGTCGGTGATCGTCGCTACAGCGGCGACTACGCCAACACGCACAAAATGCTTTCCGGCTACACAACCGTGGACCTGCTGGCCGACTGGAAGACCGGCCCGGTAACGATCTCGGCCCGCATCCTGAACGCCACCGATAAGCACTACGCGCCCTACGCCCTGTATTCGACTGCGCGCAGCGACTATTTCTACTACCCCGGCGACAAGCGCAGCTTCTTCGTCAGCCTCCGCTACGACTTCAAGTAAATGCCCACCCGTCAACGCGCCTTCCTGATTCTCGCCAGCCTCGTCCTGTTGACCGTGGCGAGCTTCGGGTTCGCGTTGACGGTCGGCAGCTTCAAGGTCTCCTACACTGATGTCTTCGCTGCCCTGCTTGGCCACGAAGGCGGTGGCGGCGAGATCGTGCTGCAACTGCGCCTGCCGCGTGCCATCGCCGGTTTTGCCTGCGGCGGCCTGCTCGCGCTAGCTGGCGCGCTGATGCAGGTCCTGCTGCGCAACCCGCTGGCCGATCCCTACGTACTGGGCATTTCCGGCGGCGCCGGGGTCGGGGCGATGTTCGCCATCCTGATCGGCCTGCCGGTACTCGGCATCGACGGCCTGGCCTTCGTCGGCGCGCTCGGCGCGATGTTCATTGTTTTCGGCCTGGCGCATGGCGATGGCAGTTGGACGCAGACGCGCCTGCTGCTCACCGGCGTCATTGTCGCCGCCGGCTGCGGCGCGCTGGTCGCGCTGATGCTGGCCATTGCCGAGGAGCACAAGCTGCGCGGCATGCTGTTCTGGCTGATGGGCGACCTCGGCCAGAGTGCGCAATGGTGGCCGGCCCTGCTTGCCCTGGGCGTGGCACTGGCCTTGGCCATGCCGTTCGCCCGCGAACTGAACCTGCTGTCGCGCGGCATGATGCAGGCCCAGGCCCTGGGCGTGGCCGTGGATAGGCTGCGCTACGCCATCTACCTGCTCGCTTCGCTGGCCACGGCAGCTTCGGTCACCACCGCCGGCTCGATCGGTTTCGTCGGCCTCGTCGTCCCGCACTTGGTCCGCCTGGCCACCGGCAACGACCAGCGCCTGCTGTTGCCGGCCTCGGTGCTGGCGGGCGGCTCGCTGCTGGTACTGGCCGATACTTTGGCCCGCATCCTGATCGCCCCGCAGCAATTGCCGGTCGGCGTACTGACCGCGCTGATCGGCGTTCCAGTCTTCCTTTTCCTGCTCTCGAGGCAACCGAAATGACCCGGCCACTGCTCGAAGCACGACAACTGCGCGTGACGATCGGCGACAAGACGATCATCGACCGCCTCGACCTCAGCCTTGCCGCCGGCGAACGCCTAGCCATCCTTGGCCGCAACGGTGCCGGCAAATCGACCCTATTATCGACCCTGGCCGGCCTGCGCAAACCTGATGGCGGCGCCGTGCTGCTCGACGGCGAAGATTCCGCCCTGCTCCATCCGCGCCAGGCGGCGCTGCGCCGGGCCTGGCTCGGCCAGTTCCAGAACGATCCGTTCGGCTCGACCGTGCTGGAAACAGCCCTGACCGGGCGTCACCCGCACCTCGGGCGCTGGGACTGGGAATCGACGCGCGACGCCGAACTGGCTCGCGGCGCCCTGCACGCAGTGGGCCTCACCGGCATGGAGGAACGGCAGATCCACACCTTGTCAGGCGGCGAGCGCCAGCGGCTGTCCATCGCCACGCTGCTCACCCAGGCGGCACCGCTCTACCTGCTCGACGAGCCCTTGTCACACCTCGACCTCAATCACCAGATGGCGGTCCTTGAACTGTTTGCCGGCACCGCCCGCGATTGCGGGGCGGGGGTCATCATGGTCCTGCACGACCCGGCGCTGGCCCACCGTTTCTGCGACCGGGCGCTGCTCGTTCATGGTGACGGCCAGACACGCCAAGGCCCTGTCGACGACATCCTGACGGCGGAGACGCTGTCCGAACTCTACGGCTATGGCCTGCGGCAGATCGAAGACCGCGGCCATCGCTGTTTCATCCCGGAATAAAAAATGACCGTTACGCACGAAGAACGCATGCAGAAGAAGAAGGCTGTCGTCGACAGCAAGATCGCCGCCTCGCAGGAAGAGCGCGGCGTGTTGGTGATCAACACCGGCAACGGCAAGGGCAAGTCGAGCGCCGCTTTCGGCGTCGTCGCCCGCGCCCTCGGCCACGAGCTGAAGGTCGGCGTCGTGCAGTTCGTCAAGGGCCGCTCGGACACTGGCGAGGAAGCCTTTTTCCGCCAGCAGCCCAATGTGCAATGGCATGTCGGCGGCGAAGGCTTCACCTGGGAAACCCAGGACAAGGAGCGCGACGCCAAAGCCGCACAGGCCGCCTGGGAAGTGGCCTGCGGCCACCTGAGCAATCCGGACATCGGCCTCGTCGTACTCGACGAAATGACCTACGCCTTCAAGTACGGCTGGCTTGATCTCGAAGCCGTCATCGCCAAGCTGCTGTCGCGCCCGCTGATGCAGCACGTCATCATCACCGGTCGCGCCGCGCCGCAAGCCCTGCGCGATGCAGCCGACACGGTCAGCGACATCGGCATGGAAAAACACGCCTTCCAGGGCGGCATCAAGGCCATGCCCGGCCTCGAATTCTGATCCGGATTCAATGAGCAGCGTGCGCCGACTGGCCTGCCTGGTCGGCTTGATTCTCCCGCTGGCCAGCCAGGCCGCGACCCTGTTCGGCATCGTCACCGAACGCGCCGCGCCGACCGCCATCGAAGCCGCCCACCGCCATCTCGCCAACCACCCCGGCGACCGCATCGAACTGCGCACGCCGGCCCAGTTGATGGCGGCCAACGACAAGCAGGTCGCGCAATGGCTGGGCAAGGCCGACGGCATTCTGGCGGTATCCATCTTCGGCGACCCGGCGCGCAAGCTGAAGGATGCCCTGGCCCGCCACGCCCGACCGCAGACGCCGCTGCTGGCGATGAACGGCGAGGCCGGCCTGAGCCTGATGTCGCGCAGCGCCGACGGCGCACTGGCCGGCTTTCCAGCCGAAACGCTGCGCGACCTGACGCTGGAAAACCCGCCCGCCGCCGCCCTGGCCGCCGCCGACGCCAATCCGGCCGCCCGGCGCTGGCTGGCCGCCCGCCGCATCTGGCAGGCCGGCGGTACCGACAACACGCAGGCGCTGCTCGCCCATCTGCTCGCCCCGCGCCAGCCTCTGGCGGCGATCCAGCCGGAACCTACCCTGCGCGTCCGGGTCGGCCCGCGCGAACTGAACGATAGTGCAGCCTGGGGGCAGGGTGCCCGACTCGGCCTGACCGCCAAGCCCACCGTCGTCGTCCTCGACCTCGCCAACATGGAGGCCGCCGCCCCGGCCGCCCTGTGCGCAGCCGTCGAGCGGCGCGGCCAGCCTTGCGTGCAGGTGCTGCCGCGTTGGGGCGGCGCCTCGCGTCAGGCGCTGGAAGGCTTGCCCGCGCTGATCGCCCCGGCCAAACCGGCGGCGCTGGTCGTGCTGCAGGATTTTGTGGTGGGCGCAGCCGAAGGGCGCGAGGCGGTGACCGAGGCTTTGAAGAAACTCGACGTGCCGGTGTTCAAGGCGGTCCGCCTGACCGAGCGCGGCGTCACGCAATGGCGCCTGTCGCCGGACGGCCTGCCGGCCGACTCGGTGCAATACCGCATCGCGCTGCCCGAACTGCAGGGCAGCGGCCAGCCCATCGTCGTCTCGGCCCTGGGCAAGGCCCAACCCGACCGCCTGACCGGCATCGAGACCCGGCCGCCGGTCATGCTCGCCGCCGAAATCGACCGCCTCGCCGCCCGCCTCGACCGCTGGCTGGCCCTGCGCGCCAAGGCCAATGCCGACAAGCGCGTCGCCATCGTCTATTACAACCACCCGCCGGGCCGCCAGAACATCGGCGCCGACAACCTCGACGTGCCCAATTCGCTGTTCGACATGCTGAAGGCGCTGCAGGCCGCCGGCTACGCGACCGGGGAACTGCCAGCCTCGCCGGAAGCGCTGCTCGACCGCATCATGGCGTACGGCGTGAACCTGCCGGAAGACCGCGCCGCGTTGCACGAACTGGGGCAGAGCGTTGCCCACGTGCCGGCCGCCAACTACGCCCGCTGGTTCGCCACGCTGCCGCCGCGCGTCCAGGGCGAGATGACCAGCGGCCCGCTCGGCCGCCTGCACGCCGAGGTGCTGGAAGCGGAAGCGGCCGGCGAACGGGCCGTCGGCCGCAAGCGGGTCGATGCCGTGCTGAAGGAACTGCACCACCTGGTCGAAGGCGCCGACCACCCGCAGCGCGAGCGGGCCATTCGCGACCTCAAAGCGCTGGAAACCGGCTACGCAGGCTGCCTGGCCGACCGCCCGAGTCGGCGCTGCGCCCCATTGGCGCCGCTCGTCCGCCGCCTGACCGGCTACGGCATCGAAGGCCTCAAGGGCTGGGGCGCCGCCCCTGGCCGCATCATGGTGGACAGCGGCAAGCTGCTGGTTCCCGGCCTGCGCTTCGGCAATGTCTTCATCGGCCCGCAGCCGCCACGCGGCTGGGAAGTCGACGAGGAACTGCTGCACGCCAACACCAGCG
>JACCDS010779427.1_pt1 | contig 10584 bp, 7 predicted proteins | sample 7446441 | NCBI WGS metagenome assembly JACCDS01 (sample SAMN15323445, study PRJNA562643) | freshwater metagenome | isolation source: river surface water | place: USA:Blue River Watershed | collected 2017-08-17 | reverse complement strand
GTCTCGGCCCGCGCCGCACCGTTTCCTTTGGCCACCGCGTCGACGCCACGTCGTGCCCCCGCCCCGCCCGGCAAGTCGATCGGCGCCGGCGCCTGCGGCAATCCCCGCGCCCGCGGGGCGATTCCCGGAATCGTCACCGCGACCGGTCGCACCGCCCCCACGGGCAAAATCGACACCTCGGCCTTCGCCTCTCCCGGAGCCATCGCGGAAATCGCCGCCCCCGATCCCGGCGGCGCGGCCACGGGCCCCGGCACCGGAATCGGAATTGCCGCCGCGGCAACGCCGGCCGCCGCCGACGGACGCGCCGGCGTTGCCGTTTCTAGAGGGGAAACGTTTGCCGCTTCGCCGACTCCGGTTCCGGCCGCCGTCCCGGATTTTCGCACCCCGCGTAAATGATGGATCGCCCAAAGCAGATGGATGACGACCAGGACTCCGGCCACCGCCGTCCATGCCTGCCGCCGCCGTGTCCACCGGCGGGCCGGCAGCGCGACCGGGCCCGGTCCGCCCGCCTCCGCGGCCGCCGCCGTCGCTTCGACCGTATCCGGATAAGTCGGACGCGCCGGCGTGTGCGCGGACCAACTGTGGATGCGCAGCCCGGCCTCCGTCCGGCACACATAGCCGGCCAACGCCTCGTCCGGCAACGCCGTCAGCCGCCCCACCGTCTCCGCGATCACGATCCCGAGTTGGTCGACACCGCCCGGTCCCGGACCGCCGCCGGCCCCGCCGCCCGCCGCACCCCGCGCCAAATTCTCCGCGAACCAACGTTGCTCTTCCGCCAACCGGCGCCGCAGGCCCCCGAGCTCGGCCGCGGTGCCCGGCTTCGCGCCGGCCGGCTCCTCCCAGGTCCATACCACGGTGTCCGCTTCCGGACGCCGGTGCGGCGGCAGCAGCGCCTCCCGAAAATACGCGGACAGCAACGGCCAGTAATGGTGCAGCCCCCGGCCTCCGACCCACACGATCCGCGCGGAATCCTCCGCCCACCCGACTTCGGCCATCGCCCGCCGACTGCCGCCGCCCGCGCTCATGGCCCGCTCGCCCCGGCCTCGCCCGCCGACCGCAGGGTTGCCAACGGCCACACATACGCGGCCCCCGCCTCGAACGTCGCCTCGATCCGCCGCGTCGCATCCGCCATCGCCGGACCCGTCCGCAGCCGTTGCTCGATCACATACGCGCCCCCGGCCAGCTCCAACGGCACCGTTTCCCGCGGACCGACCTGCACCGTTTCCACCGGCGCTCCGCCGCGCGTCAGCACCGCGATTTCCCAGGCATAAGGCGTGACGTTCTCGATCGTCACTTCCGCCCGCACGGTCGGCGCCGCCCCGCCCGCTCCGGCCGCATCCCGCCCGGCGGTCGCACACCCCGCCTGTCCCAATCCGGCCAACATCAATCCCCCTGCCACGACGGCAACGGACAACATCGGGATCGGCGGGGAACGCATCACCTTGGAGTTATCGGCACGTTTGCCGCCGCCGCCCAAAACGATTTCGCGCTTTCCGCCGCCCGCCGGACCCGTTCCCATCCTTCAACTCCCCGCCCCATGCACCTCCTCTCCCGCCGCCAGTTCCTCCAATCGTCCGCCGCCGCCCTTGCGCTGCCCGCGCTGGCCTCCGTCGCTTCCGCCGCCCCGGCCGCCGCCAATCCGTTCGCCCGCACCGGCAAACCGCGGCTCAAGCTGAGCCTCGCCGCCTATTCGTTCCGCGAATCCTTCCCGATCATGCGCGGCAAACCGACCAAGGTCGCCCCCGCCAAGGCGACGGACATGTTCAAGTTCATCGACTATTGCGCCGCGCAGGGCTGCGACGGCGCCGAGCTCACCAGCTACTTCTTCGCCGAGGAAACCGACGCCTATTTGCTCAAGCTCCGCCGCCACGCCTTCCTCGCCGGCGTCGCCATCAGCGGCACCGCCATCGGCAATAATTTCTCCCACCCCAAGGGCCCGAAACTCAGCGACGAAATCGCCACGACCAAGAAATGGATCGACCGCGCCGCCCTGCTCGGCGCCCCGCACATCCGCGTCTTCGCCGGCGTGCAGCCGAAGGATTTCCCCCGCGCCGAAGCCGACAAGATGGTCGTCGCCTCCCTCGCCGAATGCGCCGAATACGCCGGCCAACGCGGCGTCTTCCTCGGGCTCGAGAACCACGACTCCATCGGCAGCGCCGACACCCTCATCCCGATGGTCAAGGCCGTGAACAGCCCGTGGGTCGGCATCAATCTCGACTCCGGCAATTTCCGCACCGCCGATCCCTACGCGGACTTCGCCGCCTGCGTCCCCTACTCCCTCAACGTCCAGCTCAAGGTCGAGCTCGGCAGCGGCGCCGCGAAGAAGCACGCGGACCTCAAACGCTTCGTGCAGATTCTCCGCGACGGCGGCTACCAGGGCTGGGTCGCCCTCGAGTACGAGGCCAAGGAAGATCCGGCCGTCGCCGTCCCGCGCGTCCTCGGCGAACTCAAGCCGCTGCTCGCCGGCTGAGGCGAACTCATGCCGTTGCGAGAGCTGGGCTGAGAGTTGAGAGCAAAACCGTTCGGTTTCCCGGTGGCATGCGGCGGCTGCGTTTTCCGGATCTTCGGCGGATCGCTCTCTCAACCCTCATCTCTCGTACCGAGGTCCCTTGGGTTTTGTACTTTGGGAAACAGAGTTTTGCCCACGGATTTCCCGGAATCTCACGGAAAGGAATGCCTTATCTGTGCCCATCTGTGGAATCTGTGGTTATGCTCCGAAAGCTTGAGGCGATTGGTATCGACTGCCTGATCCCGCCTGGGGCGGCCTCCCGCTTTGCGCATCGCCGACGGATCCGCGCGGACCGTCACGGAATTTCCACTACGGTCCCAGCGATGTGGCGCACCCCGCCCTCGCGGTTGAAATAGTACGCGACCAGCACCCGGTTCCCGTCGAGCCGCACGCTCCACGGGTACCCGAGGTCCGTCGTGCCGCCGTCGTCGCGCAGCACGAATTCCGGCGCTGTCGCGAAATCCGTGCACTCGGCGTTCAGCACCCGCGCGCGGATGCCGTAGGGCTTGTGCCGATACCCGTAAACCAGCAGCACGCGGTCGTCGCGCAGCCGCAACGCCTGCAGCGGATGCCCTTTGAAACCCATGCCCTGCCAGGGTTGGAACGTCTTCCCGCCGTCCGTCGATCGCGCGAGGCAGGCCTGGTCCTCGAAATCCGCCGTGCGCAAAAACACCACGATGTCCCCCTTCGGCGTTTCGTAAACCGACGCCTCGTTGAACGTCACCTTCGGGTCCGCCGCCACCGGGCCCAATTCCGTCCATGTCGTGCCGCGGTCGTCCGAAGCGAGCAGGTAGTTCGCCGTGCGCCGCGGCGTCGCGATGTCGCTCGACGCCGCCGACCAATAGATCCGGCCGTTCCGCCCCTCGGCCATCGCGCCGCGGTTGTACGCCGGCAGGCGCCGGCCGTACGGATCCGTCCGCTGCTCGGCCGCCACGGGCGGCGGATACATCGGTCCCTGCCAGGTCCGGCCGCCGTCCGACGAACGGATCAAATACCCGCCGAGAAACGCCACCCCCGGCTGGATCTGGTACATCGTCGCCGGCAATTTCGCCGCCGCCTCGGGCTTGAAGAAACCCCAGCCGTAACTCGCGCCCAGCAACGTGCCGTCGCGCAATTGCAGCAGACACGGATCCTGCGAACCGCCGAAGGCATGCGCGTACATCAACTCCGGTTCGCGGCTCCACGTCGCCCCGCCGTCCCGCGAACGCACCGCCACCAGATAGCTGTTCGGGTCGACGTGCGTCGTCCGGTTTTCGCCCAGCGCCACCCGCGACGGCGCCCGCCGGAAAGCCGCATACAACTCGCCGTCCGGCCGCCGCACGACCGACGGAAACGCCGCGTAGAATTTCGGGTCCTCGTAAATCACGACGTCGCCGATTTTCCGCAGCGCCGGTTCCGCGCCGCGCGCCGGCTCCGCCATCGCCACCGACCATAGTCCGGCCGCCGCCATCACCGTCCGTCCGCCCGCGCGCCGGACCCACCGGGTAACCAAGGGGTTCATCGCGGCGACGAGGCCGGCGCGCTTCCCCGGCGTCAAGCCCGCGCCCGCCGCCCGCGCACTTCGGAGCTGCGTTTCCCGCCTCGCCGCCTATCAACGCGCGATGCTCCGCCTCGCCCTTCTGCTCGCCCTGCTCGTTCCCGCCGCCGGCCTCCTCTCCGGGGCGCCGGCCGCCGACGCCGCGGCCCGCTACCGCACCGTCATCGACGCCCGCGGCAAGTCGCCCGAGCCGCAGCGTCTCCACGATCTCTTCCGCCTCGCCTGGGACATCGGCCTCGAGGAATCGCCCGAGCTCGCCTCGTTCTTCGGCCGGCCCGGCGGCGAAACCCGCTGGACCGACTACTCGCCCGCCGCCCTCGCGCGCCGCAAAGAAACCTCCCGCCTCGCCCTCCGCGCCGCCGAATCCTTCAACCCCGCCGTTCTTGGCGAAGTCGACCGCGTCAGCCTCGCTCTCTTCAAACAGCAACTCGCCGAAGAGATCGCCGGCCAGCGTTTTCCCGAGGAACTGATGCCCGTGAACCAACTCGGCGGCGTGCAGCAGAACGCCGCGCAGACGCTCGCGTTCATGCCGAACCGCACCGCGGAACACCTCGCCCACCAAGTCGGCCGCCTCCGCAACCTCCCGCTCCTCATCGACCAGACCATCGCCCTCCTCGAGGCCGGCCGCGCCCGCGGTCTCACCCCGCCGCAGATCACGCTCCGCGACGTCCCGCAGCAGGTGCTCAACCAGATCGTTGCCGACGCCGCCGCCAGCCCGTTGCTCCGCGGTTTCGCCAACGTCCCGGCCACCGTTCCCGAGGAGGACCGCGCCCGGCTCGCCGCCGAGGCCGCGCAGGTCTACCGCACCGACATCGTCCCAGCCTGGCAACGCCTCCACGCGTACCTGAAAGACAACTACATCCCCGCCGCCCGGACCGAGATCGCCGCCGTCGCGTTGCCCGACGGTCCCGCCTGGTACGCCCACCGCGTGCGCACGCAGACCACCACCGACCTGACGCCGGACGCCATCCACGACCTCGGCTTGAAGGAAGTCGCCCGCATCCGCGCCGAGATGGAACGCGTGAAAACCGCCGCCGGCTTCACGGGTCCGCTCGCCGACTTCTTCACCCACCTGCGCACGGACCCGAAATTCTTTTTCACCGACAAGGAAGACCTGCTCCGCACCTACCGCGATATCGCCAAGCGCGCCGATCCCGAACTCGTGAAACTCTTCCGCACGTTGCCCCGCATGCCCTACGGCATCGTGCCCGTGCCTGCCTACTCCGAGAAATCGCAGACCACCGCCTACTACTATCCCGGTTCCGCCGAGGCCGCCCGGCCCGGCTACTATTTCGCCAACACCTACGCCCTGCACACGCGGCCGAAATGGGAAATGGAAGCGCTCACCCTCCACGAAGCCGTCCCCGGCCACCATCTCCAGATTTCGATCGCCCAGGAAATCGAGGGCCTGCCGGAATTCCGCAAAAACTCCTGGTCCTACACCGGCTTCATCGAGGGCTGGGGCCTCTACGCCGAGAGCCTCGGCGAGGAAATGGGCTTCTACCAGGACCCGTATGCCAAGTTCGGCCAGCTCGCCTACGAGATGTGGCGCGCCGTCCGCCTCGTCGTCGACACCGGCATGCACACCAAGGGTTGGTCGCGCCGGCAGGCCATCGACTTCTTCCTCGCCAACGCCCCGAAGACGGAAAACGACATCACGGTCGAGATCGACCGCTACATCGTCTGGCCCGGCCAGGCCCTCGCCTACAAAATCGGCGAATTGAAACTGAAGGAAATGCGCGCCTTCGCCACCCGCGAACTCGGCCCCAAATTCGACATCCGCCTCTTCCACGACGAAGTCCTCCGCCACGGCGCCCTCCCCCTCGACCTCCTCGAAACCAACCTCCGCACCTGGGTCGCCGCCCGCAAATAACCCCGCCTAGGAAAAATCCCCTTCCGCCAATTTCCCGTTTCCCAATTTTCCTCTTTCCCAATTTCCCAATTTTCCGACGTTTCTTCTTTTCCGCCGATCACGCCGCCAGCGCATGGCAGAACCGCGCCAATTGCCGGTCCGTGATCGCGGGAATTTTCTGCAACGCGAAGATCGTGCGCGGCTCCCACAGCAGCGTGCGCAGCGGCTCGAGAAACCGTTTCGGCAAATCCGGTTCCGCCACTTGCTGCAAAATCGACCGCGTCTGCCGTGACGCCGGCAGCCCCAGCCACTCCAGCAAGCCGAACATCCCGCTGCGTTCGTGGATCGCGTTGATCTCGCTCCAGCACGCATCCGCCGTCCCGCGCAGGCTCACGTGCGCCGCCAGAAACGCCGTCAGCGCCGGCGCCTCCTGCAGGTCCGCCAGCAACCCCGGGCAACGCGCCACCACCTGCAACGCCTCCATCCGGGCAAAAGAGAACTTCAGCAAAAACTCGCGCACGTCCGCCGGCACGAATTCCAAATACGGCCGCCACGCCGCCGCCCCGCAGCTCTGGGCCGCCGAGGCCATGACGTCCTCCGTCGGCGACGTCACGATCCACTCGTCGCCGAAGAGGCGCTCGCAGCGGGCCTCGGGCCAGGGCGTGACGCGGTAGGAGATCCCGCAATGGGACCAGGCGAGGGCGATCGGAACAGGGCATTTCTTGGACCGGCGGGAGGAGAGGTTCATGCGGCGAGATTACCCCGGGGGGTGGGTCATTGCTTGTCCCAGGCTCCGAAATCGTTTGGAAATCGCGCATGCCGACGCCCCGCGCCCAGCTTTCCCGCCCGCCCCTCGAGCGGATGCTCAAGATCCACGACGAACTCCGCCGCGGCGCCCTCGTCAACTGCACCAAACTCGTCCGCACCCTCGAGGTCTCCCGCAAAACCATCGTCCGCGACATCGCCTTCATGCGCGACCGCCTCGACCTCCCCATCGAGTACGACCCCCTCATTTTCGCCTACCGCTACACGCATCCGGTGAACGCGTTCCCCACCGTCCACGTCACCGAAGGCGAACTGCTCGCCCTCCTCGTCGCCCAGCGCGCCCTGCAGCAATACCAAGGCACGCCGTTCCACCGCCAGCTCCAGGTCGCCTTCGAGAAACTCGCCGGCGGTCTCCGCGACAAAATCTCGTTCTCGCCCGCCGACGAACTCCGCGCCGTCTCCTTCAAAAACATCGGCCTCGGCAAAACCGACCTCGCCGTCTTCAACACCCTCAGCAGCGCCGTCCTCCGCCAGCAGGAGGTGGCATTTGTGTATCGGAAACCCGGTGACGCCCGGAAAACCGCCCGCCGCGTCCGGCCCTACCACCTGGCCAACCGCGAGAACCTCTGGTACCTCGTCGGCTTCGACTGCGAACGCGCCGCCCTCCGCACCTTCGCCCTCCCGCGCATCGCCGACGCCGAAGTCACGAAGACCGCCTTCGCGCGCCCGCCGGATTTCTCCCCGGAAAAGTTTTTCGCCAACGCCCTCGGCGTCCTCGGCGGCGCCGGCGATTACCGCGTCGTCGTCCGTTTCCGCGCCGCCGCCGCCGAACGCATCCGCGAACGCGAATGGCACGAGTCCCAGGAACTGCGCGACCTGCCCGGCGGCGAACTCGAGCTCACTCTCCGCCTTGGCGCCCTCACCGAGGCCGAACAATGGATCCTCGGCTGGGGCGACGCCGCCGAAGTCCTCGCCCCGCCCGAACTCCGCGCCGGCCTCCGCCGCACCGCCGCCGCCCTCGCCGCCACCTACGGCAAAGCCTGACCGCCGAAAATCTTGCGCCGGTCCGCCCCGCGCCGAACGTTCCCCGCCTTGTCCTCTCCGCCGCCGCTTCCTCCCGCCACCGTCGACTGGGGCCGCACCCGCTACGCGGACGCCCGCGCCCGGCAGGAAGATCTCGTCGCGCAACGGCTCGCGGGCAACGCCCCCGACACCCTCGTCTTCACCGAACACGAACCCGTTTTCACCCTCGGCCTGCGCGCCGGCGCGGACCGCCATCTCGTCTGGGACGCCGCCCGCCTCGCCCGCGAAGGCCTCGAGGTCGTCGCCACCAACCGCGGCGGCGACATTACCTACCACGGCCCCGGCCAGATCGTCGGCTACCCCGTCGTCTCCCTCGACCACGTCCGCGACCTCCACGCCTACCTGCGTTTTCTCGAACAGGTCCTGATCGACGCCGTCGCCCGCTTCGGCCTCACGGCCACGCGCCGCCCCGGCCTCACCGGCATCTGGATCGGCCCGCGCAAAATCGCCGCCCTCGGCGTCGCCGTCCGCCGCTGGGTCGCCTACCACGGCTTCGCCCTGAACGTGAACAGCCGCCTCGACCACTTCGGCGGCATCGTGCCCTGCGGTATCGCCGCCACCGACGGCACCGTCACCTCCCTCGCCGCCGAACTCGGCCGCGAAACCGATCTCGCCGCCGTCCGCGCCGTCCTCGCGGCGGAATTCTGGCGGCAATGGCCGACCCTCGCGCCCGCCCCGGCCGCGTCATGAACGCATCCGCGCCCGCCGCCGCCGCCGAAACGAGCCGCCTCCGCGCCGCGTTGCTCGCCGGATTGATCGTCGTGCTCGGCTGCGGCGTGTACGCGCCGGCGTTCCACGGCGGTTGGCTCTGGGACGACAACGTCGACATCACCGAAAATCTCCTCCTCCGCGACGTTTCCGGTCTCTTCAAGATTTGGTTCCAGCCGACGCTCTTCGACTACTACCCGCTCAAGTCGACCGTCCAATGGTTCCAATGGCAGCTCTGGGGCGACCGCCCGACCGGATACCATATCACCAATGTCGTCCTCCACCTGTGCAGCGCCCTGCTGTTTTGGCGCGTGCTCGCGCGGCTCGGGCTGCGACGCCTGGCCTGGATCGGCGGACTTTGGTTCGCGGTGCATCCGCTCGCCGTCGCCTCCGTCGCCTGGATCGCGGAATTGAAAAACGCGCTCTCGCTCCCGCCGCTCTTGCTCGCGCTTTTGGCTTGGCTCGATTTCGAAGATCGCGCCGCGCGCCGCGATTATCTCCGCGCCCTCGGTTGGTTCCTTGTCGCGCTGCTCTGCAAGACCGCCGTCGTCATGCTGCCCGTCACGCTGCTGCTGCTCGCGTGGTGGCGGCACGGCCGGATCGGCTTCGCGGACCTGCGGCGCACCGCACCGTTCTTCGCGCTCTCGTTGTTTTTCGGCCTGCTCACGGTCTGGTTCCAATTCACGCGCTCGCAGGCCGGCGAAACCCTCGCGGTCGTCTCCGGTCTCGGCGAACGCCTCGCGCTCGCCGGCACCACCCTCGCCTTCTACGCCGGCAAGGTCGTCTGGCCCGCGCCGCTGATGCCGATTTACGAACGCTGGCCGCTCAGCCCCTTGGTCTTTTGGCATTTTGTGCCGTGGCTCGGTCTGGCCACGGCAGCCTTCTGCGCGTGGCGCGTCCGCGGCAATTTCACCGCCCGCACCCTTTTGCTCGGCCTCGGTTGGTTCGTCGCCCACCTGCTGCCATCCAGTGGCTTGGTCACAATTTCGTTCATGCGGTTTTCGTGGGTCATGGACCATCTGGCCTACGTGTCTTTGCTCGGCGGTATTGGCCTCGGCGTCGCGGTTCTCGAATGGCTTTCCCGTCGCTTCAATCGCGGCGACGTCGTCGCGACCGGCGTCGCCCTCGGCCTCGCCGGCGTCCTTGCCCTTTTGGCATTTCGCCAAGCCTCGACCTACCGGAGCCCCTTGGCCTTTTGGGAAAACGCCGTCCTTGGCAACCCGGCCGCCGCCGTCGCGCACACCAATCTCGGATTGGCCCGCGCCAACGCCGGCGATCTCCCCGGCGCCCTCGCCGCTTACACCCGCGCGCTCGAGTTGCAGCCCGACTACTTCGAGCCGCGCATGAATTCGGGCAACGTCCTGCGCCAACAGGGCCGCCTCGACGCCGCGATCCCCCACCTCGAAGCCGCCGTCCGGCTCAAGCCCGCCGTCGCCACCGGCCACTACAATCTCGCCCTCGCCCTGATCGACGCCGGCCGCCTGGAGGCCGCCCTGCCGCCGCTCGACCGCACACTCGCGCTGAAACCGGAGCACACCGACGCCCTCGATACCCGCGGCGAAGTTTTCCGCCGCCTCGGCCGCGCCGAGGAAGCCCGCCGCGATTTCGTCGCCGCCCTGCAACTCCGCCCCGACTTCGCCGCCGCCCACCACCACCTCGGCCTCCTGCTCGTCGCCGCCGGCCATGCCGACGCCGGCCTGCCGCACCTCGAAGCCGCCGTGCGCCACGATCCCGCCTACGCGGAGGCTCACAGCAACCTCGCCACCGTCCTCGCCGGCCGGCAGCGCGAACCCGAAGCGATCGCCCACCTCGAACGCGCCGTCGCGCTGCGTCCCGATTTCGCCGACGCCCGCTTGAACCTCGGCATTCTCCTCGTGCGCGCCGGCCGCACCGCCGACGCCGTCCGCCACCTCGAGACGCTGCGCCAACGCAGCCCCGCCTCGCTCCGCGTCCTCTACAACCTCGCCCTCGCCCACGCCGCCGCCGGCGATTTCCCTTCCGCCAATCTCCGCTACGCCGAAGCCCGCGCCCTCGACCCCCCCCCCCCCCCCCCCCCCCTCCCCCCCCCGCCCCGCCCCCCCCTTTCTCCTTTTCCCTTCCGGCTCCCCCTTCCCCCCTCCCGGTTGGCCG